>Ga0302325_10036485_pt1 | contig 10021 bp, 8 predicted proteins | sample Palsa_T0_2_FD_201948 | JGI IMG/M metagenome (GOLD analysis project Ga0302325, IMG submission 201948) | Peat permafrost microbial communities from Stordalen Mire near Abisko, Sweden - Palsa_T0_2 | ecosystem: Environmental > Terrestrial > Soil > Palsa > Peat permafrost | place: Sweden: Abisko... | reverse complement strand
GATATACAGCGCATCGGCAACTTCGAATTCGATGTGGCTGCGAGTAATCTCGCCGTTCGGAAGAATGAAGCCGTAAAACTTCGTTTCGATGTAGTTGGTCGCATTGACCGGCGGGATAGCGCCCGCGTTCCAGTACAGCGTCAGCACCGTGACCGGGGCCGCGTCAAACAGCCCAAGCAGCGCAGCCGCGTTGTAAGTGGTTCCTGGGGCGTTTGGATACGAGAGCGTCGATGGCGCAATCACCTTTAAGCTCATCGTCTCTGTTCGCAGATCGAACGACGCTTCGCTCGTGATTGCGCCGCGCTCCCACGCACCGTTTTTCGTGCTGTAGTAGACGTTTCCGCCGTAAGTGATGTCGAATTGCGACGAGTTCGCGTAGATGGTGGACCCGTTGAGAAGCTGGATCTTGAACAGGTCCGCGCGCGCGATGCTCCCCGGCGAAGTCGTCGCCATGAAACTGGCCAATTGAGAACTAAAGTTTTTCATGCGGCTATAAAAGCACTGAGCGAAATTTCAAGCTTTTGCACTCCCAAATTTGGTACAAAAATTCCGACATGTCGGAGAGTTCGTCTTCATCGAAGCGGCAGCGATGATAGAAATTTCCGCTCCAGGTCAGCTTTGAACCGGCCGGGGGCGCATTGACGAATTTGATTACACCGCTTGGCGTGCTCGTCGCTGTGGTATTGAGAAGGTAGCCGCTGGGCCCCGCTTGGTTGCGTTCGAACTGCGCACCCCACGCATAGACGTTCTCCGCCGATGCTTGGCCATTGCTGAGGATCGTTACGTACGGCGCCACGCTCGATGCGAACGAATCAAATGCCATGGTTACGTTAAATCGCGTCCAGGTCGTCGTCACCGTCACCGCTGCGAAATTTACCTCAGCCACGCCGTCAGACAGGCCGAGCGTAATGCTGGCGGTTCCCGAAGCGACCCTGAGCCACACCGAAAAACAGACGGTTTGTCCCGCGATGCTGATATTTGCGAGTGCCTGCGATACCGACGAAATCTCGCTTCCGGGTGTCGCTGGAAACGCAAGCAGTGTTGCTGAATTGGAACTGTCCGGCGCCGTGCCATCGTTGTTCGTGACCGTCGGAGCTGTCCCTCCGTTCGCTGCACCGGTGAACCACGGCGAAGTGCCCAGCGCCTGCGATTGCAGAAGAAGATTTTCTAAGCCGTACCAAAACGGGTACGATGCCGAGCCGACGAACACGCCGATCTGCTGCTGTTGCGCCGCATTGACGTACACAACGGGATTGCCGTTTAGGTTCTGAATCAGGTCGGACATCCCTGCTACGGTGCGTAGCAGTTGAAATTGCGTAGTCACACCGTCGCCATAGCCGAAGACTGCTGGCGCGCCCACCAAGACCGCGTTGTCGTACGGGTCGCTGAAAAGCCAATCCTGCGCACAGCCCTGCACGTTGCCGTAAAAGCCGATGAGGTTCTGCATCGCACCGGCGGTCTGATAATCGCCTTTCAAATAGCTGAAGTCGTATTCGAATTTCCAGATGGGATACTGCGCGAGCGCGAGCCGCACCTCGCCACGATTCGAAGCTGGCGTTTGAATAATCGTCTTGAACGACGGAACCTTTTTGACAGGCCACGCCCAATTGCCAGTTGGTGGCGCCGGCATGGGGAAAACGAGATTGCTCACGTTTTGTGCATCCTTCGCAGTTCGCGCATGGCTAAGCTCACGAATCTTTTACCGTGGCTAGCGAGCATGTCTTTAGTGCTGCCGTCGCCGCCGTTAACTGTCGGGCTGTAATTAAAAGTGTGGCCCGCGCCCGCGCCGCCGCCATCGGCCATTCTCTGCACACTCTGCGAAATGTTGCTGGGCAAGACCATCTCTTTTTCGTGCAGCATCGCCATCCCAGTCGATGGAACGAGGCCGCCTGATTCAAACGCCATCACCGTCGCGAAAGCCTGCGTAGCCGCACCGAGGCCGAGCGCCGGACCAACAACCGGGATGGCTGCCTGGGACGCATACGCGCCGCCGGCAGCAACGCTGGCGTTCGTCATCTTCGAGATCAACGCCTCCGCTTTTTGGATGGCGATTCCTTCGACCCACTTTTCCGACATCGTCAAGACCGACTCAATAGCGGTGTCGGCGATGGAGGTCCAAACTTTTTCCATTGCGTGACCAAACGTTTCGCTGCCGTTCATCCAGGAAATAAGGTTGGAATTCAGGCTTCCGGTGATGTGCTCGAAGGACTTCGCCATCACCTGGTACTGCTTGTCGGCCACGGATTGAATGGTGGACTGCAGCTTCCTGTACGCGGTATCCATTTGCGCGAGCAGCGTCTGTTCGCGCTGCAGGCTGGCGAGGTACGCTTCGCGGTCGGCGGGATCGTTAGAATTTTCCGTTAACGCCTGGATCTCGTGTTCCGCCTGGACGACTTTGTCGAGGGCCTCGACTTGCTTGTTATACGCATCGGTCGCAACGGCGATGATTCGCGGATCAGCACCGCCAAATGGCGAGGTCGTCGAAATCTGCTTTTCCTTACGTTCCGCCGCGGCGCCAATGTCCTCGGATTCACCCCTCGCGTATTCCTCAGCGAGCCGCTGTTTTCGTTCGATAGTTTTTTCAAACTCCGCGAGATCAGCGCGCATCATTTCCATGTCTTTTTTGTTTTGCTCTTCATCGAACCGCTCAGCCTGCTCAGCTTCCTCACGCTGGGCGTTTCCGCGGCGCACGGCGGCCTCTTCCTGTTCTTTGCCGAGTTTGTCCTGCATCCGCGCCCACTCTTCGAGCTGCTTTTGCGCTTCCTCGGCCGCTTTCGCCTGAGCCTCGATGCCGGCCGTCGGCTTATCGACCGACGCCAACTTTTTCAGCCCTTCTTGGAGCGTGTTCTGCAGCTCGATATTGCGTTGCAGCTCTTCGCCGAGCTGCTTCATCCGGTCTTTGTCTGGCTTGTTGGCGTCCGTGAGCGTCTCGTCGAGGCCAGTTTCAGGATTGTTCACCGTGACGTCGTGCGGATTGCCCGCCATTTCTTTGCGAATGGCTTGCTCGCGCTGCATCGCCTCGGCGAGTTCCTTGCTGCGGATGGCTTGTTCTTCCGTGAGATTCGCGTCTTTCTGGCGATCGAGCGCGGCACCCTTGAGGCCAGCGAGGTTGATTCCCAGTTTTTCGACTTCGAGGTTGTAATTGAATGCGACGGTCTGCTCGTTCAGCTTGATCATCGTCGCGTACATTTTCTTCGCAGCTTCATCCCATCCGGCCATGGCGCTCGTGACCGACATGATTTTGTCGTAGCCGAGTTCGAGCACCTCGAAAAAGGCAATCGCGGCGACGACGGGAAATGCCGCCTGCAGTATCGGGCCCATGGTCTGCGACTGCGCTAGGAACGCGGTGAGCACGCGTGGACCGCGAATCCCAATTTCTTGCATGAAACCTTGGCCAGCAATGCGCGCGTTCGTGAAGGACCGCACTGAGCGGTCCGCCGCGGCGGAGACCTGGTCGATTGCTGGCGCGGCCGCGCCCATCGCAGCCGTTACTTCCGCCGCGCCAAAGCCCATGTTCTGCAGCGCAGACGCAGCCTCTTCGGACGACATTCCGGCCTTTTGGAACGATTCCGCCATGCGCGCGCAACCGGATTGCACCGCGCCAGAGGCTGCGTTCATCCCGGACGTTACCGGGCTGACGTCGAAGCTTGCGCCTATTTGTAAAACGTCATCGGGCATCTAACTTTTCCTTGTGCGCACGCATAGCTTCCTGAACGTAAAGCGGAACGGCTGCCGCCGGCAGTACTTGGCTTTGGCTCGGCAGCGCGGCGCGCTCGTGCTTGTTTAGTTCGCCACGCCGCGATTTTCCTTTGCCTTTGTAGCCGACATACCATTTGTGCAGCAGATGCACTGGTGGATTCTCCGTCCAGTAGTCCGAAAGCGCGATCACGTCCGGGAACGGCATGTCGTCCACTTCCGCTGGCATTTTCCCGAGCGCCGTACAGATGCAGCCTCTTAACTCCGGGATTTCGTCTAAGAGGCTGCCTTCGCTTCCCCCGGCGAAACCTTCTTTGGACTAAGGCCGGTAAATTCAAGTAGTTCATCGCGAAGTCTTTCAAAGAAAATGATGTCCAGTTCGTCGAGAATTCGCTCTCCAGTCCACGGGACAAAGCCGGATACACCGATGCCGGCATTATTTAGGCCAGCACAGAGAAAACTTCGCCAAACGATTTCAAGTTTTTGCGGGTCTGCGTCGGAAATCTTCTCTCCCTTTTTGTCCATGCCGAGCGCGGCGCGTTGCTGTTCGAGAAACTCTTTCACCTGGAACAGCGATAGCGGCGAGATGGTGTACGTCTGGTCATCGAGCGTGATTTCCTTCTTCCTCATGCGTCTCCTTGTAAAGAAAAGGGGCTCTACGGAATGGCGTCCGCCGAGCCCCAGACAGGGTGAAAAGTCTCGTACGGATATTACGCGGAGACCTGGAACCAATCAAATACTTTCCCCGACGCGGCCGCGAAGCACTCGAAATCCATTTCGATGATGGTGTAGTCGTCGCGCTTTCGCGGCGCGTTGAGCTTGCCGGCCTTGCAGGCGTACAGGTGCATGCCGTTGCCGACGCCGGCGTACGGTTCCGCAAGCCACATTTCGAACTGTGGGCCGTAGCCTTGGAGCTGGTTATTCACCGTCAGCGTGTTGCCGGTGGAAGCCAGCAGGTAGGTGTAGGAGATGAATACCCCAGCGCTCGCATCGCTGGTCGAGAAGGTATACACGCCGGTCGAAGTGTTGACGGAATACTGTCCGACGGTCGGTCCCGACGCGACCTTGACGAGCGGAAAGCCGGTCGCGGAATAGAGTACGCCGAGATCAATACCGAACGTGCCGCTGCTCGGCGGCGCGATGGTGATCTGCCACGGCGTGCTCGCCGGAACGGTGTGCGATTCTTTCGGCTGAATCGCCGTCACGCCGGCGACGTAGGTATCGGCAAAGAAAAGCTGATTGAAAACCGTCGTTTCAAGCCTGCCGAACGACACCTTCCCCGACAGCTTCTTGTCGGCAATCGCGGTGTCGTCGGGAAACTGCAAGTTCCCGCGCAGCTCTTTGATGGTGGCGCCAATCTCGACACTGACTTCCTGCACCGTAGCGAAAAGCTGCGGCGTTGGATTTGGCGCAAGCTGCTGCGCGTTAGGATTACCGAAAAGGTACCCACAACCGAAGTTATACACGTTGTTACCCTCCAGCCTCTTTCGAGGCTCAAATTAGATGCCCGTCAAAACTTTTACCGGCACCAGCATGGCGATCTGCTGATCCAAAATGCCGCTGTCGATGAATACGTCGCCTTCGATCCAGGCGTGATAAACGACTCCGCCAAGGGTTTGCCGTTCACCTTTTGGCGCGCTTTGCATTTGCGCATCGATCGCGTCGAGCATGGCGTTGATCAAGGTGTCGGGCACGCCTGCAGGCGATGCGTCCGCGCGCGCGTAAATCACCAGCTCGAAATGCAGCATGTACTTTGAAAGTCCGTACGCTTGGCTCTGAACAATCTGTTCGCCAGAATGCACGATAAACATTGCTGGCTGGTCGCCGCCGGCGATAGCTCCCCAGGTTTGAACGTTTCGCCCGACGGTCTGAAAAAGCGTTGGCTGTCCGCCGGGCAGCGTGTACTGCGTCGGCTGCAAAAGAGTTAGCAGCGCGGCGGCAACGGTTTCGCGCGAGACGTTCACTTGGCGAGCTCCTCATGGACGGAAGCGGTCAAACCTTCGAATAATCGCTGGCGAAACTCCGCAAGCGATGAACGCATAAAGCTGCGCTCGGGAAAGTTCGCGGAGTGCGCACGCACGGTGCCAGGCGTCGTTCCGGTGCGGCTTGACAGTTTGGCGTTGATCGCTGCTTTGGCGCCGCCGGTGATGCGCCGCTGATATTCCGGTATTTCAACCACGCCGCCGTATTCATGGATTCGCCCGTAGAACGCCGGTCCGCCAGCACCCTCAACCTTGCCAACGATGGACGAGCCTTCCTGGACGGCGGGGATAGCGCGAATGCTGCCAGCGAGTTTTCCGGTGCGGTGCTGCAATACCTGTCCCTGCAATTTTTCACCAACGATTTTGCCTTGCAGCTCGATCATTAAACCGTCCATCTTGCGCATGACGGCTTGAACGATTCGCGGACCTTTTTCGCGCAGCGATGCTGCGACGCGCTCGTCCGAACCGTTGAATGAGAGCTTGAGCATCGGGGTTACTTTTCGCCTCCAGCGGTGACCGGCGCGGGCATGTTCCCGGCGGTCAAGAGCGCCTGTCGCGCAGGAGCTGGCGAGATTCCAGGGGCAATGAATGTCGTCACGCTATATGCCGGCAGCGTGTAGGTGAATGTATTTCCAGAAACCTGCACGCTGGTCTGCTGCGTCATCGTCAGAGTCGAGGAAGTCGTGTACGGCGTCGCGGAATTGAATGTTGGCGCGTTCGACACCGCAAAGGTTTGGTTTACCGACGAAGCGTTTTGATTGGTCGCAACGATAACCAGGTTGGTGTTTCCGGGATTCTTGTAGGCCGAGACCGTGACTCCCGTTTGCGTGATGTGCGTGGCGTCGATGCGAGAGTACCCAGGGCGAATGAACTTCGCGTACTGCCCCATCACGTAAGCACGGATGGCAACTGAGGTCGGATAGGTGGGAGAGCCCCCAGGAAGCCACAGCGGTGCGTTGCTGTAGGCTGGATTGGTGGTGGGCTCGTAATACTGCCAGTACAGCCAAGCGTTGGCCCCCATGATCGCGATGCGGTTGTCGATAATTGCCGCCCACATCATCGCGTCCTGAATACCGGGGCACCATTGGCCGGACACGCAAGGTGACGCGTAGGGTCCACAACCAGACTCGCAGCCGGATACTTCAGTCTCCCAGAATTTCAAACCGTCGCCAGCCCATTGATTACTACCCTGAGTAAATCCAGCTTGGGTGTATGGCGGACCTCCAGCTACCGGGGCGTAATATAACGCGTCGTAATCGTGAAACTGGTTTCCACCAATGTACGCAAGGGCAGTTGAATCGGTCATGGCCGTATTGCCTAAACCGAACAGTGCGCTGTACTGCGACGATTCCGGCATAAAAATCTTGGTGGTGATGCTGTCGGCCGCAAATGTCGGGCCGAGATTATTTGCGATGAAGGTGTCCAGCTGTGCTGCGTTCCAGGATGCGCTGTCGTAGGTTGCGCAGGTGTTTGGCTCGTTCTGCGGAGACAGCGCCGCTATGGTGACCCCGGCGTAGGTCTGCACACTTTGGACGAAGTTAGCTAAAAGTGTTGCGTAATTTGCGTAACTGGCAGTCGCCAGCGCGCCGTTGCCCGGAGAGCAGTTGACCGATGAATTCGTTTTGTAGATTGCTGGGGGCGACCAGTCGGATGCGTAAATGATGCCCCCGGCAGCAACCTGCGCTTGCATATCGAGGATGTAGTTGCTAGCACAGCCGATGCTGACCGAGGTGCAGTCTCCGGGAAAGCATGTGCTGTTGTCGGGGATTCCAGCCCGATAAATTGAGAGTCCCAGGAAAGTGAAAAAGAAGTTTTGCACCGAACTGCTCATCGAACCTGGCGAGCTGCAATTCTGCGCGTTCGACGCTCCGAAGCCGTCGATGACCTGGTGGACATTCGTGTAGTTGACCGTGCTGGTTCCCGCGCCGACGCCGGTCAGCAACGATGATTGACTCCCCGCCCCGTCGCCGCCTGAATAAGTTGCGCTGAGCGTAGTGTAGCGAGAGCCGATTATGCCGGGCGTGAAGGTTACTACCCACGTGCACGATGCGCTGGCTGCGAGCGTTGACCCGCACGTGTTGGACGAAATTGCGAAATCTCCAGCGTTGCCGCCGCTGTTTCCGATACTCAGGCTTGTTGCAGATGCCGAGCTGTTATTCGTGAGCGTAAATGTGACGCCGGAACTCGATGAGCCATAATTCACGTTTCCGAAACTCTCAGGAGACGGCGAAAGGGTGACGCTGCCAGATGAAAGCTGCTGGTAGGCTCCAGCGTTCCACCCGCCGGTCGATGGTCGGGCATTGCCGTTGATGTCGAAGCAAAGCGCTCCTAATCCGGGATTTGGTTGACCGTTGCAGATGGAATAAAAATTATAAGAATTTCCCCCAGTTGCAAAAGTTACTGTAGGTGCAGCTGAAGACTGGGGCGCGAACAACGTGGCCGGGGAATAATAAGCGGTCGATCCCGACCAGGTCTGCACCGACGTACCGTTCTCGATGTCGGTGACATTCGTGCTTCCGGCGGATGTCTGCCAAGTGCTGCCGACCGCAGCATCGGCAAACCACGGCGGACCGTAGTTCGTCATGCAATGGTTATTTTGCAGGATCACGTACAAGTAGGGATTGTCGGTAGGATTTGCGTTGTCGCTGCTGATGCAGGCATTCGGCGCGCCAGTGGTTCCCGATGCGTACATGGTGTTTTGCAGGAAATAGAGATGGGCACCGTTGGCACCTAAGCCGTAGCCCGTGATCCCGTAATTTCCTCCGCCAGCCGCTTGCCACGAAACGTTATTAAAGAAGTACTGCACGCCGGGATTACCGGGAGCCTGCTGATTGTTCGTGCCGTTCACAACGTTGTGGAGATAATTGTTGTACTCGTAGAGCGTCGCGGTGCCGATTTGAAAATAAAAACCGTTAACGTGCGGCTGAGTGTTGATGTCGTACAAAGCCAACCATGCGTCGTTTCCGTAAACGTAGACCGGCGTCCCGCTGACGCCTTGGAACCCACTCACTTCCATGAGCCAGCGGGCACCCCAAATGTGGTTCCCGTGGATACTTCCGCCGCCGTTGTTGGCGTTCCCGCCATAATAGGCGTTCAGGCCCGAGGCCGAAAACATGCACGGCCAGTTCAGCGGACAGTCCGTCGTTGACGTTCCCAGGAAAAAAGATTCTGAATTCGACAACCAATTGTTCGCAGCCTCGTCGTTGTAGCTTGCTAAGTCCATGATCAAATCGCCCGTGCCACCTTGCGGGCTGCCACATCCGCTAAAGCACGAGCTGACCGTCCGGTAGTGGACGTAGTTGTTGGAAAAAGTGTTGTGCTGACTGAGCGATGAATCACTGAGCAACGACACGGCGAAACCTGTGTCGGGATTCCCTGTTCCCACGCCTCGCGGAGCTTGCAGGAAATTTCTGATTTCTAGATTGTCCACAATGACGTAGCTGACCGGTGAACCCGCAGTCCCAAGGCCCACTCCAGGAAAGTCCCAAGCGTTAGAGGCGTTTTGTCCGACAGGCCAGATGATGCCGGATTTCAAACCGCCGTCGATCACCGCGCGATAAATATCCGCCACCGCAGTCTCTAGGTTGCAACCGTTTTGGGTGATGGTGGCTGTCGGATTTGATGTGTAGCTGCTACCCTGCGCACCCATCGAATAGTAAAGCAGCATGCCGTTGACTTGAGGCTCTCCACCACCACCACCGCCATACGTGCCGCCGTTCACTGCTGCTGGCATGATCGTCGCGGTAGCAGCCGCCCCAATTCCACCACCGCCGGTCAAAGCGACCGTAGGGGGAGACGAGGGATTACAGCCTCCTGCAGATTTCGTTGGCACCAGCGCGTTTACCACGCCGGTTTGCCAGGTGGCGTCTATGCCGATGTAGATGCAGCCTGTTCCCGCGCAGCCAAAAGTTTGTGTCGAGGACGTACCGCTCCAGGTCCAAAGCCACGGCAAAACGGTGTATGGCCAAGTCGTGCCGCCACGCAGAATATACTTGTCGCCAGGCAGGGGAACCTGAGCCAAGCAATTAGAGGCGCACCCGTCACCCGTGCTGCCGCCGGTCTGATTCAATCCCAGCATTCCCGGCGCATGCTTCCAGGGACCAACGGTTCCGCTCGTGTGCGTCTTGCTCGTGCCGTCGTAGGTATCAAGTCCGTTGACGTAATCGACGTAGCAGGTGACGCACGTATTCGTGGCGCGCGCCCCTCCTGCGAGTCCGCACAGAAGTGCCAACGCAAACAGCAATCGAATTAGAGGGCGAAGACTCATTTTAGTTTGGAGCAACCAGCGCGCGCGCTTCTGAAATCACCGGCTGCGTCGTGCAGGTGTCTCCTGTCTCAAGCAT
>Ga0302325_10036484_pt1 | contig 10021 bp, 7 predicted proteins | sample Palsa_T0_2_FD_201948 | JGI IMG/M metagenome (GOLD analysis project Ga0302325, IMG submission 201948) | Peat permafrost microbial communities from Stordalen Mire near Abisko, Sweden - Palsa_T0_2 | ecosystem: Environmental > Terrestrial > Soil > Palsa > Peat permafrost | place: Sweden: Abisko... | reverse complement strand
AAGACGGGGTCAGGCACACCGTCCACCGCGACCTCCGAGACGGCGTCGTGCCGGGCGATGATCTGCTCGATCTCCAGCGGGCTGATGTTCTGCCCGCCGCGGATGATGAGGTCCTTGCTTCGGCCGGTGATAGCAAGATAGCCCGCCTCATCGAGGGTGCCGAGGTCACCCGAGTAGTACCAGCCGTCATCCCGGAACATCGCGTCCATGCGCTCGTCGTCGTTCAGGTAGCCGAACGACTTGGTGGGCGTGCGCCAGGTTGCCTCGCCGGAGGTGCCAGCGGGTACCGGCGCGCCGAGTGGGTCGCGCAGCACCAGTTCCGCGCCCGGAATGGGCCGGCCGACCGTGCGCCGGCGCCGGTGCACGGAGTCGGTGGTCCTGGTCACGGTGACCACGCCGCCGTCGGTCGAGCCGTACACCGTGGTGACCGCGCACCCGAAGGCGTTCTCGGTCTGCTCGGCGGTGTCAGGGGTCAGCGGGGCGCCCGCGCTGGTAATGACCCGGACCGACGAGAAGTCGCGGCGATCCACCCCTTCTTCCTGCAGCATCTTCACCAGCTGGGTGGGGATGGCGGCCGCGTGAGTCGCGCGCTCGCTCTCCAGCAGGTCAAGGGCGCCCGCCGGGGTCCAGTTCTCCAGCAGGACCGACGCCGCCCCGCAAAGCAGCGGCGCCAGCACCGGGAACAGGTAGCCAGTCGCGCCGGTGTTGGCGGGCGCGATCGCCACCGCGACGTCGCCTGCAGTCATCTCGACCGCGTGCGCGGTGCCGTCGGCGATTTCCACCGCCAGCACGTCACGCATTCGCTGTTCCAGCGGGTATTCGCTGGAGTAGCCGAAGTTCCCGTGCAAGAGCAGGCAGTCGTGGATCGCCTGGCTGGCGTGCAGCGGGCCGTACCAGCTGCGAGCCGAAGGCCTGCCGGTCACTGACGTAGGCGGCGGTCTCGTCGAGCGACGCCCGGACGGTCTGGGCCACGACGATGATCGCGGCGGCGTGCGCGAGCATGGTGACGGACGTCTTCTCGCCGCGCAGGACGTAACCGTCCGCGGTAGCGGTCGCGGTCGTGCGGATGGCGGTCACGTCGGAACCGGTCCCGGGTTCGGTCAGGCCGAGTGCGACGTAGGTGTCTCCGCCGACGAGGCCGGGCAGCCAGTCCCGCCGCAGTTCATCCTGCCCGTGCCGGGCGATCAGACTGCTCATGAGCAGGACGGGGATCGCCGCGTTGGCCAGGTTGAAGTCGGCGTAGGCCAGTTCCTCTACCACCAGGCCCGCCGCGACGTAGTCCTCGTGGTCCAGCGGACTGAATTCCCCGCCTGCCAGCAGGCCGAAGACGCCCAGGGCGGCCACCTCGCGGTGCGCGTCCCACGGGAAGCGCTCCGATTTCGCCCGCTCCAGGTACCCCGGGGCGAGCTTTCCGCGGGCGAAGGCGCGCACAGTGTCCCGGAAAGCTTCCTGGTCTTCGTTCAGCCCGAATTCCATGGCGGTCCCCTCAGCCAGCGACGGCGCAAGTGGCTGCGTCGGGCCGCGAGGCCCGAATACGTACTACTTATTAAGAGAGTATGTTCCTCCAAATGTAGATCGTCAAGGAAGCGTGATGCGGACCCCCGGCAAGTCGCTCAGGCAGTCTCCGGACGGCCGCGCGTGACACTCAGGGTCATAAAAACACTCTACATTTCTGGACCGTTCAGCACGCAAGATGTAATACTTCCCTTGGCTGCACCTGACGGCTGGGGTAAACGGGCGCGGCTCCTACTGCAGGAGGCAACGGTGTCACTGTCGACGGGCGAGTCTCTGTGGACGTACGAAGAGGACGGCGAGCGGCTGTGGGAGAGCACGCTCGGCGATTTGCTCCGGGCCTGCGCGGCCGAGCATCCTGATCGCCTGGCTCTGGTCGACGCCGACCCCGACCCCGCGCGACGGAGGTCGTGGACCTACGCCGGGCTGCTGACGGCGGCCGAGCGCGTGGCCCGCGCCCTGCTCGTCCGGTTCCGCCCTGGTGAGCGCGTCGCCGTCTGGGCCCCCAACTGCGCGGAGTGGGTCCTGCTGCAGCAGGGCGCTAGCCTGGCTGGCCTAGTGCTGGTCACGGTCAACCCGGCCAACCGACAGGCGGAACTGGATTACGTGCTGCGGCAGTCGCGCGCCGCGGGGATCTTCTTCGCCCCGGAGTACCGCGGCTTTGACCTGGCGCAGGCCGTGCGCGCGGCCCGAGCCATCGCGCCGGAGCTGCGCGAGACGGTGAGCCTGGCCGACTGGGACAGGTTCCTGGCCTTGTCCGACCCGGCCCTGGCCCTGCCCGCGGTCGCGCCCGCGGACCCGGTGCAGATTCAGTACACGTCCGGCACGACCGGGTTCCCCAAGGGCGCGCTGCTGAATCACCGCGGCATTGTCAATGCCTCCCGCTTCGTCGCCCAGGGCGGCGGTGCGGCCGACGGCGCCGTGTGGGTCAATGCCATGCCGATGTTTCATGTCGGCGGCAGCGCTCTGGCCGAGCTCGGCACCTTCTCCTGCCGCGGCACCTTCGTCCTGATGCCTGTCTTCGACGCCGGGCTGATGCTCGAGCTCTTCGAGACCTACCGGGGCACGATCACGCAGGCCGTGCCGACCATGCTCAGCGCACTGCTGGACCATCCCGATCTCGCGAAGCGGGACACGAGCAGCGTGCGCACGATCATGTCCGGCGCTTCTTTTGTGCCCGCGGAGCTGGTCGCCCGGGTCAAGGAGGCGTTCGGGTGCCAGTTCAGCATCGTCTTCGGCCAGACCGAGCTGCACGGCGTGATCACCCAGACCCACCTGGACGACAGCCCCGAAGACCAGTCCCGTACTATCGGGCGCCCGCTCCCGTTGAGTGACGTCAAGATTATCGACCCGGAGACTGGCGCGACCGTTTCGCTGGGTACGCGCGGCGAGCTCTGCGTGCGGGGCTACCAGACCATGCTGGAGTACTTCGAGCAGCCGGAGCAGACCGCGCTGACGCTGTCCAGCGACGGCTGGCTGCGCACGGGTGACCTCGCGTCGATGGACGACCGCGGCTACCTGACGATCACCGGCCGCCTCAAGGACATGATCATCCGCGGGGGCGAGAACATTTACCCGCGCGAGATCGAGGACGTGCTCGGCGCGCACCCGGGCGTCGCCGCCGTCGCCGTCATCGGGGTGCCCGACGACACGTGGGGCGAGCAGGTGGGCGCGGTCATCGTCCCTGCTGGCCCCGGGCCCGCCCCGAGCGCGGAGGAGCTGCGGGCCTACTGCCGGGAGCGGCTGGCCCGATTTAAGGCGCCGAGCTTGTGGTACTTCGTCGCGGACCTGCCGAACACCGCGACCGGGAAGATCCAGAAGTACGTCCTGCGGGACCGGATCGACCGCGGCGATCTGGCCGGCGTGCAGACGGTATCGGTCGGGTCTTTACTCGTAGTGCCGTTCCCGCTCGACGAAGGCCGCCCGCGTCCCCGATTGCCGGCGCTCGCGCAGGAAGTTGAACTCGTCTTCTTCGAGGCGCAGGTTGGTGCCCAGGGTGTGTCCCACGTAGCCGCGAGCGAACTGCTGGCTGCTGCCCAGGCTGTCCAAGGCCATCTGGTGCATCGCCTTGCCGGTGACCAGGGCGTCGCGAGGGTGCTTGGCGACCCGCCGGGCCCAGCTGGTGACGGTCGTCTCCAGGTCGTCGGCCGGTACGGCCCGGTTGACCAGGCCGATCCGCTCCCCCTCGATCCCGTCGAACTCGTCGCCGAGCAGCATCAGCTCCCGCGCCTTCTTCGGGCCGTAGGTCAGGATCTGCGTGTTCAGGTGCCAAGTGTTCCCGGCTAGCCCGAGCCGTTGCTCGGCGTGGCTGAACCGGGCGTCCTCCGCCGCGACCACCAGGTCGACCAGCTCGGCCAGGTACAGCCCGGCGCCCATGCAGACTCCCTGCACCTGGGCGATGACCGGCTTCAGGGCGTAGTGGAAGGCCATGTAGTTGGCACCGAGCCGCCGGTCCCGCAGCAGCCGGGACCGCTGGCTGGGACGCCGCGGCTTCTCGCCGTCGGCTCCGGACTCGAGCCCGTAGGAGGCGACGGCGTCGTTGTAGTCGTGCCCGGAACAGAATGAGGGACCGCGCCCCTGCAAGACGATGACGCGGATGTCGTCGTCTTCCTCGGCCTCGTGCAGCAGCCCGACCAGCTCATCGAGGTCCGCGAAGCGAAGCGCGTTGTGCTTCTCGGGCCGGTTGAGGATCAGCCGGCCGATGGGCCCGTCCTTTTCCAGCAGGACTGCGTCCACAGTTCCTCCTCTTACTTGTCACACGGAAACCGCACAGTGCCGCAGCATGGACTCCAGGTCATGGACCTTGACCCTTCCCCGGCCGTTGGCGGCGCCCAGCGCCCCCTCATACTCCTCCAGCCGCAGCCACCCGGCCAGCACACGGGTGACGGTTTCATCGTCGCGTGATCCGGCCCCACGCCGTAGCGCACGAGGCCGCACGGGGTAGGCAGCCGGTCGATGACGTCGACGTGCAGAGGCTGGCCGGACGCCAGCAACGCGGCCGCCCTCGTAGATGCAGTCCACCGGGCACTCGTCGATGCACGAGCGGTCCATCACATCGACGCACGGCTGAGCTATCACGTAGGGCATTACAGCTCCATCACTGGCGAAGGGGACTGGCGCTACTTGCCATGATCTACTGATTAATTGGGAAACGTCAAGAAGATGTAGTGCAACATCCTTTGCTCTTTAGTCACATCAGATGTAGAGTCACGCGCTAACGGAGGGATTGCCGATGAAGATTCGCGTTGACCCCGCGCTGTGCCAGGGCCACAACCGCTGCGTAGCGCTCGCCCCCGGCATCTTCGACATCGACGACGAGGGATTCGCCTCGGCCGCGGGCGACGGGACCGTCCCGCCCGGGCAGGCCGACCTCGTCGAGCTGGTCATTGACAACTGCCCAGAGCAGGCCATCACCGTCGTGACTGGTACAGGGCCCGCAGCGAGCTGAACTCCGCCAGCCCCCACGGGCCGTTCTCCACCCCGGCCCCGCTCCACTTCACCCCGCCGAACGGCAGGTGCGGCTCCAGCGTCAGGTGGTCATTGACAAAGACCACCCCGCTGTCGAGCTGCGCCGCGACCTCGGCCGCCCGGTCGGTGTCGGTCCCCCAGACCGAGCCGGACAGCCCGAACGAGGTCGCATTGGCCCGGTCGACCGCCTCTTCCACGGTCCGGTAGGCCATCACCGGCAGCGCCGGGCCAAACTGCTCCTCGTCGACGATACGGACGCCCTCGGCCACCCCGGTCAGGATCGTCGGCGCGAAGAAGTAGCCGGGCCGATCGAGGGGCCCGCCACCGGCGGCAGCCTTGCCTCCCCGGGCCAGCGCGTCCTCCACCAGGTCGCTGACCCGCTCGAACTGCGGGGCATTATTGACCGGGCCAAGCTGAGCGCGGGGCTCGGTCCCGGCGCCCACCCGGACCTTGCGGGCCCAGTCGGCCAGGCACTCCACCAGGTCGTCATGCAGGGCGTGGGGCACCAGGACGCGCTTAATGCCCGCGCAGATCTGACCGTTGTTGATGAACGCCCCCCAGAACAGCCGGCGGCCGATCCCCTCCACGTCGGCGTCCGGGAGCACGATCGCCGCGTCGTTGCCGCCCAGCTCCAGAGTGAACCGCTTGAGGTCGGGGGCGGCCGCGGCCGCGATCAGCTTTCCGGTCGCGACCGACCCGGTAAAACTGATCTTCCGAACGGTCGGGTGCTGGGTCATCCACGCGCCCAGCTCGTCGCCGCCGCTGACCACGTTGACTACCCCGGCCGGCAGCACCTGGTTCAGCACCTCGCCCAGCATCAGGGTCGACAGCGGGGTGAAGGGCGATGGCTTCAGCACCACCGTGTTGCCCGCGCGCAGCGCCGGGCCGAGCTTCCAGCCGGCCAGCAGAAGCGGGAAGTTCCAGGGGGTGATGGCGGCGACGACGCCCAGCGGCCTGCGCTCGACCACCGCGTAGCCGCGCTCGTCGTCCTGGACTGTCTCGCGGGGAATCTCCAGGTCCGCGGACGCGGCGAGCCAGCGGGCGGTCTCGGTCACCTCGAACTGCGCGGCCTGCAGCGGCTTGCCCTGCTCGCGCGACAGCACCGCGGCCAGCTCGTCGCGGGCGGCAGTCACCGCGTCCGCCGCCTCACGCAGGGCGGCTACCCGGACTTTGCCGTCCCTCCCCCAGCTGGCCGCGGCCCGCGCGGCTGCCATCGCTTGGCCGAGTTGCTCCCGGGTGCACGACGGGGCCTGGGCGAAGACTTCCCCGATGGCCGGATCGACGACACCGAGGCACTCCCGCGCTCCCGCCGACGCGCCGCCGATGGTCATGACAAACTCTCGCATGGAGAACACATTACATACATCGACATCAAGTATCATCTACTGTAGAGTTTTATGCATGACCGATATGCTCTCCGCCCATCCCGCGGAAGGTGAGCCCGGCTCGACGGCCGATGGCTTCGACCTCTTCGGCGCCGACTACCGGCAGGACCCGGGCGCGACCTGGCGGGCTGTCCGGTCCGGCCGCTGCCCGGTGGCCCACACCGACAAGTGGGGCGGCTCGGCCATGCTGGCTCACTACGACGACATCCGGGACGCGGCCCGGGACTCGATGCGGTTCTCCTCCCGCGCTATCGAGGTGGCGGGACCGCTGGAGGCGGCCGGCGGTCTCTTCCTGCCTCCGCTGACCTCCGACCCGCCGGACCACAAGCCGCACCGAGACGTCCTGATGCCGTTCTTCATGCCCAAGCGGACCGCGGCCTACGAGGACTTCATCCGGGGTGAGGCCCGCCGTCTGGCGCAGGAAATCGCCGCGGCGAGCGTCGGCGACGCGGTGTCCGGCTACGCCCAGCACCTCACGCTGGCCGTGCTGAACCGGCTGCTTGGCGTGCCGCCGGGCGGCCGGTTCACGGAGTGGATGGTGCGGATGATCCGCGTCGGACCGCGCGACCAGGCGGTGCGGGCCGAGGCGGTGCGCGAGATCCTGGGCTACCTCGAGGCACAGCTCACGGAGCGCACCGAGCACCCGACCGGAGCCGACGATCTGCTCTCCTACCTGGTCGACGCCGAACTGGACGGCGAGCCGCTGAGCCGCAAGCACAAGCTCGGGGCCGCGTTCCTGGTGCTGATCGCGGGGGCAGACACCACCTGGAGCGCCATCGGCTCCAGCATCTGGCACCTCGCCGCTCACCCGGAGGACCGGGAACGCATCCTGGCCGAGCCGAAGCTGCTGGACACGGCGGTGGAGGAATTCCTGCGGGCGTACGCGCCAGTGACCGTCGGCCGCATCACGGTCGCGGACACCGAGGTGCACGGCTGCCCGGTGCAACGCGGAGAGCGGGTCGTGCTACCGTTCGGCGCGGCCAACCGCGACCCGGAGGTATTCGACGATCCCGACGTGGTCGTGATCGACCGGCGGCGCAACCGGCATCTCACCTTTGGCAGCGGAGCGCACCGCTGCCTCGGCTCCAACCTGGCCCGGCTGGAGCTGCGGATCGCCGTGGAGGAGTGGCTGCGGGCAATGCCGTCCTTCCGGCTAGCGGACCCCGACGCGATCGAGTGGAGCGGCGGGCAGACCCGCGGCCCGGAGCGGGTGGATATCCTCGTCGAGCCGCGGGGAACCGCCCAGTGACCGGGCCCGGTGACGCCGGACCGCTCAGCGGGGTGATGGTGGTCGAGCTGGCGCACTGGATGGCGGCCCCGGCCGCGGCCGGGGTGCTGGCCGACTGGGGCGCGGACGTCATCAAGGTCGAACCCCATGGCGGTGAGCCGATGCGTCGCATCTGGGGTAGCGCGGGAGCCAGCCCGGACGCCCCCAACGGGGGCTTTACCTCGGCTAACCGGGGCAAGCGCTCGGTCGAACTGGACGTGCGCAGCCCGGACGGGCGGGCGGCGCTGGACAAGCTCCTCGACCGGGCGGACGTGCTGCTGTCGAACCTGCGGCCGTCGGCGCTGGTGCGGCTCGGGCTGTCTCCGGCACAGGTCACCGAGCGCTTCCCCCGGCTGATCTTCTGCACGCTAACTGCTTACGGGTGGGGCGGGCCTGACCAGGAGCGGGCGGGCTACGACCTCGCGGGCTTCTTCGCCCGGGCCGGGGTGGCCCACCAGATCACCACCCGGGACACGCCGCCGGCGGCGATGTGGAGCGGAATCGGCGACACGTTCACCGCGATGACCGCCGTCGCCGGCATCAGCGCGGCACTGGTGTACCGGGCGCGCACCGGGCGCGGCCGGCTGGTGGAAGCGTCGCTGCAACGGGCCGGGATGTGGGCCATCGCCGCCGAGCTGGGCACCCAAGCAGTAGGCGGGCGCCCGCGGCCGCCCTACCCCCGGGAGCAGTGCCCGACACCCATGTACAACTCCTACCAGGCTGCCGACGGCCGCTGGTTTTACCTGGTGGGCGTCGAGGCCAGCCGTCAGCTGCCCAAGGTGCTGGCCGCCATCGACCGGACTGACCTCGCCGACGACGAGCGTTTCGCCGGCGCCCGGGCCCTGACCAAAAACCGGACCGAAGTCATCGAGATCCTCGACGCGACGTTCGCCGCCGAGCCGATGGAGCACTGGGCCAAGGTCTTCGACACCCACGACGTCTTCTACGCGCCAATTCAGACTCCGGCTGAGGTCGTGGACGATCTCCAGGCGCGGGCCACCGGGGCGTGGATCCAGGTCGAGGGGGCCGAGGTCGAGGGGCGGCCAGTGGAAACGGTCGACGCCCCGATCCGCTGGGACGGCCAATCCCGGGTCTCCGTCCCGGCCCCGCCCCGGTCGGGCCAGCACAACCGGGAGATCCTGGGTTCACTCGGCTACACCGAAGCCGAGATCGACCAGCTGAGCACCCCGCCGGCCTGATCAGCGGATCGTGTTGCCGGCGTCGACCGTCAGGGAAAGCCCGGTGACGTAACGCGACTCGTCCGAGGCGAGGAAAAGAACGGCGTTACTGATGTCCTGCGGCTGGACGAAGTTGACCGGGAGGGTGTTCCAGAAGATCGGGCCCAGCGTGGGGTTGCGCTCGATCAGGTCGTCCAAGCCGACCAGCCCTTCGGTCAAGGTGGTCCGCACGCCGGTCGGGTGCACGGTGTTGACCCGGACCAGGTCCTGGCCGAGCTCGTTGGCCATCGCCTTCGCGAGCCCGGTCAGGCCGTGCTTGGCCGCCACGTAGGGAGCGAAGAACGGCGCTCCCTTGATCGCCGTGGTCGAGCCGGTGCAGATGATCGACCCGCCCCCCGCGGCCTTCAGGTGGGGAATGCAGGCGGTCATGGTGTTCCAGGTCCCGGTGAGGTTGGTGTCGATCGTGTCCTGCCAGATCTGCGGCGTCACCTCGTCCCAGGCCCGCAGAACGCAGATCCCGGCGTTGGCGACCACCACGTCCAGCCGCCCCAGCTCGGCCACGGCGCTGTCCACGGCGGCGGCCAGCGCCCGGGCGTCTCTGATGTCCGCCTGGACGGTGACCGCCCGCCGGTCGAGCTGCTCCACGTCCTTGGCCGTCTGCTCCAGCTCGCCGACGGTCGCCATCGGGTAGTCGACGCTGTCATAGTCCCGGCAGATGTCCACCGCGATGACGTCGGCTCCCTCCCGCGCCAGGGTCAGTGCGTGGCTGCGCCCCTGTCCCCGGGCCGCTCCGGTCACCAGCGCGATCTTTCCCGCGACACGTCCGCCCATGGGCCCGCCCACCGTCCCTATAGTTGACACTTCCGGCTAGCAAGTTACGCTAACTGTAGCATTCTTGGCGGCCAACCGACAGGCCAGCGATTCCGACTGGCCCCTAGAATGCGCCTACCGATACGTCCGAGACGATGTGAGGTGTGAGGGTTCACGTGGCCGAGGCTCTGCAACCGGCGTTCGCGGCGACTTCTACCCCGCGTGGCCGAGTCAGCGTCGGCAGCGCCCGGTCCCTGCTGCTCACCGTGCTCGGCGAGTTCGTGCTGCCGTCGGGGCAGGCGGTCTGGACCTCGGCCCTGCTGCACGCCCTGGTCGGCGTGGGGACCGCGGAGAACTCCGCGCGCCAGGCCATCGCCCGCAGTGCCTCCGCGGGATGGCTG
>Ga0302325_10036483_pt1 | contig 10021 bp, 7 predicted proteins | sample Palsa_T0_2_FD_201948 | JGI IMG/M metagenome (GOLD analysis project Ga0302325, IMG submission 201948) | Peat permafrost microbial communities from Stordalen Mire near Abisko, Sweden - Palsa_T0_2 | ecosystem: Environmental > Terrestrial > Soil > Palsa > Peat permafrost | place: Sweden: Abisko... | reverse complement strand
TTGCCTCTCGGATATCTTCCCTTTGTCATCGAATCGGCTGAAGTAGATGCAATTGTCTCCGATGGAAGAACAGTTGAATTGGGCAACCCGAGAGTTGAACGCTTCGTACCGTGCAACGGGGAGATCACAGTCAGTAGCAGTGATCGGGCGGCACAGTATTCTACGGAATGGATTCTCCTCACATCTGGGACAACTGGGCTGCCGAAACTTGTTGTCCATACCTTGATGAGTCTCGCTGGCGCGATCGAACGCCAGATCTCTATAGCCAGCCAGATCGTCTGGAGTACTTTCTACGACATTCGTCGTTATGGAGGTCTTCAGATTTTTCTTCGCGCGCTGCTCACGGGAACGTCCCTTGTCTTATCGAGCGCGCAGGAATCCACTGCTGATTTTCTGGATCGGGCTAGTTCTCACGGCGTCACGCACATCTCTGGAACACCCTCGCATTGGCGCCGGGCGCTCATGAGCCCTGCTGCCCACCAGATCGCACCGGAGTATGTACGGTTGTCGGGAGAGATAGCAGACCAGGCAATTCTCAACAATCTCAAACTCGTCTACCCTCAAGCGCGGATTGCCCATGCTTTTGCGACGACAGAGGCGGGTGTTGCATTCGACATCAACGACGGGCTCGCAGGCATTCCAGCAAGTGCAATTGCCAACACCCCCAATGTAGAAATGAAGATTGAGAATCGTTCTTTGTGTATCCGTTCCGCTCGAACCGCAAGTTCATATCTCGGCGGCCATGCCCCGATTCTCAAGAACGCCGAGGGCTTCGTAGACACGGGGGACTTGCTTGAATTGCGAGAAGGCCGGTACTACTTCGTCGGCCGGCGGGATGGGGTCATCAATATCGGTGGCCTGAAGGTCTATCCCGAAGAGGTTGAGGCTGTTATCAGTCGTCATCCCGCAGTGCAAATGTCGCTCGTCAAAACGAAAAAGAACCCGATAACCGGAGCTATTATCGTCGCCGACGTTGTGCTCAAACCTACCGAGCCAGCTTCCAACCACGACCTGGGCGAGCTGCAGCACGACATTTTGTTGCTCTGCCGTGACGCGCTCTCACCCCACAAGATTCCCGCAGCTATCAACTTTGTTTCTGCACTCGGAGTCGCAGAATCAGGAAAGCTCAATCGTCGCAATGCGTAATGTAATTGTCACAGGTGGGAGTCGTGGATTGGGGCTGGGGATCGCTCGCAAGTTGACCGGCGCTGGCTACTGTGTCATCGCGCTCGCGCGCAAAGAGAACCCCCAGCTTCAAGCGGCGATGCAAGAGGCTGAACTATCCAATCCAGGATCCTTTCATTTCGTTCCCTTCGATCTGGCCGTGCTTGAAGCTATTCCGGATCTGATCAAGTCATTGCGCAAGAGTCATGGCCCAATCTACGGCCTGGTGAATAATGCCGGTATGAGCTTCGACGGCTCGCTCGCCATGATGCCGACTTCCCAGATCGAACAATTGGTGCGGGTTAATACGATTTCCCCCATCGTGCTCACCAAGAGCGTAGTCCGTTCGATGATGGCCGATGGTGGCGGACGCATCGTAAACCTGTCGTCCATCACTGCATTCACCGGCTACAGCGGACTATCGGTATATAGCGCCACAAAAGCTTCGCTGCTTGCTTTCTCGCGGTCTCTGGCGCGAGAGGTCGGCCGCATGGGCATCAATGTGAATTCAGTTGCTCCGGGCTTCGTCGATACCGACATGACTCAAGGCATGAAAGAAGAACAGCGTCAACAGATCGAGCGTCGCAGTGCTCTCAAGCGTCTCGCCGACGTTGACGATATCGCCAATGCTGTTGAGTTTCTGCTCAGCGACAAGGCAAAGAACATTACCGGAACGGTGCTTACCGTCGACGCGGGTAGCACGGCTTGATCGAACTTCAAAAACCAGCCCCGATTCAAACCGGCGCCTCTGCGGCACAGGCTTGGTTGCACGCGCTGGAGTTGACTGCGCCCATCCCTCGCAATCCTGATCGCATTCTGTTCACGGTTATCGAGGAGATCGCAGCCCGGTCCGGCGATCAGCCTGCCCTGCTCTCAGATCGCGAGAGCATGACTTACGCAGAACTTGTGGCGCGCGCAAATCAATATGCTCGCTGGGCGCTGGAGCAGGGTCTCGCCAAAGGCGATGTCGTTGGCCTCTTGATGACCAATCGCCCTGAGTACTTTGCCACCTGGCTTGGCATCACAAGTGTGGGCTGCATCGTCTCGTTGTTCAACACCAATCTTGTTGGCCCTTCCCTCGCCCATTGCATCAATATCGTCGGTCTCCGGCATCTCGTCGTATCCCGCGAATTCGTGGATTCGCTCGGGACTGTTCTTTCCCAACTCAACGGGTCGCCGGCAATTTGGTCTCACGGCGTCGAACACGCCTCGTTCAGACAGATCGATCTTGACATTCGGCAGTATTCCGGCGCAGCTTTCAACACGAATGAGCGGCGTCACGTAACTATCGAAGACCACGCCCTTTACATCTTCACGTCCGGGACGACTGGCCTGCCCAAAGCCGCAAACATCAGTCACGCTCGCATCATGCAATGGAGCCATTGGTTTGCCGGTATGATGGACGTTCGATCCACAGATCGCATGTACAACTGCCTGCCCATGTATCACAGCGTCGGCGGCGTGCAGGTTCCCGGTGCAATTCTGGTAAGTGGCGGCAGCGTCGCGCTCCGCGAGAAATTCTCCGCCAGCCAGTTCTGGAACGATATATCGCGATGGGACTGCACCCTCTTTCAATACATCGGCGAGTTATGCCGCTATCTCCTCCACGCGACGCCGTCCTCGCATCCTGTCGATCACCGCATTCGAATGGCCTGCGGCAACGGCCTGGCCCCTGAAGTGTGGAGCAACTTCAAGGATCGCTTCGGCATTCCCCATATCTTCGAGTTCTACGCAGCCACCGAAGGCGGCGTCTCGCTCTTCAATGTCCAGGGCAAACCAGGCGCCATCGGACATATACCGGGCTATCTCATGCATCGATTTTCGCCGCCATTGGTCAAGTTCGATGTCGAAAAAGAGGAACCGGCGCGCAATGAGCAAGGCTTCTGTATTCGCTGTGCAACCAACGAAGTCGGGGAAGCGATCGGCAAGATCGTCGACGATCCAACCAGTGTAGGCAGCCGCTTCGAGGGATACACGGACAACCACGCCACCAATAAGAAGATCCTCCGCAATGTCTTTGCGGAGGGCGATGCCTGGGTCCGCACCGGCGATCTGATGCGCAAAGACGAAAAGGGATTTTTCTACTTCGTCGACCGCATCGGCGACACCTTCCGCTGGAAGGGCGAGAACGTATCGACTTCCGAGGTCTCGGAAGCGATCTGCGCGTTTCCGGGAGTCAAACATTCGAATGTCTACGGAGTGGCCATTCCCGGCGCCGAAGGACGAATCGGCATGGCGGCTCTGGTCGTCGACGGCACGCTCGATCTCTCCGCATTCCGCAATCACCTTACGAGCCTTCTTCCCTCGTACGCTCGCCCGGCATTCCTTCGCATTCGCGAAGATGTCGAATTGACGGGCACATTCAAGTATTCAAAAACCGACCTAGTGCGTCAGGGGTACAACCCAGCCGCAACTTCGGACGCGATCTATTTCGACAGTCCCGAATCCAAATCCTTCGTCCCTCTCGACCAGTTTTTGTTCGATCGCATTCAAGCCGGGCAGATACAGCTTTAAATCCTGGATCGGATCTAGTATCCGGCACCCATTGCAGGAGAGATAGCAATGAAGATCGATGAAATCCGCGACGACTTCGAAAGGCTTCAGGAAGAGATCGCGCATGGCCCAATCGTCCCGCATGTGACGGCCGGCGAAATTCGAAGCTATCTAAGCTCCCGGTACGACTTCAAGAAGACCCTGTCTCTTGAGGAAGTCGTCGCCGATGTAGAACACATGCTGGGTACCTGGCAAGTTCAGGTGACACACCCTCGCTACTTCGGCCTGTTCAATCCGAGCGTCACTCTTGCCTCCGTCATCGCAGACACGCTGGTGGCCATGTACAATTCGCAACTTGCGAATTGGCGGACCTCGCCGGCCGGCAACGAGATTGAAAGACACACCCTCGGCTGGCTCACCGAGAAGTTCGGCATGCCTCCGGAGACCATCGCGACATTCACCAGCGGCGGAACGGAGGCCAACCTGTCGGCAGTCGTCGTTGCCTTGACCCGAGCCTTCCCCGGCTACGGAGAGCACGGACTCCGGCAACTTTCGGCCGCACCCACGATCTACGTCACCAAAGAAGCACACAATGGATACAACAAGATCGCGCACATCACAGGGCTGGGCAGAAAAGCCCTCCGCATCGTGGCGACCGGCCAGGATTTGAAGCTCGATATCGCAGACCTAGAACGCCAGGTAGCCGAGGATCGCAGGAACGGATTCGCCCCAGTGATGGTCATCGGCACGGCCGGCACGACAGCGGCGGGCATCATCGATCCATTGCAGGAGATCGCGCGCTTCTGCGGGGAAGAGAATCTCTGGTTCCACGTAGACGCTGCCTGGGGCGGCGCGGCGATCCTTTCGCCTACGCTCAAGCATCACCTCGCCGGAATCGAATCGGCCGACTCGATCACCTGCGACGCCCACAAGTGGCTCTCGGTTCCCATGGGGTGCGGGATGTTCTTTTGCAGATATCCCGACCGTGTCGCCGAGGCCTTCCGCGCCGACGTCACCTACATGCCCCAAAAAACCGATACAACCGTCGTAGATCCCTTGATGAACTCGGTGCAATGGTCGCGGCGTTTCATCGGTTTGAAGCTCTTCATGGCGCTGGCGCAGCATGGCGAATCAGGCCAGGTTGACATGATCGAGCACCAGACGCGTATGGCCCAGGTTTTGAGTCAGGCGCTCACCGATTCCGGGTGGCAAATCGTCAACTCAACGCCGCTGCCTCTCATCTGCTTCACGCGGAAGGGCCTCATCATCGGCGAATTCCTGGCCTCTCTCAGAGATCGTCAGATCGCATGGATGTCGGAAGCGCTGCTCAATGACACCCCCGTAGTACGCGCATGTATTACGAGCTTCAGGACTACGGAAGCCGATATTCACTGGGTCGTGGGGGAGATGAATCGACTCGTCGCTGAGGATGCCGTCACTTTATCGACACTTGCGTAACCAGGGACCAATCTGGCTATGCCCCATTGGCGGGATTCTGCACGGATTCCATACCATAGTATGTTGGAATCGACAGGTCCGGTAGTGTCGAACATTCGCGGCAGTAAAACGATCGGGCTGACGTAAGCCTGGGAATGGATGGGCGCATGAAACGGGAAACGATTGCTGTTCACGGTGGCTACGAAGTCGACCCTACCACCAAGGCTGTGGCTGTGCCCATTTATCAAACGGTTTCGTATGCCTTCGATAGCGCGGAGCACGCGGCGGCGTTGTTCAATCTTGAGGCAGACGGGTATCGCTACACCCGAATCGCCAACCCGACCACTGCGGTCCTAGAGCGCCGCGTCGCCGCGCTCGAAGGAGGGCTCGAAGCTCTTTGCGTCAGCAGCGGCCAGACAGCCGTCTATTACGCCGTTCTCAATGTTGCCGAACTCGGAAGCAATATCATCTCGGTTCCTCAACTCTACGGAACCACGCACACCATGTTCGCTCACCTTCTGCCCAGCCAGGGAGTGAGTGTTCGATTCGCGGAGTCGGATCATCCGAATGCGCTGGAAAAGCTGATCGACGACAAGACTCGCGCGATCTACTGCGAGAGCGTTGGAAATCCGGCAGGAAATATCTGCGACATCGAGAAGTTGGCTCAAGTAGCTCATAGCCACGGATTGCCATTGCTCGTCGACAACACAGTCGCATCGCCCATCCTCTTGCGGCCAATCGAATATGGGGCCGACATTGTCCTGCACTCGCTCACCAAGTTCCTTGGCGGTCACGGCACAACGCTCGGAGGAGCCATAGTTGACAGCGGCAACTTCCCCTGGGAGAAGTACGCCTCTCGATTTCCCGCCTTCAGCCAGCCCGATCGCTCCTATCATGACCTGGTCTACACCGACCACTACGGCAAAGCTGCGTTTATGGGACGCTGCCGCAGCGTCTATCAGCGAACCATCGGCGCGGCGCTGTCGCCCCTAAGCGCATTCCTGCTGCTGCAAGGAATCGAAACAGTCGCGATCCGGATTGACCGCCACGTTGAAAATGGCAGGAAGGTAGCTGAATTTCTGCGCGACGACCCCAGGATCGAGTGGATCAATTACGCTGGATTCCCGGCTAGTCCGAATTATGCGCTCGCGCAAAAATATCTTGGCGGCCGCGCCTGTTCCCTGATGACCGTGGGGCTCAAGGGCGGCTACGAAGCCGCGGTGAAGTTTCACGATGCGTTGCAACTCATAACCCGGCTCGTCAATCTGGGTGACGCCAAGTCGCTGGCCTGCCATCCAGCCTCGACGACCCACCGGCAGATGTCGCCCGAAGAGCAACTCACTGCCGGCGTGAAGCCGGAGATGATCCGGCTCAGCATCGGCATTGAACACAGCGACGATATCATTGCAGACTTGGACCAGGCGCTGAACGCAGCGGTGTAATCTAATTGCTCCCGCCTAGCGACCAGCTTTCGGAGGCTTGTATGCCCGTTTTCTTGAAGCCCAATCCGTCCTATCACAAGCGGCAATCTTCCGCAGAGGGGCGTTCCGGGAAGCCCCTTCTGGAGCGGCGCGCGCGACCGTCAGAGCGCCTCACCATCGGGTTGATCAACAACATGGGCGATGGCGCTCTACAAGCAACCGAACGCCAATTTGCGTCGTTGCTCAATCACGCTTCGACCGGCCTTTCCATCGATTTGGCGCTCTACTCATTGCCCGGAGTGACGCGAGGCGAAGTGGGCGCGCGGCACGTCGACAAGTTCTACTCAAGCGCCGAGGATCTATGGAATACACGGCTGGACGGGCTCATTGTGACCGGAAGAGAACCTCTCACACCAGACCTGCGAGACGAGGCCTACTGGGAGAGTTTCACTCGTACACTGGAGTGGGCGCGGGAAAACACATACGCCAGCGTCTGGTCCTGCCTGGCCGCGCACGCCGCCGTTCTGCACATGGACAACATCCCGCGCATCCGGAGCAAACACAAACACTTCGGTGTCATTGAGTGCGAAAAGCTTTCGAATCACCCCTTGATTGACGGTACTCCTTCTTCTTTCAAAATTCCTCATTCGCGCTGGAACGGCCTATCGGAAGAAGCACTCACAGCCGGCGGATACGATGTGCTCACGCGAGCGGAAAACGTCGGCGTGGACACGTTCATCAAAGAAGGCAAGAACCTCTTAGTCTTTTTCAACGGCCACCCGGAGTATGCCTCCAACACACTCTTGTTGGAGTACAAGAGAGATGTCATACGCTTCGTGAAGAGCGAGACAGCTACTTACCCCCTGCTTCCGCTGAATTACTTCGCCCCCAACATAGTGGCGACACTTACAGCCCTCGAAGAACAAGCCAAGGCCAACCCCTCGGAAAAATGGGTTGCCGATCTCACTGCGATTCTGGAAGAGATACGCATCGAAAGCAGTTGGCACGCAACCGCCACACATATTTACCAAAACTGGCTGCGCTTTATCAGCGTGCAGAAGAGGCAGTCGGAAAGCAGCTTCGCTCCGATGGAGTCCCACGACCGGAAATCGCAACAAGACTCTCCGATTTCATCCCTGGCTGCGACCACAGTTGCGGATTCCAGGCATGCTCTCCCCTCCAAACTCTGATTCGCCGCAGAACCAGCTTTTCGCGTTCAGAGTCTGGCGGCCCTTTGAAACCTCACAGGTAATCTTTGGGTTGCGGGTCAGTTCAGGCAACACCACTCAGGTCGCACAATTCTCTATCACCCTGCCAATCCATGCACGGTGATAGTCTACGGTTGAAGTGAGCGCGATTTGCAGTCGGCCTAGTGTACACCGGCCCGCTTCCAGAGTTCCGCAAGGAGTTCCCAGTATGACCTCAGTCGATTCAACGCCTACGGAAACGAAGGTTGCTCCCTTGACAACCAAGCTTCTCATCAACAATTGCTGGGTCGCGAGTGAGTCAGGCGAAACCTTCGGGACCGTGAATCCCTCCACGGGTGAAGAAATTTGCCAGGTTGCCGCAGCTGACGCCGCGGATGTTGACAAAGCGGTTCAGGCGGCCCGAGCAGCGTTCGAACTCGGACCGTGGCGAAAGATGAATGCATCGGAGCGGGGCCGATTGCTCCACCGCCTCGCCGACCTGATTGAAAAGAATGCCGATGAATTGGCGCGTCTCGAGTCCCTGGACAACGGAAAGCCTTTTTCTGTGGCAAAGGCTGTGGATGTTGCCAAAACCGTCGCTTGCTATCGCTACTTCGGAGGATGGGCCGACAAGGTTCATGGAAAGACCATCCCCATCGACGGCAACTTCTTCTGCTATACACGCCATGAGCCTGTCGGCGTGGTAGGGCAAATCATTCCCTGGAATTACCCCATGCTGATGCAGGCATGGAAGCTTGCCCCCGCATTGGCCACAGGAAATACGGTGGTAATGAAGCCGGCCGAGGAAACGCCACTGTCTGCTTTACGCATCGGAGAACTGATTGTAGAAGCGGGATTCCCGGAGGGCGTTGTAAACCTGGTCCCAGGATATGGACCAACTGCCGGCGCAGCCATCTCCTGTCACATGGACATAGACAAGGTGGCATTCACCGGATCCACCGCGGTCGGACGTCTCATCATGGAAGCTGCCGCCAAATCGAATTTAAAAGGCGTCACATTGGAGATGGGAGGAAAGAGCCCGAATATCATCTTCGAAGACGTCGATTTGGATGAAGCAGTCGAGGGCGCTCACCTGGGCCTCTTCTCCAATCAGGGCCAAGTCTGCTGTGCTGGATCGAGAGTGTTCGTCGAAGAGACGATCTATGACCGGTTCGTGGAAAAAAGCGTAGCGCGTGCTGAAAAACGAACTGTTGGAGATCCCTTCGATCCGAAGACAGACCAAGGTCCGCAGGTCAATCAAGGACAGTTCGACAGAGTGATGGGCTATATACGCTCCGGCAAGAATGAAGGCGCCACACTCGCTTGCGGCGGAGAGCGGATCGGAGCTCGTGGCTATTTTGTCCAGCCGACTGTATTTGCCGATGTTCAGGACGAGATGACAATCGCGCGGGAGGAGATCTTCGGCCCTGTGATGAGCATCATTCCGTTCAAAGATCTCGCTGAAGTGGTCACCCGGGCCAACCGTACAGTCTATGGATTGGCTGCAGGCGTCTGGACCCGCGACATCAAGAAAGCACATGCGATAGCAAATAGCTTGCGCGCCGGCACAGTATGGGTGAATTGCTACAACATCCTGGATACCAGAGCTCCGTTCGGCGGGTTCAAGCAGTCCGGGATAGGCCGTGAACTTGGTGAGTATGGACTTCAGCAATATACCGAAGTGAAGACGGTCACCATCAAACTCTGAATTGGGCGTTTCACTTTTATGAAACCTCCGGCATGGATACCCCTATGAGAATTCGCTGGATGAGCGCTGTGATTTCATTTTCGCGTTAACTGAGCGTCGCTGTTCTCAAGGGCCATCACCGCATAGGCGGTCGCAGCGTCACTCATAAATCGTCCTACGTTCGTCTGCGAATCCTTGTTTCCGTTGAGGGAGAGAGTCTTCCAACTCCCATCGCTTTCCTGGTGCCGCTGAAGCCAGTCCAATCCACGCCTCAGCGTCCCATCTTGAGGATTTGTTCCCGATTCTTCGAGCGCCACAACGACCAGGCCGGTGGCAAATCCGTCGCTCTCCGCCGGTTTCACCGCAGCAATGAGTTCTTCCTTGAGTTGTTGCTCGAGCCGTTTCCACTGATCGGTCTGAATCCGGCTTGTGGGGTCAAGTGAGGAGAGACTCCAGCCTCCGTCGGACCGCTGGCGGCTTTGTACTGCATGCAAGAGCGTCTCCCGCTCCGATGCGGTCAGCAGCATCGCAACTTTAGAGGACAACCAAAGGATATAAAGCTGGTTCATCAAAGGCTGCGCCGAATAGTGCCCTCGCAAATACTGCCGCAGCAGCTCCATATGCGGTAGAAC
>Ga0302325_10036482_pt1 | contig 10022 bp, 7 predicted proteins | sample Palsa_T0_2_FD_201948 | JGI IMG/M metagenome (GOLD analysis project Ga0302325, IMG submission 201948) | Peat permafrost microbial communities from Stordalen Mire near Abisko, Sweden - Palsa_T0_2 | ecosystem: Environmental > Terrestrial > Soil > Palsa > Peat permafrost | place: Sweden: Abisko... | reverse complement strand
TGTGCGAGAGCAGCGGACCGGCCGCCGGCTCGTCGAGCGCGCGCAGCTCGTCGATGAAGATTCCCGTGGCGTTGATCACGACCTTGGCACGCGTTTCGGCGTCGACGCCCGACTCCTGGTCGCGCACGAGCGCGCCTCGCGCGCGGCCGTTCTCGTAGATGAAGCGGATCGCGCGGGCATAGTTGACGACGGTCGCGCCGCGGTCGGCGGCCGTGCGCGCGATCGCGAGCGCGAGCCGCGCGTCGTCGAACTGGCCGTCGAAGTAGTGGATCGCTCCGTAGAGACCGTGGCGCCGCAGATCGGGCATCCGGCGCAGGGTCTCGGCCCGGCCGAGGGGCCGGCTGTGGCCGAAATTCGAGAAGCCCGCAAGCAAATCGTAGGCAGCGAAGCCGGCCATGAACAGCGGGCCCTCGTGGCAGCGGTAGGCCGGGCAGATGAAACCGAGTTCCTCGACCAGGTGGGCGGCGTTGCGCCGCAGGTTCGCGCGTTCGTGTAGCGACTCACGCACGAGGCCGAGCTCCCCGTTCTGCAAGTACCGCACGCCGCCGTGCACGAGCTTTGTCGACCGGCTCGAGGTCGCTTTCGCGAAATCGGAGGCCTCGACGAGGGCGGTCTTGTAGCCGCGGGTCACCGCGTCGAGCGCGGTTCCCAATCCCGTTGCTCCGCCCCCGATGACCAGGACGTCGAAGTCGTCGTTCAATTGCGCGACCAGCGCCTCGCGATTCACGGCGCTTTCTCCCAGGCTTTCGTTCGCTCGACCGCCTGGTGCCAACGCGCGAGCAATGCTTCGCGCTCGGCTTCGCCCAGACGCGGGCGAAAGCGGCGCGCCTCCTGCCAGTGGGTCGCGACGTCGGCGGTGTCGCGCCAAACGCCGGTCGCGATTCCCGCGAGGTACGCGGCGCCGAGCGCGGTCGTTTCGGTAACCTTCGGGCGCACGACGTCGACGCCGAGCACGTCGGCTTGAAACTGCATCGTGAGGTCGTTGGTCGCCGCCCCGCCGTCGACGCGCAGTTCGGCCAGCTTCACGCCCGCATCGCGTTCCATCGCACGCACCACGTCGACCGTTTGATAGGCCATCGCTTCGAGTGCGGCCCGGGCTATGTGCCCGCGCGTGCTTCCGCGCGTGAGCCCGAAGATCGCGCCGCGCGCGTAGGGATCCCAATGCGGTGCGCCGAGGCCGGCGAAGGCGGGAACGAAGTACACCCCGCCGTTATCGGTCACGCTCGCGGCCAGTTCCTCGACCTCGGCCGACGCTTCGATGATGCCCAGACCGTCGCGGAGCCATTGCACGGCGGCGCCCGTAACGAAGATCGAGCCCTCGAGCGCGTACGACGCGAGGAGGGGTCCCGTCGCATAGGCGACCGTCGCGATCAATCCGCTGCGGCTGCGCACGATTTCGGCACCGGTATTGAGCACGAGGAACGAGCCCGTGCCATAGGTGTTCTTGGCGATGCCGCGCGCGAAGCCGGCCTGGCCCACGAGCGCCGCTTGCTGATCGCCCGCGATACCCGCGATCGGCAACGCGGCTCCGAGCCACTCCGGCGCCGCCGCGCCGAACGCTCCCAGCGACGGCAGCGCCCGCGGCAACATCGTCCGCGGAACGCGTAAGAGCGCGAGCAGTTCGTCGCTCCAATCGAGCTTCGCCAAATCGAAGAGCAGCGTGCGCGACGCGTTCGTGTAGTCGGTGACGTGAGCCGCGCCTTGGGTCAGGTTCCAGACGAGCCACGCATCGACGGTTCCAAACGCGAGTTCACCGCGTTCGGCACGCTCGCGAGCGCCCGCCACGTTGTCGAGCAGCCACGCGATCTTCGTGCCGGAGAAATACGGGTCGAGCAAGAGCCCCGTCGTCTCGCGCACGAGCGGCTCGGCTCCGCGCGCTCGCAGTTCCTCGCAAAGCGGCGCCGTGCGCCGGTCTTGCCACACGATCGCATTGTGGATCGGCCGGCCCGACGCGCGATCCCACACGACCGTCGTCTCACGCTGATTGGTAATCCCGATGGCCGCGAGGTCGGCAGCGGCAAGCCCCGCAGCGCGCAGCGCCCCGCGCGCCGTCTCGAGCTGCGATTCCCATATTTCGGCCGGGTCGTGCTCGACCCAGCCCGGCTGCGGAAAGTGCTGCGTAAACTCACGCTGATCCGAGCCCACGACCGCGCCGCTTTCGTCGAAAACGATCGCGCGCGAACTTGTCGTACCCTGATCGAGCGCGAGAACGTGCGGCATTCGTCCCGTCTTAGGGCGAGCGTCGCGTCGACGCCTGCAGCGCGAGGCGGGCGCGATGCTGCGCATTGAAGAGAACAACGACTTGTTGCCTGCGGTCGTGCCGCCTACGGCGTAGGCTTCGTGCGCACGTACAGGCTGTAGCCGGAGGCTCGCGCCGCGCGGCGCCAGCCGCCCGCATCCTTCAGCGCCGTTGCGAGGGCACCGTCGTCGCTCGCGACTACGCCGGCGAGCGCGCGCCGCGCGAGCGCTTCACTCCAACCGGCGCGAGCATCCTCGATCGTGCGGTAGTCGCGCCAAACGTCGGGACCAAACGGAATGGCATGCGTGTCGAGCAGCACTTGGACCGGATCGCCGCGCAATTGGAGGTAGCCGCCGGCCGTGAACGGCGCGAACAGGCGGCCGGTGAAGTGCGCGCGTTCCACGAGCGCCGCCGTTGCCGCCGGTTCCGGTTCGACCGCGAGCGACTGCGGAGCGCGCAGCGCGAAAGTCAGTGCGAGCGCAACCAGCAGCGGTAACGCGAGCCACGGCGTGCGCACGTCGGTTGTGGGCTTGCGGCTCCGGCGCCGTTCGAGACCCGAGCCCGCGAGCGCGATCGCGAGCGCCGGCACCGCCGCGATTCCGAAAAACGGCAGAAAACGTGCGTGCAGCAGCCAGAGCGGCACGAAGACGGCGAGCAGCAAGAGCGCCACGGCGTTGCGTCGCGCGACCGGGACACCGCCCGCCACCAAAACGGCGCCGTACAGGACCAGCACGAACAGCTCGATCGGATACGCGAACGAGACCGGTTGCCAATCGGACGTCGCGAGCAACTCGCCCCGGCTTGCGAACGCGGCCGCCTCGCTCCACGTCGCAAGACCATGCGGGGTCGCGAACGTGCCGGCGAGCGCCCACCCGAAGGCGACGAGAAAGCGGCGCGGCGGAACGCCGCCGTACTCGATCGCGCGCCCGGCGGCGACCAGCGCGACGAGCAGCGGTGCGAGCACGACGCTCCCGTGTACGTTGGCCCACAGGATCGTCAGCGGCAGGAGCAGCCACGGCCGTTGCAGCGTCCCGAGCAGCACGAAGAGCACGAGCGCGAAACACAGCTCCGCGACCGTCTGCGGGCGCGGCGCGTACGAGGTGACGGCGCTCGCGATCGTCAGATAACCGGCCGCGTTCGCAACGTACGCGCTCGCGCCGCAGCGCCGGGCGATCGCAACGGCGACGAGCGGAACCGTGGCGACGAGCGCTGCGCAAAGGGCGGCGGCCAAAGGCCAGAGCCCGTGCGCCCACCACGGCCAAGCGAGCCATTCGAACAGCCACTCGTGATCGATCCACGTCCCGGCCGCAAACGCTTCTGGCAACGTCGCCGGAAACGTCCCCGCCCAGAGCGTACGGCCTTCCGCCAATTGCCAGCACAGGTCGGCGTACAGATAGTGCGGGAAGCCGATGATGAAGCCGAGCGTGAAGATCACGCCTCCTTCGCTCGACGCCGCTGCCGCCATCCGCTCGCGCAGCGTCATCGGGATCTTAGGCGGCCGAGGTCTCGCCCGCGAGCAGGCGCGATTTCTCGTCCTGTTGCAGCGCCGCGACGATCCGGCCGAGACCGCCGTCCATGATCTTGTAAATCGCGCCGAAGTTTTCGTTGATGCGATGATCGGTGATCCGGTCCTGCGGGAAATTGTAGGTGCGGATCTTCTCGCTGCGATCGCCCGTGCCGACTTGGCTGCGGCGCAGGCTGCCGACGGCTTCTTCCGCTTCGCGGCGCTTTCGATCGGCGAGCACGCTGCGCAGCATCTGCATCGCGCGTTCGCGGTTCTGCAACTGCGAGCGCTCCTCGCTGCACGAGACGATCACGCCCGACGGCACGTGGGTGATGCGGATCGCGGATTCCGTTTTGTTGACGTGCTGGCCGCCCGCACCGGAAGCCTTAAAGGTGTCGACCTGCAGGTCTTTGGGATTGATCTCGACGTCGGGATCGGACTCGTCGGCCTCCGGCAGGACGGCGACGGTCGCGGTGCTCGTGTGGACGCGGCCCTGCGACTCGGTCACCGGCACCCGCTGCACGCGGTGCACGCCGCTCTCGTACTTGAAGAAACGGTACGGTTCGCCCGTCCGGATGCCGAGCACGATCTCTTTGACGCCGCCGGCGTCGCTCTCGCTCTGCGATAGGATCTCGGTCCGCATGCCGAGCGATTCCGCGTAGCGCGCGTACATGCGCGCGAGTTCCGCGGCGAACAGGCTCGCTTCGTCGCCGCCGGCGCCGGCCCGGATCTCGACGAAGACGTCCTTCTTGTCGTTCGGATCGCGCGGCAGCATGAGCTCGGTGAGCTGCGCTTCGAGTTCGCGCCGCCGTTCGCGCAGCGTCTTGGCCTCGTCCTCGGCCAGCTCGTGCAGTTCCTGATCGCTCTTGTCGGCGAGCAGCGCCTCGTTGGCCGCGACGTCGGCCAAGAGCTTCTTGTAGGCGCGATAAGTCGCGACCGTCTCTTCGTTTGCAGCTCGTTCTTTCACGAGCGCCGTGAAGCGCGCTTGATCGAAGGTGTCGCCCGGATTGGCCAACTCCGCTTCGATTTCATCGAAGCGTTTCGAGAGCGTTTCCAAACGGTCGAGCTTGAACATGAGCGAGGTCCTTTTCGGTAGGAGGGGCCGGCGAACAAAAAGGACGAGCCGCATTGCTGCAGCCCGTCCAAGAGATCGTGCGGCCTCGCTACGCCTCGGCGGAGACGGTCTCTTCTTTCTTGCGCTTGCGTTCGGCCGCTTCGGCCTTCTTCTTGTCGGCCGCGGCCATCCGCTGGTTGAACTTGTCGACGCGGCCGGCCGTGTCGATGAATTTCTGCGTGCCCGTGAACAACGGGTGGCAAGCGGAGCAAATCTCGACCGCAATCTCTTTGAGGGTCGAGCCGGTGGTAAAGGTGCTCCCGCACGCGCAGTGGACGCGCGCCTCGGGGTACCAGGTGGGGTGGATTTTCGGTTTCACAGCGGAGCTATTATACCAGGCGGTGCAAGGCCACCGCCGCGCGGGGCGCCCTACGGGACGTCGGCCAGCACCGAGGTGATCAGGCTGCGCGCGAACGGGACCCCGATGCCGGTCACCTGGTCGTAGCCCTTGCCGGCGGCAAAACCAGGGTCCAAGCTGCCGCTGCTCCCCGGGAGGGCATTGTTCCCGAAGAGCACGTCGTAGAACGTGGCCGGATACTGCGTTTGGCTCAGGTAGACCTTATAGAGGTACGTGCCCGGGTTGCCGAGCCGGTAGGGCGTGGCGCCGGAACCGTGGGCCGTGCAGGGTGCCGAGAGCTTGCAAGCCTGGAGCACGAGTGCCCACATCGCCGCCATCTCGGGCGACGACACGCTGGTGCCGCCGACGGTAAAGATCGCGCGGCCACCCAACGACGGCGCAGAATCGGTTACGACGGCGACCCCGGTGTTGGTGTCGGCGTCGAGCGCGGCGTCGGGCTGCGAGCGCTTTCCGCCGCACGGGAGTCCCGCGCCGCTCGCATACGACGGTTCGGAAAAGAAGGTCGAGCAGCCGCCGCCGGACCCGCCCGGCACTTGCCCGGGGAACTGCGTCTGCGTTCCCCAACCGGTAATCGGACCCGTGAGCCGGCCCGAATCGTCGAGCGGGGCGTTCACGCCGCCGACGCTCGTAACGCTCGGATCGGTGGCCGGATAGCTCACGCAGGGCTGATCGGGATTGCCGATGCCGCCGTCCGCGCAGGCTTCGGCGCCGTTGTCGCCCGACGATGCGAAGAGCGCGGTCCCTTCGCTCGCGAGCGCGGCGTACTCCATCGGTCCGAAATTGTTGGTTCCCGGGCCGAAGTAGCCGCCTGGGTTCGGCGTCGCCTCGCTCGTGGCTTCGTCCTCGCCGAAGCTCATCGAGATCACGTCGGACTTGTTGTCGGCGATCGCTTGTTGCGTTTCATCGTCGGACTCGAGCAGTCCGAGTTCCGCAATCGGCGGAAAGCTGCCGCTTGCGCCGCACGTACCGTTACATTCCATCGGGTTGTAGGCGATGTAGAAATTCACGGTCGCATCCGGCGCGAGCGCCGACGTTTGTTCCGTATCGAGCTGCGCCTCGATGTCCTCGGGGTTGCAGGTCGTGTAGTCCCCGATCTCCTCGATGGGGTCGCCCGGCGCATATCCCTGGCTCACGCAACCGCTCGCGGTGGGCGAGGTTACCGGGGGCGGCGTCGCGAGGCCGCCGGAAAACTCGTTGCCGTTTCCAAAGGTCGTGTTGCCCGGCGAGACGTTGGCGACGTCGACGTCTTGAACGACCGTACCGCTTCCGTGCAAGCCGAAGAGGGCCCGGTATTCGGCGACGTCGCCGCCGCCGACGCGCGCATCGCCGTCGGCAATCGCGCCCGTCCCGATGATGCCGATCGTGATCCCGTCGCCTTTGAAGCCGGCCGCGTACGCGCCCGTGTAGTCGAAGACGTTCGCGAGTTGTTGTGCGGAGTATCCCTCAACGAACGAGGTCGCGGCGCGCAGCGTCACGAGCCGGCGAGATTTCGTCCGGAATCCGACCGCGTTCCCGAGCGCCGCGATGCGCAGCGCCGCGGGCGGGCGGGGCGCGGCGACCGGCGCCAAAAACGTTTGCCCGCTCTTGCGGAAGAATCCGAATTCCACGCCGAGCGCGCGCTCGACGTTCGCCTGCGAGCCCGCGATCCGAAGGATCTGGCGTTGCGGATACGTCTTCACCGCGATGCCGCTGCCGAGGAAATACTTGAGCGCGTTCGCGTAGTCGCCGGGCGTCGCGCCGAATCGATCCCCCAGTTCCTGCGGGGTTAGCCAATGCCGGAACAGTGGGCTCTTGGGATCGTTCGACTCTTTGGCGTATGCGAACAGCCCGGGCAGATCGCGCATCGCTACCACGACGTCGAGCCCCACGAGCTTGAGTTGCGCGCGTTTGACGAAGGTCGCGCCGGCGAGAATTCCGGCACCGTAGTCGACCGCGCCGGCCGGGCTCGCGCCGCCGGGCACCGGCTGCGATGCGATCGGCGCCACCGGCGACGAAGCTCCGCCGCTACAGCCTGCGAGCGAAAGGACGAGCAGAGCGGCGGCGCCATACCTTGCGACCTCACGAATGACGCTCATCGATGCGCTCTCACGACGTGTGCGGCCCGCAGGCGTTGGAAGGCTTGGTGGCGGCGCTCGAAGCGACGCCGTTCGAGCGCGGCGAGAAACGACGTGCGCGCCAGCGCCGCGCCCGCGACGGCTTGTTCGCTCGTTGCGTCGCGCGTGCGAAATGCGCCCGTGACGCTCGTCGACGTCAAGCCGACGGTCGAGGTCGTGGTGATCACTTCGAGCGGCGATTGGCCGCCCGAGAAGGAAAAGCCGAACGGCGGCTGGTCGCCCTGGCCGCTGTAGTCGTAGAAGACGTCGGTCGTGTCCGTCAACCGGATGCAGACCGCGTAGCCGCCGACGACGTAGGTGATCTGATCGAAGTTTTCGAGCGTACCGAGCACGGTGTCGACGCGGGTGAATGTTTGCTCGATGCCGTTCGCGCGCGCTCCGAACTGCGCCGGCACGTCGCACGAGCCCGGAATCGCGAGCGCTCCGTCGTCGCGATCGGTTTCGGTGTAGAGCGGCAGCGCGTACCAGGTCGCGACCGTATTGGTGACCGTCGGTTCGCCCGGCTGGCTCAGGGAAATCGTGATGTTTCCGGCGGACGGCGTCGCGTAGCTGAAGGTCGAATTCGGCGGACCCTCGAGCGGCAGCACGTAGGTGCCCGAGCCGCTCGAGTTTTCGGTGATCGTGGCCGTGAGCGGCGCCGGCGGCGGCGTGAACTGCGAGGTTTGCGGATAGGTGTCGTTCTCCACGTACGAACCGTCGGCGTTCACGGTGCGGTTCGCGGTAAAACCGTCGCTCTCCGATTCCGCGATGGTCTGCGCACCGGTGTTCGTCCAGGTCTGCGCCAAGGTCTCGGGCAGGACATCGACGAGGCCGTTGAACGTGCCGCTGTGATCCCCAACGCTCGCCATCGTGTCGGTGATGTGCTGGCCCTCAGTGTCCGACGACGCGAAGCCGTAGGTGTAGTAGCCCGTCTGGCTGCCGAGGTACGGGCCCGATGCGTAGTAGCTATCGGTCGTGACGCCGATCGTTTTCGCCGGGGATTGCTGCGTATCGGTCTCGACCGTACGCAAGTCGAACGGCGTCGCGCCGTCGAACGGGGTGGGTCCTTCGTCGGTGACGCTTTGCGCAACCGATGCGGCGACCGTGCCGCTCGGATTCGGCGTAACGCCCGAATACACGAACGACTCGAGGGAACTTCCGGCATAAGCGAACGTGTCGCCGGTATGCAACGGCCGCGTGCTCACCGGAATCGCGCTGCTCGTCGATTGCGGGGTCGGACTCGCTGTCGGACTCGCTGTCGGACCGGCCGTGTGCGTGGGCGTAGGCGTCGCAACGCTCGTCGGCGTCGCAGTCGGTGCTGCCGTAGCGTGTGTCGGTGCGACCGTCGGAACCGTTCCGCCACCACCGCCACCGCCACCACCGCTGCATCCGATTGCTGCGGCGGACACGCCTGCGAGCAATACGAAAAGCGCACGGTTCCCGAAACTCATCGCCCGCCTGCGTTGCGTCGAGCGAGGCGACATTCCTACTCTCGCGCATCACTCTTGGCTCGGCTCGAATCGCGCGACGGCGGCTCTGCGCGGCGAGGTAAGCGCGTTCGTTGTTGCGTGCACGCAGTTGGAATAAACGCTCGAGCCGGCAAGCCATCCTCCGGTATCGGCGGAATTGCGGGAGCCCGGCGCGAACGCGCTGCGTTGGCCTTTTTGGACCGAGTGAGGATCATTGAAGCACGTTCGCCAGCAGCGTCCCTACCTACCGATCGCCGTCGCCCTAACGCTCGGCCTGTTTGCCGCGTTCGGACCGGCGCCGGGCGGGCGGGTCGCCGCCCAGGTGCCGCCCGGGCCGTCCGGCAATTCGACGCCGGCGCCGACGTACGCGCCGCTCGCGCCCACCCCCGGACCAATCGACATTCCGACCCCAACTCCCACGCCGAGCCCAACCCCGGCGCCGCGCGGCAGGCACCGCGGGCGACCGGCCCCATCGGGAAGCCCCTCAGGCCCCACGCCCGAGCCGTCGGCCACGCCGACCTCGCCCGCCTTCGCCACGCTCGACGGAACCTGGGAATTGCAGCTCCAATTCATCGACCGGACCGAGTATTCGTATCTCGTGATCGCCCAACAGCCGACCGGAGCCATCACGGGCGCCTGGCGCGTAAACGGCAAGGCCTATCCCTTCGAGGGGACCTATGACGGGCGCCTGATTCGTATGCTCGTGAAAGAGCCCAAAGCCACCGTTACGATGAGCGGCTATGTCGAGGGTGCTTCCGACATCGTCGGCATCCTCGACCCCGGCACGGGCTCTGAAGGGATCGCGTTTACGGCCGAACACCGGGCTTCGAGCAAGGGCACCTTCAGCAAGAAGTCAGCGTACTAAGCGGCGCCGAAGGGCACGCGGCCATGCAAGACCATACCTTCGGTTTCCGTACGCGTGCCTTGCACGCGGGCACGCCGCCCGATCCGGCTACGGGCGCCCGAGCGATGCCGATCTATTTGACTTCGAGCTTCGTGTTCGACTCGACCGAGCACGCGGCCGAACTGTTCGCGCTGCGTACCTACGGGAACATCTACAGCCGCATCGGGAACCCGACCGTGGCGGCGTTTGAAGAACGGATGGCGAGCCTCGAAGGCGGCCTCGGCGCCGTCGCGATGGCGAGCGGCCTTGCGGCGCAACTCTCGACGGTGCTTTGTCTCGCTCAGGCGGGCGACCACATCGTCGCGACCGCGAGCCTGTACGGCGGTACCGTCACCCAATTC
>Ga0302325_10036481_pt1 | contig 10022 bp, 5 predicted proteins | sample Palsa_T0_2_FD_201948 | JGI IMG/M metagenome (GOLD analysis project Ga0302325, IMG submission 201948) | Peat permafrost microbial communities from Stordalen Mire near Abisko, Sweden - Palsa_T0_2 | ecosystem: Environmental > Terrestrial > Soil > Palsa > Peat permafrost | place: Sweden: Abisko... | reverse complement strand
CCTCGGCGAGGAACCTTGCATTGGCATGATCTTCGGCGAGACGGAGTGTCATTTCGTCGAGGGCAATCAGACCGGCAGCTGCTAAGATGCCGGCCTGACGCATGCCTCCGCCGAGCGCTTTGCGGTGGATGCGGGCGCGGTCGATCAGGGCGCGGCTGCCGACCAGCATCGAACCTACCGGCGCACAAAGTCCTTTTGAGAGGCAAAACATGACGGTGTCGAAGCCACGCGTCAACTCTGCAACCGAGATACCCAGGTAGGTCGCCGCGTGAAAGACTCGTGCTCCGTCCAAATGAACAGGTAAGCCGGCATCTTTCGCGCCGGTCCAGATTTCTTCGAGAACTTCGGGAGGCGTGACCGTGCCGCCGCCGCGGTTGTGGGTATTTTCGAGGGAAATGAGGCCAGTGGCGGCGCGATGGTAGATTTTCGGCAAGATAGCGGCCTTGATGTCTTTCCAGGTCAGGATGCCGCGATCCGCAGGGATGGTTCGCAGCTGGCAGCCTGAGAATGCCGCGACCATTGCCAGTTCCCAGTCGACAATGTGGGCACGCGATTCGCAGATGACTTCCTGGCCGTGCTGGGTATGGAGGCGGATGGCGATCTGGTTCCCCATCGTTCCGGTGGGGACGAAGATGGCGGCTTCGCGACCGAAGACTTCCGCCGCCCGGGCTTGGAGACGGTTGATGGTCGGGTCTTCTCCGTAGACGTCGTCTCCGACTTCGGCAGCGGCCATGGCTGCTCGCATTGCGGGAGTCGGCTTAGTGACGGTGTCGCTTCGCAGATCGATAATTCCCCTGTATGTTGCCGGACTTATTTCAGATCGAACTTCAACTTGTGTTGCCATATTGCTCTCCTCCAAATATTTAGTCGACCAGCACGAGCTCTGACATATCGACTTCTTGTTTTCGAATGAATTGCTCGAAGACGTCGTTCGATAGCAGACGCCCGCGTTCGGTCAGCGCGACTTGTTCACCGGAAAGATTGATAAGCCCGTCGCAGCTGAGCGTTTCGAGCAGGACGCTATAGCTCTGGACCTCATTCGCGCCAAACTCTCGCGCCAGGTCAGCTAGGCTCACCCCATCGGTCAGTCGAAGCCCTAGGAACCAGGCCTCCTCAAGCGCCTGTTGTCTGGAAATCCGATGGACGTCGGCTACTCCGGCCCCATCGAGAAAAGCCCGCAAGTCATCACCATTCTGAAAGCGGACGGCCCCGGAGTCGGCGGTGCAAAGCATGGAATGCGCGTCGAGGCCGAAGCCAATATATGGATGTCGAAGCCAGTATTTCTTGTTATGAATCGAGGCAGCCGAGGGCCGTGCGAAATTGGAGATTTCGTACTGCGATAGACCGCTGCCGTTCAACACGTCGATGGCTTCAGTGTAAAAGTCGGCGACCAGATCGTCAGATGGTACCGAACCAGCATGGTATCGGCCGCCACGGTCCATCACCTCGCGGCCGAGACGCGAATCCTCATCGACTTCCAACATGTATATGCTGGCGTGATCGACGGCCGAGCCGATCAAGATGTCGAGCGATTCACGCCACGATTCCTGAGTTTGGTGAGGTAACCCCGCAATGAGATCGACGTTGACCGAGCGAATACCCGCGTTGCGCGCTCGTTTTATGTCCCGCAAAGCAATCTCCCGGGTATGCAGCCGTCCGGCTACTGCCGCTTCGCGGTCGATAAAGGATTGCACGCCAAAACTGACCCGGTTCACACCGCAATCGACCATTGCGTCCAACACGTTGTCCTCGATCTGGCCGGGGGCACATTCGAGCGTGATCTCAGCTGCATCGGCGAAACTGAACTCCATCCGCAACGCGCCAAACAATCGCCGAAGCAGATCGGGTGCCAGAATGCTGGGTGTTCCGCCGCCTAAGTAGATGCTATCGATGGTTTCGGGCAGGGTTGCCGAAAGGGTGCGGGCGACTTCGCAGGAATGGCGAATGTCCGCTATGACGCGCTCGATATATCGCTCGTGATAGCTATCCGGAAACACTCCCGACGCGAAGTTGCAGTAGGTGCACTTCGAGCGGCAAAACGGCACGGAGATGTAGACGCCCAAGGTTTCCATCACTCTTCCATCTTCCCACGCCCTTCGATTGCTTTGTGCGACGAATGATCGTTTGGCGCATCTTGCAATCCGAGCGGGTTTGTGTCCCACTGGAAGAGCATGAAGATCCTCGAACGATGTCCCAAGAGGCCGATGAACTACCGCTCTGAGGCGGCTCCTCTCGTATGAGCAATCAGGCGGACGACGACGTAATCGGCAAAGTCTACGACAGCCGCCTGATGGGCAGGCTGCTCAAATACCTGCGCCCTTATAAATGGCAGGCAGGCGTGTCGTTTGTGGCGATTTTGTTGAAGGCCGCCTGCGATGTGGTCGGACCGTTTCTGTTCAAGGTGGCGATCGACAATTACCTAACGTCGCGCAAGCCGGAGCATCCGACCTGGCTTGCCCGGCAGCTTAGCCCCAACCCCGTCACCGGCATTTCTCAGCTTGCCGGTCTCTACCTGGCCGCTTTGCTGCTGATCTATTTGTTCGAATTCGTACAGACCTACCTGATCCAGTGGATGGGTCAGAAGGTGATGTTCGACCTCCGCAGCCAGATATTCCGGCACATTCAGGGGATGCATGTGGCGTTCTTCGACCGCAATCCCGTGGGTCGCCTGGTGACCCGGCTGACCAGCGACGTCGATGCCCTGAATGAGATGTTCACCTCTGGCGTATTTGCGATCTTCGACGATATTTTCGTCCTGCTCGGCATCGTGATCATCATGCTGCAGATGAACTGGCGGCTGGCCTTGCTGGCCTTCGCCGTGCTGCCCCTGATCGGCGGGGTCACCGCGATCTTTCGCAAATATGTGCGAAGTTCCTATCGGCGGATTCGCTCGGCTATTGCGCGAATCAATGCCTTTACCCAGGAACACATTTCCGGCATGAGCGTGGTGCAGCTGTTCAATCGGGAGCAGCGCGCCTTCGATGATTTCGAAGCGGTCAACCGGCAGCATATGGTGGCGTTCAAGGATGCGATCCTGGCCTATGCGCTGTATTATCCAGCGGTCGAGATTCTCTCGACCGTCGCCATAGCGCTGGTGCTATGGCGCGGAGGCGACGGCGTGCTGCGCGGCACGGTGACTGTCGGCGTGCTGGTCGCGTTCATGCAATATTCGATGCGCTTCTTTCGGCCGATCCAGGACCTGAGCGACAAATACAACATCCTGCAAGCAGCGATGGCAGCCAGCGAGCGGGTCTTTCAGTTGCTCGATACTCCGACCGGAATTGTGAACCCAGAGGCTCCGCAGGGAGCGGAGACGACGGGGCGGATTGAGTTTCGGCATGTCTGGTTTACCTACCAGCACCTGGAGAAAGACCGGCTGGCGCACTTAGCCGAGGCGGATGCATCCGAATTGAATCGCTTGAGCGGCGAGACTGAGTGGATCTTGCGCGATGTCTCTTTTGTCATCGAACCGGGACAAACAGCGGCGATCGTCGGCCACACCGGCGCAGGTAAGACGACCATCGTCAGCCTGATGATGCGTTTCTACGATATTCAGAGTGGGAGCATTCTGGTCGACGGCGTCGATGTTCGCCTGCATGACATGAAAGAGTTGCGGCAGCGCTTTGGGGTGGTTTTGCAGGACCCGTTCCTCTTCACCGGTACTATCTCCGACAATATTCGGCTTGGCTCCGACTGGATCACCGATGGGCAAATGCAGAGAGCGGCGAGCGACGTCAATTTACTCGACTACATCGATTCCCTGCCCGGCGGATTCACCGAACCGGTCCGCGAACGGGGTGCAACCTTGTCGACCGGCCGCAAGCAACTGATCAACTTTGCCCGGGCGCTGGCCCATGATCCGAAAATCCTGATCCTCGACGAAGCCACATCGAGCGTCGATACCGATACCGAACTGCTGGTGCGGTCGGCGCTGGATCGCATGATTACTGGCCGCACTTCGGTGGTGATCGCCCACCGGCTCTCTACCGTGCAACAGGCCGATGTGATTCTGGTTATGCATAAGGGCCAGCTTCGCGAAATGGGCACGCACCAGGAACTGCTCGCCCGGCGTGGCCTCTATTACAAGCTGTATCAGCTCCAATACAAGGATCAGGAAATCTCCGTCTTCGGCCTTCGGTCCGAATCGACGCTTGTTGGTAGCGACTGAAATGGGAGGTCCGCGCTTTTTCATTTCGGCCGGCGAAGCGAGCGGCGAACACTATGGAACCTTGCTCATCGAGGCGATCCGCAGGCTCGCTCCGGAAGCCAACTTCTTCGGATTGGGCGGCCAGCGGATGCAAGCCGTCGGCCTCGATCGAGTTGTCAAAGCCGAAGACGTTGCCATCATGGGAATCACCGAGGTCATTCGTCACATGCCTCGGATTTATGGAGAATATCGCAAGCTGAAGCGAAGTATTCAGCGAGAGAAGCCGGACGCCGCCATCCTGATCGACTTTCCCGACGTGAACCTCGCCCTGGCCCGCGAACTCCACAATCACGGCGTTCCGGTGATCTTCTTTGTCAGCCCCCAGCTCTGGGCGTGGAAGAAGCATCGGATCAGGCAGGTCCAGCGTTATGTAGATAGGATGCTGGTGATCTTTCCATTTGAGCAGCGGTTTTATGAGGAGCGAGGGGTCTCGGCTACGTTTGTTGGTCATCCTTTGGCTGATTCGCCGCTGCCGCCGATCTCCAGGGCTAGCTTCGCGGCGGAAAACGGCCTGAATCCGTCCAAGCCATGGATCGCCTTGCTGCCGGGTAGCCGATCGAAAGAGATCGATCTGAACCTGCCCACAATGCTGCAGGCCGTCGCCGAGCTAAAAGAAGATGCGGAATTCGTCCTGCCGCTGGCGCCAACGCTGACGACCGAGCACCGAGCAAAAGTGGCTTCTGCAATTCGCCTTTCCGGAGAACGTCCTCGCGTGACCTTGGTTCACGATGCCCGCGCCGCGCTCGCCCATGCTCGGGCCAGTATTGTGGCCAGCGGAACGGCCACCGTGGAAGCGGCGCTGATCGGCAATCCCTTCGTGGTGGTCTATCGCATCTCAGATTTGAGCTATGCGGTAGCCAAACGCTTTGTCAAGGTGCCTTTTGTGGCTATGGTGAATCTGATTGCCAATCGAGAAGTGGTTCCCGAACTGATCCAGGGTGACTTTACGAGTGCCAATGTCGTCTTACACTTGCGACGGCTCTTGCATAATGAAGAGGTAAGGGAAACGATGAAGAAAGACCTGCGGCAGGTTGCCGCGATGCTTCATGCCGCCGATGGAACTGGCCATACCTCGATCGAACGGGTTGCGGAGATTGCCGTCAGTCTGGCGTTCAACGACAAAGCGGCGGCGAATCAGCGCAACATCCATTCACCCTCGACAGTTCTGAGTAAGGCCCGATGAAGAATTGCTTCATGCGCATCTTCGTGAACGACAGCCGGCGGCTTGAGTATCGCCGCTTTCCTTTGCTTTTGGCGGTGATCGCGTCGATGCTGGGAACTCCGGCGTGGCTGCACGCGGTGGTCGAAAAGCCCACAATCAATATCTCCGCCTATACGATCGACGCCCAGATCGATCCCGACGCTCACACGCTCAAGGCGACCGCGAAGGTAGTGTTCACGCCGCTGGAGACCCTGGATACGGTGGTTTTTCAGCTGCACGGTGCGCTTAAGGTCGACTCCGTTACCGATGCCTCGAATCATGTTCTCTCGGGAGAACGCGGCACCGACGCCACCATCCGGCTGACTCTGACTGCGCCGATTGCCAAAGGTCAAAAGACCACCTTCACCTTCGTCTACGGCGGCGTACTTGCCGGGACGGAAGAGAGCCCTGTCGAAGGCCTAAGACTTGCTTCGATCGGCGACCCGATCAGTTATTTGCTCTATCCAGCACGCTGGTTTCCGATGACCGGTTATCTGACCGATCGCTTTACCGCGGACATTCATGTGACCGTGCCTGACGGTTACCGCGTGGTAGGGAGCGGCGCCGTCACGCCAATGACGCAGTCGGGCGGGACTTTTGAATTTCGTTGGGACAAGCCTGGTTTTCCGGGCACGATCATCGCTGGAAAATTCAATCCGCTGGAAGCGCCGAGCGCCTCCTATGTGCATATCTGGGCCACCGACGCGCACAAGGGGACGGCAGCCGACTTTGCCGATACCGCGGCGAAAGAATTCAACTTTTTCACCGGCCTTTTTGGTCCCGCGGAGTCGGTCCACCTTAATGTCGTGGAACTGCCAAACGATACCCTCCCGGCCTATTGGGCACCGGAGATTGCGGCGATTCCGGGCAATCGCATGACTTCGAAATCCAACTATCGTCTGCTTGCCAACACGATCGCACGGCAATGGTGGAGCAGCCAGATATCCCCAGCAACTCTCAACGACGCGTGGATCACGAATGGCATGTCCCGCTATGCCGAGCTTATGTATTTAGAGGACCAGGCCGGGCAGACAGCGCTGCAGAACGCGATTTTAGATGTTTCAGCAGGGGCGCTTGCATATGACACAATTCCGCTTTCCGGCATTGGCCGGGACGATGTCTTCAGCCCTGAATTCCAGTCGATGACACTCGAAAAGGGTGCGCTGGTCTTTCATATGCTGCGCTGGGAAGTCGGGGATGACAGCTTCCGCAATATTCTAAAAGCGGCCCTGACGCAATATGCCGACAAACCGATCCGGACCGCTGATTTTATGCGGGTTGCGGAATCGCAGTCGCAACAGCAGCTCACCGCGTTCTTTGCCCAATGGATCGACGGTACCGGCGCGCCGGCGTTCAATAATAAGTACACCGTGTATCGTCTGGGGAACAATAAAGGCTTCCGTACCATTGGCGAGATCGGGCAGGACCTCGACCTTTTCAGCATGCCGGTCGAACTCAAGATCGAGACCGACGGCAAGACGGAAATCAAGCGTATACAGGTGGTCGGCACCGACTCTCAATATGTAGTGGACACGTTTGGGCGGCCGCGTCACATTTCGCTCGATCCAAACGGCTGGCTCTTGAAGAATACTCCCGATATGCAGGTACGCATTTCGATCCTTCGGGGTCAGCAACTGGTGGCGCAGGGCGACATTACGGGGGCGATCGCCGAGTTCCAAAAGGCATTGGCTGCGAACCCTAACAGTTCGTTGGCGAATTACCGCATCGGCGAAGCGCTTTTCGGTCAACGGAATTACCAGGCGTCCGCCAATGCGTACCGCGACGCCCTTCGTGGCGACGATGAACCCCGATGGACCGAAGTCTGGAGCCACATCCAGCTGGGCAAGATCTTCGATGTGACCGGCCAGCGCGACCGTGCGGTCAATGAATATCGGGAGGCAGTTCAGACCAACGACAATACTCAGGGTGCGCTGAACGAAGCGCGGCAGTACCTGAAGACGCCGTACAAACGCGAGGAATCCGGCGACTGACGCATGCCAGCACCAAGGCAAAAATCGACCGCATGCGGCCCTTGGATACCGTGCACATATGAACTCGCCGAATCGAACTTCAGCGTAGTGGTGAGCGCTTCCATCGGATAACCGAATGGCGCCCCGGGGAAGACGATGCTCCGTGCACCGAGCAGGGCCGAAGCCAAGATGCATCGGGAGAGGGTGGCTTATGCCGCGGTGAGAGGAGGGGGTCCCGCCGTCCGAGCGCTATCGCAGAGCTGAACGGCGGACCATCGATGGTCATGCGGGGCTTCCGTTATTGAGGAACTCCGAGCTGCGCTGCGACCTGAGTCAGCACCGGAGTGCCTTCTGCTTTGACTGCTTGCAACGAAGCCGGGTCGAGACCCAGCGCGTCCACAATCGTGGGCGCCACCTGGGTTGTCGCTGTTTCAGCGAGCACCGTCTGTGCGGTGAAGGTGGGATGCGACACCAGAAGCATCACGTTGGTGTCGTCATGCGCAAAGCCCCCGTGATCGATAATCATCGACGTGCTACCTGAGTAAGTTACGCCGACGTTCGGCGTCACGATGATGTCAGGCGTCCGTGGATTGTCGCCGGGTGCCCAACCGCCGAAGCCATAGTTCAGGGCCAGTGTCGGTCCGTAGTAGATTTGCCCCAGTCCGAGCGCGGTGGCATTCTCTTCAAGAATGGCAACGGCGGCGGGAATGCTTGCTCCCTTGTTCAACCAAAGCACCGAGACATCATCTTCCGTCGCGCCGATACCGGTCGGGTTCAGGGGCGATTCGGAGTAGGGGATGAAATCGTGCAGCAGCGTGGCTGGGGTGTTCGTGCCGTCAGCGACATAGCGGGTTGGGTCGATCGGCGACCCTCCGTGCTTCGCGGTGACGATAATCAGCGTGCTGTCATAGATGCCCTGGTCTTTCAGCGCGGCGACGATATTTCCGATCGAGGCATCGACGAATTGAATTTCGTTGAGCAGTTCATCGGTGGGCAAACCCGCCGCGTTTTGGTAGCCGCCGGTTCCGACACCCGGCTCCACCAGCGATTCTCCGTAATAAACCGACTGGAAGTTCATGCCGAAGACGGTAGGCGTGACGGCGGCAGCCCCGAGGTGGGTCTTGCCCGCGATTTCATTCAGCAGCGCGTTCACTCGCAGCGCGTCATAGCACTGGATGTTGGCAAAGCTGCTGTTCCATCCCGACAGCTGGGTGGTATCCCGAACCGGCGAGCAAGCAGCGCCGAGGGCGGTCGTGACACCGGGTAGAGGAATGACGTTCGAGGCGACTTCCGGGACGTACAGATCGTCCACGTTGGTACCGTTGCCGGGGCCGTTCACAAAAGCATAGGACGGCCGCTTGTCGATCCAGGCGGTATAGCCGCCCGCCGCGTGAACGACGCCGAAGATGGTGTTGGTGTAGATGAAGTTATATGGAAACACCGGTGCGCAACCGGTCCTGGGATCGCGCGAAAGCCGTAGGGGATTGATGGCGGCGGCGGTGCCGTCAGTTACAGCTGCGCCGGGTGCGCCGCCGTTCAGTTTGGTGTCGTCGTAGTCGATCCCGTTGGTGTTGTCGGTTGTGGTCCCGATCGGCGTTCCGAAGGGGGTGCACGATCCGGCGGCCAGGCCGGAAAGAGTCGCGATAGTCGGCCCATCGAATTGCCGATCGAAGGCGACGTCGTAGTAGATTCCCGTCGTCCGCGGTGTGCCTCCGGTGATCAGCGCCGTCAATCCGGGAAACGAATCGGATGGCTTGGAAGAAGTGACCGCCGCATAGTTGATGCCCGTCTTGCCGAGGGCAGCCAGGTTGGGGCAATACGGAGAACCGCCGTTCACGCCGGCTATTCCGCGGGTGCAGTTGAAATAATCCACCGCGTGCATGCCGTCGATGCTGATCAGCAGAACGTGTTTCACCTTTTCTGTGCCTACGGTGCTCGGGCCCGCAGCCATTCCCTGCGTGCACGAAGCCAGGAACGCCGCTGCGGCCCCGGCCAATACCAATCCATTTGCCTTCATATAAAGCCTCCCGCGAGTCGGATCGACCGCGTTTTATTTCGGTTGACCGAAAATTGAATTTGTCTTGCGACCCAACTCTAACGACGAACTTGCCTGGGAAGGTGAATATGGGGTGAATGAGGCACGAAAGTCCGGTAAGAAAGTAGAAGCGGAGGCGCGCAAGCGCAGAGGGGTTGAAAACTGCCCGTGGAGTGCGGAACTCTATTCGTAACGCAAAGCTTCGATCGGATCGAGATTCGCGGCTTTGAGCGCCGGAATCATCCCGCTGACCACCCCGACAATGACCAGGATTCCCGTCGCCACGATCACGATCGTCGGCGAAATGAGCAACTGGATGTCGGCATTGCTGGCGTGGGAGGCGAGCGCGCTGTAAAAGGTGATCCTGCCCACCAGCAGCGAAACCGCGTAGGCCAGAGCGATGCCCGCTCCTCCGCCAATGCCGGTAATCACCAGCGCCTCGGCGAGAAACTGCACCAGGATGTGCCTCTTGCGCGCGCCCAGCGCCTTTTCGATGCCGATCTCCTTGGTGCGCTGCTGTACTGCAACCAGCATGATATTCATCAGCCCGATCCCTGCGATCCCTAGCGTCAATGCTCCGATGAACAGCAACATGATCTGCAACGCCGC
>Ga0302325_10036480_pt1 | contig 10022 bp, 9 predicted proteins | sample Palsa_T0_2_FD_201948 | JGI IMG/M metagenome (GOLD analysis project Ga0302325, IMG submission 201948) | Peat permafrost microbial communities from Stordalen Mire near Abisko, Sweden - Palsa_T0_2 | ecosystem: Environmental > Terrestrial > Soil > Palsa > Peat permafrost | place: Sweden: Abisko... | reverse complement strand
CTCCTGACTGCTGTCCGCGCCGTATGTCGCGCCGTTCTGGTCCATGAAGACGCCGACCATGGAATTGATCGGCACTATGATATTCGACAGTCCGTGTTCTGAACCGGAAGTGGTGGTCGTGCCTTGAGCCATGCTGGGGTTGGCGCCGTCGTCGCTGTAGTTGGCGTAACTGCCGCTGGCCGATCCGTTCGCATAAGTGTTCCCCGTTCCGCCGGTCAGATAACCCTGGTTATTTGACATATTGCTGGAATCGAGGGGAACGGAAATCTGGATCACGGCGCCGGGCGAGACGGTGAATTCCGAGGGAGAGCCCCAAGGCTGGTTCGCGGAGTAATCCGTGGATGTGACTTTGCTCGAATCTGAGTAAGTCGTCGTGGGGGTGTCATCCACGCTGGGGCTGGGGTTGGCAATGTCGTATTTCCACGGATGGACGTTGTTTGCGCTTGGACTGTCGTAGCCTGGGTCCGGCTGGCTGGCCTTTGTGCCCTTCGGTTCGCCCGCCAGCCACGGGTTCCCGTGCGCCGAAACATATTGACTGACGGGCGCGGACACCGACACCAGGGCGGCGGTCGATGTCGCATTCACCGTGCAGTGCGCCATTCCGAGGATTTCTCCAAACAGCAGCGGAATGCTCTGCGAGGTTTTGACCTGCACGGCGGAGTATGTCGTGCTGTCGTTTGCCGACCCGCTAGTGGTGAACGTCGATGTGGAACTGTTCCAGATGCCGACGTTGACGTTGGAGTCGGTCAGCGTGACGGGTAACCCGTCGCACTTGTTGTTGGCGGCCATGGCAATGGCGGCGGCTTCCACCTGCGAAGTTCCCTGCGCCAGGTTGGCAACCCCCGCGCGTGCCGCCGCGTCGGCGGCGCGGCGAAGTTCGGTTTTGGCCGTCTGCACCCGCCCCAGGTCCACCGCAAATGAGCAGAACCCAAGCATCACGATCAACACCACGATGATGTAAATGATCGCCACCCCGCGCCGCCGTGAATTATTGCAATATCCGCGCATAAAATTCCTTTTGTCGATACCCATCTCGCACCTATATCGCATTTAATCGGGTCGGGAGCGCTCGATATTGACCTGATTCCAGGGATTCAAATCAGATGCGGCCGTTCGTTTGGCGAGGTTTATGCGGTCCGCGCGGGTCGCAACGAATATGCGTGGGGCGTTATCGGTCCCTGAAGGGCGATTGCCCGGGAATTTACTGTCCGTGCATCACAAACTGGTGATAGAGTAGTGCATATTTTCCCTCCGCGGCGAGCAATTCGCGGTGGGTGCCGCGCTCGACGATCCGGCCTCCATCGACCACCAGAATCTGATCGGCGCGCATGATCGTGCTGAGCCGATGCGCCACGACAAATGTCGTGCGCCCCTCCAGCAGCTTCTCCAGCGAATTCTGCACCTGAAGCTCGGTGGCGGTATCCACCGCGCTGGTTGCCTCGTCCAGCATGAAAATTCGCGGGTCGGCCAGGAATGCCCGGGTAAAGCAAATGAGCTGCCTCTGCCCCAGCGACATGTTCGCGCCGCGCTCGCCGACATCGGTCTGGAATCCGCGGGAAAGAGTCATTATGGACTCGTGGGAACCGATCGCGCGGGCGGCTGCGATCACTTCGGCCTCGGTGGCGCGCGGCCGGGCGTAGCGGATGTTCTCCATGACCGTACCGGTGAAGAGATAGTTCACCTGCAAAACCAATCCCATCTGCTTGTGCAGGGAATCGCCGGTCACTTTGCGGATATCGTGGCCATCCACCAGCACCCGGCCCTTATGGGGCTGATAGAACCGGGCGATCAGGGAAATGATGCTGCTTTTGCCGCCGCCGGTGGGGCCGACCAATGCCACCATCTGGCCCGGCATGGCCTCAAAATTAATTTCGTGCAGCACGGGGCGATCCGGGTTGTAACCAAACACCACGTTTTCAAACCGCACATTCCCCCGCAACCGGGGCAGCGGCCGGGCGTCGGGAATATCCTGAACCTCCGGCTTCAATTCAAACAGCCCGAACACCCGCTCCGCCCCGGCCATGGCCATCATCAACTGGTTGTAAAACGCGCCCAGCGTAATCACCGGATTCATGAAATAATCCCAATACAGATAAAACGCGACGATCGATCCGACTTCCTTGGCGCTGGTGGCGACCATGTATCCCCCGTACAGCAGGATCGTCGCCCGGCCGATATAGCGGACGACCTCCAGAAGCGGCTGATAAATCCCGTTCACGCGCGATACCGCCATGTTGTTGACGGTATTGATCTGCTGAAGACCGTTAAACACGCCCAGGTTCGGATCCTGGCGATTGAACGCGGTGACCACGCGCATGCCCGTGATGTTTTCCGCCAGGTTGGTGCTCACGCGGGTGAACCCCTCGCGCGCGATTTGATAGAGGTTGCCGGATTTTCGATGATAAATCCGGGTCAACACATACAGCACCGGTCCGAGCCAGAATATGGCCAGAAACAGCCGGACATTTTTGTGGATCATGATGACCGCGGCGACGATCATGATCATCCCGTTGCAGACCACATGAAAGATTCCCCAAACGTTGACTTCACGCAAGCTGTTCACGTCGGTGGTGCACCGGCTGATGATCCGGCCAAGCTTGGTCCGGTCGTAAAAGCTCATCGATAGCCGCTGCAGGTGCGAGAAGATTTTGCGGCGGAATTCGAATTGCACGCTCTCGCCCGCGCGTGTCATCAGCAGGATGGTGAATCGCTGCAGGATCACCGACACGATAAAGACCATCGTCCATACGGCGATGATGTGGACGATATGCCATGACGCGGCCGTGGTTGAAACCCCGGGATGCTGTCCGGCGGCAAACTCGGTGCCGTAGTTGATAAGGCGCTGGGTGAACTCGGGGCTGAGCATGTCCAGCAGAACCTGGCAAAGCCCGAGGCAGATTGCGACGAAATACCACCATTTGAACGGCGCCAGCGCCGCCAGAAGCTGCTTGACCAGCGGCCACTGGATCGGGCGATAGCGATCTTCATCTTCCGATTCGATCTTTGCGGCCTGTGCGACGGCGGCGGACGTCGCGCGGGACTTTTTTGAACGAAATAAATCTGCAAAAAACGACATCGGGTTTTGCCTCATCCGCCTTTTTCCACGGCATCCACCGCGGCCTGGACTTCGGCGTCGGATTGCACGCGCCTCATGTGCGAAGGGACGATCCCCAGACTCTCGGGCGGCGAATCATCGCCGAACAACTGCGCCTCGGCGATCTCTCGATAGTGGCCGTCCTGCTCCATCAGCTCGGAGTGCGTGCCGATCTGCGAGACTTTTCCGCGTTGCATGACAACGACCAAATCAGCCTGTTTCACCGTGCTGATGCGATGAGCGATGATGAACGTGGTGCGGCCGCGCATGACGAAACGCATTCCCCGGCGGATCAAATCCTCGGTCTCGGCATCGACCGCGGCGGTGGCATCGTCGAGAATCAGCACGCGCGGATTGGTGACGATCGCGCGGGCAATCGCCAGGCGCTGCCGCTGGCCTCCGGACAGACTGGCGCCGCGCTCGCCAAGCGTGGTGCCATATCCTCGCGGCATCGCCGTGATGAAGTCGTGCGCCTGCGCCAGCCGCGCCGCCGCCTCCACATCCCCTTCGCTGATGTTGGGCCTGCCGTAGGCGATATTCCCCGACACGGTGTCGCTGAAGAGATAGGTTTCCTGGAACACAACGGCGACCTGCATCCGCAAACTGGCCAGCGTCAGATCGCGGACATCCACTCCGTCGATCAGCACGCGCCCTTGTTGCACGTCGTAGTACCGAGCGATCAGGTTTACCAGAGTCGATTTTCCCGCTCCGGTCGGTCCGACGATCGCCACGACGCTGCCGCCTTTGATGCTGAAGCTTACATTGTGCAAAACCGGCTTGTCGGGGTGATACCCAAAGCTCACGTTCTCGAATGTCACGGTGCCGGGGCCGTCCGGCAGTTGGCGAGCGCCGGCTCTCTCGGGGACCGTGGGCCGGGCCATCAGCACTTCGTACAATCGCCGGGATGAGACCATCGCGTTTTGATATTGCTCGTTGATGGTGGACACCTGCTGCAATCGGCCGAGAATCGCCCCCATCGCGCCGCCGAGCATGAACAGGTCCCCGGCTTTCACCTTGCCGTGAATCATGAGAATTCCCGCGGCCAGAAACAGCGACAAATTCGACGCCATTGCAATGGAACGGATGACCGGCTGAAAATTCGCGAACATGCGGATTCGCGTCAGCACCCGCTCCTTGAAGGTATCGCAATTCGCCTGGTATTTTTCGATTTCCTGGCGCTCGGTGGCGAACGCCTTGATCACATGAACCCCGGCGATGTTTTCGGTGATGATCGAAACGTTCCGGTCCTCGGCCTCCATCACGCTCCGGGCGACCGGCTGGATCTTGCGGCTGAATCGCAGAATGTAATAGGTCCAGATCGGCAGCGGAATCAGCGACAATGCCGCGATCCATTTGTTCACCGTCCAGATCAGCACGATGTAGAACGTCACGCTGAGGACGATATCCAGCGTCACCAGAACGGCGGTCTGAATGAAAGCGCGCACGTTCTGCAAATCGGAGAGGGCGCGGTTGATCAGTTGCCCGGAGCTATGCACATCATGAAACCCGAACCCCACCCGCTGCACCTTGTCGTAGACCGCTTCGCGGATGTGGAAGACCATGTCCATGCTCATCCGCGTGTTGGAGGTTTCCTTGAAATATCGAACCCCCACCATGAGCAGGACGAGGGCGCCCAATATTTCGAGAATGTGGACGAGCCGCCGGGTGCCGGGATCGGGCTGATTCAACCACTGGCGAAGTGAAAGCAACTGGCTGCTTTGCGTGTGGGGAATGGTCTGGATTGCGTTGATGGCTTTTCTGGCAGCGTCTCGGTTCCCGCCGCCGCCGCCACCCAAACGCAGGCCACAACCACCAGGAGCACGACCGGACGAACGAACCCAAACATCCATCGGAAAAGCGTCCGATTGGACGGATTCATGCCAAACGACGACGGCTGCCCCGGCTCCGAAGTCAAAACCTCGGCGGCACCGGGGGGCCGTTCCGATTGACCGGTGTTGCGAACGGCTGATTGATTGGACACGCTTAAACCCAATTATTAACGCTCTCAACGCTATCGTCACCATCGGCTCAGTCAAGGGGAGACTCCCTGTTGCCTGATGCCACGAATAAATCCTCCGCAATTTCCTAAAACCGCCCGGCTTTACAAAATGACGGGCGGAAATCTGCGGTGGATCAGCCACAACGGCCGATAAAAACCGGCATGGGCGCATCAGCAACCACGACCGGCATCACTCGATACCTTCTCGAAGCCGTCGGTAAATTCGCCGCCGCACGGCTGCGCCAGGTCGGGGCGATGCGCATTCACCCCAATTGGGAAGTCCGCGCGGCCATCTGTGAACGCTGCTCCCTCCGCGTTATCCGCTGCGGCGTTTCCTATTGCGGCAACCCCCTGCTCAAACAACTCGACCGCGACCCGGCCATCGACGGATGCGGATGCCCATGTCATGACAAGTCCAAAGACCCGGGGGAGCACTGCCCGATCGATTCGCGGCACCAGGCGGCGGAGCGAAACGACCGGGGGTGTTCGTGTAAATGGTGTGGGGGAATAGAAATTCGAAACTAGAAATTCGAATGACGAATCAAGTCCGAATGACGAAATTCGAAATGGGATTTGCTTTGACATTCCGATTTCGAATTTGATTCGTCATTCGAATTTCGAGTTTCGAATTTTTCATTTCTCCCACTTCGCGTCCTCCACGCCGGAACGAAAATTCGCCCATCGCGCCAGGACGAACAGCCAATCGCTCAATCGATTGAGATAGGCCAGCACGTTTGGCGAAACCGGCCGGTCGTGGGAAAAAGTCACCACAACGCGTTCGGCCCGACGACAGACGGCGCGGGCCATGTGCAATCGGGCGCTGGCTTCGCTTCCACCGGGCAAAATGAAGTTTCGCAGGGGTTCCAGCTCCTCGGTGGCGGCGTCCATTTCCATTTCCAATCGCCCGGTGCTGGATTCTTCCAGCGACGGCAGATGCGCCGGCGGCTGGTCGTCGGGACACGCGAGTTGAGCGCCGATGACGAACAATTCATTCTGCACGCAGCGAAGCTTTCCCGCGAGATCTCCCGGCAAATCCTCCGCCGACGCGGCCACCCAGCCGACGACCGCGTTCAGCTCATCCACGGTCCCCACGCATTCGATCCGCGCATCGGACTTGGAGACCCGCCGGCCGCCGATCAACCCGGTCGAGCCATCATCGCCGGCTTTTGTGTAAATCTTCATATATGGTGTCATATTGTCATTTGTCGGGGGTTGTTTGTCATCTATTTTGATTCGCCGGAGGCGTTTGATGAAATCGGCGCAGTGTTTGTCCACGGCAACTTACGCTAAAATCTCCCCCGAGTGAATGACGATGGCCCGCGACCCAATCCTCATCATGCTAATCCCGCTGGCGTACATTGTCGGGTCGATCCCCTTCGGACTGATCGTGGGCAAAGCCCGGGGCATCGATCCGCGCACGGCCGGCAGCGGAAACATCGGGGCGACCAATCTCGGCCGGCTTCTGGGCGCGAGATATTTCGCCCTGGTTTTCATTCTCGATCTGCTCAAAGGCGCGGTTCCAACCCTCGCGGCCGGGGCTGTGATCGGATTCCAGGTCACTGACCGGCAGACCGGCTTGCTCTGGATGATCGTCGCCGCCGTCGCAGTGATCGGACACGTTTGCAGCATCTTCCTTAAATTCAAGGGCGGCAAAGGCGTCGCCACCAGCGCGGGAGCGGTGCTGGGCGTTTTCCCGTATTTCACCTTCGCGGCGATCGCCGCGCTGGCGGTGTTCTACGTCGTCTTTCGTCTCACGCGATATATCAGCGTCGGGTCCATGGCCGGCGCTTCGTCATTTCCCGCGGCTTACATCGCTATCGGCCTTGGCCGCTGGCCCATCACCGGCGCTCAACTTCCGTTGCTGTGTTTCGCGAGCGTCTTTCCCCTGCTGCTCATCTTCAAGCACCGCACAAATATCGCCCGCCTGCGCGCCGGCACCGAACCGTGCTATTCACCCAAAACATCATGCGCATCAAGGTAAACGGCCAGGATCAGGAAATCGCAGATGACGCGGATATCCACACGCTGCTGGCCGCGCATAAGCTCACCGCGGACAAGGTTGCGGTGGAACTCAACCGCCGGCTTGTCCGCGCCGAGAAATACGATACTAAACTGAAAGCCGGCGACGAACTGGAAATCGTCACCTTCATCGGCGGCGGCTGAATTCCATTTGGCATTCGGCAATCGGCAATCTATTATTCCCCCATGCTCCCCCTTCGCATCGGCAAATTCGAAATCCGCAACCGGCTGTTTGTCGGGACCGGGAAATACGCCTCGTATGAAGTCATGCGTGAAGCGCTGGAGGCCAGCGGTTGCCAGGTCGTTACGGTTGCCGTTCGGCGGGAACGATTGATCGATGAAGAGGGTCGGAGCATTCTGGATTTTCTCGATCTGAAAAAATACATCATTCTTCCGAACACGGCCGGGTGCTTCAGCGCCGAGGATGCGATTCGCGTGGCAATGCTGGGGCGTGATTTGCTCGAAAAGCAGAAAAATCCCGGGGCGAACTGGGTGAAACTGGAAGTGCTGGGCGACAAAAAGACCCTTTTGCCCGATCCAGTAGGCTCGCTGGAAGCAACGCGCGAACTCGTCAAGGAAGGGTTCACCGTTCTGTGTTACACCAGCGACGATCCGATCGCCGCCCGGCGCATCAAGGAAGCCGGCGCCGCCAGCGTGATGCCGGCCGGCAGCCCCATCGGCTCGGGCCAAGGTGTGCTGAATCCGCTCAATATTTCCCTCTGTCTGGAAACGCTCAAGGAGGGCGATGCGAATTATCCGGTGATCGTCGATGCCGGTGTCGGCACCGCCAGCGATGTGGCCATCGCGATGGAACTGGGCGCGGATGGCGTCCTGCTCAACACCGGTATCGCCCACGCCAAAGACCCCGTGAAAATGGCTCACGCCATGCGCCTGGCGCTGGAAGCTGGCCGGCTCTCCCACGAATCGGGGCGAATTCCCAAAAAGCGATACGCCACCGCCAGCAGTTCGTTTGACGGCGTCATCAGCTACATTCCCGGTGAGTGATGCGCATCCCATGTCCCAGGAACTCTGGCACTCCCTCGCACAAAAAGCCGGCCTGACGCTGAATTCCGTTCAAACCGATCAACTGAATTCGTATCTTGATCTTCTCCTCCTGGCCAATCAGCGGATGAACCTCACGCGGATCATCGAGCGCGGTGATGCCGAGGTTTTGCATATTGGGGATGCCCTCACGCTGTTGCCGCATCTTCCAACGCACGCGCATCGTTTGTCGGATGTGGGAGCGGGCGGCGGGGTTCCGGGAATCGTTCTGGCGATCGTGCGGCCGGATATTCATGTCACCCTCATCGAGGCCACGCGCAAAAAAGCGGCATTTCTGCGCGACGCCGCCGCTGAATTGAAACTGTCCAACGTCGTCGTCGAGCCTCAAAGGGCGGAGATGATTGCCCGCTCAACGGGGCGAGAATCGTTTGATGTCGTCGCGGCCCGCGCGGTGGCCCTCCTGCCGATTCTCGTCGAATGGCTGCTGCCGCTGGCAAAAATCGGAGGGGTCGTCCTGGCCATGAAAGGCCCCACGGGGGTGGACGAACTCAAGCAGGCCGAGCACGCGATTGGACAGTTGGGCGGAGGCCCGGCTTTGCCAATACCAATTGAATTGCCAGGGACTACGGGACATCTGATCATCAAGATTCCCAAAATCGCCTGCACTCCGCCTCGACTTCCCCGCGATCCATCCATTGCCAAGGGTCTGCCGATATAGCGCAGGCCAAGCGGGTGAAGGGTGGATATAATTGATGAGCAGCCAAGGAGGTTGTGCTGCGGATTCCATACCAGGAAGGTGCCACATGCTCGTTTTGACTCGTCAGCGGGACGACAGCATCATGATCGGGGATGAGATTGAGGTGAGGGTTGTCGATATTCGCGGGGACAAGGTGCGGCTGGGAATCACGGCCCCCCGGAGCGTTTCGGTTCATCGCCGGGAAATCTACGAACAGATCCGCGACGAGAACCAGGCGGCGGCGCAAATCAAGCCGGAAGATTTGATCAATCTGCCCAAGCCCGAGGAGACGACGGGCGCGTTTCCGCGTCTGGCCGCGGAGAACCGCGACCCATTTTTGCTGGCAGCCATCGCCGAGGCCCAGACGGGTCTGCGCGAGGGCGGGCTGCCAATCGGGTCGGTTCTGGTGAGAGGCGGTCAGATCATCGGCCGGGGCCACAACCGCCGAATCCAGCGCGGCGATCCGATGGCCCACGCGGAAATTGACTGCCTCACCAACGCCGGGCGGCAGAAAACGTATGGCGATACGGTGCTCTACTCGACGCTGATGCCGTGCCATCTCTGCAGCGGAGCCGCCGTTCAATTTGGAGTGCCCAGGGTGATCGTCGGCGAAAGCGTCAACTTCCCCGGCGCTCCCCAATTCATGCAATCCAAAGGAATCGAAGTCATCGATCTCCACGACCCCGAATGTATTGATATGATGGCCCAGTTCATCCGTGACCATCCCGATCTTTGGAACGAAGACATCGGAAAATGACTGACCATCCGGAGCTTCCTCCGCAAAGCCGAATTTCTTCCCGCGTCGACGGAAGCGAAATGATCATCCTCATTCCCAAATCCGCGCGCTCTTCGAGCGGACACATCCCCATGGGCCTGTCGGTCGCCTTTGCCTTCCTCGCGATCACCTTCACAGCTCAGGGGCTTTTCACGCGAAACCCGCTGTGGACCCTCGGCGGATTACTATTTTCCCTCCTGACCGGCTGGCAACTTCTGTCCCGTTTCGGCCCCTCCTTGAAAACCCCGAGCCAGATCAAGCTACAAATCACTCCGGAAGTTTTGACCGTGATCAGCGGACCGCCCGACGCTCCAATGAGGCGTCATTGGCCGCGAGCGGCAATCTCCCGCATCCGTTCGGAACCGCCGATGCTGAACGTATATCTTAAGAACCGAGA
>Ga0302325_10036479_pt1 | contig 10022 bp, 5 predicted proteins | sample Palsa_T0_2_FD_201948 | JGI IMG/M metagenome (GOLD analysis project Ga0302325, IMG submission 201948) | Peat permafrost microbial communities from Stordalen Mire near Abisko, Sweden - Palsa_T0_2 | ecosystem: Environmental > Terrestrial > Soil > Palsa > Peat permafrost | place: Sweden: Abisko... | reverse complement strand
ACCCATGACCGCTTCGGCGACCGGATCGACGAGGTGGAGTTCCACCCCGCCTGGCACTCGCTGATGCAGGTCGCGGTCTCCCACGGCCTGCACGCCGCGCCGTGGGCCTCGACCCGCGTCGGCGCGCACGTGGCTCGCGCGGCGGGCTTCTACGTGTGGGGCAGTACCGACGCCGGGCATACGTGCCCGATCTCGATGACGTACGCGTCCGTCCCCGCGCTCAGGCACTCGCCCGAACTGGCGGCGCGGTACGAGCCACTGCTGACCGCAGCCGAGTATGACCCCGGCCTGCGCCCGCCGCTGAGCAAGCGCGGCCTGCTGGCCGGCATGTCGATGACCGAGAAGCAGGGCGGCTCCGACGTCCGCGCGAACACGACCCGCGCCGTTACGGCCGGCGACGGCAGCTACCGCCTGACCGGTCACAAGTGGTTCACCTCGGCGCCGATGAACGACCTCTTCCTCGTTCTCGCCCAGTCTCCGGACGGGGCCGGGCTCTCCTGCTTCCTGCTGCCGCGGGTGAACCCGGACGGCTCGCATAACGACCTGTCGTTCCCCCGACTGAAAGACAAGCTCGGCAACCGGTCGAACGCCTCCGCCGAGGTGGAGTACGCCGAGGCCTCGGCCTGGCTGGTGGGCGCCGAGGGCCGCGGCGTCCAGACGATCATCGACATGGTGAACATGACCCGGCTTGACTGCGTGCTCGGCACCGCGACGGGGATGCGCTCGGCGGTGGCGGCGGCGGCGCATCACTGTCATTACCGTTCGGCGTTCGGGCGCCTGCTCATCGACCAGCCGGCCATGGCCAACGTGCTGGCCGACCTCGCGGTCGAGTCCGAGGCGGCCACGGTCGTCGCGTTCCGGCTGGCGGGCGCGACCGACCGCGCCGTGCGCGGTTCGGAGTCCGAGGCCGCGTTCCGGCGGCTGGCGCTGGCGGCGACCAAGTACTGGGTCTGCAAGCGGTCACCCGGGCACGCGGCCGAGGCGCTCGAGTGCCTGGGCGGCAACGGCTACGTCGAGGACTCCGGCCTGCCCCGGCTGTACCGGGAGGCGCCGCTCGCGTCGATCTGGGAGGGGTCGGGGAACGTGGCCGCGCTCGACGTCGTCCGGGTCCTCGCTCGCTCCCCGTCGAGTGTTTCCGCGCTGCTTGACGAGCTCATCCTCGCCGCAGGGGCGGACCAGCGCCTCGACGACGCGATCGACCGGCTGCGGAAGGAACTGGCCGACCCGTCCGAGCAGCATGCTCGCCGGCTGGCCGAGGCCATCGCCCTCTGCCTGCAGGGGGCGCTGCTGGTGCGGCACGCTCCCGCCGCGGTGGCGGACGCGTTCTGCGCGTCCCGGCTCGGCGGCGACTGGGGCAACGCCTACGGCACGCTGCCGCCGTCGGTGGACTTCGCGTCCATCATCGAACGAGTCACACCGAAGATCAGCCCGACCCAAAGCAGACGAACGGGCTGAACGGCTCCGGGGCGGCGGCGGCGGCCGCTGCCAGCGCCTCGGCCGGCCTTGCCCCGGCCGTGAGCAGCTGGTGATAGGCGGTCATGATGCCGACCGCGGCGTCGTCCGCCACCCGGGCGATGCTTGAGATCACGGTCGCGGTCCCGATGTAGAGCAGGGCGGCGGTGAAGCCAAGGAGCTCCTCGCCCGGGCGCGCGACCGACCGGCCGACGTCGCAGGCGGAGAGGATCACCTGGCCGGGGGGAACCGCGAGCTGCTGGACGTCGTAGGCCATCAGCGGGCCGTCGGCCAGGTCAAGCCGGGAGAACAGGAAGTTCTCCCGCTCGTCGTGGCCGTGCGCGGCCAGGTGCGCCAGCGGGCTTCCGTCCAGCCCGGCCAGGGTGTCGCTGACCGTGGCCGACTCCGCCAGCAGCAGCCGCGAGCCCGGGTAGATCTCCGCGATCGCGGCCGCCTCGGCCGGCGCGTGGGCGAGATCCGGCCCCGCGACCAGCAGCGGCGGCGGCGCTTCCGGCCGCACGCCTAGCCCCGACGGGACGCCCGGCTCCGGTGGCACGCCCGGTGACGCGCCCGGCCGCGCCGTCGGCCGGCGCCACGCGGTCAGCCATGACGACGCCGAAGGGCACACCGTGACCGGGCGCCCCCGCAGCTCCGTCATCATGTTCCACGGAACGCAGGCCAGCGGCCCGGTGGGCACGATGACGAGCCCCGCGTCGCCGAGCAGCCGTCGCAGGGGGGCGACCACCTCGGCCGTGAGCACCTCAGTCTGGCGGCGGATCGACTCCTTGATGACCGCCTCGAGCCGAGCGGGCAGCCGCCGCCCGGCGAGCGTGTCGAGGTCGGCCCCCAGCCGCAGCGCCGCCTCGCCTGCGGCGCCGAAATCACCGAGGCGGATCAGGCGCACCGACTTCCCCGTCAGCACCACCGCCTGCAGCTGGCCGTTACACGCGAGGATGCTGACCAGGCTCTGCCCGCTGGCGCCGAGCGCCGCGCTGATCTCCGCGATGCTGACCCGCCCGACCGCCTCGCCCCGTCCGACCGCCTGCCAGCTGAGCTCCCTGACCTCGCGCTGCAGGCCCGCGCGGCGGGCGATCGCGGCCGGGTCGCGGGTGCCGTTCAGCTCGGCGCTGCGGATGAGGCGGTCGAGCTGCCGCAGTTCGGCCACGACCTCCGCCGTGCGCGCATCGGCCGGCGGCCGCACCGGCCGGGCCAGGAACGCCTGCGCCCGCGACCGTTCCAGCCAGGCGAACACCAGCGGCGCCGACCCGCGGTCCAGCGCCTGGCGCAGGCCGGCCGCCGCCAGGTCGGCGCCGAGAGCCGCCGCCCCGGTCTGCAAGTCGACGCTGCCCAGGCGGCCGCGACGCGCCCGGAGCAGGGCCAGGCCTGTCCGCAGCTCGCTCAGCATGGCGTCCGGCCGCTGCTCAAGCTCCGCCAGCTCGGCCTTGGCCAGCTGACGCAGCAGGCCGACCTCAAGCGATGCCATCGGGCCTCGGCGCCGCGCGGCCGCGATCCGTCGCCTCGCCTGCGCCGGACGCCCGGCCGCGACCAGCGCGCGCGCCGCCACCAGCTCGGCCAGGTCCGCGTCGTTGCCAAGCCCGCAGCCGCGCAGTCGGCCGGCCAGCAGCTCCGCCTGCGCCGCGACCGGGCCGGGGCGGCCGCCCGGCGCGGCGAACCGCGCGCGGAGCAGGGTCAGCTCGGTCAGGTAGGCGCAGGCGGCGTTGCCCTGGCGACGGAAGCGCCTGCGCGCCGCGACCGACCAGCGGCGGGCCGCCGCCAGCGCGCCCGCGGCCAGTGCGGCCTGGGCCAGGGTCAGCTCGGCCTGGGCCAGGTCCTGGTCGAGCCGCAGGCTGCGGAACGCGGTGACGGCGCCGTCCAGCTCGGCCATCGCGTCGCTGCTGAGACCGACCGCGAGGAGGGCGCGGGCCTTGTCCGTCGCCAGCACCGGCAGCCACTGCGGCGACTCCGCCAGCCGGAAGCCGTCCTCGGCGGCGGCGAAGACCTTCAGCGCGGCCGGGATGTCACCGGCCAGCAGATCGCAGCAGCCCAGGTTGTGCGCGGCCTTGGCCGCGAGCGAGTCATGCCGCCCCGCGGCCGCGATGCGCTGGCACCACGCGAAGTCCGCCCGCGCCCGCCGGACGCTCCCGACGTTCAGGTGCAGGACGCCGCGGTTCAGCAGGACCCGGGCCAGCACCCTGACGTCCGCGTAGCCGTCGAGCAGGGCCACGGCCGCGTCGAAGAAACGCAAGCCCTCGCCCAGTCGCCACGTGCGCATCAACAGCAGCCCTCGCTGGGAGAGCAGGATCCCGCGGTCGCCCGCCGCGGTCATCGGCTCGGCCAGGTCAAGCAGGCGAAGCCCGTATTCGGTGCGGCCCTGCTCCGCCTCCAGGTGGGCCAGGCTGATCAGCAGCCGGGCGGCGACGGGCCGGTACACCTCCTCAACCACAGGCCGGTCGCGGTTCTCTTCCCAGCCGAGGAGGAGCAGCCCGGCGCGCAGGTGACGATCCCCCGCCACCGGGCGCCCGGCCGCCCCCGCCTGCACGCCGCGCCGATGCGCCTCCCACGCCCGGCGCACGGCCTGGTCGACGCGGTCAGCCCGGTCCGTACGCACGGCGCGCTTGGCGCGCACGGCCCGGTCGACGGCGTCGGCGTCGGCGCGGAGATCGGTCATGGGTCTACAACACGAGCGCCGGGGTCACCACCGTTGGTCCCCCTCCGCTCTGATCACGCTCGGCCGCCCCGACGACGACGAGCCGGGCGACCCCCCGCGGCACCTGGCCGAACGCGAAGCGGCCGGCATCGTCACTGGCGACGCGGAGCGTCTCGGCCGAGGTCTCCAGCTCGATGTCGCGGCGCTGTGGTGGCGCCAGCCAGCCGTCGATCCGCACCGAGCCGTTCTTGCTCTCCTCGATCCGGATGATGACGCTCAGGCTGGCGCTGTCGAAGGTGACGGTCCGGCTCTGCTCCGTGCCCCGCGCGGCCGCCAGCCGCGAGTCCTCCTCGGTGACAAGGCGGGCCACTTCCGTCTCGAGGCCGCGCAGCGCGAGCGAGAACCTGACCCGCTCCGGCAGGTCGGCTGGCATCGGGTCGATCTGCTCGAATATCGCCCGGATACCGTCCAGGATCGCGAAGTCGAAATCGTCCAGCTGCTGGTCCGACGCGTCATCCGGCCGGTTCATGGTCAGCTCCCGCCGCGCTCATCGGCCAGCAGGACCCGGATCTTCTCCAGGCACCGGCCGCGCGTCGGGCCGATGCTCCCGACCGGCATGCCGAGCGCGGCCGACACCGACTGATAGTCCGGACGGGGGACGAACGCGATGATCCGCAGCAGTGCCTGGCACGGCGCCGACAGCCGGCCGACCGCCCGCCACAACGCCCGCTGCTGCTCGTCGATGAGGATCTGCTCCTCGGTCCCGGTCGCGTGATCGGGGATGGCCGTCAGCCACTCCTGGTCGGCCGGAAACTGCCTGCGACCATGAGACCGCATCCGCCATGCCTCGTGCTTGGCGGTCACGACGAGCCAGCTGACCAGCGCCTGGGGGACGCGAATGTCGGCCAGATGGGACAGCAGCCGCTCCCACACGGTCTGCACCACATCCCCGGCGTCGTCGGCGCCCAGCCCGGCTGCCCGCGCGACGTGCCACAGCATCGGGCTGAGCTCGGCCGTGATCTGGCCGAGCGCATCCTCGCTGCCGCCCCGGGCGGCATCGAGCAGGTCCGCCATCCGCGCGGTCCGGTCCGCGCGGCCGGGCGGCGCGGTGACGGACCTGGAGTCGTCCATCATGACCAGCCCGGCCAGCCCAGTGACGCCAGCGCGGCGAGGGTCCGGTCCGCCGCCGCCCCGGCCCCCGGCTGGTCCAGGCTCGGCGCCGACGCCTGGTCAAGCAGACGAGCGGCGACGTGCGCGGCGATGAGCGGGGCCGCGAACGACGTTCCGCTCCAGGCGGCGAAGCCGCCGCGGAAATCGTCCGGGTCGAGTGCCTCGCGGTCATCCGGCCGGCCGGCCTCGGGCGAGAGCCTGCCCGGATGCGTCTGCACCCTGACCTGGGGAGTAAGGCTGCCGTTGACGTCATCGGGATAGGTGCTGACCACCGCCGCACCTGCGGCCCAGGCCCGCACCCAGCGGCCCCCGTCGCTGAACAGCGCCTTGGAGCCGTTCGGGTTGAGCGCGCCGACGCTGATCACCGGTACCGCCGACGGCTGCAGGCTGAACGCCGCCGGGTAGAACCTGCGCCTGGTCGAGTAGTTCCCGGCGGCGGTGACAACCGCCACCCCCATGTCAAGCAGCAGCGCGATGATCTCCCAGAGCCCGCAGCTGTAGGCGACATCGCCGGTGGACTCGTCGAAGTAGCCAAGCGACAGCGAGACCACGTCCACCATCTCCGCCATGCTGCCCGCCTCGGCCGCCGCGATCCGGTCCGCGAGCAGGGCGAGGGCGCAGATCAGGTCCCCTTCGTACACCACGTCATCGCTGTGCATGATCCGGATGGAGAGGACGCGGGCGTCGGGAGCGGCCTGGCGCACGATCCCGGCGATGAAGGTGCCGTGCCCGGTCGCGTCGTTCAGCTCGCCGACCAGCGGATCCGCGGCAGCCGGCCCGTCCCACGGGCTCGCGATCACCAGGCGGGAAGGATCTCCCTGCTCCTCGGCCGCGTATCGGGACTCTGCGTAGATAGCGGCCTGGATACCAGGGTCGTTCATGACGAAGCCGTCCACCGGGTCGACCAGGTACCCGCCGGCCGGATCCGGCCGCACGTCCAGCCACGGGTGGGCGCGGACGCCGGTGTCAAGGACCGCGACGACCGGCCGCCGGATCCCGAGCGCGGCGGCCTCCCTGCGGTCAGGCGCGCGCAGGCAGACCGTGACCGGGGCCCGGGTCTCGCCGCCGCTGTAGACGTAGGAGCCGGTGCCGCTCGGCCCGCCCACGGCGTTGCCCTCGGTGAACGGGCTGCCCGTGACCGTGTCGCCCTCGCTCAGGGCGTTCGCGCTGATGGCCGACCCGGCCAGCAGATGCTCAAGCCCGATCCGGCCGACAACCTCGGGGGTCAGCACGGCGGTCGCCCTCGCCCCGTCGACGTCGGCCCCTACGCCTTCGGCCCTTTCGCCCTCGGCGCGGGTGTCCGTCCGGACCGCGGCATCGGCCGCCGCGCGAAGCGTCTGCAACGCCGTCCAGGCGTCGACCACGACCGGCACCGCCGGCCTGCCCTGCTCGGGCACCGCCGGCGCCAGCACCGCGATGCGGGGCAGCCGCCGCAGCACCTCGGCCACCGGCCCGTCGCCTCGCACCGGCCGGCTGTCCAGATCGGGCAGGACGATGGTCATCCCCACGGGTCTCAGCGCCGCGTTGACCGCCCCCACCACGGCGATGTCGCGCAGCAGGTCGGCCGGGATCAGCAGCGTCCGCGCCCGGTACACGGTCGAGTACGGCGTCCGGGCCCAGCCGTCCGGCCCGGGGCCGGGGATCGTCGGAGCGTCGCTCGGGTTGAGCCGCCGGGCGCCATGCCGTTGCAGCGACACGCCCGGCAGGAAGGCAAGGCCGGGCGCGCTGCCGTCGTCATCGCCCGCGCTCCCCGCCTCCGGCGAGACGGGATCGGGCTCGAAGTACCAATTCCGCATCGGCTGCGGCATCTGGATTCCCCCATTTAGTCCAAGGATCGCGGCGGGCAGGCCAGCACGAGCCCTGCTCTCGCCCCCTTAGAGGGGCAGCTAGGCGGCTAGATACACGGCCAGCGCCTCTCGATAGTCAAAAAGTAGCGACTAAATCACAGAAAGTCACGAGCGTTGCCGCCAACCGTCCGTCATCGGACTGTCCGTCCGCTTCGCGGGGGACACTGAGCGGATGCCGCCTCCGCCACAATCATCCTTAACGCACGCGTGGCTTCGCGCTCCCGCCCGGCCGCTTCTCACAGCGGCCGGGCGGGAGCCCGTGCGCAATTCCGGGTGCGGTACCGGCTAACCGGCCCGTCGGGTCAGCCCTTGACGGTCCCGGTCGCCGACGCCGACGCGTACCACTTGTCGCCCGAGTAGGTCACCGTGAAGGTGGTGTTCGCCCTGATGGTGAAGGAGACAACGAGCTGGCCCTTGGAGTTGATGGTGCCGCGCTCGATCACCTTCTTGGCGCTCCCCTTGGGCTGCGCGTAGATGACCAGCGTGCGGTTGGTGTGCCAGGCACCCAGGGTCGCGGTCACCGTCACCTTGCGCCCGGGACTGACCGAGGCGGCCGAGAACTTCAGCTTGAGCGTCGGCTTGACCGCGGTGACGTGGACCAGGTCCGTAGACGAAGCCCACGCGTAGAGGCTGCTGCCCGGGTAGCTGGCGACGTAGTCGTAGCTGCCGTAAGCGGGCGGGAGGTCGGTGGCGGTGAAGACGCCGCCGGCCGTGGTCTTGACGGTCAGCGTGGCCGAGTCGACGCTGCTGCCGGCCACCCGGCGGTAGACCTTCACCACGGTGCCGGCCTGCGCGGCCGCCCCGTTCAGGGTGAGCGTCCCCTTGATGGTCACCTTGGTCCCGGCCTTCACGCTAGCGGCCGTCTTCAGGGAGACCTTGCTCGGCAGGCCGCTCTTAAAGAGCAGGATCGACTGGGCCGGCACGGTGATGCTGCCGGCGATCGCGCCCGCGGTGGTGGTCCCGTCCACGATCTTCGTGGGGGCCGCCGAGGTGGCGGTCGCCTTGGGCTGGTCGGCGGCGATGTAGCTCTCCGTCGACAGGTTCCCGGTCAGCGACGAGCTGATCGAGACCTTCTGCGCGTAGGTGGTGTTGGTGTTCATCAGGGCCACCACGACCTGACCATCCGGCAGCACCGACTGGAACCCGATCGCGTTGTTCGTGTTGCCCCGGTCGGACAGGTTTTTAACCGTCAGCGACGAGAGCTGGGCGTTGGGCTTGGCCAGCTGCGAGGCAAGGAGGTAACCGGTGTACATCGTGTCAGGGGTGCCGTTGCCGGTGAACATGGCCTCGTCGGGGGTGTTGCACGCGGACTCCGGGTTGTCGCCCGTTTCCATCGGCCACCAGTCGACGGTCTGCGCACCCGACGACAGCCACTCGAGCGCGTCGCCGGCCGCGAACAGCGCGCCCGCGGGGAGGCAGGGAACGTTCGTGGGCAGGTAGCTGACCCCGGTCTCGCCGATGGTGACCGTCGCGGTCGGGTCGTAGGCGTTCAGAATGGCTTGGACTTTGTCGTACTGGGAGGGAATCGTCTCCACCGACTGGATCACCGCCTGCACTGACGGGTTCCCCTTGGAGCCCACGTCACCAATGTCGCCGAACGGGTACCAGTGCGCCTCCACGAAGCTGACGTGCAGGCCATTCTCATCAAGGTCAGTGAGGAGGGTCTCGTCCCAGGAGGTGTTGTTGGGGACCCCCGCGCCGCCCACCGTGCCGTCGAACGCCCACGGAACCCCGATCTGGATGGACGGATCTGCGGTCTCCATGTCCTCCATGTAAGGCGCCGCGTTGGCGACGTAGGAATTCGCCATTTCCGTTACACCGTCGCCCTGACTATCAGCCGTGACCCACGGGCAGGTGGCGCTGTCGTTCGCCGCGTAGTCCGTATCGTCCAGAGGATCCCCGGTCAGCCAGGCGTCGTACTCCCAGCACCCGTAGCTCTCGTTGCCGATGCTCCACTGGGCGACACCCTGGCCCGCTGTCGTGTCCGCCTTCGTCACCCAGTCGGCGGCCATGGTGGGCGTGCCGGTGCCGTAGTCGACCGTCACGTAACTCTGGTCACCGATCGCCCGCGCGTTCGCGGAGAAGTCGGCGAAGTCAAACGGCTCCTTCTGCGGGCAGGGAGGCTCGGTGAAGGAAGCTGGCGTCGGCGCGGGACCGCATTCGGTGGGGTTGTTGACAACGGTGTTGTTTTCCCAGTCGTACTGGTCGGCGGTCCCGCCGCCGCCGTAGTGCAGCTGGCCGATCCCGGCCGCCTTGAGGTACGACTGCATCATGCTTAGCTTCGAAGGATCGGAGTAGAGCGTGTCCCACGGTCCGACGTCGAGGCCGAGCGGTGTCGCGCCGAGCGTTACCGGCGTGCTGCCGCTCGCCGCCTTGACGGTCGACGCGGAGGTGGCCGCTCCGACCGCGCCCGACAACGCCGCCCCCGCGACGACCGCGAGCACGGCGCTCGCGCACAGCGCCGGCTTCCGACCAAGCCGGAACCCTCTTCGAGTACTCACCGTTATCCACACCCCATAAATAATGTTCAAATCGATACAGCAGCTTATTTATGTCAATTTTGCAAGCGCATCGGGAACACCGAATCGTTACACGCCGACCACCTGCTGACATCTACGTATCGCAGTCATCTGGCCACCTACAGCGCGTGCGACGTCAACGGGAGAACTGGGGTGTTTGAAGAGTGACGCGCCGGCGGCAAGGAAGGTTCACACCGTGATCAACATTGGACGTGCGGTTCCCGGGCGGGCCCGTCGGCAGCGGGTCGCCGCCTTCGGGCCGGCGCCGGGCGCCGCCCGGTCGGGCCAGCCGACAGACGGCACGTTTGGGGCCGCCCGGTCTGGGATACATCGTGCGAAATAGCAGTGGGCGCTGCGGGGTTGAACTGTGTACAGCGCACACCCGCA
>Ga0302325_10036478_pt1 | contig 10022 bp, 8 predicted proteins | sample Palsa_T0_2_FD_201948 | JGI IMG/M metagenome (GOLD analysis project Ga0302325, IMG submission 201948) | Peat permafrost microbial communities from Stordalen Mire near Abisko, Sweden - Palsa_T0_2 | ecosystem: Environmental > Terrestrial > Soil > Palsa > Peat permafrost | place: Sweden: Abisko... | reverse complement strand
TTTGAACCCCGAAACCTTGGCGGCCGCGCCGCTCTTCGCATTCGTGGCGGTTGCCGCCGCCTTCGTCTTTGCCGTCGTTGTCCTTGCTGGCACGCTCGCTCTTCCCGTCCTCGCATTCGCGCTGTGATCGTCTCACGGTACCTGTGGCCACGCGCCGCCCTGCAGCTGCAACCATCGTCCCGGTGGGGTGTGTTCCCTCGGGTTGGCCAGAATAAGCCGGCGATTTTGCAACCGCAGGTTGAATCGCCGGTGAACTCAAGCACAATAGGAACGATGGCCGAGTATGCCTACCTGGTCGTGTACCTGCCACGCGGAACGTCCCGAGACGCTCGCGACGCCGCGCGGCAGGTCCTGACCGACCACGCCGAATATGGAGGCTGGGAACTGTCCAGACTCTTGCTCAGCGCGGACGGCAGCAGGAAGGCTACCCTCCGAAGGCGAATTATACGCCCAGTCCGCACATTCTGAACTCATCTCGCGACTCGGACGTAACCACCCGGGCGGCCCGGGGAGCCGGTGCGGCCGCCCCTGGATGGGTACGCTGTCGCCGGCCGGGACGCCGGCGGCCGGGCCTAACAGCGGTCCAGGAACCCGTCCAGGACACGAACTCCGAAGCGGAGTCCGTCGACGGGCACCCGCTCGTCGACACCGTGGAACATTCCGGAAAAGTCCAGATCTGACGGGAGCCGCAACGGGGTGAAACCGAAGCAACGTATGCCAAGCCGGCTAAAGGACTTGGCGTCGGTACCCGCGGACAAACAGTAGGGAATGACCCGCGCGCCCGGGTCCTCCGCGGCAAGTGCACTGGTCATCGCGTCGTACAGATCTCCGTCCGGGGTCGTTTCCAGGGCGATGTCGTTATGGATAAATTCGCGGGTCACACCAGGCCCGAGCACCCGGTCGAGCTCGGCGAAAAACTCTTCCTCGTACCCGGGCAGGAACCGGCCGTCGATTTCGGCGGTCGCGGTTTGCGGCACGACATTTACCTTGTACCCGGCGCGGAGAACGGTCGGATTAACCGTGTTCCTTAGTGTTGCTCCGATAATGCGGGATATGGTGCCGATCTTGCCGAGTGCTTGAGTAGGGTCGTTCGGGATAAATTCGATGTCAAGAGCCGTGCAGATGCCCGCCAGGAAGGCCTGGACCGACGGGATGAGGCGGGTCGGCCACTCGTGGCGCCCCAGCCTCCCGATCGCCTCGGCCAGCTCCGTCACCGCGTTGTCCGGCTGGATCATCGAGCCGTGGCCGGCCGTGCCGCGCGCGGTCAGCCGCAGCCAGGCGATGCCCTTCTCCGCGGTCTGCAGGAGATAGAGCCGCTGGCCGCCGACGGTCAGGCTGAAGCCGCCGACCTCCCCGACCGCCTCGGTGACACCCTCGAACAGGCCCGGGTGGTTGTCCACCAGCCAGCGGGCGCCCCAGGCGCCCCCCGCCTCCTCATCGGCGGTGAACGTGAGGACGACGTCGCGGGCGGGTGGCCGACCCTCGCGCAGCCGCTGCCGCACCACAGCGAGCATCATCGCGTCCATGTCCTTCATGTCGATCGCGCCGCGGCCCCACACGCAGCCGTCGGCGATCTCACCGGAGAACGGGTCGTGCCGCCAGTCCGGCGCGCTGGCCGGCACCACGTCGAGGTGACCGTGCACGAGCAGGGCGGGTCTTGTGCTGTCCCGGCCTTGGATGCGGGCGACGACGCTGGTGCGCTTGGGGTGCGATTCCAGGACGACGGCCTCGAGGCCTACCTCGGACAGGAGAGCGGCGACGTGCTCGGCAGCTTGCCGCTCGCCGGGACCGGAGTGGTCGCCCGGATTGGAGGTGTCGATCCTGATCAGGTCGCGGCAGATGGTCACGACCTCGTCCTGGGCGGCTGGCCCTTGGCTCGCTGGCCCTTGGCTCGCTGGCCCTTGGCTCGCTGGCCCTTGGTTGGCTGTCACTGGACTATGGTCGCATCCGGACATCACGACCGCTGGGGGTGCCGGCCGGATGGCGGGCGCAGGCGGTTCGGTGCGGGCGGTCCGGTGGCGGATTCGGTGTCCTGCGCACTCGCTTGACGCCGTTCGTTTTGCTAAGGTAAGCCAGCCGATGCGTACCCCGCATCGCACGTCCGGGTGGCGGAATAGGCAGACGCGCTAGCTTGAGGTGCTAGTGCCCGCATAGGGCATGGGGGTTCAAGTCCCCCCTCGGACACCCATAACGGTGAGAAATCCCCAAAACGGACACCGCTTGAACACGCTGGCGGGCCACTCGAACACGCTGGCTGCCCGCCTCCTGACGGATGGTGCTGCGCTCTATCCCGGGGGGCAGCCGTGACCGCCCCGCCGATCGCCCCGATCGCCCCTGTCATCCCGTCCCCCGGCCGTGTGGCCGGCCCGCTGCACGTCAGGCCGCCCGCGGTCCGCCCGCTGCCCATGGCCGGGCCGGCCGCCGCCTTGTCCGTCCCGGCGGGCGTGGTGTACGGGACCGGCCGCATCGACGCCTCCGGCCGGGTCACCGACCAGGCCATCGCCCGCGCCCTGGGCTGGCATGAGGGGGACCGGCTGACCCTGACCGCATCTCCGGGCATCGTGACCGCCCGGCGTGACCCGCGCGGCATGGTCACCGTGCCGGCCCGCGCCTGCTTCGCGATTCCCGCCGTCCTGCGCCGCCGCTGCGCCCTGCGGGGCGGTGACCGGGTGCTGCTGGCCGCGGTCCCCGGCCAGGACATGCTCGCTGCTTACTCGTTCGCCGTGGTGGACCAGGCCCTGCGCGCCCACGGCACGTTCCCGCACGCCCCAGGAGGACAGCCGTGACCACCCCGCACCTGGCCGGGCACCCGGCCGCATCCCAGCAGGCCATCGTCGACGCCGCGCTGCTGATGCTCCGGCAGATGGGCCTGTCCCCCGGTGATCTGGCGACCGTCCCCCGGGACCGGCCGCCGGTACCGACCTTCGCCGAGTACGTCCCGGTGGTGTCCGCGGCCGTCACCGACGGCACCCGCCGGGCGTACGGCTCCTACTGGAACCGCATCATCGACCATTGGGGCGAGCGGCGGCTGGACGAGATCACCCCGTCCGAGATCCGGCAGCTGATGTCCTACGTCAAAACCCACGTGGTGGCCCGCCGCAACGCCCGCGGCGGGCGCAGCGCCACCGAGCACCTGGTCGCCGCGCTGCGCTGCCTGTACAAGCACGCCGAGGACGACGGGTACATCACCCCCGGGGAGAACCCGGCCAGGAAAGTGGACAAGCCCCGCCGCCTGCCGTCGACCCGCCGGGCCGTCACCGATGACCGGCTCGCCGAGATCTGCCAGGCCGCCGCCGACGGCGGCGACGACCCGGAGCTGGATACGCTGCTGCTGCGGCTGCACACCGAGACCGCCTGCCGCCGTGCCGGGGCGCTCGCGCTGCGGGCCGATGACCTCGACTCCGGCCAGTGCCTGATCAGGCTGCGCGAGAAGGGGGAGACGGTCCGCTGGCAGCCGGTCTCGCCCACCTTGATGGCCCGGCTCACCGAGCACGGCCAGGAGCGGCACGCCCCGCCCGGCGGCCAGCTGCTCCGCTACCGGAACGGGCGGCCGATCACCTCCCGCCGCTATGACGGCCTGTGGGGCCGCCTCGGCCGGGTGCTGCCCTGGGTCCGCACCCAGCAGATCAGCATGCACTGGATCCGGCACATTGTTCCCGCTTAATTATCGTGTTGCGATTAACTCCAGAGTCCCGTGAGAGCTGCGGATTTCGCCTGCGGCGGACCGTGTCGTGTTTCTATGGTTCCTGCTCGTGATCATGAGCTTCTTTTCGTCCCGGGGCTGGGAGTCCTGGGACATCGCGAACCGGCCGCTGATTCCCGAGCGGATGCCGGTGCTGGTCGATGACGACCTTCTGTTCGAGGACGGCCAGGGCGCTCCCCGCCCGTCGGTGGCCGTGAACCAGTGGCTGCGTGAACTTCCGTCGAGCGGGGCGCCGTCGCCGAAGTCGTGGGAGTACTACGCGAGAGCGGTCCGGGAGTGGATGGAGTTCCTGGCCGCGCACGGCGTGGGCACGTTCGACTCCCGTGACCGGCTGAAACAGGCGCTCGGCAAGTACGCGGAGCACCGGGCAGCGGGCCCGGTGGCGGAGCGGTTCGCGGCGACGACCTGGGCCCAGCACATGAGCATCCTGTCGCTGTTCTACCGGTGGGCGATCGACGAGGGCCACGCTCCGGCCGAGCCGTTCACCTACCGGACCGCCCGGGCGCTGTTCAACGGCACCGGCCGCGAGGTGAAGGTGAACCTGGCGGTGCGCCGGACGCCGAAGCCGCACGTGACGGTCAAGTACCTCGAGGCCGACTTCGCCGAGCTGTTCCTGGACGGCCTGCGGGGCCTGGGACCAGATGGCTCCTACCGAGGGCGGGAACTGGCCCGCAACGCCGCAGTCGGTGAGCTCGCGCTGGCCACCGGGCTGCGCCTGCAGGAGTTCAGCTACCTGCTGTCGTACGAGATCCCGCCGCTGCCGTCCAGGCCGGCGGACGCGCCGATCTCGTTCCCGGTCCCGGCTGGGGTGACCAAGGGCTGCAAGTTCCGCACCACCTGGATCAGCTACGACGCCCTGGCTGCGGTCTGTCAGTACGTGGAGCTGGACCGGGTCGCTGCGGCGGACGGGTCTTCCTGGCGGCCGCCGCGGGGCTGGGGCGAGCCGCTGCTGGTCACAGACCCGGATGCCCGGGGCGGCCGGATCAACGGGACCCGCAGGAAGTGGGACTCGCTCACGCCCGGCGAGCGGCGGCGCCTGGTCGCGCCGGGCGGCGGGTCGTGCCTGATCGCGGTCCGCGGCGACGGCGGCCCGTTCACGGCCTGGCCGACGGTTTTCGAGCGCACCGCCGACCGGATCCGCCGCACCTCCGAGCCGCGGTTCCCGCACGTAAATCCCCACCGCCTGCGCCACAGCTTCGCGATTCGCACCCTCGAGCGGCTGGTCAGCGGCCGCTACCGGCAGGCTGCCCGGCTCGTCGCCGACACCGGCCCCGATGCCGCCCTGGCGTTCTACCTGTCCAAGGCCGACCCGCTGATGGTGCTCCGCGACCTCCTAGGCCACTCCTCAGTGCTGACCACAGAAAAATACCTGCGAAAACTGGACACAACGCGCATCTACCGGGAGGCATACGAGCGTGCCGGGACGGCAGGCGGGCTCCTGGATGCTGCCGATGCCGATGCCGATGCCGAGCGCGAGGCCGGCGAGGAGTTCGCCGGAGCCGGGACGGAGGATGACATCTGATGCCCGCTGAGGTCCTCAATGACCCTCTGGGCATCTCTTGCGTGTTCAGCGATGGCCGGCGGGCCACGGTGGCCCTCGGTGATATCGCCGGCGCCCGGCTTGCCCGGGACCTGCTGACGGGGCTGGCCGAGCTCGTCCACCCGCACGGGACCGTGGACTCGGCAGGCACTGTCCGGTACTACGTCAGGGCGCTGCGCGTGATGACGTCGGTGCTGGCGGAGCGCGACTTCACCGGCGGTGCTGCCGACCTTCGCAGGGCCCAGGTGGCCGAGTTCTGGATGGGCACCGCAACGGCTCACGAGGCCCTGTCCAGGCGGATGCTTCTAGGCTTTGCCGCGGCAGGGGGAACGCTGAACGCGGGGGTGCGGGAGCTGGCCGAGGGTCGTGCCTTCCACCCGCAGTACTTCCGGTACCCGCTGCCGCCCTACCCGGAGGCCGCCTGGTCCCGGCTGGCCGAGGCTGCCCAGGCTGCGGTGACGACGGCCTACCGCGAGCACCGGGAGGCCCTCACCGGGGCAGCGCACGGCCAGGATCCCGCCACTGGAGGCTGCGATCTGGACAACCTGCGGTGGCTGCTGGCCCGCAACGGGCCGATGACGACCCTCGGCGCCGCGGCGCACGCGGGAGTCCCGGCCGACGCGGTCCGCCAGCCATGCCTGCAAGCCGCAGCCGGGCTGTTCCCCCACCTGGACGTCACCGCCGCCTACCTGCTGCTGTTCAGCGTCTGCTCGGGCATCGTCCCCGACGGCATCGGCGACCTGGCCACCGGCGACATCGACTGGGCGGGAGACTCGTCGATCCTGCTGTCCTATGTCAAGCGGCGAACCGCCGCCGAGAGCCTGACCCTGCCCCGCCGGGCAGCCCGGCTCCTGGAGCAGTGGCTGGACCATTCCCGGCTGCTGCGGGGCTTCGTCCCCCCGCCTGACCGCGACCAGCTCTGGCTGGGCATAACGCACCGCGGTCATACCTCCGTCTCCGCGGGTCCAGTCCATCGCAACGTGACACGCCGGTGGCTCGCCCGCAACAACGTGACCGATGAGCACGGCCAGGTGATCAAGCTGCACCGGCACCGGATCCGCACCACCCACCAGTCGATGCGCGACAAGAGCACGTGGAGGGGCAGCGGCCGGGCCACCATCGACCCCAACCACAGCCCGCAGGTCGAAGGCGACCACTACCTGACCGCCACCACTCCCGCGCAGCGCGACGCGCTGGACGCCATAGTCGAGGATGCCCAGCACGACCTGGCCCGGCGGGCGGAGCCGCCGGCCGTCATCACCGAGGAGAGCGCTGCCGCCCTGGCGGCCGGCTACCCGCAGCTGGTCGCCTCCCTCGAGCTCGACGCCGGCGTCCTCGCCGAGCTCGTCGGCGGGCAGCGGGACGTGTTCACCGCGGCCTGCGCCGACCAGCTGTCCGGGCTGCACGGCCCCAAAGGCCAGCCATGCCCGGCACGGCCATGGGTCTGCCTGCTCTGCCCGCTGGCGGTGTTCGCGCCACGGCACGCTCCGAACCTGCTGCGGCTGAAGGGCTACTTCGCCCGCCAGTGGCGGCAGATGACGAACGCCCACTTCATGGCCGTCTTCGGCCCCTACTCCCAGCGGGTCGGCGAGATCCTGGACCGCTACGACCCCGCCGTCCTGGCCGCCGCCGCCCGCCAGGTCAGCGACCACGACGACGAGATTCCCCTGCGCCCCGAGGAGATCACCGCATGAGCCCCCTGGCCAGCACCACCGCCAGCGAGCAGGTCCCGGCATCGCCGTTCGCCAATGCCGACATCTGCCGCGAGGCCGGGCTCGCCCTCCCGCAGGGAGCCGCCCGGCCCGCCTTCGAGGACAATGAGTGGGACTTCACCGAAGTGATCGGCCTGCCCGTCCAGATGTCCCTGGCCAAGCGGCGCTTCGACTTCACCGCCATCCACGACCAGGGGTGGCGGACGGTCGCCAAGGAGCTCATCGTCGCGTTGCTCGCCCCGCTGCACGAGGCCGTGGCCCCGCTGCCCCGCGCCTACCGCACCCCGGTCCACCTCGGGACAGCCAAAGGCCGGCTCGATGAGCTCACCCGGTGGCTGAACTGGCTCACCCGGCAGGGCATCCGCAGCCTCGGCGAGGTTGACGAGGACTGCTGCGCCGCCTGGCTGATGCACCGGCGCCGCGTCCTCGACAAGTCCGGCACCGCGATCGGCGACCGCAGCCCCGCCACCCGGCGAGCAGCAGCCCAGGTAGTCATCGACCTGCTCAACTACCGGGAGCTGTTCACCGCCGACCGGCCCCGGAAGGGCCTGCGGCCCTGGGGAGGGGCGTCTGCATCAGCCGTCGCCGAGATGCGCAGCGGCCGGGAAGAGAACAAGACCCCGCCGGTCCCCAGTCACGTGCTGCAGCCGTTGCTCGCTTCCGCGCTCTACGCGGTGACCACGCTCGGGCCAGGTGCTGCGGAACTGGCCGCTGAGCTCCGCCAGACGGCCACCATGCGGTCCAGGGCACCGGAACGGCCCGGCGAGCGAGCACCGCAGAAGGACCCCCTCGCTCACCTCCTGCCGGTCCTTGCCCGGCACTACCAGGACCGCGACCCGCTGCCCGAACTGCCCGGGTTCCTGGTCCGCAAGCGGCTGGCAGCCGGCTGGGATCCCGGCGATCCCCTGCTCACGGTCAATCTCAATAGCCTGGCCCGGGAAGCGGGCTTCTGGGGATTCAGCTCCCGATGGCTGCCCGGGCTGCGCCCGCAGATCGAGGCAGCCCTGGCCATCACGGGCACTGTCAGGCCGTTCGCGCAAGACGCCCGCACCATCCCCGCCGTCAGCGGCGAGCCGGTGCCCTGGACCGTCCCGCTGCATCGCGACGACGCTGAGGGCCTGGTCGGCATCATCCGCACCGCAGCCATCATCGTTATCCTGGCGGTGTCCGGCATGCGGTCAAGCGAGGTTATGGAGCTGCAGGTCGGCGCCCGGCAGCCCCCGCGGGAAGCAATGCCAGGCATGCCCCGGTACCGGCTCGCGAGCAACGTCGTCAAGGGACAGCCGCTGGGCGGCACCCGGGACGAGTGGGTCGTCATCGAACCCGTCTACCAGGCCGTCGGGCTTGCCGAGCAACTCCACGACGACCCTCGCGACGGGATGCCGCTGTTCGGCAGGTTCGACTTCCGGGTCCGCTACCAGTGGTTCCGCGACTGGGTCAACGGCCCGGCCGGACAACGGCTCGGACTCGCGCCCATACCCGGGGACCTGGCGACACCAAGGATGCTCAGGAGAACGCTGGCGATCGAGCTCGCCTACCGCCCCGGCGGCCTGCTCGCGACAAAAGTGCACCTAAAGCACATTTCGGTCGCAACCACGGAAGGATACGCATCCCGCCCAGGCGGCGCCCAGGCCGAGCTCCTGGCCGAGGTCAACAAGCACGAGGCCGACCGCAACCTGGAACTGGTCTGGGCCGAGTTCCGCAACTACCAGCAGGGCATCATGCCCGCCGGCCCCGGCGCCCGCGAGCTTACCGAGTTCTTCGCCAGCATCGACGGCAAGCCCGCGGGCGACGACCTCGAGGCGCCCAAGATCCAGCGCAGCGACCGCGAGATCCTCAACCTGATGACCAGGCGCGCCAGCACCCTGCACCTCGGCACCGCGAACTACTGCTGGTTCACCGACCCGTCCCGCGCCCTCTGCCTCAAGCTCGCCGGAACCCCTGCCGCCGAAAAGCCCCTCGCCGGAGTGTGCGACTCCGCCCGCTGCCCGCAGGCCACCCACCACCCTTGCCACCGGCCCGTCTGGGCCGAGGCCGCCGACCACGCGAAGACCTTCCTCGGCAGCCTCGGCCCGGCCCGCAAGACCGAGAAGGCACGCCTGCAAGCCGCCTACGACCGCGCCAACCGCGTCCTCACCGAGATCGACACCGCAGTCGGCCAGAACGGAGCCCAGCAGTAATGCGCATCAGCACCGAGCAGCGCCAGTACAACGAGACCCGGATCCGGGCCGCCATCGGCCGGCTCCTCAGCGGCGACATCCCGCCCGGCGGCAAGTGCGACATTAAGACCCTCGCCCGCGAGGCATCCGTCGACCGCGCCGCCTTCTACGGCACCCGGCCCTACGCCCACCTCCGCGAGGAGTTCGAGACCCGGCTCCAGGCCCGCCAGCAGGCAGGCGATATCCCCGACCGCCGCGACGCCCAGATCGCCCGCCTCAAGGACGAGAACGCCACGCTCAGGCAGCGGCACACCGACCACGACACCACGATCACCACGCTCCGCAGCTTCAGGGACCAGGCACTCGCCCGGCTCGCCGCCCAGCACGACGAGATCACCCGCCTCCGCACCCAGAACAAGCGAACCGCAAACGTCCGCCTCCTGCCCGCCCCCGCCCCGGAAGCAGGGCCATGCAACTGAACCGCACCGCCCAGCCCCACAGACACGTGATCCCGATCACATCGAATACCCCGAATCGCCACACGCGCGCCAAGATCCGGATCGCGGACGCATGCCACGATCACGCCAGGCCAATCGCAACGTAAATCACCCTGAACACGGGAAGTGCAAAAACAAGGCACACCATCCTTACCTAGGTCGAAAGGCGGAACTTCGGCTACTCCGTCGCCAAAGCCTACGCAGGTCACACCGACAACGGCAGCGACCCGGGCGCGACCCACGTCCGCGCCACGACCCACGAAATCGCCTTCGCCCTGGGCGCGCTGACCGGGGAACCCCACCCGCTCGCCACGCAGGAAGGGTGGTGACCTCCATGGCCGCACTCACCGCGGGCATGAACCGCCCCGGCGCCACCGTGGATCTGGGACCCGGCGGGGTAGCCGCTCTCCG
>Ga0302325_10036477_pt1 | contig 10022 bp, 6 predicted proteins | sample Palsa_T0_2_FD_201948 | JGI IMG/M metagenome (GOLD analysis project Ga0302325, IMG submission 201948) | Peat permafrost microbial communities from Stordalen Mire near Abisko, Sweden - Palsa_T0_2 | ecosystem: Environmental > Terrestrial > Soil > Palsa > Peat permafrost | place: Sweden: Abisko... | reverse complement strand
CCATGCCGGCCGTTGCCGGCTGGACGCTAACTGGCATGCTTGCCGGCGCTGCGCAGCGCGTTGGCCGGCGCCGCACCAATGCGGCGCAGAAACCGCGAGGCGTGTAAGTGAACGCCTCGCAAGCCGACCAACGCGCTTCCGGCAGTTCGTTCTACCGTGGCATGCGAATTTTGCCGCCGCCGCAGCGTGAGGCGATGTTCGAAATCTATTCGTTCTGCCGCGCGGTCGACGACATTGCCGATGATCTCGGGCCGCGCGATCCGCGCCGCGGCCAATTGCAGGCATGGCGCGCCGATATCGACGCGATCTATGCCGGTTCGCCGCCCGCCGCTTTGGCCGGTCTCGCGCAAGCGGTCAAAGCCTTCGCGCTCAAGCGCGACGATTTTCTCGCCGTCATCGATGGCATGGAAATGGATGTGGACGCCGACATTCGTGCACCCGACTGGCCGACACTCGAGCTTTACTGCGATCGTGTCGCCTGCGCGGTCGGTCGTTTGTCGGTTCGCGTTTTCGGAATGGAGGAGCTAGCTGGGCTTGCGCTCGCCCGCGAGTTGGGTAACGCGCTGCAGCTCACCAACATCTTGCGCGACGTGGACGAGGATGCCGCGATGGGCCGTTTGTATCTACCGCGGGAAGCGTTGCGCGACGCCGGTATCATTAGCGCCGATCCGGCCTCGGTGCTGGCGAATCCGATGCTCGGTGAAGCCTGCAAAGCGGTCGTTTCTCGAGCGCGCGAACATTTCCGGCAGGCTGACGCCATCATGGCAAAAAGCCCGCGGCGCGTGGTGCGGGCGCCGCGTATCATGGGCGAAGCCTATCACGGCATTCTCGATAAATTGGTGGCTCGCGGCTTTGCGCCGCCGCGTGAGCCGGTCCGGCACTCGCGCGTGAAATTGCTTTTTATTCTGTTGCGCAATCTGGTGTGATGGCCCGAACGGTTCACATTATCGGAGCGGGTCTTTCCGGCTTGTCCGCCGCGCTAAAATTATCCGCGCGCGGTGATAGTGTGATCGTGAATGAGGCGACGGCATTCGCCGGCGGCCGCTGCCGTTCTTATCACGACGCCACGATCGGCATAAGAATTGATAACGGCAATCATTTGCTGTTGTCGGGTAATCGCGCGGCGCTCGAATATCTGCGTGACGTTGGCGCCGAGGACCGGCTGATCGGTCCGGCGCACGCGGAGTTCAATTTTGTCGATCTCGCAAGCCGCGAACGTTGGACGCTGCGGTTCAACGATGGCCGCTTGCCGCTCTGGATATTCGATAAAAAGCGCCGGGTGCCCGGAACGGGTATTCTCGACTATCTCGCGCTCCGAAAATTGTTGAACCCGGAACCCGGCCTCGCGATCGGCGACGTCATTGCCTGCGAGGGTACGCTCTACAAGCGATTGGTCGAGCCGCTCTTGCTCGCCGCGCTGAACATCGATCCGCCGCATGGCGCGGCGCGGCTCGCAGCCGCCGTCGTTCGGGAAACGCTCGGTGCCGGCGGGCTCGCCTGTCGGCCCTTGATTGCCCGCGATGGGCTCGGCCCGGCGCTGGTCGAGCCCGCATTGGCTATGCTGGCGAAGCGCGGTGTCGCGGTGCGTTTAGAACATCAGTTATGCGGCATACGCTTTGCGGACGCGCGCATCGAAACGCTCGATTTCGGCAGCGAAACAGTGACGCTGGCTGCCGATGACGTCGTCATTCTCGCAGTGCCACCTTACGCAGCCGCAGCGCTGGTGAAGGATATCGAGGTGCCGACGGAGTTTCGCGCCATCGTCAATGCGCATTTCCGCATCGATCCGCCGGCCGGCGCGCCGCCGATCCTTGGTGTGCTCAACGGCATGGTGGAGTGGGTTTTCACTTTCCCCGGCCGCGTCTCGGTCACCATCAGCGCCGGCGACCGGCTGCTCGATACCGCGAGGGACGTGCTGGCGAAAGCCATCTGGGACGAGGTCGCGGCCGTGACCGGCTTGCCGGCCACGCTGCCGGGCGGGAGTATCCCTCCTTGGCAAATCGTGCGCGAGCGGCGCGCGACATTCGCCGCAACGCCGGCACAAGACGCCAAACGTCCCGGCGCGCGCACGCGATGGAACAATCTCGTGCTAGCCGGCGATTGGACCGACACCGGGTTGCCCGCCACGATTGAAGGTTCGATCCGCTCCGGGTATCGCGCCGCCGAAATCATTTCCGGGATGCAATGACGGACCCGACTCTCGATCAAAGTATTCAATCCGCGACCGACGCGCTGCTCGCCCAACAGCGCCCGGACGGCCATTGGGTCTTCGAGCTCGAGGCTGACGCGACTATTCCCGCCGAATATGTGCTGTTGCGGCACTACCTCGGCGAGCCGGTCGATGCCGGGCTTGAGCAAAAAATCGCGGTCTATCTGCGCCGCATCCAAGGCAGCCATGGTGGTTGGCCGCTGTTTGCCGAAGGCGATCTCGACATCAGCGCGACAGTAAAAGCCTATTTCGCCTTGAAGATGACCGGCGATCCGATCGATGCCGATCACATGCGCCGCGCGCGCGAGGCGGTGCTGGCCCGCGGCGGCGCCGAGAAGGCCAACGTCTTCACCCGCATCATGCTGGCGCTATTCGGATTCATTCCCTGGCGCGCGGTGCCGGTGATGCCGATCGAAATCATGCTGTTGCCGAAATGGTTTCCGTTCCACCTCGACAAGATCTCATACTGGAGCCGCACCGTTATCGTGCCGCTCCTGGTGCTGATGGCGAAGAAGCCGCAGGCCCGCAATGCCAAGGGCGTCCGCATCGACGAGCTGTTCCTCGAGCCGCCGCAGAGTATCGGTCCCTCGCCGAAAGCGCTTCAGCAGAAGGCGACGTGGTTCTGGTTCTTCCGCGCCGTCGACAATGTACTGCGCGCCACCGAGCCGTTTTTTCCCAAGCGCATGCGTCAGCGCGCGGTTGACTCGGCTGTCGCCTGGGTAAGCGAGCGTCTCAACGGCGAGGACGGTCTCGGCGCGATTTTCCCGGCGATGGCGAACAGCGTGATGATGTACGACGTGCTCGGTTATCCCGAGGACCATCCGCAGCGCGCCATCGCGCGGAAGTCCGTCGAGAAGCTGTTGGCCGTGCACGAGCACGAGGCGTACTGCCAGCCGTGCGTATCACCGATCTGGGATACCGGGCTCGTCTGTCATGCGCTTCTTGAAGCCGGCGGCGAGCAGACCGAGGCGCAGGTCAAACGCGGTCTCGATTGGCTCGTGCCAAAACAGATTCTCGATCTGCGCGGTGACTGGATCGCACGCCGGCCGGATCTGCGTCCGGGCGGCTGGGCCTTCCAGTATGTCAATGCGCATTATCCGGATGTCGATGATACCGCGGTCGTCGCCATGGCGATGGACCGCGTGCAGAGCAAATCGGGAGCTAAGGATTTCGAGCCGAGCCTTGCCCGTGCCCGCGAATGGATCGTCGGCATGCAGAGCGAGAATGGCGCCTGGGGCGCGTTCGATGCCGACAACGAATTCTATTACCTCAACAACATTCCGTTTGCCGACCATGGCGCGTTGCTCGATCCGCCGACCGAGGATGTCACCGCGCGCTGCGTTTCGATGCTGGCGCAATTCGGAGAAACCGTCGCCAACAGCGCGCCGGTGCAGCGCGCGGTCGATTACCTTCGCCGCGTGCAGCTTGCCGAGGGAAGCTGGTACGGCCGCTGGGGCATGAACTACATCTACGGCACCTGGTCGGTGCTGTGCGCGCTGAACACCGCCGGCGTCGATCACGGTGCGCCGGAAATGCGCAAGGCGGTGGATTGGCTCGTGCGCATCCAGAACCAAGACGGCGGCTGGGGCGAAGACGGCGCGAGCTACAAGCTCGATTATCATGGCTATGAGAAAGCGCCGTCGACCGCGTCACAGACGGCATGGGCGCTGCTCGGCCTGATGGCTGCAGGCGAGGTGAATCATCCCGCCGTCGCGTGTGGGATCAAATATCTCACTGCCAACCAGGGCGCTGACGGCTTCTGGAACGAGCCGCGCTACACCGCGACGGGTTTCCCACGCGTGTTTTATCTCCGCTACCACGGCTATTCGAAATTCTTCCCGCTCTGGGCGATGGCGCGCTACCGCAATCTGAAAAGCGGTAACACACGTCAGGTCGCATGGGGGATGTGAAGAGCTGTCATGCCCCGCGCAGGCGCGGCATCCAGTAATCGCCATTCCCCGTGTTTAATAAAGACCGTTCAGGAATACTGGATCGTCCGCCGGAGCTTGTCATCGGGCCGCGCGACTTCGCGCGGGCCCGTTGGCGGACGATGACAAGAAACGTGGAGTGACTACGCCGCGCTCGCCGACGTGCGCGCGGCTTCCTTCGCCGCTTTCTCGCGCGCTTCGTTGGCGCGGATTTCCGACAGCCGCTGCTGCACCTGGCCGTCGAAGATGTATTGCGCGGGGCGCTGCTGCGACATGTCGATCTCCGGCGCCATCGGGCCCTCGGTCTTGACGCCGAAAATTCCGATCATCGCCGCCTGCAGCGGATGATTCATCATGGCGTTCGCCGCGGTCGGCTCGTAGCCGCAATGCGCCATGCAGTTGGCGCATTTTTCATACTTGCCGGTGCCGTAGGCATCCCAGTCGGTGGTCTCCATCAATTCGGTGAAGGTCTTGGCGTAGCCTTCGCCGAGCAGGTAGCAGGGCTTCTGCCAGCCGAAGATGTTGCGCGTCGGCATGCCCCACGGCGTGCAATGGAATTCCTGATTGCCGGCGAGGAAGTCGAGGAACATGCCGGAGTGAGTCAGATTCCACTTCTTGCCTTTGCCGAGCGCGAACACCTTGCGGAACAGCTCCTTGGTCTTGCGGCGCGACAGGAAGTGTTCCTGGTCCGGTGCGCGTTCATAGGCATAACCGGGCGAAATCGAGACGCCGACGCCGAGCTCCGCGGTGAGGTCGAGGAATTCCGCGATGTCCTCAGCGGGGTGACCGTCGAACACCGTGCAGTTGACGTTGACCGAGAAGCCTTTGGCCTTGGCCGCCTTGATCCCGTCTACGGCGCGCTCGAAGCCGCCGTCCATGCATACTGATTTGTCGTGATGCTTCTTGACGCCGTCGAGATGCACCGAGAAAAACAGATAGGGCGACGGCTCGAACAAATGCAGCTTCTTTTCGAGCAGCAACGCGTTGGTGCACAGCGAGACGAATTTCTTGCGCGCCACGATGCCGCGCACGATCTCGCCGATTTCCTTGTGGATCAGCGGCTCGCCGCCGGGAATCGCGACCATCGGTGCGCCGCACTCATCGACGGCGTCGAGGCACTCCTGCACCGAAAGGCGCTTGTTGAGGATTGCATCCGGATAATCAATCTTGCCACAGCCGACACAGGTGAGGTTGCAGCGGAACAATGGCTCCAGCATCAGCACAAGCGGATACCGCTTACGCCCCGCAAGGCGCTGCTTCACGATGTACGAACCGACCGCGGTCATTTGGCGTAGAGATACAGTCACTACCACTATCCTTTTCTGTATTTTGATCCTCGGCGATCAGACGCCGGCCGCCGCGCGGCGGCCACGGACGCTGCCGTCCGTCAGTTCAGCCGGCAAACGGAATTCGATGGTTTCTTGCCGCCCGGTCAACTGGCTCACCTCAACCGGACCCAGCCGGCGCAATGCATCGATAACGTCCTCAACCAGCACCTCCGGCGCCGAAGCTCCCGCGGTAATGCCGACGATCTTGGCGTTGTTGAACCAGTCCGAATTCACTTCGCTGCCGTCCGCAATCAAGTAACTCGGCCGCCCTTCTTCCTCGCCGATCTCGCGCAGGCGATTGGAATTGGAACTGTTCTTGGCGCCGACCACCAGGATAACGTCGACAAGCTTACTTAGTTCGCGAACCGCGGTCTGCCGGTTTTGCGTCGCATAACAAATGTCGCGGGTTTCCGGGCCGACGATGTCGGTGAAGCGTACCTGCAAGGCCGCGATGATGCCGCGGGTATCGTCGACGCTCAGTGTCGTTTGTGTGACGTAGGCGACCGGTGTGTCGGCCGGAATATCCAGCAAAGCGACGTCGCTTTCGGTCTGCACCAGCGTTACCGGCTCGGAGAGTTGGCCCATGGTACCTTCGACTTCCGGATGGCCGGCATGGCCGATGAGGATGAGCCGACGTCCCTGGCCGATATAACGTTTGCCCTGGTTGTGCACTTTGGTGACCAGCGGGCAGGTGGCGTTCAAAACCGGAAGCTGACGCGCTGCCGCCTCCTCTTCGATGCTCTTGGCGACGCCGTGAGCAGAGAAGATCGTCACGGCGTTCGGCGGGACTTCGGAAAGTTCCTCGACGAAACGCGCGCCTTTCGCCTTTAGACTCTCGACGACATGCTTGTTGTGCACGATCTCGTGGCGAACATAGACCGGCGGTCCGTATTTTTGCAGCGCGCGCTCGACGATCTCGATCGCGCGCACAACGCCGGCGCAAAATCCGCGGGGCTGGGCGAGAATCACTTTCATCTTCAAGTCACCTCAAGGTCGTAGGCCGGTCTGCGGCTGTGCGCCGCAGCACCCGGCTATCGCCAGCATGATGGCCACCCCGGTTATTTCGGCAGGATTGCGTGACAATCAACCCCGGTTTCAATCCAGTTTCCTGGCCACCCGGGCAGCCGACAATCGCGGACAGTAATTTTGAGGGAACCATTGGGGGTAAATTCGTCCCTTGTCCAGCACAGCGCCATGTCGACAGCGTAAAATGGCTCTAAAATGCAGGTTTTCTGGCCCGATCGGGATAGGAAAATATACTTTGATTTCACTTTTGCGGCATTTCGGGGCATTAGTCTGGCTTCCGCCGCCGATTCTGCGGGAGATCGGCGGGGCGGAACGCAGTGCCTCTGTTTCGCCTTTCTCTTGACGCCTCAAACGATAGTTAAAACCGATCATTCCACCCTCTTGAGCGTTCTTTTTCCGCTGGTCCCATGAAAAGCATCACCGCCCTCGTCGTCAGCGCGATTGAAATTTGCGTGAAATTTGCGTGGCCTGTGGTCGGCATCGCGGTGCTGCTGACTGTGGCCTCCGGGTGGTATGCGGCGACGCATTTTAAGATAACCACGGATATCAATCAGCTGATCTCGACCAGCATTCCCTGGCGGCAACGCGAGCTGGCGTTCGAAAAGGCATTTCCTCAATACGAACTGATCGTCGCGGTGATCGATGCGCCGACGCCAGAGCTTGCCGACGAGGCAACTGGCGGTCTGGTACAACGGCTGTCGCAGCAAAAAGATTTATTTCGCTCCATCGAGCAGCCGAAAGGCGGACCGTTTTTCGCGCAGAACGGTTTTTTGTTTGAATCGACCGACGATCTCGGACCGCAACTCGGGATGCTGGCGAAAGCGCAGCGTTTGGTGCAGGTGCTCGCCAGCGACCCGAGTCTGCGCGGTGTCGTGCAGGCATTGCAGTTCGGTCTGCTTGGTGTTCAGGGTGGGCAAATCACGCTCGACAATATGACCTGGCCGATGACGCTCGGTGCCGACGCCATCGAGAAGGTCAATGCCAATCAGCCTGCGAGTTTTTCCTGGCACGACATGGTGCAAGGCCATGCTTCCAGCGCCAGTGACAAGCTTCGCTTTCTGAGTATCCAGGCCAAGCTCGATTATTCTGAGCTCGAACCTGGCATGAAAGCGACCGACGCCATCCGGCAGGCGGCGGCGGACTCTGGCTTCGCGTCGAAATATCAGGCACGCGTGCGCCTGACCGGGCCGGTGCCAATGTCCGACGAGGAATTCGGCTCGATCAAGGAAAACGCCGGTCTTAACGCCACCGTCACAATAGCGATTGTGCTGTTCATTTTGTGGATGGCGGTGCGCTGGTGGCGGATCATCTTTGCCGTATTCGTCAGTCTGGTCGTCGGCCTTGCCCTCACGGCGGCGGTCGGCATGCTGATGGTCGGCACGCTCAACCTGATATCGGTTTATTTCGCCGTGCTGTTTGTCGGGCTGGGGGTCGATTTCGGCCTCCAATTCAGTGTGCGCTATCGCGCCGAACGGTTTGCGAACGACAACCTGCATGAAGCTTTGCTGCAATCGGGGCAACGGGCCGGAGCGCCGCTGACGCTGGCCGCGCTTGCCACCGCGGCCGGCTTCCTGTCGTTCATGCCCACGGCTTACAAAGGCGTGTCCGAGCTCGGCGAGATCGCCGGTGTCGGCATGCTGATCGCATTCTTCAGCAGCATTACGCTGCTGCCGGCGCTGCTGAGCATCGTCAAACCACCGAGCGAATCGGAGCAGCTTGGCTATTCCTATCTCGCGCCGGTCGATCGCTTCCTTGAACGGCATCGCATGCCGATCCTGATTGGAACGCTGGTCGTCGTGTTCGGCGGTCTGCCGCTGCTGTACTGGCTGCAGTTCGATTTCAATCCGATGAATCTGCGCAACCCCAAGACCGAGTCGATTTCGACCTATCTTGAACTCAAAAGCGATCCGGAAAGCGGCGCGAACGATATTGAAGTGCTGGAACCCACACTGACCCAAGCCGATCAAGTAGCTGCAAAGCTGCGGGCGGTGCCCGAGGTGGCGCGAGTGACCACGCTCTCGACCTTCATTCCCGATCATCAGGATGAAAAGCTGACATTGATTCACAACGCCGAGCAGACACTCGATGCGGTGCTCTATCCGAAGAATCCGGCCTCGCCGACTTCGGATGCGCAAACCGTCAGCATGATCAATTCCACGGTGGATGCGCTCAATCGGCTCGCCGGGAACGGTAATGGCACCGGCGCGGTAGCTGCGCGCCGGCTTGCCACCGCGATGTCAGCCTTGGCCAAAGCCGATCCGGCGACGCGGCAGAGGGCCGAAGCCGTGTTTGTTCAGCCGCTGAAAACCACGCTCGACGATTTACGTGACCTGCTGAAGGCCCAGGCGATCACGCGCGATAATCTGCCGGCAGATTTGACGCGCGATTGGGTGACGCCGTCGGGCGAAGCGCGTATCGATGTCGCGCCGAAGGGCGATTCGAACAATAACGACGTGCTGCGCCAGTTCGCCCATGCCGTTCAGGCGGTTGCGCCAGACGCGACCGAAGGGCCGATTTCGATCCTGGAAGCGCGCCGTACCGTGGTGACGGCCTTCGTCGAGGCCGGCGGCTGTGCGCTGATTTCGATCGCGATCATTCTCTGGATCACGCTGCGCCGGATCAGCGACGTTTTGTTGACGCTTATCCCCCTGCTGATGGCTGGTGTCGTGACGCTGGAGATTTGCGTTCTGATCGGGATGCCGCTGAACTTCGCCAACATCATTGCGTTGCCGCTGCTGCTCGGCGTCGGCGTCGCATTCAAGATCTATTACATCATGGCTTGGCGGGAGGGTCAGACCAACCTGCTGCAATCGGTGCTGACACGCGCGGTGACACTCAGCGCTCTCACCACCGCGACGGCGTTCGGCAGTCTGTGGTTTTCCAGCCATCCCGGCACGTCTAGCATGGGCAAGCTGCTGGCGATTTCGCTGCTCACGACGATGGCGGCGGCGGCCCTGTTCCAGCCGATCCTGATGGGCAAGCCGCGGGAAAACTAATTATTGCGGTTTGGGCGGCACAGCAGCCGGCTTCCGCGCTGGTGCCATCGGTGCTGCTGCTGCTGCTGGCGGATTGACCGCGGGGTTGGGATTGATCGACGGATCAAGCATGCTGTACGCGGAATCCGGCAACCGCGTCCAATATTGATTGCGTCCCAACAGCTCGACGCCGAGATAGCCGCGCACAATCAGCGTCTGACCGTCAGGTGAAACTTTCAACGTTGCTTTGTAGATCTTGCCGTCGCGCGGATCGAGGATCGTCCCGCCAGCGTATTTGTCGTCAGCTTCCGGCTGCATGCCGCGGATCAGTTCGAGGCCAAGCCAGGGATGGTTGTGGCGGTCGTCCTTGCATTGATCGCATACGGCGTTGGGGTCCTCGCCGGGCTTGAGGAACATCCTGGCGATCTTGCCGGTATAGACGCCGTTCTGTTGAGTGATCAGGAACCAGCCGGTCGGTTGCTTGGTATCGTCATCGACCGCTTGCCAAAGGCCGAGCGGGCTCTGGTCTGCGCTGACGCCGTGAATAGCGCTGATC
>Ga0302325_10036474_pt1 | contig 10023 bp, 6 predicted proteins | sample Palsa_T0_2_FD_201948 | JGI IMG/M metagenome (GOLD analysis project Ga0302325, IMG submission 201948) | Peat permafrost microbial communities from Stordalen Mire near Abisko, Sweden - Palsa_T0_2 | ecosystem: Environmental > Terrestrial > Soil > Palsa > Peat permafrost | place: Sweden: Abisko... | reverse complement strand
GTTTCGGCACGATCAGGTAGCTGTAGCTGGACAGCGGGTAGCTTCGCGGGTCGGTGTAGGTGTAGACGCTGTCCAGGTTCTGCTGCAGAAAGTCCGGACTGTTGGAGTCCTCGTCAATGACGGCCTGGGTGAGCGCCACGGCCACGTTGGACGCGGTGGGGAGCACGTAATAGCCGGCCGCGTTTTCCATCGCGACGACCGGCCATTTCGCGTTCAGCGCGTAGGCGTACTCGTCGTACCCGATGGAGCCCTCGCCGTAGCTCGACGTGATGTAGGTCGAGACGTTGTTGGACCCGTTCTCCGCCTTCGCGCTGCCGAACTGCGGGTAGAACTCCGTCTGCGGGCAGGGCAGCTTGATGCCCGGATGGACCTGCTGGCAGAAGGCGTTCCAGATTGACGGGTACTCGTGCGCCATCCACCGGGTGAGAAAGTAGGTGGCACCCGAGCCGTCGGAGCGGATCACCGGGATGATGGGCTCGTTCGGCAATTGCGCGCCGTAGTCCTTGGTGATCGCCGGGTCGTCCCAGTTGGTGATCTGACCGGTGAAGATCTTGGTGAGCGTCAGCCCGGACAGCCGCAGGTTGGTGACCAGGTGGCCCGCCACGGTGACGTGGTACATGAACGCGGTACCGCCGCCCACGTCGGGGACGTAGGAGTAGCCCCACTCGGGGCTCTCCGCGCCGGTGCCGCCGAGTTCGTCCTGGCCGTTGCGGAACGGCGGGTCGGACGCCGCGAAGTCCACCTGACTGCCCTGCATGTAGTCACCGCGGCCGGACGCGGACCCGTCCGGGTTGAAGTTGACCGTTAGCCCGTTGGGCTGGACATCCTGCGCCCACTCGTCGAGCGCGACCGACGCCCAGGACGAACCCGAGCCGGAGAGCGTCACGTAGCTCCCGGCCGAGGCGGGGGAGGACGTGGCCAGCAGCGCCAGCATGGCCAAGAAAACGGTCACACCCGCCCACACCGGACCCCGGCGCCGGGCCCTGATCATGAATTCCTCCGTGTGAAGCTCCCAAGTCGGCGAAGGCGACGGATGCCGGCCATGGCCGCGCCGCGTGATCCCAGGCTGCCGAAGACGAGAGCGGCCGGCCCGGCGACCAGGAGCACCAGCCCGGCGATCAGCAGCGCCAACACGACCCACGACATCCCGGTGACATCGGGGCGGCTGAATGCCACGGCGATTGAGTGTGCCGCGGCGGCACCCGACGCCGACGCTGACGGCGACTTTGGCGCGGACGGTGCGGGAGAGGCCGACGGGGACGCCGACGGGGACTTCGACGGGGCCGCGGTCGGCTTGGGGTTACCGGTCTGGTGCAGCACCTTGTAGGCGGCCGCGAGCGTCTGCTGGCGGAGCGCGTTCGGCAGCGGTAGGAAGCCCGGGGCCAAGTCGCCCGGGGCCGTGCCGGTGTGCTGCCCCTGGTTGGCCACGAAGTCGAGGAACTGGGCGATCTTGGCGGCCTTGGCCGCGGACAGGCCGCCGGTGGGCACGACCGCGTAGATCACCATTGTGAGCGGGTAGGCGGCCGCGTCCTTCTTGGTGAGGTTCATCGACCGCGTGATCCCGTCCGGGTTGACGGTCATGTCCTTGACCGCGGCCGCCATCGAGTTCATCGTCGGCTCGACGTATTTCCCGGCGGCGTTCTGCAGGGCCGCGGTCGGGAACAGGAACGTCGCGGCGTCCGCCTGATCGACGAACGCGAACAGGTCCCTGTCGCCCGGCGTTTCCGGGATCAGCGCGGTGTAGTTACCTGTGGTCGGGTCCTTGGTGTCCTGGGTGCCCGGCATCCAGTACTCCGCTTGGTAGGTCGCGACCGAGGCCAGCGGGTAGGTGGGGCTGAACTGCGTTGCCAGCGGGATGTACGGGTCCATCGGCAGAAACGCATCCGCCGGATACTTCTGCGCCAGGTAATACGTGTTGACGTGCATCCCCCAGGGATCGAACTGGCCCGCGAGGAAGCCCGAGGCGGCCTGGTCGGCGGCGATCCAGCTGGTGGTGACCCAGGTCATGTCGCTGTTGCCGGAGACCACGGTCGGTATCTGGTAGCCGGTCGGGTTGGCCGCGTCGTTGATCGTCGGGTTTAGCTTGACGAACTCCGGATCGCTGTACAGCGACTGCGGGTTGCCGTCGACGCCGTTGTCGCACCCGAACTGGTAGTGCGCCGCGCCCGGGCACGCCTCGCCACCGAAGTCGTAGGAGGTTGTCAGGAGCTTGGCGACGAGCCGCGCGTCCAGCTTCATGTTGGTGTATGGCTGCTGTGTGGCCTGGTTATCAACCCAGTAGGCGATCGACGCGGCGGACACCGCGACGGGCGCGTACGTGAACGGGTGCTGCGCTGACGTGGTGAGCGGCTGGGTGGTGAACCCGACGTCAAAAAGCCCGCTGGCGAAGTCGCCGCGTGCCTCGCTCTCGTTGATCTCGGAGTTGTACTGCAGCGTGACCGGGCTTGAGCCGAAGCACAGGCCCGTCTCCCACTGGAGCATCGCGCGCGCCAGCATCGGCGAGCCGCCGGAGGTAAAGTCCGCGGCGCGCTGCGGGCAGCCGTTAGGTGTGGGCGCGAAATGCAGCGGTATGACGATCCGCTTCTGCCACGAGCAAAGCCCGTTAGCCGTGCCTGGCGCGGAGGTGATCGGCCCGAACGCGTACTGCCCGAGGTCGGTGACCTGGGTGTCTATGGTGTGATTGGCGCAGTGCGGCGGCTGGTAATCGATGCTGTCACCGCCCTGGCTTGGCACGATGACGAGCGAGCACGCGTGCGTGGCGTCACACCCAAGGAACTGATTCTGCACTGCGGTGAACAGCAGGATCTCGGCCTGTCCGGTGCCGTTCGGGTCGGTCGTCCCGTAGGCCGTGTTGCCGGGGCCGTCGGCGCCGAACTGCGCGGGCGTACCGCCGTTGGTGGCATCGAAGCACTGGTAGGGAGAGTTGGGGTCGGTTCCCCGGCACTCTGCGATCATCACCGGATAATCGGTCGACGCCGGGTCGTACGGGGTGTTGGCGCTCGGCGTGAACCCGGTCCAGCTCACGGTCAGCATCTGGTTGACCAGGTTGTTGGTCTGGCTGATCGTGACGGTGCTCGCGGTCGCGTAGTGCGCGTTTGCCGTCCCAGGCATGTACATGTGCGGCCCGCTGACCGTCGTCCCTGCGCGGTGCGTGCGCTTGCGCGGCTTGGGCTTCTTGGGCGGTGGAGTCTTGCTTCGCGTAGGCGTAGGCGTCGTGGTGGGCGATGGCGTTCCCGTCGGGGAGTTGGTCGGGACAGGTGATCGCGTGGCCGTGGGGGAGACAGACGCCGAAGGTGAAGACGACGGGCTGGCCGTGGCCCCTGCCGCAGTCGGCATCGCGACGATGACCACTAGGGCGGCGGCGACGCCAAGGGCCCGCAGCCTCCTCATGCGCTCATTCCTTCCCTTGCCCGACTCCAGCGTGCGCGTTGCTTCTCCAGACGGCGGCGCTGTCGCCTGGTCAGCTCGCCTGGCGTTCCGCCGCCGATCCGGCGCGCGATCGTGAACAGCACGAGCACCAAGATGATCAGCGCGAAGCCGCCGCCAAAGGCCCGGATCCTGTCCGCCGGGGCCGGGCTTTGTATCTCGTAGTAGACGTACAGCGGCAGGCTTGTCTGCCAGCCGTTGAACGGGTTCGCGTTCATGCCCCTGGCGTATCCGGCGACCAGCAGCACCGGCGCCGTCTCTCCGATGCCACGGGCTATGGCGAGCACAACGGCGGTCGCCAATCCTGACCGTGCGGTTGGCAGCACGACGCTCAGCACCGTCCGCCACTGGCTTCCGCCGAGCGCGTAAGCCGCCTCGCGAAGCGTGCCGGGGACAATCCGCAGGACGGTCTCCGAGGCCCTGGTCACGATCGGGAGCATGGTGACCGCCAGCGCCAGCGAGGCGGCGAAACCGCTCTTCGGCAGGCCGATAGTGAGCACGGCGAAGGCCAGGATGAACAGCCCGGAGATGATATCGGGCAATGAGGTCATGGCATCGACGAGCGTGCGCACCGGGCGGGCCGCGCGCCCGCCGACCTCGGCCAGGTACACCGCCGCCAGGATGCCAAGCGGAACCGACAGCAGGGTCGCAAGCACGATCTGCTCCAGGGTGCCGACCAGTGCGTGCGCCACCCCGCCGACGTCTACCGGGCTGAGCGGCCCGGCGTTCGCCATCGTCTGGGTGAAAAAACGTGGATGCTTGACCGCCGCGTAACCGCGCACGACCGTATAGGCGACCTGGTCGATGACGATCGCCGTGGCGAGGATGCCGCCCGTGGACAAGGTAACCGAGAAGAACCTGTCTCGGACAGCCTGCGTGTCCCACTGGAAGGCGGCGATGGCCAGGTAGAAGACGAGGAACAGCACGTACCAGCTCACCCAGAAGCCCAGGACTCCGGAGAACGGCAGCACCCGCTCGTACAGCACCCAGTCGAGCCCGAGGGCGCCGGCGGCAGCCCCGGCCAGGGTCAGGACGCTCTCCGCGGTGACCGTGTGGATGCGCAGCGGCGTGTCGGCCGCGGGTTCTGGTGCCGCGGTCTGTGCGGTCGCGGTGTCGGCGGCCATCAGTCAGCCGTCGCCGCTCCGGAACGGGATCGGCCGATCACGATCGCTCCTAGCGTATTGACGATCAGGGTCATCCCGAAGAGCACGAGCCCGGCCGCCATCAGTGCGGACAGCCCCATCGAGCCGGCGTCGGGGAACGAGCCGAAGTCGACCGCGATCCGGGAGGCGATGGAATTGCTGCCGGATTCAAGGACGTGGTAATTGAACTTCCACGCCGGGTTGATGATCAGCGTCACCGCGATCGTCTCGCCGAGCGCCCGGCCAAGCCCGAGCATTGTGGCGCCGATCATGCCGCCCCGGCCGAATGGCAGCACGACGGTGCGTATCATCCCCCACCGGGTCGCGCCGAGGGCGTACGCGCCCTCCCGTTCGCCCTGCGGGGTCTGGGAGAACACCTGCCGGGAAAGGGACGTGATGATCGGGATGACCATCAGCGACACCACGACGCCGGCGATGAACGTCGAGCCAACGTAGTTGGCGGCTATCGAGGTAGACAGCCGGAAGTTGAAGACGGGGATGAAGCCCAGGTGCCTGCCGAGCCAACTGTCGAACCCGATGATCCGGGGCAGCAGGAAGAGCAGTCCCCACAATCCGAAGATGATGCTCGGAATCGCGGCCATCAGGTCGATCAGCGCGATCAGTGGGCGCTTGAGCCGCGGCGGCGCGTACTCCGAGATGTACAGCGCGATCGCGATTCCGGTCGGGACCGCGATGATCATCGCGATCAGCGCGATGAGGATGCCGAACGGCAAGATGGCCGCGATGCCGAAGTGCTGCGGGCTGAAGGTGATCCACGCGGAGGTGGTGAGGAACTGGGCGCCCATGAAACGGAACGCCTTGTCGGCGCGGACGATCAGGAAGACCAGGATCAGCCCGGTGATCACGAACACCGACCACCCTGACGCCCGCAGGACGCCGCGGAAGACCCTGTCTCCCATTGATGCCTGCGCCACGATGGCCCGTGGGGTGTCCTCGGGCACCGCGGGTATCATTTGCGTCTGCGCCTCGGCGGGCATAGCGGCGTCCCCCCGCTCCTTGCATATCGTCGGCTTTTCTGGTGGCGCCATTGACGGTGCTTCTGACGGCCTGGTCAAGCGTGGCGTCTTACGGGGTCCGTGACTCAACCGGCAGGTGAATGGAAGCTTAAGAATTCCTATTTAAACGGTCTTGATAGAAATGACTGTTCTTGGCGCGTGCCCGGACCCGCGTGCGAAAAGCAGCGGCCCCCGCCGAATCGGCGGGGGCCGCTTGTTACCGACCTACAGTAGTTGTGCGGTGCGCGCTTTACTGCTAGAAGCTGCCGCAGGTCGGCCAGGTGAGGAAACCGTAGTTGGTGATGTCCTTGGCCGCGACCGGGCTGGAGCAGAGGAAGCCCTTCTGCGCCTTGGACCCGAAGATCTTCACCAGGCCAGGGACGATCTTGGTCTTCGACACCGTGCGCACGATGTTGTACAGCGTGCGCCCGAAGGGCGACAGCGCGAAGGCGTGGTTGATGACCTTGCCGCTGAGCGGGACGATGCCGTTGATCTTGTTAAGGCCCAGCACGCCGACCTGGTTAGTGCCGAACTTGTTCAGGCCCTTACCGGAGTGGAAGGCCTGCTCGACGTAGGCGCCGACCGAGAACGGGACAATCGCCGCCGCGTTGTTGAGCAGCTTGTTGGTGCCCTCGTTCTCCTCGATCGAGCCCGTCGGACCCGTACCGTCACTCACGCAGCTGCCCGGGTTGGCTACGCCGATCGTCTTGAGGAAGAACGACCGGGTGCCGGAGCTCGACTGGGGGAGGAACGGCAGGATGGTGGCGTTCTTGCCGCCGAAAGCGCTCCAGTTCCGCGCTCCCGCGGCGCAGGTGTAAATCTTGGTCAGGTCCGCGGTGGTCAGGTTCGCCGGCGCATAGGTACCGCCGAACTTGGCGGTCCGGGTCGCGTAGGTGACCGCGTCCCTGGCGAACGCCACGTAGGCGACGCCGTTCGGTCCGGCCGTCGGCGCTGACGGAGAACGGCCGCTTGACGACCGCCCGAAGTCGATGCAGAAGCGACCCTTGCCATCGGCTGTGTTGGCCGTCAGGGCCTTGAGCCCGGCGCCGGAGCCGTTCGGCCGCACGATGGTCTTCGTGCCTCCGCAGCCGGCCTTCGTCACGATCTTCGCGCTGCCCACCGCGTCGAAACTGTAGAGGTACGGGCGCGCGGCGCTGTGCTTGCTCGCCGGAACGGTCTTGTTGTAGTCCAGCGAGATCTGGTCGAGCACGAACTGAGTGGTGTTCGAGCCGACGCCGACGACGTCATAGGCCGCCGGCAGGACAGCCTTGCCGTTCTTACCGATCGGGTCGGCCGACGCGGCGGTGACCGAGCCGGCCACCAGAGCCGCAGCCGCGGCCACCGCCGCTGCTCCAGCGAGCATCCTGGATAGTTTTCGCATTTATCCTGCCTCCACTATGCTGCCCGTCCCCGATTCCTGCGCGGTCCCGGTGCGCAGGTAAGGCGGGCATGCCGATGACGACTCTGCTCCGGAAGACGCGCAGCTGCAAGGAACGAATAACGTCGGAAAGGTGATCTCTAAACGGTCAAATAATGTACGCCAGGCAAATGAGAGATGGCGACCAGGTGCTGCTGAAGAGTGCAAGCAGGGCTAAATGTATTTCCGGTTAACACATGGTCTAAAGAGACTGGCTCATAAAAATATAGTTCCCACGCGATCATTGAATCGAAATCCTGTTCTAGCTACGGAAAGATCATGGCCGAACACGGATGGCCCAGGTCATGCGATGGGTCCTCGGTGTCGCCGGTATGGCCGCGCGACCCTGCGGGTTCCGGAGGTTTAACATCTCGGAAATGACGGAAAGATCCACCTTCAGTAAGTTTGCACGCGGAAACCGTTGTTGACACCAGGGAGGGGTGACACATGGCCACTGCCGAAGGCACATCGCCAATCATCGTTGAAGATCAAGTGGACAAGGGCCTCAAGAGCGGCGCGCTCGGCCTGATCTCCGCCACCACCATGGGCGTCGCGTCCACCGCCCCGGCCTACAGCCTGGCGGTGACGCTCGGGCTCGTCGTCGCCTTCGTCGGGCTGCACGCGCCGATCGTCGCGGTGCTCGCGTTCATTCCGATCTTCCTCACGTCGATCGGGTACAGCGAGCTCAACAAGGCGGACCCCGACTGCGGCACCACGTTCACCTGGGGGACGCGGGCCTTCGGGCCGAAGACGGGCTTTGCGGGCGGCTGGGCGATCGTCGCCGCCGACGTGCTGTGCATGGCCAGCCTGGCGCAGATTGCCGGGCAGTACGTGTTTCTCCTCTTCGGGTCGACGAGCATCGGCGATAACGCCACCAGCGGCTGGGTGCTCCTGGTGGGCCTGATCTGGCTCGTCTTGATGACCTACATCTGCTACCGGGGCATCGAGGTGTCCGCTGCGCTCCAGCGGGTACTGCTCGGCGTCGAACTGTTGATGCTGGTCGTGCTAGCGATAACGGCGCTGGTAAAGGTCTATAGCGGGAACCACCCGGCGACCTCGATCCACGTGGCCTGGTCCTGGTTCAACCCGTTCCAGATCTCGAGCTTCACCGCCTTCGTCAGCGGCATCATCCTCATGCTCTTCATCTACTGGGGCTGGGACACCGCGGTCTCGGTCAACGAGGAGACCAAGGACCCGGAGAAGACGCCGGGGCAGGCGGCCATCCTGTCGACGATCATCCTGCTCGTCACCTACGTGCTGGTGATCGTCGGCGCGCAGGCGTTCGCGGGCGTGGGCAGCAAGGGAATCGGCCTCGGCAACACCGCCAACTTCGACGTGCTCTCGTCCCTCGGTACCGAGGTGTTCGGCGGGCACGGCATCGGGCTGCTCCTCGCCCGGCTGCTGATCCTCATGGTGCTCAGCTCCGCGGCGGCGTCGACCCAGACGACGATCCTGCCGACGGCGCGTACCACCCTGTCGATGGCGACCTATCGGGCGATCCCCAAGGTGTTCGCCAAGATGCACCCGCGTTACCTCACGCCCACCGTGTCCACCATCGTGATGGGCGTCCTGTCGGCCCTGCTGTACCTCTGGTTCAACTTCACGTCGGGTGGCTTCGTCATCACCGACGCGGTGACCGCGATCGGCCTCTACATCGCCTTCTACTACGGGCTCACCGCCTTCGCCTGCACCTGGTACTACCGCAGGACGCTGCTGTCCAGCCAGCGGAACCTGTGGATGCAGGGCATCCTGCCCACCCTCGGCGGCCTGATGATGTATGCGGCAGGCGGTTGGTCCCTTTGGGCCGACTGGGACGTGGCATCGAACAACAGCTTCACGTCCTGGCTGATGCCGTTCTGGCCGCACTGGTACATCGGCGGCGTCTTCGTGATCGCGTTTCTCTCCGCACTTGCCGGCCTCATCGCCGGCATCATCATGCGGTTCGTGGCACCGGCCTACTGGCGGAAGGAGACCCTGACCAGGTCCACCCCGACCCTCGTCCCCGAATAGGGATCATCCCAACCTGCGAAGGGCGCATTCGGGCAGACTCTTAGCTGTCCGAATGCGCCCTTCGCACGTCAGTTCAGCGTGTCAAGGGCGCATTTGAGCAGGCGAGGGGTCTCGGCGGCAGGCTCGGCCTGCAGGCAGACCTCCTCGATCACCTCAAGGTAGCTGTCGACCTCGGTTGCCTTGTCGAGGTAGAGAGCGCTGGTGAGCTGCTCGATGAAGACGACATCCCGTAGGTCGGGCTCGGTGAAGCGGAGGATCGTGAACGGGCCGCCCATCGCCCGATGCGCGCCCGCGGAGAAGGGCAGGATCTGGAGTGTCACCGCCGGGTGGTCACACATCTCGATCAGGTGACTGATCTGCTCCTTCATGACCTCTGGGCCACCGATGACCCGGCGAAGCGCGCTCTCGTCCATCACCGCCCAGAGCGTGGGCGGCTGTACCCTGCTCAGTATTTCCTGACGCGCGATCCTGGCCTCGGCCCTGCGGATGACCTCGTCTTCCGCCGTATGGTTGCCAAGCCGGATGACCGCTCGTGCGTAGGCCTCGGTCTGCAGCAGACCGGGCACGAACTGAAGCTCGTATTCCCTGATGAACGAGGCGGCGGCCTCAAGGCCGAAATACGGCTCGACCCAGTGCGGCAGGATGTCTGAGTACCTCTGCCACCAGCCGGGCGTGCCCGACTCGCGGGCGAGCCTCAGCAGCGCCTCGCGCTCGTCGCCCGGGCCGACGCCGTACAGGGTCAGTAGGTCCGAGATGTCGCGCTCCTTGAACGCGACCCGGCCATGTTCCATGCGGCTGATCTTGGAATGCGAGCCGCGAATGACGAGCGCGGCTCGCTCCGTCGTGATGCCTGCATCCTCGCGCAGTCGACGAAGGTGACCGCCGAGCACAAGGCGCTGCACTGTCGGACCCGCTGAATGCGGCCCGTAGAGCGGCTGGGGGGACTCCGGCGCGGAGTCCTCTGGCGACAGCATCGCTACTCCTCGTCCGCTCAGATCAGGTAATGGTCACG
>Ga0302325_10036470_pt1 | contig 10023 bp, 10 predicted proteins | sample Palsa_T0_2_FD_201948 | JGI IMG/M metagenome (GOLD analysis project Ga0302325, IMG submission 201948) | Peat permafrost microbial communities from Stordalen Mire near Abisko, Sweden - Palsa_T0_2 | ecosystem: Environmental > Terrestrial > Soil > Palsa > Peat permafrost | place: Sweden: Abisko... | reverse complement strand
GGGGGCGTCACTAGATGGAACTTTACGCCGGCTCCTCTCTCGCATCAGGACACCCTCATGAGCGCCCTGTTTTCTCCGATCCAATTGCGCGGCCTTGCCCTCCCCAATCGCATCATGGTGGCGCCGATGTGCCAGTATTCGGCCGACGACGGCGCGGCCAATGACTGGCACTTCACGCATATCAACTCGCTGGCGCTGTCGGGGGCGGCGATGTTCTGCATCGAGGCCACCCATGTCGAAGCCATCGGCCGCATCACGCCGGGCTGCCTCGGGCTGTGGGACGACGCCACCGAAGCCGCGCTGAAGCCGATCCTGGCCTCGGTGCGCAAGCGTTCGAAGACCGCGGTCGCGATGCAACTCGCCCATGCCGGCCGCAAGGGATCGAGCCACACCCCCTGGAACGGCGGGCAATTGATCCCGATCGCCGAGGGCGGCTGGCAGACCGTGGCGCCGTCGGCGGTGCCGCACAAGGAAGGTGAAGCCGCGCCGCTGGCGCTCGATGCGCAGGGCCTGATGCGCATCCGCGACGCCTTCGTGGCGGCGGCCAGGCGCGCCGAGCGGCTCGGCATCGATGCGCTCGAGCTGCATTTTGCGCACGGCTATCTCGCGCATCAGTTTCTGTCGCCGATCGCCAACAAGCGCACCGACCAGTATGGCGGGTCCTTGGAAAACCGCATGCGCTATCCGCTGGAACTGTTCGACGCGGTGCGCGCGGTGTTTCCCGACCACAAGCCGGTCGGCGTCAAGGTGTCCGCGACCGACTGGGTCGAGGGCGGCTGGGACATCATGCAGACCATCCTGTTGGCGCGGGAGCTGAAAAAGCGCGGCGTCGACTGGATCGATGCGTCCTCCGGCGGGGTGTCGCCGCTGCAGAAAATTCCGCTCGCCCCCGGCTATCAGGTGCCGATGGCGAAAACGATCAAGGACGCCACCGGCCTCACCACCATGGCGGTCGGCCTGATCACGCAGCCGAAGCAGGCCGAGGAGATCGTGGCGTCGGGCAAGGCCGACATGGTCGCGCTGGCGCGCGGCATGCTCTACGACCCGCGCTGGGGCTGGCACGCCGCCGCCGAACTCGGCGGCCATGTCGATGCCCCGCCGCAATACTGGCGCTCGCAGCCCTCGACGCAGAAGGAGCTGTTTGGGGCGACGACGTTCGGGGCGCGGTGAAGCGTCATTCCGGGGCACAATATTCAACTCGTCATGCCCGGGCTTGACCCGGGCATCCACGTCTTTCTGTTCCGGCTGCAGAACCAAGACGTGGATGGCCTGGTCAAGCCCGGCCATGACGAGAGAATTCGAACGGCTACGCACCCTCAATCCACCTCACATCCCGAACACCGCGACCGCGCGGATCGGCGAGCCGGTGCCGCCGCGCCATTTCATCGGCAGGCCGATGAAGGTGAAGGGTCCTTCGCCGAGGATTGATTCCAGATTGCACAGGCTCTCGATGTGGGTGATGCCGAGTTCGAAGCAGGCCTTGTGCACCAGCAGATTCTCCTTGCCCTCGGGCCCCGGCCGCATCGAATCGATGCCGAAATGCACGATGCCGTGGCTGGCGAGCCACCGCGTGGCCGCGACATTGACGCCGGAATTCTCGGTGCCGTATTCCTTGCGCGGGAAGGTTCGTTCGTGATGGCCGGTACACAGCAGCACGGTGCCGCCCTTCGGCACTTCGACGCCGGCCTTCTTCACCGCGGCCTCGAGATCGGCCGGCGTGATCTCGGCGCGCGGCGCGATGTGGCGCAGGTCGAGGCAGATGCCGGGCACGATGCAGTTCTCCAGCGGATATTCGTTGATCGGCTGGCCGGTCTTGTCGAAATGCCTGGGCGCATCGATATGGGTGCCGGCGTGATCGGGCATCGCGATATACATCGACGCCAGCCCATGCACATTGCCGCCATCGGCGAAGGATTCCTCGTGGGTCTTCCAGATGCCGTGGATGATGGCGGAATGGCCCGGATAACTCGGGGTGCGGTGATAGAGCTCACGGGAGAGGTCGACGATCTTCACGAGGGGTCCTTTCTTGACTTAATTGTTCTTGTGAGGAGCTAAACGCGTCGTCCCTGCCTAGTGCGCAATTGCGCACGGGGCGCAGGGACCCATAACCACAGGTGTCGGTTATGAAGCAAGGCGACTGCCACATCGTCCAATTCGCCAGGCCGCGGCGTATGGGTCCCCGCGTCCGCGGGGACGACATTGTTGTGTCGTTCATCGCCACAACTCCCCTCTTCACACCGGCTTGATGCCGGAGCGGGCGATGATGTCGCGCCATTTCGGGACCTCAATGGCGATGCGCCGGCGCAGGCCGTCGGGGCCGTTGGCGATCACCTCGAAACCGTTGTTGAGCAGCTGTTCGCGGATATCAGGGCGCTGCAGCACCTCGATCGATTGCGCCGCCAGCCGCGCGATGATGTCGGGCGGGGTTTTGGCGGGCGCCAGCAGCGCCTGAAAGGTCTCGGCGATGAAGTCCTTGTAGCCGAGTTCGACCATGGTCGGCACATCCTTCAGATCGAACCAGCGATGCGCGCCGGTGATGGCCAGCGCCTTGAGCGCGCCGGATTCGATATAGGGATGCGCCGGCGGCAGCGCTGCGACCGCGAGCTGGGTGACGCCGCCGAGCAGCGCCTGGATCGCGGGCATCGCGCCGGAAAACGGCACATGGGTGATCTCGATGCCGGCGGCGATTTTCAGGAATTCGCCGGACAGATGCGGCGTGGTGCCGGCGCCGGGGCTGGCGTAATTGAGCTCGTCGGGATGCGCCTTGGCGCGCGCGATCAGCTCGGCGATTGAATTGATACCGAGTTTGGGATCGATCAGGATCACATTCGGCGAGGTGCCGAGTTCGGCGATCGGCGCGAAATCGGTGGTGGGGTCGTAGGGCACCTTCACGTAAAGCCCGGGATTGACGACATAGGCGCTGGAGGTGACCAATAGCGTATAGCCGTCCGGCTCGGCATGGGCCGCGTAGCCGATGCCGATATTGCCGCCGGCGCCGGACCGGTTCTCGGTGATGATATTGCCGCCGAGCGCGGAGCCAAGATTTTGCGCCAGGATCCGCGCCATGATGTCGGTCGGCCCCGCCGGCGCGAACGGCACGATGATTTTGATCGGCCGATCCGGGTAACCGGCGGCGCGGGCGCCTGTCATGCCAAGCTGTGCGGTAGCCGCCGCGCCGATCGCAAGCCCGGCGGTGCGCAGCACTTGCCGGCGCGAGGGATGGGGGTATTTTGTCGCGGATATTTCTTTGGACATTTTTATCTCCCGGCGGGCGGCTTTTTCTTGTCGCGCCATTGTATGCGATTGCGTAGGGTGGGCAAAGCGCCAGCGTGCCCACCATCTTGATTTGTGCGGCCTGATTTGCGCGGCCATGGTGGGCACGGCGCAAATGCGCCTTTGCCCACCCTACGGACTGATAATCTCAAGGCCGGGACGACGTGGAGATGGAGCGCCGACACAAATCGGCCTTCTCGCGGCGCGATGCGCCCGAGGTTTGCTGGAAACTTCCCGCCCTCTCAATCAGAGGGCGCAGGGAATGCCGGGCGCCCGATGCGCCCGCAGCCGCGCGTGGTGTGTAGTAAACACGCGCGTTAGTCACCACGGTCACACCGGAAACACCCGGCATTCCCCGCGCAATGGTTTTAACGGCTTACTCCGCGCTCTCCCTGGTGACCGGGCTTTGTTGTCACCATCGCCCGGCGCAGTTTACTGCGCCGAACTTGACGCCAGCGTCGGGGCGTCAGGACCACACGACTTCGCCGTCCGCTTCACGCGCTGTACGTCTGCAGCGCCGAAGCGTCCACCGCATCCCGCCTCACGTCCGTGACGTTCGCGAAACGCCCCTCTGGGAGACGGGACGGCGCAACTATGAATTTGATTTGGGTTGATCGCGAAGCAAAATATTTTTGCGAAAGGGACTCGACAGGCGGAAAGGAACGCGCCGCGCCGCTGCTGTGGTTGCCCGTCGGGCAAGTCGGGTGGCGGTGATGAAGCATCGTCATCGCGAGGAGCGCAGCGACGAAACAATCCATTCTGCGTATCCGATAGATGGATTGCTTCGCGGAGCCTGTCATCGGGCGCGCATTCGCGCGACCCGTTGGCTCGCAATGACGTGGCGCGTGCTGCTTCACCGACAGCGGTGCGCCCCCTCACCCCAACCCTGTCGAAGTCGGATATATCCGACTTCGAGTGGGAGAGGGTTGGGGTGAGGGGTTCAGGTCTATCGATAGTCCGTAACCCCTCACCCGGCGCTACGCGCCGACCTCTCCCGATGGGAGAGGTGAAGCTCAAAACGCGATGCTGTCCTGCGACACCCGGCGGCCGCGGGGGTCGTATTCCAGCAACGTCACACGGTCGCGGCGGGTGACGCGGGCGCTCTTCAGCCGGCCGTTGGGATGGTAGCTATAGAGATATTCGAAGAAGAATTCGCCGCGGAGGAACTTGACGACGCAGGTCAGTTTTCCGTCATCGCCGTAATAGCCGATCAGATAGGCCGCGCCTTGCGCGGTGATCGCCTCCGCCTCTTCCTTCGTGATCCGGTTCTCGAGCTTGATCGGATGCCGGTAGCCGCGCCAGCCCCGGTAATATTCGACCGGATCGTGCGGCTTGCGGGTGAGCGCCAGCAGCAGCCGCGCCGCCAGCGCGGCCAAGCCCGCGAGGGTAACCAGCAGGATCGCAAGTTTCATGGCGGGGCGGGCTCAGCGTTGAACCGGGACCGCCATTGGACGGGGCGAAGGCGAAACAGGTTCATGCGGTGTAGAGCATGCTCTCTCAACGTCGTCCCGGCCTTGAGCCAGGGACCCATTCGCCGTGTCGTTCGTTGTAAGACGCGCTGTTCGACGAATTTGCCTGACCAAGGACGCCCGTGGTTATAGGTCCCGGCTCAAGGCCGGGACGACGACTGAGGATGCGCCGCATCCCGCCTTTGCCGGCAACTTTGATCAGGCGCAATTCAGCCAGGCCGATACAATCGTATGCGATGGCGAGGGACTGAATCCGTCACATCCAAGGGAATCACATGAGCAACGACAATTCGCTTTCGCTAACCGAGCTCAACGACCGCATCGCGGTGCTCAGGGACAATATCCGACAGCTGGTCGAACAGGCAGCCGGGTCTTCGGGCGCGCAGGATGAAGAACGGACGTCGGGGCGCATTGCCCAGCAGCAGGCGGAGCTCGACCGGCTGGTCACGGCGCGGGACGCCATGTCGAAAAAATAGCTGCAGAGGGTCCGGCACGTCGGGCCGCCCCGGGTCAGGACTGCATTTGCAGCAGCGACGACATCAGGTCGCTGCTCAGCGCCGGCGACGGATTGCTTGCGCTGGAGGACGTGCCACCGCCGACGCCGCTGGTGGTATCCTGGGTATATTGACTGACCGCCTGCTGGAACGACACTCCGCTGGAGGAAGCCGAGGCGCTCGATGACGATGACGACGCCGACGGCGGCGGAGCGAACACGCTTGGGCTGTTGTTGACGGCTGAAACCATGATCGTGCTCCGAAACCGGGAAACGCACTGCGTTAACTGGTTACGATCTTATGGTTAATGGCCGGTAAATCGGGGCATGTGGATTCCGGCGTTTCGCCGACGAGCGCCAGCAGCAGCCGCCCGGTCAGCGCCGCAAGACTGAATACGGTTACATGAAGGATCGCGAACTCCATGGTGCGATGTTCTCACGTTGACGGCGAAACTGCAATTGGAGTCGGCGAAGCCGAGGAAGGTTCACGGGATTTTGGCTGCGGTGGTTACCTCGGTGTGGCGATCGGTGCGCCGAATTTCCATTCGGCAGCAATTTATTCGGCGGCGTTTTCGAACGGCCGCTTCGCGACGCAAACGCGATTGCGGCCCGTGTGCTTGGCCTCGTAGAGCACCCGATCCGCATCACGAAGGATGGCTTCGATGCTGGGTGAACTCGCGGTGGCTTCGCCGATTCCGGCGCTGATCGTTACGCTCAGCCTGGCCTCTCCGATGGTCATGGCGTTCGCAAACACCATCGAGCGGAAGCGCTCCGCCACCAGGGCGGCCGCCTCCAATGTGGTTTCCGGCAGCATCACGGCGAACTCCTCGCCGCCGAATCTGGCGACCACATCGGCATCCCGCTTGGCGGTCGCCAGCGCTGTCGCCACCATCTTCAAAACCCAATCGCCCGTTTCATGGCCGAAGCTGTCGTTGACGCGCTTGAAATGATCGATGTCGATCATCAGGAACGAACACGGGCGCATATAGCGCTGGCATCGCGCCAGTTCCGCCCGCGCCAAGGTTTCGAACTGGCGCCGGTTGTACAGGCCGGTGAGCGGATCGATCGCGGCCAGCGTTTGCAGGTCGTTTGCGCGCTGCTCCGACCGTTTCCAGTCCCGGACCGCATGCGGCAACCAATTGAACAGCAGCAGGCCGAGCACCACGCACCCGGCCACCACATTGGTAATCTTCGGCAGGATCAACAGCTCGGGCCGTCCCAGGACTTCGATGGTCCAATGCGGGAACACGCCATATTTTGCACCGAAGTAGAAACCAAAATAGGTGTTCTCCGCGATGTTCCTGACGGTGTCGATGCCGATCACGGTCAACAGCAGGCGCGTCGAGCCGAAGGCGCGCGGGTTGCGCAGGTAATAATACACGACGCTGGAAAGCACGGTCAGCCACAAGGCCACGATGGCCCAGTAGATGTAGGTCGCCACATAGGTCATGCCTGGCATCCTGCATTGCGCTGTGTCCGTCGCAAATTAGGTGCGTCAAATTTCGGGTTTGTTAATTATTCGGTGTGAGGCGCGAGAATCAGCCGGGAGCTTGCGGCGCGGTTAGTTGCAGGTAAATTTATCCGGCCGCACCGGCAGGAATCCCGGTGGTTGCCCGTTTCCGTTGCAGATGCCGGCTGCGGGCCTTGGCGATCGTCTTCGCTTTGAGAGCGGGACCGCGACTGGAGTAGGCGAAGCCGGTTCTCCCTCGCCCCGCAAGCGGGGCGAGGTGAACCAAACGTCATCGTCGATTCAATTCAAAGCCCACCCGCTGCAGCCGGTCAGCCGCCCTGCTTTTTGCTCTCGCCCTTTTCGGGCCGGTCGGGAGAGACGAACGCCCGGGTCGTGATCGCCGATACTTTCTGCGCCAGCCTGACTTTGTTGTGTTCGACGGCCGCGACCTGGCTTTTGTCGATGAAGGGATGCTTGGGGTCGAGGGCATCGTTCTTCACGAGATGGATGCGGTCGCCGTCGATGCTTTTCACAATGCCGACATGCTGGTCGTTGGCGTCGACGACTTCCATGTGTTCGCTGATATCCATCATCTCTACTCCCGGGGCCATGTCACGACGCTAACGCCTGACGACAGGCCGGGTTCCGGTGGATGCGGCGGCGAGGCAGGTTCAGGCGCTGTCGGGGGTGTGCTCCGAGGGGCCTGGAGTCATCGGGATGATCGGGTGGCGCCCGGGGAAGCCGGGAAGGTTGACCGGACGATACGAGGAAACCTCGTCCATGCAGGTCGCCACCGATTCATGGACACAGGCATCGTCGGCGATCGGGCGCGGTTCGCAATCCGGAATGTAATGCCCGAACAGCGATTTTCGCGATTTCCATTCCTTGTATTTGTCGGACTTCGGGATGTATTCGAGCGTCCGCCACGCCAGCGTCATCGAATCATGCGGGCCGGGCTTGACGTCCGGTTTGACATAGGTGAACGGACTGCCCTTGCGTTGAATGCCCCAGGCCAGCTGATTGACGGTGCGCCGGTCGACGGCCAGGCCGTGCTTGACGGCTTCCTCGATCATCCAGACCAGCGGGTATTTCGACAGCCCGCTTTGCGCTTCGGGATAGCCGCCGCCGATATCGGAATGCACGCCCGCGAACCAGACCTGCAGGCTGTCCTGCGGCTCCTCGTTGTTGGTCTTGCTGAAGCGGTTCTTCATGAAGGTCTGGCCCTGATCCCAAGGCAGCAGCCGGAACATCCTGCGGCGTTCGTCGATCGACATCGCCTGGCGGAAGACCTTCACGCTGGGATTGCGCTGCGTAAAAGCCAGCACCTGCAGGCTCGGCCAATAGAAGCGGTCCGGCCGCGGCACGATCACGCTGGCGACGGTGTCCCAGACGCCCAAGAATTTGATGGTCGGCCATCGCGTCGACAGAATCCGCGCGAACTGCGCGGCCTGATCGTCGGCGGCCTGCGGCGACTCCTCATCGCCATCGGTGAGCTGGCCCGGGTTCAGTCCGGCGCCTTGATCCGAATTGGTGCTGAACTGCTTGTAGGAGGTCTGTCCGATGCCGGCGAGGTTGCTCTGCTGCGGCGACACCAGTCCGATCTTGTGGACCATGCCGGCCAGCACGCGCACGGTATAGGAGCCGCGGCTGAACCCGAACAGATAGATGTCGTCGCCGTCCTCGTAATTGTGGACCAGGAATTCATAGGCCGCGAGCACGTTGTCATCGAGGCCGTATCCGGTCGCGAGGCCGAGAACGGTAATGGTGTCCTGCAGGGCCTTCCGCCACGGGTCGGGTCTCGCCAGCGTGCCGACGCCGGGATCGTAGAACACCACCTGGTGCGGCTCGGTCTTGCCGGTCTTGCGCAGGCAACGATACAGCTTGAGCACATTGGAAATATTCTCGCTGATCTCGTTCCCGGTGCCATCGCAGCAGATGACGATATTCTTCATGGAGCGGCCCCCCGGCATTTGGCAACATGATCGCGCTAGAAGCGCCTGGAATCCAGACCCCGTCAGTTCAGAGGGGGCTGGGCCAAAGGCTCAAAAATTCCGTCGTACGCGGCGGCGGATATTAAGGACTGGAACCGGATTGAAACGCAATAGGTTTGCAGCCTGGAGTTTAGGGGAGCGGTCGGGCAGTGGGGGCATCTAGAAAGGCGTCGATACCCGCGAGCCAACTCCTAGATCAATTAATTTTTGTCTCGCGATCAATTTCTGCCTGGGTCTGTCTCGTATTCGGTCCGGGCATTTCGCATGGCTGTCTAGTTCAACGCGCCGCTTGAATTTGTTTCGAAATGTAAGGTTCTGCAGCTTGTGCAATTTCATCGGCTTCAGCTTCCAAAGTGCCAATGCCCACATCGAAAACTGAACCAAAAGACAGGTTTGCCCAATGAAAGAGGTTGGCGCCGAGCCGGATCGAGAGACCTCGCTTGAAAGCAGGCTCAATCTCAAGGGCAACGCGGTTCGCTTTGCGGCTACGGTTTCTGTAAGCATAAATTGATTGGATTGCGCTCCATGGTATCAGCGTCGGAGTCAATCGGGTGTCCTTGAAGCCCGCAGCATCTATCGAAATGACGATTTGGTCCCTCGCAGTCAGCAAGCGATATGCGCACGTAAGCGCCACACCCACCAAGGCTGCTGCCAGGAGATTGCAAGCGGTAGTACCCCAATTCTGGTGTCTCGCTTGCCCAGCAACAAAGTGAAAGGCCAGAGCACCGCCGACACAAGCCATCATGCGAGCGATCAAATAGAGAATGGAGTAACGGACCTCAAATCTTGGCATGACCATCCCAAGCATCGGTGTTCTTTCCGCTTCGCATACCGCGCGGATATCGTCGGGAACTCGAACTTATGGCGCAGCTACCGGGGATTGCAAGCGGCCATCATTTCGGGAGGAAGGTGTTGCGAGAAGTCATAAATCAATTTTGGAGCGCGCCCCCCAAAACAAAAACAGCCGGGTCTTTCGACCCGGCCATCCAGAACTCTCAAACCCAACTCGCTTGAAGCGAAAAGCTCAGCTCGCCTTCGCCGCCTTCTTGACGAATTCCACCTTCGGCAGCTTCTTCTCGATCGCGCGCTTCAATTCCAGGGCGCGGGGCGACAGCACGTCGGCCTTGGCCTTGATCAGGAAGGCATCGAGGCCGCCGCGGTGGTCGACGCTCTTGATCGCGTTGGTGGAGACGCGCAGGCGCACATTGCGGCCGAGCGCGTCGGAGATGAAGGTGACGTTGCACAGGTTCGGCAGGAACCGGCGCTTGGTCTTGATATTGGAGTGGCTCACCTTGTGGCCCACCAGCGGGCCCTTGGCTGTCAGTTCGCAGCGCCGCGACATCGCAA
>Ga0302325_10036469_pt1 | contig 10023 bp, 8 predicted proteins | sample Palsa_T0_2_FD_201948 | JGI IMG/M metagenome (GOLD analysis project Ga0302325, IMG submission 201948) | Peat permafrost microbial communities from Stordalen Mire near Abisko, Sweden - Palsa_T0_2 | ecosystem: Environmental > Terrestrial > Soil > Palsa > Peat permafrost | place: Sweden: Abisko... | reverse complement strand
GACACCGATGGGACCGCGTGCCCGGGGTGACGCTCCTCGGTGATGCCGCGCACCTGATGCCGCCGGCCGGCGAGGGCGCGAACCTGGCGATGTTCGACGGCGCCGAGCTCGGGAAGGCGATCGCCGCGCACCCCAACGACATCGAAGCGGCACTCACCGCCTACGAAGAGGCGCTGTTCCCGCGTAGTGAGTCCGAATACGCGGACGCGCACGAGATCCTGGAGCTCTGCCTCGGCGAACGCGCACCGTTCGGACTCATCGACTTCTTCACCGGCGCCCTCGAGAGGGATTGACGGCACACCCTCAACCGCCGCACCCGCAACCGCCGCCGCACCGGCAGTCACCGCCGCCGCGTCGGCCACCGTATCCGCCGCAGCGGCCGTCACCGCCGCACCTATCGCAGCGCTCCTCGCCATCGCAGCCGGGGAACAGCACCGGGCCCACGCCGGGAATCGTCTGGGCCCGGGCCTTGGCCAGCAGAGCATCAGCCGCCGCCCGGGCGCTCTCGCCGCAGCGGGCCATCCGGGCCGCGATCAGCCCGGTCACGATGGGGGCCGAGAAGGAAGTCCCGCTCCATTGCGCCAGGCCGGAGAACGTCCTTACCTGCCCGACATTAGGCGGGATCTGGCAGGTGTACGTACCGCTGCCGAAGGCGTTGATGAGCTTCTCGCCTGGTGCGTACACGTCGACCCAGCCCCCGTAATTGCTGAAGTCCGCAAGGTGACGCCAGTCGGTCGCGAGCGCCCCTACAGAGAGCACATCAGGGAATGCGCCCGGCCAAGACGGCCGCTGGGTGTGGTTGTTGCCCGCCTCTGCGACGCAGACGACACCTTTGTACGGCCGAAGCAGTTCCAGCCAGGCTTCCAGGGCCTGCGGCGGGATGTTCTTCCGGGTATGACATGAGGCCGTGATGTGGATGATCTCGAATCCGAAGCCGAACGCCTCATTGAGCCCCATCACGGCCTCCGATTCCGTGGCGCTGCCCGCGGTGTCGAAGATGTTCGCGATGTGGACTTGCGCTTCCGGGGCCATGCACCGCAGCACGCCCGCGACGAACGTCCCATGTCCCCCGTAGGGCAGGATCGTGCCGTTCGGTTCGTCCCGCGGGTCGGTGTCGCCGTGGACGCCGGCGAGCCACGGGAAGGTTTCCGCCGCACCTGCCACCAGCCCAGTGTCGGCCTGGAAGATCCGCACCCGGGCGCCGCCGTCCCGGCAGACCGAGGGGTAGGGTCCCGCCGTCGGATAAACCTGCTGTGGCTCCGTGAACGAGCAGGGACGCAACGTCTGCGCGGCGGTCAGCACGTGATTAGGCGTCGCGATCCCCGGGCCGAGTTCAGCGTCAATGCGGTCGAGCAGGTCGAGCACGTCGGGCTGCTCACGGTCAGAAGTGTCCGTACCACTACGAGGGTTCAAGCGGAGAAGCACGATGTCCCTGACAACTCGCGTGATCTCAACTTCCCGGACACGGTTGTCCTCGCGGAGGATGTCCAATATTCCTATCGGCCTGCTGACGCTTGGACGCTCCGGGGGCTCCGAGACCTCTCCCGCTCCGTCGAGGTACTGTTCGCGGGCGAGAATTTGATCCTTGACGTACATGAAGGCAATGCCACCGGGGTGCAGGTCGTCGTCTTCTTCGGCGGAGTCGGGGAAACCGCCGATTTCGATCGGGATTTCACGTTCGTGGAACGCGTCGACGATGATCTTGGCCTCGGCGGCGGCCTTAGCCTCAAGCTGGCTGTACCAGTAATTCTTTCCTGTCACTGTGCCCTCCGAAATTGATCACTTACCCGATCTAACCGCAGGAATGGGTAGGTAACCCCCGCGATTCCTCAGAAAGCTCGCAAAGTCCGGCACACCTACGGAGCGGCAATCGTGCGCTTTAATACATGGACCGCACCAAATCTGGAGACCTAGAATCGGCCTATGGTCCGGGGAGGGGGCGCGGCCGCGGCAGGTCCGTGCGAGGTAGACGATTTGGTGGCGCTGGCCTCGTCCCGGCCCTGGGTTGCGCTGGCCAGAGCGCGTGCCGTGCTCGCCGGACGGCCGGGCCCTCATGACGCCTCTGTGGCCCATCAGGCCGCGGGGATCGTGCTGCGCGACTGCGGCGACGTCGAGGCCGGGGTCCGTGAATTGCGCCAGGCGCTGCGCCAGGCCCGCCGCGCTGGCTCGGCCGAGCGCGAGGCCGATGTCCTGGCCGGCCTGGGCGTGGCGCTCTTCTTCGCGGGCCGGACGGCGGCCGGGCTGGCCGCCTTCGAGGCCGCCCTGCGCCGGTCCTCTGGTGTCCTGGCGGCGCAGGTACTGTACCGGCGTGGGATCCTGTTCGTCAGAATGGGCCGGTTCCAGGCCGCTCTGGAAGACGCGCGGCACGCGGTCGTCGTGCTGCGGCGCGCGGGCGATCTGCTCTGGACGGCTCGCGCGCTTAACCTCCGCGCGAGCGCCTACCTGCGGCTAGGGTCGACCCGCCGGGCCGACGCCGATTACGTTTCCGCCATACAGCTGTACTCCACCATCGGGCAGGAGTTGGAAGCGCTCGATCCGATGCTCAATCGGGCGCTGACCGCCCACGCGTCGGGAGACCTCCCGGCCGCGCTGGCCTACCTCGATGCGGCGACCCCCAGCTACCAGCGGTTGAAGGTGCCGACCATAACGCTGCGCGTCAAACGGTGCGCCGTGCTGCTGGCCGCCGGGTTGGCCGGCGACGCCCTGGCCGAAGCCGAGGCCGCGTTGGAGGAGATAGAGGAGATTCACGGCCAGACCACGGAGAAGGCGGACCTTCTACTGATGGCCGCCAACTGCGCCTTGGCCGCGGCCCAGCCCCAGGCTGCCCTGGACTGGGCGCGGGCCGCATACCGCCTGTTCCGGTCGCAGCGCAGACCCTGGCAGCAGGCCCATACGGCGCGCGTGCTCATCGAGGCGCGCTACAAAGTCGGCCCGGTGTCGGCTCCATTGCTCCGCGAGGCGAACCGGGCGGCCGCCCGGCTGGATGAGCTTGGCTCGAGCGACGCGGCCCAGGCGCATCTGCTGGCCGGACGGGTGGCGCTCGAACTCGGCCGCCGCGACGGCGCCGAACGCCATCTGGCCGCGCTGGCCCGGATCCGGCAGCGCGGCCCGGCGCTGTCGCGGGTCAGCGGGTGGCTCGGCGAGGCCCTACGCGCGGAGGCTGCGGGCCGTCCGAGCCGGATGCTGACCGCCTGCAGACGAGGGCTCGACGTGCTTGACGAGCACCGGCTGGGCCTGGGCGCCTCGGAACTGCGGGCCCAGGCCACCGTGCATGGCGCCGAACTAGCCGCCCTCGCCCAGCGACATGCCGCGCGGGCCCGCCGCCCGCGGCTCCTGCTGACCTGGAGCGAGCGCTGGCGGGCCACCGCCTACGCGGTTCCCCCGGTGCGGCCGTCAGCCGATGCGGAGCTAAACGCTCACCTGGCCGCGCTGCGCAGCGTGACCAGGGGCCTGGACCAGGCACGGAGCCAAGGCATGCCGAGCGCGTCACTGCAGAAGGAACAACAGCGGCTGGAAACCGAGGTGCGCGCCAGCGCGCTGCGAGCGCGAGGTAACGAGCCGTGGACCCGCGTGCCGTTCAGCCCGGCCGACCTACTCGACGAACTCGGCTCCGCCCAGCTCATCGAGATCGTCGACGTCGACGGCGATCTGTACGTCCTGACCTGCGGGGCGGGCCGGATAAGACAGTTCGCCGCCGGCCAGGCCGACGACGCCATGAAGGCTGCGGATTGGGCCCGCTTCGCCCTGCGCCGTCTAGGCTCCAGCCGCCCCGGTGACGACCCGGCCAGCGCGCTGGCCGTCCTGGGTAAGGCAGGACCAGCACTCCAGCAAGCGCTGCTCGGACAAGCCGTCCGGCACCTGGGCGATGGGCCGGTCATCATCGTCCCGCCCGCCAAGCTGCACCCCATCCCGTGGGCGCTGCTGCCCGCACTAAAGGATCGGGTAATCAGCGTCGCCCCGTCCGCCAGCGCTTGGATGCGGGCCCACCAAGCGCCAGAACCCGAACACCGCCAGGTCGTCCTGGCCCGCGGGCCCGGCCTGGCCACGGATGGCGCCGAGGTGCCCCTGGTCGCGCCGCTGTACGACGACGTCACGGTGCTAGAAGACGCCGCTGCCACGGCCGACAAGGTGCTGTCCACGGTGGACGGGGCGTGGCTGGCGCATATCGCCGCACACGGGATCTTCCGGGCCGACAGCCCGCTGTTCTCCTCGCTGCGAATGCACGACGGTCCGCTGACCGTCTACGATTTCGAGCGCCTGCACCGTGCCCCGTACCGGCTGGTCCTGTCCAGTTGTGAGAGCGGCATGCTGGCGCCCGCAGGAGCCAACGAGCTGCTCGGCCTGGTCAGCAGCCTGCTGCCGTTGGGGACGGCGGGGATCATCGCCTCCTTCGCGCCGCTGAACGACGAAGCCGTGGTGCCCCTGATGGTCGACCTGCACCGGCACCTGCAGGCGGGCCGGAACCTCGCCGAGTCGATCTACCACGTGCGGCGAGGGTCCACCGATGATCCGGTCTACCACGCCACCGCCATGTCGCTGGTCAGCCTGGGCGCCGCATGAACCGCAAACTCACAGCGTGATCCACCCGGTCAGCACGTCGGCCCCGTCCTCCGTGCGGCACCGTAGCCGGAACGGGCTGGCCGGGATCGGGGCAACCGAGAAGCAGCCGATTTCGTCCACCGGCGAGCTGGTCACGCCGCCCGTGGTGTGGACCTCAAGCGTGCCGGCCTGGGCCGGGATGATCTGGCCCATCAGCGAATCCGAGGCCACCTCGAGCGCGATGGACAAGCGCGCCGAGGTGAACATCAGCGCCCGGATCGAGGCGGCCTCCGCCCGGACGGCCGCCGCCACGCCCCGGTCGCTGTCGGAGTCGTAGGTCAGCTGGGCCAGCTCGGCGTCGATATTATGCCACGCGTATGCGTTCTTGCCCGTCTCGACGAACCACTCCGGCACCGCCTGCCGAGCCTTCACCGCCTCGCCCAATGCCGCCAAGAGCTCCTCGTCGTCCCAGACATCAGGCATGTTTCTCGTCCTCCGCCCAGTGGACGTCGGGGTCGCCAAGACCGGCCAGCGCGCTGGACTTGCGGAGCCGTTCCAGGCAGCGGGCGCGCTGCGGGCCAATGCTTCCCACCGGGATCTGCAGCGTCGCGCTGATGTCCGCGTACGAACACGGCGGGTCGCTGATGAGCATGGCCATTAGCTGCCGGCACCGGGGCGGGAGCTCCGCGAGCGCCGTCCGTAGCGCCGCGTTCCGCTCGGCCATGAGAATCTCCTCGTCGATCATCGTGTTGTTCACGAATTCTGGAGCGTCGTCTAGCCCGGTTGCTAGGCGCTCCGATTTGTGCGTTGCCGTCACCACCCGCAGGCACTCCCGGTGCGTGGTCGTGGCCAGCCACCCGGGCAGTGCGGCGGGTTCCCGCAGCTTCCCGAGCTGCTCGACCAGTAGCAGCCATACGTTCTGCCCCACATCCTCGCGATCGTGGTTGCTCAGCTGGAACCGGGTGCAGATAGCCCACACCAGCGGCGCGTATCGCTCCACGATCTCGTTCCATGCGGCCGGGTCGCCCCTGGCCGCACGATTGACCAGCGCGACGACGGTGGGGTCGTCACGCATGGCCAGCCCCGGCCGGTTCGCCTGCTGCCATCATCAGCGCCTCGGTAGTGGCGGTTAACCTCTTTTCTACCCGGAGGGCGCCCTGCGTCATTTGATACACCGCGGACCGAAGAAGATCACTTCAGGAGCTGGCGGGCCATGACCATGCGCTGGATCTGGTTGGTGCCCTCGTAGATCTGGGTGATCTTGGCATCGCGCATCATCCGCTCGACCGGGTAGTCGTTCACGTAGCCGTAGCCGCCGAGTAGCTGGACCGCGTCGGTGGTCACCTGCATGGCTACGTCGGAGGCCAGGCACTTGCAAGCCGAGGACATGAACGTCATGTCAGCCACCTGCTCGCCGGCTATCACCCGGTCCGACCTCGCCGCCGCGGCGTAGGTGAGCTGCCGCGCTGCCTCCAGCCTCATCGCCATGTCGGCGACCATGAACTGCAGACTCTGGAACTCCGCGATCGGCCGGCCGAACTGCTTGCGCTCCCGCATGTACCCGAGCGCGTAGTCCAGTGCGCCCTGCGCGATGCCCAGGGCCTGGGCCGCGATCGTGATCCGGGTGTGGTCCAGCGTGCGCAGCGCGATCTTGAAGCCTTCTCCCTCGGTGCCGATCAGCCGGGACGCCGGGATCTCGCAGTTGTCGAAGTACAGCTCCCGGGTCGGCGAACCCTTAATGCCGAGCTTGTGCTCCGGCGCCCCGAACGAGAACCCCTCGTCCCCGTCCTCAAGCACGAACGCCGAGATGCCGTTCGCGCCCGCCGAAGGATCGGTGACCGCCATCACCGTGTAGTACTTCGACACCCCGGCGTTGGTGATCCAGCGCTTCACCCCGTTCAGCACGTAGCCCGCGTCCGAGCGCACCGCCCTGGTCTTCATCGCCGCGGCGTCCGAGCCTGCCTCCGGCTCGGACAGCGCGTAGGAGAACATGGCGTCGCCCCGGGCGACCGAGGTCAGGTACCTGGTCTTGACTTCCTCGGACGCCCCGAGCAGCAGCGGCACCGTACCGAGCTTATTCACCGCGGGGATCAGCGACGAGGACGCGCAGGCCCGCGCGACCTCCTCGATCACGATCGCCACCGAAATCGCGTCAGCCCCGGCGCCGCCGTAGGCCTCCGGGACGTGCACGGCGTGAAAATCCGCCTTGACCAGGGCGTCATAGACATCCCACGGAAACTCTGACGTGCGGTCGATCTCGGCGGCCCGGGGTGCGATCTTGTCATCGGCGAGGGCGCGCACCGCTTCGCGCAGCGCCTCTTGCTCTTCCGACAGGGCGAAGACAGGACAATCAGAGCTCATGACTCGATGGTAAGGCGCAGCGCGGAAGATGGCTCGGGTGGGTTAGACGGCGACGACCTCGATCGGCTGTCCGCGGCCGGCGGGTCACGGCTGGCCCTGGATGACCACCTGATAAATGCTGGCCTGGTAGGTGCCGGCCGGGGTGGGAGGCAAGTCGGTGAACCAGATAAGGACGTAGCGGACGTGCACCGGCGCGCTGGGCTGCAGCTGGACCGTGCCGCCGGCGTCGGAAACGCCCGCCACCGTGGGCAGCCAGGCCAGAGTGGGCTGGTGGCCGGCCCGCAGCTGGAGGCTGGCACCGGGTTCTCCGCCCAGCGAGACGCGCACCGAGGTGACCGTCACCGTCCGGCCCATGTCCAGGAGCAAGCCGGTGCCCGGCCGCAAGTCGGCGAAGTCCGGGCTGGCGTACCAGTCGGTGTACCAGGGAGTGGCGGGATCGCCGGCCACGGCCTGCGCGACGTTCTGGGGGTTGTCGCCGTCGGTCGTTCCTGCGGGACCGAATGCGGCCACGCTGGCCACGGTGAGAACCTGCGGCGGCGGGGTGGTGGCGGGGGCAGTGTTGGCGGGCGCGGTCGTGGCGGGCGCGGTCGTGGCGGGCGCGGTCGTGGCGGGCGCGGCTGCGGTCGGGGATGCGGCCGCGGTGCCCGCCCGGACCGTCTGGGTCTGTCCGCGCGGGTGAGCGGCGGCGCCGTGGGCGTGGCCGGCGTTCGCGACGAACTCGTAGCTGGCGAGACCTAGGACGGCCAGGACCAGCACGGCTAGCGTCGCGGCCACCTTAACCCGGCGGTGCTCGCGCTCCCTGGCCGGCGGCGGCGGTTTGAAGGCCGCCTCGGCGGCGGCCTCGCGCGCGGACCGCTGTGTCACCTCGTACTCATCAATCAACGGCGGGACCCTTCCCGGCAGCATGGGCAGTAGCCCGGATACGGACCCGGACGAACCGACAGCTCCGGTTATATCTGGGCGTGCTGTCACCGACACGGACGGTGACGGCTCGATGCATGGCTGATTGTCTCCCAAATAATGAGCGCTTGACGCCCAACACGCTGATGTTGTACACGCTCGCCTGGTAGGTGCCAGATCCGGATGGCGGCAGCGCGGTGAACCAAAGCAGCACGTAACGGGCATCCACCGGGACGTTAAGCCGCACGCCCATCGCACCGCTCGCATCGGTGGCGACCGCCACCTCGGACAGATCCGCTAGCGACGGCGTATCACCGACACGGAGCTGAAAGTCAGCGCCGGGAACGCGGCCCAGGGTGACTTCCGCGCCGGTGATCGTGACCGGGCGGCCCATGTCCAGCAGCAGGCCGGTGCCCTCCTGGACGGTCGCGAACTGCGGCATGGCGTACCAGTTAGTGGTCCAGGGCACGGCCGGGTTGCCGTCGATCGCATGGGATGCGAGCTGCGGATTGTCGCCATCGGACGTGCCGTCGGGACCGAACGCCACCACGCTGACCGGGGCGAGAGCGGTGCCGACGCTGGGGGCGCTGCGGGGCGGGGTCGGGGCAGCCGAGCCGGCCGGAGGGCCAGGGCTGGTCTGGCCCGACGCGCCGAAGGGGGGTACGCGCGCGGAGACCAGGCCATAGGCGACGCCGCCGATTACGGCCAGAACCAGGAGTACGAGCACCGGCCGCCAGCTGATCCGCCGCCGCCGGCGGAGGCCGCGGATCCGGAACGGGATCGTCGACCGGACGGCCTCGGCGTCGTCCGGCTCCGGCCCGGACTGGTAGCTCGCATCGAACTCGGTTATCAGCGGGCCGGGATCGACACCCAGGGCGCGGGCGAGGAGACGGATCTGATCGCGGGTCTGTCCGTCGCTGCCGGGTAGTAAAAAGTCGTCGCGCTCGATGGCGCGGATGACCGATTCCCTGACCCGCGTGTAGTGGCTGACCTCGGCCACGGTCAGGCCTCGCCGGTGCCGCGCCTCGGCCAGTACCCCGCCGATGCTCACGGCCTGGTTCTGCCGTCCATCACCGATATCCTTGCCCTCGGGGGAATCAGCTTCCTGTATACCCACCGTGAATCAGAACTATCTCTTCGTCCAGAGGCGGTAACCGGTCTGGGACTGATGAGGTTCAGGAGGTGTCAGGGTCTTCGGGTTCCCGGAGCGCGGCCCCTTTAGCGCGAGCCTGATCGGCGAGGCGCCCGGCGAAGGAGCTCAGCTTGACCCGCAGCGCCGCGCCGGCGGGCCCGTCGGCGGCGCCGAGGATACGGACCGCGAGCAGGCCCGCGTTGCGGGCGCCGCCCACCGCGACCGTCGCGACCGGGATGCCGGCCGGCATCTGGACGATCGAGAGCAGCGAGTCCAGGCCGCCCAGGTTCTTCAGCGGGACTGGTACCCCGATCACCGGCAGCGGCGTGACCGAGGCCAGCATCCCGGGCAGGTGCGCGGCGCCGCCGGCCCCGGCGATGATCACCCGCAAGCCGCGGCTTTCGGCCGAGGAGCCGTACTCGATCATGTCGCGCGGCATCCGGTGCGCGGACACCACGTCGGCCTCGTAGGCCACGCCGAACTCGTCGAGGGCTTCGGCGGCCGCCCGCATCACCGGCCAGTCCGAGTCGCTGCCCATCACGACTCCGACGAGCGCCTGGCCGCGCCCCGTTGGCTTATTTGTCATTGGCCGTCCTCCTTGCCCCAGCGGAGGTAGCTGGCGGCTCGGCGGGCACGGTCGGCGAGCTCGGCCGGGTCGCGGTGATCATGATCGGCGGTGATCGTGACGTGGCCGATCTTGCGGCCGGGGCGGACTTGCTTGCCGTACATGTGGATCTTCACGGTGGGGTCGGCGGCCATGATGTGGATGTAGCGGTCGTAGATGTCGCCGTCGTCGCCGCCGAGGACGTTGGCCATGGCGGTAGCTGGGGCGGTCAGCTGGGGCGAGCCTAGCGGCAGGTCGAGCACGGCCCGCAGGTGCTGCTCGAACTGCGAGGTCCGCGCCCCCTCGATGGTCCAGTGCCCGCAGTTGTGCGGGCGCATGGCCAGCTCGTTGACCAGCAGTCCGGCCGGGGTCTCGAACAGCTCGACCGCCAGCAGGCCGGTCACGCCGAACTCGGCCGCGATCCGCAGCGCGAGCTCGGCCGCCTGCGCGGCCCGGCCCGGCGCCAGCCCCGGCGCGGGCGCGATCA
>Ga0302325_10036465_pt1 | contig 10024 bp, 2 predicted proteins | sample Palsa_T0_2_FD_201948 | JGI IMG/M metagenome (GOLD analysis project Ga0302325, IMG submission 201948) | Peat permafrost microbial communities from Stordalen Mire near Abisko, Sweden - Palsa_T0_2 | ecosystem: Environmental > Terrestrial > Soil > Palsa > Peat permafrost | place: Sweden: Abisko... | reverse complement strand
CGAGGAATCCTTGCCCGGGCGCCACGAAGCTTAGCTTGACATCAACTATCCTACCTTTTTATATGTATGGGGGGTCTTGGCAAGCTATGCTGCCATGCATCGTTACTTTCTTCTCTTCAAACAGAACGGTTCTGGCGAGGTGAGGATCGTTTCAGTCAAAGTCAGCTTCAATTTTCAGACAAAATGTTGAGCCAATTCATGACTTTTGAGACAAGCTTCACTGAGTCTTGGATATTTCAAGCTTCAATGTCACAACGAGGACGATGCGCAGCGGCGAAACCTTTCCCAACGCAGCTCCAGAAGCCGATGCCCTGCCGGGAATGTGCAGCCGGATTCTACGCAGCAGGATGCGGCTGAGGACTCGACACCTGCTTGTGCGAAGAGAGTGGGTGATATCTTTGATAATCCTAAATTTTATGTTGAGCGAGATGCACATGTGAAGGATATGCGGCAGAGAGCAGAAGGAAACTGCCGGTTCATATCCTCTCTAGGCTGTCTCTGCGTCGATACCCAGTTCCCGAAACTAGTCGAGAAGCTCTGCCCCGCTGAAGAAAGAGATGAGAAAGTCAGCGTGTATGGATTCGTATTCTTCAGGGATGGAGAGAATATATCTGAGATCGCTGATGATAAGCTGTATATTAGTGCGCCTAATTATGACGACTGTAGTGATGAGAGAAGAGCGAGTTGGGATCGTTCTCATAGTAGGCTGGATCCCGAGGTCTCGAGAGAAGAGTATAGGAATACATTTCAGAGCGGTTCGGATGCGCTGTTTTATGCTTCCTGCGCCAATCCAAATGAGACCTGGGCCATCTGATGGGGAAAGCGTTTGCAAAGGCTCATGGGGACTACAGCGCAATTGACGGAGGATGGTCTTGGTACGTTCTAATTCCGAGTTCTCCTTGATACATACTGACTTTAGCAGTGGGGGAGTTGAAGACCTGACTGATGGAGTGACCACCGAAATTGTGTCAGCAGACATCCTTGATAAAGACTAGCTGTGGACAGAAGGTTTTCTCAAGGTAAACAAAGAGTTCTTGTTCAGTGCCGGAACTCGGCAATACGGGCACGCCGACCACAATGAACTCCGAAGACAAAGTATCAAGGATGACCATGCCTACTCTCTTCTCAGAGCCGTCGAATATGACGGCAACCGTCTCTGTCTCGTGAAGAATCCCTGGGGAGAAACTGAATGAAATGAACCCTAGAGCTATGGATCCAAAGAATGGACATTCGGACCTCTCAAAGCACTAGACCATGAATTTAGCAACGAGGGCATTTTCTAGATACCGTACGCCGACTTCCTTCGTCGATATGTCCAGATCTGGCGGATCCGAGTCTTTATAGATGACCGGAACATCGCCCAGCATTGGACTACGATCCAGGTTCCTTGGTCCGGAGATTACAATGACACGAAGTTTGAGTTCGATTTGCCCAAGGCTGCAACAACTGTCATCGCACTCTCTCAACTCGATACCCGCTACTTCATGGGATTGACAGGCCAGTACACATTCCAACTTGCGTTCCGGCTGCACAACTCTGGCGAGATGACACTTTATTCGAGGCTATTCGAGCGGAGACAGATCTGCCACAACCGAGGTCGATCTCGAAACTGGCACATACGAAGTCCTTCTCCAGATATCCGGATAGCGTGATTCGATGTTGCCAAAAGTCGAAGGCGTCGTGGCCCAGAACTGGGGGCGCGAGAAGCTCATGGCGATCGGACTATCATATAATGTAGCCAACGCCAAAGGACAAGGGAGCGAACCTAAGAAGAAGCCGACCCTGCTCCATCTGTCACTCAAGATGCGCCGTGGCCGGCAGCGGTGGTTGATACCAGCAATGTGGATGCAACTGCTGCAGCTGGAACGGCTGTGGATACTACCTTCAGAATTGATACAGACGATGCTCCTGCCCGGACTGAAGCGCCATGAGATGCGGTCTGTGTTGTGGGACTGCAGGTCTGCTGTCCAGGAACGACTGCTGTGATCAGAGCTGTGAAGCCAACCGCTGCGTCGACTATGGGAATGAAGGCTAATCTGGATGTCGATGATCCAGAGAAAGGTGCAACTGAGAAAGTAGCTCAAAAGATGTAGATTGACGAGGAGCTAGTGGCGGTAATCGTTAATATATAATTCTCGAACGAGCTCTGTAGGTCTTGTCGTTCTCCGTTGTTTTATAACAACATCCTCTTCAGTCTCCGATCTACCTCGTGCACTACGTGAAAACAACCGTTGTTCTTACCACAGCCGAGAGGTAAGATAACTCGGGTTGCTAAAAAATGTTGAGAAGCTTGGGGAATATGAATTATTTCATGACTGTAGGCTGCTAATAGTCGGTTAGCCTGCTACTGCGCCTTTTACTGTTGGATTACATATTTTAACTTCATATGTTCCAACAAAGTGGGGGTTGACCCCGAGCCCGGCGCCTCTCACCATGACCAAAGGGCGGTTGTCAGGAATAATGGCACGTGAACCGTTAGGGCCTGTTAGAATTTCAGGAATGCGATGCTAATGATGTTGCATTGATTGTCTAATAATAACTATAAGAGGAAAACTCTACATATAGCTTTGCCAGCTTACTCAGCACCTAAAATACGCCAGCGCTAATTCTGACAGGGCCCGCTTGGTTATTATATAAGTCAACCCCCGTATTAATCGGCCACCCCCTAAAGTCGGCCGCCTTTTACACCAAAAATGTCAGTTTTGAGGGTATTATAATTCCACAACGCTTTAATAAAATTGAATAAAATTAAAAATCTTACTTCTATATATAATTTTTAATAAAGTTACTAATTTTTATTTTGTTTTAAGTACATGTAAAATGTCGCAACTGTAGGGGCTCACGGCAGCCTAAGGCCTGAGCTCACGTAATCGGGGGCGCTCCGCGCCTTATATTATAGGAGCTCTCCCCCATCTCTTCTAGTTTCTAATTAGACAATTCATTTTAATTACTTATTAATTCGATTACCCTATGCTGTGTGCGACAATTATAAGCCCGGTTCGCACTTAAAGCTTCTAAAGAACACGTAGCAATATAGGGTAAAGTAATTACTTACTTTTTACTTCATTTACACTTTATTAAGCACTTCGTCGCAATATACGCAAATTAACATTATAGCATCCGAAGAGGTTTCCGAGCAACGCATTGCACATATTATAATCTTTAAGGATCGACGATTATAGCCGAACTAGTTTACATAGCTCCGTTTTTAAGCTAACTTCAAGTATATTTAGCATTTAGTTAATTTAAATAGACTAGACGCTCTTATAAACTTACCTCTAAGCCTCCTACTAACATTCGAAGAACTAATCATTTAACAAGACAAGCGTCTTTAGCAATAGTATATTATTGCAGTAAAGCAATAAAGCAAGTCCCCCTAAAATAGTAATAAAAATAGCACCTTATAATAGTAACTAGTTTCTTTAGCTCCCTTTATATTCGATAATATATAAGACTTTTATACCGCTTTTTACAAATAATACACGGCTGCTTAAACGAATTTTAAGGAGCTTTCGAGTAAATATTAATTACTATAAAGCTAAATAAGCAAAACTATCGATGCCTCGATCCTTTCGACTATTGCAATAAAGCTTGTCGGGAGCTAATAGTCCTCAATTTAAAACATTATTCGAGCATTAAAACGGGAGTTTGCCTTTATAAATACAAGCACTTTTATTATTATTAAGCAAAAGTATTAAACGATCCTTAAATAAGCAAAACAAGGAAACGCTAACCCGTCCCGTTAGCTTGCAAATTAAAGGAAAGCGTACTAAAAAGCTAAAGCGATAAGGCTAGCTAAAATCGAGGGAACGCTTATAGCAAAGGATTTCTTAACCGCAATTTTTAAGCAAATAGCACTTGTATAAGCAAGCTCTAAATTAGCGAATTTGATTAAGCAAAATAAATTAGGGGATTAGTGTTTTACGCTCGAATAATATAAAATAGTCTTCTTAGTAATAGCATTAGAAGATTCGACTATAAAAAGCTTTAAAGCGCTAAGGATCTTTGCTACTATTAGCGGCCGCTCGGACACCCAAGAATCCGAGTTAAAACTTATTAAGTATAAGTGCTTATATAAAAGTAAGAAATATTACTAAAAGCTAAAAGAATGTATTACTTTAAAAGTTATAATTACTAGAACTACTAATAAGCTAATCGGAAAGAGACTAGACGCTACTCTTAATAAAAGGATTAAAGAAGCCTTGCTTACTTACAAATAAAAAACTCTAAAAACTTAGCTTAAGCAATAGTATAATGTTAAGATTAAGCTAAAGCTTAGTTTAAGCTCGACAAAGGACTTAGGAATAAGTAAACTTAACTCGAAAAAGGATACTAGTCTTATAAAACTATCTAAATACCCTAAAACTATAAACGCTATACTTATAAACCCTTGTCTTATAACTTTAATATTAAGCTAAAGAGTTTACGCTATGCTCGATTTTTTAAGATATTTACTTTTAGCTAGCACTTTACTTGATAACTATAGCGCTATATACTTAGTAAATAGTAAAGACTTGCTTAAACTAGGGTCTTTTGTTAAAGCTTTATTTAATAAGTGCATCGAAGTAAGATCCTCGAGTTTTCCGATCCTCGGATATAATATTAAGGTAATTAAGAAAGCTATAAACGGATTTGCGGGCCCGAATATAAAAGATTTGCGTTTATCCGATATTATAATAATAAAGGGTTTTTATATTAATATCGTTTCCGAAGCTCGTTTAAATAAAATAAGAGTTTAATATTATAAACTAAATTACTTGCTCTAGTATAAAATAGAGAAGAAGAGCGTTATACTTAAGCAATTAAAGCATATATATAATTTAGTATTTCTTAAATATAAATTGCTCTTTACTTATTTAAAAGTTTTATCCGAAGTTTTAACAAGTATAGCAAGAATCTTAATATTTTTAATAATCGAATAAAGTATAAGGAGGAGGTTTTAATATTCCCGCGACTTTTTTAAATTAAAAAGTAATTTAAAAGAAGTATAATATGTATAAGCAAAGCACTTTAGCTTAAAAGCTTTGTAAGCACTTGTTAAAAGCGCTAAAAACGTAATTATTAAGGGAATTGCAAAAGTTAAATGCAAGTATTATACAAGAACTTATATAAATTAAGTTATTTTAAAAAAAATTTCTAAAAGGAAGTCTTTTAAGCTATTTTTTTAAAATTTTATAAAATTTGTTCGATTTTCTAAAAGGCTATAATAAAGCGTAATAGCTTTTAATAAGTAAGGACAAGTATAGTAAGAAGCTCTTCGGCTTTATTCTTATAAATAAGTCTTTAGTAAAGGTGTTTAATATTATTAAAGACTTCGATTATTAAGTAAAGAGGTAATATAACTTGTCGATTTGCAAAATATAATATAATAATGTTAGTACATTTTCATTTAAGGTTGTAGGTCACGTGACCAAGCTAGTCCCAATTAGGTTAGGCGAACCGAAGGAAGGTCAACAACACCACAATGGTGCTGTCGACCTACCTTCCAATTAATCAACCACCTACTAACGCAATTGCATACCACGAATACGTGCCGTGCTACGCGTTACGGGTGGACCGACAAATAATAACACTTTAATAATTGCAATTAAAGGCTAGTCGGCTTATAAGATTTAAGCTAAGGAGAAAGGCATTAAACTCGAGCTTACTTTTACTTATACTTATAAGCTAAATAGAGGATTCAAGCGCGCAAGATAAGAGGTTATAACTAAGTCAATTAAAATGCGCATTAAAGCAAGACTTTTTAAAAACCTTTAGCTAAAAACTACCCTTATAGCTATCTTTTTATATAATAAAAGCCCCTCTTATATATATGATTTTCGCGTACCCGATAAGGTTTTAAATTTGTAATTTTAAAATTATTTTAAGTAATATAATTTAGCGCTTATTATATAATTAACAATTAATTTCCGACTTAACTAAAACAGGATTTATATATATAAAGCTTAAGCATATTTAATAATTAAAGAATGCAAATTAAGGAAATAAAAGAAAGCTTTTAAAGTTAATCCCCGCAAGTATATTAGATATTTAATTAAATATATAGCATTTAATATATATAAAATTTAAGTCCTTACGCTTAAGAAAGTTATTATTACGCAAAATATAACATTTAACAAAGATACCCTTTACTTTAAGGAGTTTAAGCAAGCGGATAGCTAGCTAATTATAATTATTAAATAAGTAGTCGAACTAATCGAGGAAGAAGAAGGAGCTTAAGATGCTAAGTCGATTTTTAAAAACTTAAAATTATAAGATAATAACTTCTTAAAGCGAATTTTAGAGTTATTTATTATAAGGGGTATAAAGGAGCTCTCGAGCGAGGTCCCGAGTAGCTAAAACTCGGGGGTAAAGAGCCTTATACTTGCAAAATTTGCAATAAAGATAGGACTTTTATCTTTAAAACTTACTTTAAGGCTTAAAAGTATATTAAGTAAAAGTAATAAAGTTTTAATTAAGTTAACGCTAAAGCTTAGTTCGATTAATAAAAAGGCTATTAAAGAGCTTTTAGACTTTGTTAAAGAAGTGCACTTAATTAAATAATAAAGTAAAAAAAGGACTTTATTAACGGATTAAGCTTAAGATCCGACTTTAGTAAATTAACCCCGAAATAATCTAATTTAAAGAAACTTAAAAAGCTCCGAAAAAGCTTTAAAAAAGTACTTGCAAAGCCGAAATGTAAATAAGAGCGTAAAATGTAAAATAAGACTTATATAAGCAAGAGACTTTAAAGAAAGGGGCCCGATAACAATAATTATAATTATAATAAAGGGGGGCTTAATAGTAATTAAGTGTATATAACTTTATATATATTGCTAACTATAATAATAAAATCGGATAAAACCGATTACCTCGAATCCCTCTTTAAAACGCTATAGCTTAATTAGCTAAGTAAACTAAAAGAAGGAAACGTAAAATAATATAAGATAATATATATAATAATTATAATATCGGTTTTATTAAACTAAAGCTTAAAGGACCGAGTTCCTTTTAAGAGCAATATTCCCCGCATTTATTTAAGTAAGCTTCCGAAGGCGCTAAAGTTATAAAGTAAACTAGAAAGGCACTTACTCGGGGCTTTATTTAAGTAAAACGCAAAACTCGAGCTTAAAAACCTCGAATTAAGAGACTATTAAAGGGTAATCTTATATAATAAAACTATAGCTAACCCGATCTTGCTAAAATAGGTTTTTATATATAAGAATAACTTAAATAGCTATTTAATTAAATGCTAATTAAAAATAATTATAAGGGGTAATTTGTAAGAGGAGCAATTAATCTTATTAACTTATATAGCTATACTTATAACGCGCTTATTTCGAATATTTATAGCTATTATAGCTTACTTTAATTTAAAAATTAAGCAATTTAATATTATTAATACTTTTGTGAATGTAAAAAGACTAGTTAATAGCTTACTTATAGCATATTAACTCTTAAATAGTTTTAAGATACTTGGAATATACGCTAAAATTAATCGAGCTTTATATAAGCTAAAGGACTCCTTAGCGCTTTAATATAAGGAGTTTATAAGCACCTTTATTAATATTAGGCTTATTATATATAAAGAAGAGCTATGCATATTTATAAACTTAAAGTATAAAGTCTTTATTTTGTTTTATATCGATAACGTTTAAGTAATATTTTATAAAAGCGACAAAGTATTAGTTAAAGGGATTATTTAAAAGATTAAAGAGATATATAATATTTATTTAATAAAGGAAGTAAAATAGTTTTTAAAGGTTTATATAATTAAGGATAAACTTGCCCGGAAGCTTTAGCTTATATATAACACTTATATTAAAAAGATTGCAAAGAAATTTTAACTTATAAAAAGGAAGTGCTATATAACCCCTTTCCCGATTATAAAGTTTAAGAAGTATAAAGGACAAGCTCCTTTAAAGTAAGTTAAAGAGTATTAAGAAAAGGTTAATTTAATACTTTATATAGCAATTATAATTCGATTAAATATAATATATATTACTTCTTTGCTATCTTAGTTCCTTATAAATTTAAGGCTATAGCACTTCTTTGCAATTAACTAAACAATTAAATACTTATATAAAATATGGTTTTTAAGAATTTAATACTTAAAAGAGCTTTAAGATATTAACTTAATAATTGCATTTAATGCCTTATACGCTAATAACTTAAACACTCGACAATTTATATAAGGGTATATTATATCTCTTTTTAGAGGACTAGTTATATAAAAGGCAACTTGCTAATTAACTATTATTACCTTTACTATAAAGGCCGAGCTACTTGCTATTAAGCAAATAATTAAGGAAATTATAGCTTTTTAGCGGTTTTTTAAAGATATTAAGCTCGATTTAAGAGAATTATAAATAATCTTTTGCGATAATTAATAAACAATTAAGCTTATAGTTAAAGAAAACGAGAAAATTACTACTAAGTTGCGCTATATCGATATATAAAATATATAATTACGCTAAAAGCACGCGAAAGGCGCATTTTAAGTAATATATTTATTAATAAAAGAAATGCTAGCAAATAAATTAACTAAAAACTTGCCGCGCTATAAGTTCGAATACTTCCGATTATTATTAAACTTTTAAGACTTGTATAAAATGCTCGAAAATGTAAAATAGTAGAGGAATTATTTTATTTATTAACTTTTTATTTGTTTATTTTATAAAACCCTTAAGTAGTGCGCTAAAGCATTAAAACTTCTTTGCTATTAAGTTAACTAGCTCGCCCAAAATACCCTTTATACAATCCGACTAACTCGCATTATTAGCCGCGCGACCTCCCGCAACTTTACAAGCATTACGCTTAAGAGGAATAGCTATAATAAAAACTATAAGAGTAGCAAGCTTAAAAGGAGCAATTGCAACAAGAACTATAAAAGTAGTAGCTACTAGTTTAGCTATACTAATTGCAAGTGTAGCTGCCGCTAGCCTTATACTATTATTACTAGTCTTGCTATTTAATTTTGCGATTTCGAGTATAACGCAAACGGATATGCAAAGCTTATTAAGCTTTTAAAGCGAGTAATTAGTTATAAATAAGACTAGAAAACGATTAACTTATAATCTTGTTTATAGTTATTAATTTATTTAAAAATTGTAAAGCTACGTTTACGCAAGTAAGTAAAAGAGCCTTGTAATAGTAGCCCGACGCGCATCTTTAATAATAGGAGCTCCGGCTAATAGTGTCGAAATAGCTATTATTACTCCGTTTAAAGAGCGCAAAGTTAACTAGTTTTTAAGTTAGCAAGGGACGCGTTTAGTAGATCGTTTTAAAGCATATTACAACTAAAGCAAGGAATATCGCGTTGTACCCCCTTTGCAAGTCGCGGGGTTCGAGCTTTAAAAGGGGTTTTAGCAAGAGCGGAATCACTCGAGGAAAGCAATTTACCTCTACTATTACGCGCCGGGGTTTTAAGAGTAGTACAAGTTATAAGAATAGCGGCAATAGCAAGAATAATAATAGTTACTTATAAGTTATTAGCTCGCGTTAACAAAGTCGAGCAAGAAATATACTATCTTGCAAGCAACGTTCTAAGCAAAGGTGCGAGTATAGGGTTTTAGAATACTAGCGGGGGGTTTAATAAATTGTGCTGTTATTTATATTGCAAAAAGGGAGCTAGAAACTAGGGGAGGAGCTTACTTTAAGTAAAAATAAACTAGGGGTTAGTAATTAAGAGCCGCGGCGCGCGCTAGTGCAAGAGCTACTATAAAGCCTTTAACGTGCGGACTATTTAATTGTTTTATTAGCTATCGAATTGTATATTTAAAAACGCGTGCGCGCTTAGAATATAAGCTTTATCTGTTTAGTGTTATTACCTAATTAGCTAAGGGGTGTGTTGCAACTATAAGGGCTTACAGTAGCTTAAGGCTTAAGCTTATGTAATCGGGGGCGCTTTGCGCCTTATATTATAAGAGCTCTCCCCTATCTCTTCTAGTTTCTAATTAGATAATTCATTTTGATCACTTATTAATTCGATCACCCTGTGCTGTGTGCGACATAAAAGTAGTAGTTGGGGTTTGAAATTTGGAAG
>Ga0302325_10036464_pt1 | contig 10024 bp, 7 predicted proteins | sample Palsa_T0_2_FD_201948 | JGI IMG/M metagenome (GOLD analysis project Ga0302325, IMG submission 201948) | Peat permafrost microbial communities from Stordalen Mire near Abisko, Sweden - Palsa_T0_2 | ecosystem: Environmental > Terrestrial > Soil > Palsa > Peat permafrost | place: Sweden: Abisko... | reverse complement strand
TGCAAGCTCCTGTGCAGTCTGCGGCGTAATTGCCTTCTTGCCGGAGATGATCTGGTTTACGGTGTTAAGCGGCCGGTCAAGAATGTGCGCCAAGGATTCCTGCGTCCATCCTCTGGCCTCCAGTTCGTCTTTGATGAATTCGCCCGGCGGGAACAAGTCCCGTTCAGTTACATCAGCCATACCATTACCCTGTCGCTGTTAGTGGTAATCTTCGATCCCAACCACGAAGATCACGTTTCCGCTTTCGCCATCCCGAATCTCAACGATGAGTCGCCATTGCTGATTCAGGCGTAGCGAGTATTGATGCGACCTGTCACCCTTTAGCTTCTCAAAATTCAGTGAACGCATCTGCCGAAAATCCCGTTCGTCCCTCGCCGCGCGAATAAATCTGAGAACCTTTCGATACGCGCGGACGATTGGCCTCGCGTGCCCGCCGTTGAAACCCTCATCGGTTTCCAGCTTCTCAAGGTCCGTGTCTGAGAATTCAACGTCCATTGCCGAGCTTCATGTCGCTGGTTCGCCTCCATTGCCGTGAATTCTACCGTCGATATCGGCAGTCGTCAATCATATTTTATAGTCTTTCACTGACAAGCTATAAAATTGAGTGAACGTCGCTGGCGCGGAGCGTGTCCAAGGTGGCCTATACCTATCCTTTCAGGGGATTTCGCAGATGACCCATTAGCCCGGAGAGCGGCCCGCGTCCTGGAGGCGCAGCAGGCTTATACCCTGCCGGATGGGTCGGCCTGCGCCGATGGGATCGTAACCCCCTCTCTCCGCTAGCCCCGCTTTGGGGCTTTCCCAGCGGCTTTAGACAGGCACTCACGCATCCAAGCCGAGAGCTTAACTCCGGCGCGCTTTGCGGCCCGGTCGTACTGCGCTCGCTCCGATTGAGTCAGGCGCAGGAGGAATAGGGTACTTTCCTCCCCCGAGGGGTCGAGTTTGGGGCGTCCGCGCGTCTTTGCCATGCGATTATTATATTTACGAAATTCTTTGCTGCAAGGGCAGAATTCCCTTGTGCTGGCCGATTAAGATATATATAATAATAGCATGAGTTGGGAGCCATGACCCCAACAAAAAACCCCGGTGCTCCCCTGGCAGGGAACATCGGGGCGAGAACAAAACCAGGCTTTCGCCCAGTCCGGTCCTGACACCTGGATTGTAGCGAGAGCCGCAAACGAAAGCGACTCCGCGATGATGATTCGAGCGACTTGCGACCACACCAGTCACCAAAAGTACGGCAAGACCCGCAAGGGAGAACAGCGGTACAAGTGCAACCTATGCGGGCACGTCTGGTTCGATGCCCAGCCCAAACCGCTGGGCAAGATGCAGGTTCCGCTTGCTGACGCCAAGCTGGCCTTGCGGCTCTTGGTCGAGGGTAACAGCATTCGCGCGACCGCCCGGATTACGGGGATCGACAAGAAAACCATTCTCAAGCTGATCGTGTTCTTTGGCGACCGCTGCCGCGCGTTCCTGGACAAGCGCATGCGCGGGCTCAAGCTGACGCACCTGCAATTCGATGAGCAGCATACCTATGTTGCCAAGAAACAGGCCCGGCTAACCGTGGACGAGAAAGCCGAACGGCACGACGTTGGCGAGGTCTATCTCTGGACCTGCATCGACCAGCAAACCAAGCTCATGCCCAGCTTCCGGATCGGCAAGCGCTCTGCGGACAACGCCCGGCGGTTTATGATGGACGTGGCTGGTCGGCTGGTATTCCCGAACGCAACAGCATCGGACGCCCGGAACTTCCTAGCGGGCGGGTACGAGCCCATCGTGCAAATCAGCACCGATGGCTTCGCAGCCTACCCCGAGGCCGTCGATCTAGCCTTTGGCCCGTATGCCAAGTACGGGGTCATCATAAAAGAGTACCGCAACGCCAAGATGATCTATCAGCCCTCGGAAATGATCGGCACCAAGCGCACGCCGATAAACGGGATAAGTGACCGCGAGCGGTTCACGATATGCACGAGCCACGTAGAGCGATTGAACGGGACTCAGCGACTTTTCCTCAAGCGGCTCAACCGGCTGACCTATTGCTTCTCCAAGAAACTCCGCAACCTGGAAGCGGCTTTCGCCATGTTCGCGGCTTACTACAATTTCTGCTGGCAGACCCGGCTGCCGGGGAACAGCGGCAAGTGCCGACCGACCGCCGCTATGATGGCGGGGATCGCCGGGCATGTTTGGAGCTTTGACGAATTGTTCGCAGCGGTCCTAAAATGACCAACTCAACTTTCCACCACTACCACCCGCCGCGACTTCTTCCCCATCTGTCCCGCAATGGGGATAATGCAGGTATGTCTCACGCAGGCAGCAAAACCGAGACGCCGCAGCGGCCACCGTTCATGGTCGCGCTCGGGCTGATGCCTCCGTACACGCTGGAGGACGTCCGCCGGGCGTACTTCGATCGCGCGCTCCTGGTGCATCCCGACCGGGGCGGCTCCGCCGAGGAGTTCAGCAAGCTGCACGAAGCCTACACGCAGGCCACCGAATACGCCGGCTTCCGCGTCAGCCGCATGCACTGGCTCGGCGCCTGGGTGGAACACTATGCCGACGAGCAGCGCATCGTCGCCGATATCCGGGAGCTGGGCGGCTCGACCGAGGTCGAGATCGCCGGCGCCGTTTCGCAGTCGATCGGCGACGACTTTGCGAACGTTTTCGAGCGCCTGGTGGACGTCAAGTTCAGCGGCTCGTCGCACGGCGATTCGGTCGTCGAGTATCTGGTCGCCCAGCACGGTGCTCTCTCCGGCCTGCGATCCCTGGAACTGGTGAATTGCCGGCTGTCGGATGCGGCGGTCGCACGGCTGCACGTGCTGGTGAACCTGCGGCGGCTCGACCTGAGCGGCACGCCGGTCTCGTATCGAGGCATTGCGCCCTTGCGGCTGCTGCCCGAACTGATCTGGCTGGGGCTCGACCGGACGCGCGTGCCGTGGTGGCGACGCTGGTGGGTTGGCCGGTCGCTGCGGCGCCGTGCCCGCGCGCGGGCGAAAGCGACCCCGATCGTGCCCGCGACCAACAGCTTGTCGCTGGCCAATCGGTCGTAAGCGACCGGTCGCCGCGGGTCGTTTGGCCCAGATTCGCCCCGTTCCCGGCAAGAAAAAGCCGATTTCTGGGAGCGCAACAACTGGAGCGCCGGCCCGGAACATGGTTCAATAGAGGTTTGGGCATGCCTGACGCGGAAATCGAATGTCTATCGCGGAAATCTGGCGCCGAACGATGCATCGACACTTGCTGCTGGTGTTCTGGGCGTTGCTGACTGCCGGCTTCGGGGGGCTCCCCAGGTCGCTGTCGGCCGAGCACCCGGTGCAAAAGCTGGACTACAACCGCGACATCAAGCCGATCCTGTCGAACAACTGCTTCCGCTGCCACGGGCCCGACGCCAAGGAGCGCAAGGGGGGCAGCGACGGCCTGCGGCTGGATACGGCCGATGGGGCCGCCGTGGACCTGGGGGGCTACCAGGCGATCGTGCCCGGCAACCCCGACAAAAGCGCCCTCATCGCCCGCGTCACCTCGCAGGATGCCGACGAGCAGATGCCGCCGAAGTCCAGCGGCAAGCAGCTCTCGGATCGCGAGATCGCGCAGCTCAAACTCTGGATTCGGCAGGGGGCCAAATACGCCAGCCACTGGTCCTATGTCAAGCCGGTGCGGCCGGCGTTGCCCGCGGTCGCCGCGCGTGACTGGCCCCGCAACGAGCTCGATTACTTCATTCTCAACCGCCTGGAACGCGAGGGGCTCAAGCCCTCGGCCGAAGCGGACCGCGCGGCGCTCATTCGCCGCGTGTCGCTGGACGTGACCGGGCTGCCGCCGACGATCGCCGAGGTCGACGCGTTTCTGGCCGACACCGATCCCCAGGCTTATGAAAAGCTCGTGGACCGGCTGCTGCAAAAGCCGGCCTACGGCGAGCATTGGGCCCGCATGTGGCTCGACCTGGCCCGCTATGCCGATTCGGCCGGCTACGCCGACGACCCGCCCCGCACCATCTGGCTCTATCGCGACTATGTCATCCGCTCGTTCAACGCCAACAAGCCTTTCGATCAGTTCACGCTCGAGCAGATCGCGGGAGACTTGCTTCCCCATCCCACGGAAGACCAGCTCGTGGGCACCGCGTTCCATCGCAACACGCTCACGAACAACGAGGGCGGCACCAACGACGAAGAGTTCCGCAACGTGGCGGTCGTGGATCGGGTGAGCACGACGATGGCCGTGTGGATGGGCACGACGATCAACTGCGCCCAGTGCCACGACCACAAGTACGATCCCCTCTCGCAGGAAGAGTTCTTCCGCTTCTTCGCCTTCTTCAACCAGAGCGAGGACGCGGACCTGCGGGACGAATCGCCGCTGCTGTCCGTGTTCGACGAGGACCAGAAGAAACAACGCGCCGCCTTGCAGGGCGACATCGCCAAGGTCGAGCAATCGATGCGCGGGCCGCTGCCCGAGCTCAAGGACGCGCAGGCCCGCTGGGAGCAGGCCTTCCCGCTCGACCTGAAGTGGACCACCCTCAAACCGAGCGTGGCAAAATCACAGGAGGGCATCGCCTCGACGGTGAGCGACGACGGCGCCGTGCACTTTGCGGCTGGGGCCCGGAACGACCGCTACACGATCGACGCCCCGCTGCCGGCCGCGAAGCTCCGCGCCGTGCGGCTCGAGGCACTGCCGGACGACGCTTTGCCCGGCAAGGGACCCGGCTACGCGGACGGGAATTTCCTGGCCACCAAGATTAGCGCGGCGATCGTGCCACCCGCGGGCCAGACGGCGCTTGGCCGCTACGTGCGGATCGAACTGCCGGGCCATGAAAAGACCCTGTCGCTGGCCGAGGTGCAGGTGTTTCACGGGGCCGACAACGTCGCGCTCCTGGGCGAAGCCCGGCAGAGCAGCACCGACAACGGCGGCCTGGCCCGACTGGCGATCGACGGCATCACGGACGGCCGCTACCACGAATCGACTTCGACCACGAAGACCTTCCCGGCCGACAATCCCTGGTGGGAAGTCGATCTCAAAAGCCAGACGCCGATCAATCGCATCGTGATCTTCAACCGCACGGACGAAGGGACGGTCGACCGGCTGAAGGATTTCCGCATTTTTGTGCTCGACGAGAAACGCGCGACGGTCTGGCAGCGCGGCGTCTCGTCTCCGCCCAAGCCGAGCGTCGCGCTGGCGATGGATGGACCGCAGCCGATCGAGTTGGAAGTGGCGGTGGCCGACTACGCACCGCCGGGACTCACCGCGCCGCGCGTGCTCAAAAGCCCTGAGCCGCAAGTTCAGAATTGGTCCGTGGCGGGCGAGACCGGACGGCCGCACGCCTTGACGCTGGTCGCTGGGGCGACGATCGACGTGCCGGCCGGCTCGCAGTTGAGGTTTCGCATCGAAAACGAGGCGACCCTTCCCAACCTGGTGCTGGCGCACTTCCGGCTGTCGGTGAGCGACGATGCCCGGGCGGCCCAGTGGGGCGGCACGCCGCTGGCGGTGCTCGACGCGCTCCAGACCGCCGCCGCCCAGCGTTCGGCCGCCCAGCAGGACGTGCTCGCCCGGTACTATCCGTCGATTGCTCCCGAGTTGCAGCCTTCGCGCGATCGGGTCAAGCAGTTGAACAAGCAATTGGCCGGCATCAAGCCGATCACCGTGCCGGTGATGCGGGATTTCGCGGAGGCCAAGCACCGCGTGACGAAGATTCAGCATCGCGGCAACTATCTGGACGTGGGTGCGGAAGTCACGGCCGGGACGCCCGCCGTGTTTCCGCCGTTGCCCTCGGCCGTGCCTCGCGATCGCCTGGCGCTGGCCAAATGGCTGGTCGATCCGAACAATCCACTCACGGCGCGGGTGATCGCCAATCGCTACTGGGAACAGATTTTCGGCATCGGCATCGTCGCCAGCAGCGAAGAATTCGGTTCGCAGGGCGAACCGCCCTCGCACCCGGAAATGTTGGATTGGCTGGCCACGGAGCTCCAGCGGCTGCACTGGGACATGAAAGCCTTCGTGAAGCTGCTGGTGACCTCCGCCGCTTATCGCCAGACATCGCTGGTGACGCCGGAGCTCGAGGCCCGGGATCCCGACAACCGGCTCTTGGCGCGCGGGCCGCGGTTCCGGCTTTCGGCCGAAACGGTTCGCGACCAGGCGCTGTTCGCCAGCGGCCTGTTGAGTCCCAAGCTTTACGGTCCGCCGGTCCAGCCGCCGCAACCTTCGCTCGGCCTGAGCGCGGCTTTTGGCAGCAAAATCGATTGGCAGACCAGCGCCGGCGACGACCGCTACCGTCGCGCCTTGTACACCTCCTGGCGGCGCTCGAATCCGTATCCGTCGATGGCGACGTTCGACGCGCCCAACCGCGAAGTCTGCACCGTGCGCCGCACGCGCACCAATACACCGCTGCAAGCGCTGGTCACGATGAACGATCCCGTGTACATCGAAGCCGCGCAGGCGCTCGCCCGGCGGATGGTGGCCGCGGGCGGCTCCTCGCCGACCGAACGCGCCCGGCTGGGCTTCCGGCTGTGCCTGGCCCGGGTGCCGCACGACGAAGAACTGGCCCGGCTGGTCAAGCTTTATGAAACCGCGCGGGCACAGTTCGAAAAGAATCCCGTGGACGCCACCCGCATGGCGACCGACCCGGCGGGCCCGGCGCCGAAAGACGCCAACCTGGCGGAACTGGCCGCCTGGACCGTGGTTGGCAACGTGCTGTTGAACCTTGATGAAACGTTGATGAAGCGATAGACGAACAAGATTTTCCGGGCCGTCGCAGGAGAACGAACATGGATCCTCAACTGCAACACTTGCAGCTCGAACGCTTGCAGCTTCAGACGCGGCGGCAATTCCTGCACAACTGCCAGTTGGGCGTGGGGGCCATCGCGCTCTCGTCGCTTTTGGCCGGGGAGGCGTCGGCCGGCTCCGTCGTCAACCCGCTCGCCCCCAGGCAGCCGCATTTCGCGCCCAAGGCCAAACGCGTGATCTATCTGCATCTGACCGGCTCGCCGCCGCATCTGGACCTCTACGACTATAAGCCGGATCTGGTCAAATTCGACGGCAAACCGTGCCCGGACGAATTCACCAAGGGCAAAATGTTCGCCTTCACTTCCGGCACGCCCAAGCTGCTGGGCACGCGGCGGAAGTTCAGCCAGCACGGCAAGGCGGGCACCTGGCTGTCGGACGCGATCCCGCACCTGTACGACGTGGCCGACGAGATGTGCGTGGTCCGCTCGATGTTCACCGAGCAGTTCAACCACGCCCCGGCCGAGCTGCTGCTCTACACCGGCTCGGCCCGCTCCGGCCGGCCGTCGATGGGCGCCTGGGTGACCTACGGGCTGGGCTCGGACAACGAAAACCTGCCGGGCTTCGTCGTGCTGATCTCCAGCGGCGTGCAGCCCAACGGCGGCAAGAACTCCTTCGGCAGCGGCTTCTTGCCGTCGGTCTACCAGGGCGTGCAGTGCCGCTCGCAGGGCGACCCCGTTTTGTACGCCTCCGATCCGCCGGGCATGAACCGCGGCCTGCGCCGCCAAACGCTGGACGCGATGCGCGACCTGAACGAAATGCAGGCCCGTGAACTGGGCCATCCCGAGACGCTCACGCGGATTGCCCAGTACGAGCTGGCCTTCCGCATGCAGACCTCCGTGCCCGAGGTGATGGACATCTCGAAGGAGACGAAAGCCACGCTCGACGCTTACGGGGCCCAGCCCGGCGCCTCCAGCTTCGCCAACAATTGCCTGCTGGCCCGCCGGCTGGTCGAGCAGGGCGTGCGCTACGTGCAGCTTTTCGACTGGGGCTGGGATTTTCACGGCACCGACGTTTCGACCGGCATCGAAGAGGGCCTGACCAAGAAATGCGCCACGATGGACAAGCCGGTCGCGGCCCTGCTCAAGGACCTCAAGCAGCGCGGGCTGCTGGACGAGACGCTGATCATCTGCGGCGGCGAGTTCGGCCGCACCCCGTTCCGCGAAGGCCGCTCGTCCGGCGGCACGACCCTGGGCCGCGATCATTATCCCGACTGCTACAGCATGTGGCTGGCCGGCGGCGGCGTGAAAGGCGGCTACACCCACGGCGAGTCCGACCCGCTGGGCTTCTCGATCGCCCGCGACAAGGTCCACATCCACGACCTGCAAGCCACGATCCTGCACCTCATGGGCTTCGACCACACGCGGCTCACCTTCCGCTTCCAAGGCCGCGACTACCGCCTGACCGACGTCGCCGGCGAAGTGGTGAAGGGAATTCTGGCGTAGCCCCGCTACGGGGCGAGCAAGTTCGCACGGGCTCGCGCACATTTCCGTTCGTTGGTGGCAGCCAACTTATACCGACCCCAAACCGCGATGAGCCAAATCCGAACCAAAAGAGCGGCGCTGGCCTGCGCCATCTGCGCAATGGCCGTGTTCGATAACCCGGGCAAATGCTGCGCAGACGCTCCCGAGGACCCGCGGATCGCGAAAACGAAAGAGGCTTTGCGAGTCGCACTGGGCGGCGGCGGTGCCTTCGCGAAGGACGACGACGCGCAATACATGAAGAAGGTCAAACTTCGCGACCAAAAGCTTACCGGCGATGAACGAAATTTCTCCCTCGGATTTCAACGCGGCTATGAGGCTGTTGCGAACGCGAAGGCGTCGGATTTCGCACATCCCATGATCCTATGCGCAAAAGTGTTTGAACGAGAAGGCCATCCCGAGCAAATTGAACTCTTTATGTTTTTCTTGGCGTCCGAGGAAAACACGAAGGGTGTTTTCATTCAGGACGCCGTGGGGAAAATCCTCGCAACCGGCAAGGTCGAAGTCGGCTTCGGGTCCGAGGACCTCCTGCAATGTGCGACCGTTCGACTCACGCCGGGCGGCAACCCAAAGTTGCCGGAAATCCTCTTGGACCGGAAAGCGTTGACCCAAGATTTGTCGGTCGGGCTTATTGAAAAAGACGGCCACCGCACCAAGCCGGTTCAGGCCTTCATCGAACAGGATCTGCGTAAAGGTCCGAAGGGAAAGGCGAAAGAATAAGAGCCTATCCGAAAACCGCCAGGGACTGCCCCCATTTTGCGCAATCTGCGGAGCAAAATGGGGACCGTCCCTCTCTCCCGGGCGGTTTTCGGATAGGCCCTAAATGATAATCCAGTTTTCAAGTCGGAGTCCGCGATTCGCTCGCTCGACCACACGCGGCTCACCTTCCGCTTCCAAGGCCGCGACTACCGCCTGACCGACGTCGCCGGCGAAGTGGTGAAGGGAATTCTGGCGTAGCGGGCGATCAACACCTCCTGGTTTGTGCAGTTTACGCCTATTTGGTGGCTGTCACCTTTTTCCACCTCGCTTTTTCAGCGCGTCGGCCCTGCTCTGATCTTGTTCGGCCAGACCGCTTTCGCCGCGGGCCAGGTGTACCTGGCTGCGAATCTGGTAAAAGCCGGGTTGATCCGCCTCCCTGGCAATCGCCCGGTCCGCGCAGCGCAAAGCGCGATCGAGCAATCCGGACTCGTCATGCCCGGCGGCGAGCGCCTGCCCATACGCCTCCAGCAAGGCCGCGGCCTGCTTGGCGAAGAACGTGGTCTCGACGGGGCCCAGCCGCTCGGCGGCATCGTAATCCGCCAGTCCGGCGCGCAGTTGCCCCTGGCTCAGCCGGCACATGGCGCGTTGCGCGAAAAAAGTGGGATCGTGAGGCTGTTCCCGGATGGCCGACGAAAGCGCCGCCTCCGCCGCGCGGAAGTCTCCTTGCCCCTGCTGCTTGATCGCGATTCGCCGGTTCTCATAAGCCTTCTCATAACGCGAGGGAGGAAATACTTCGAACTGACCGTTGGCGTACGAGGGAGTGGCGCTCAATCCAAATCGACGCGCTTGTTCGTGAATCACTTGCTTGGCGTCCTGGGGATACCAGCCGTGCGCCAGGTGGGGATCGGTGACCACGAGCATGGCTCCGACCTTATATCCAGCGAGGCCTGCGAACGCCTCAGCCGCCGCCTCCGACGTGATGATCGACGGGAGCATCAGCGCGCGACGGCGCGCATAATAAGGAATCTCGGGCGACCATTCGTGTCCGTAGATGATGACGATCTCGTCTGCTTCCGTCACCCGGTCGATCG
>Ga0302325_10036461_pt1 | contig 10025 bp, 7 predicted proteins | sample Palsa_T0_2_FD_201948 | JGI IMG/M metagenome (GOLD analysis project Ga0302325, IMG submission 201948) | Peat permafrost microbial communities from Stordalen Mire near Abisko, Sweden - Palsa_T0_2 | ecosystem: Environmental > Terrestrial > Soil > Palsa > Peat permafrost | place: Sweden: Abisko... | reverse complement strand
CGGAAGCCGCGAGCTCAGCGGTGGCGGCGGGGGCACCGCCGTGGTGCTGCTGGGCAACGTCGGGGCGCGGTCGCTGGTGCTCGTCAACGTGAATGCCACGCCGCCGATAGCGACCATCGACACCAGGGCAGCGAGCCCCAGGAACAGCTGCGGTAACCGGTTTCCGCGCTGCCTCGCGTCGAATGGCTCGACCCTCGGCAGTTGCATCAACTGCGAGGGGGTGACGCGGTTGTCGTCGTCATATGGCTCGCCGGTATAGACGATCGGCTCGGCGTTGGAGTCGTCGGCCTGCGACCAGGCCAATTCTTGCAGCCGTTCCGACGGGTCCGGGTTGAACGGGGCATCGACGGCCGGAACCGTGAACGTGCCCGTCGGCGCGCCGAATGTACCCGTAGGTGTACCGAGCGAGTCCGTGGGCGCAGCGAAGGTGCTGCTCGACGTGGCGAAGATGCCAGTCGACGTCGCGAAGCTGCCGGTCGACGCACCGACCAGCGCAGCCATCGTCGACTCTTCGAGCTCCTCGTCGTGCTGCTCGAGGGGCTGGCGGGCCGAGAGCATCGCCGCGCCGACCGCCACGGCGAGTCCGGGCTGCACAGCGGTTACCACCGAGGCCTTGGTGTAAGACGAAAGACGTTGGGCCACAATCGGCATCGTGGCGACACCGCCGGCCATCGCCACCGCCGCGAGATCCCTGCGACGAAGTCTGTTGCGGCGCAGCATGTCATCGAATGCGGCGAGCAGATCGTCGAGCTTGCCCTCGATCAAGCTGTCGAGCTCATCTCGGCTTACCTCGACGCGGGCGCGCCGGCCGGGCAGGTCGGCGATCAGCTCGGTCGCCGTCTTCCTGGAAAGCCGCTCTTTGGCCAGACGGCACTCCTCGTGCAGACTGGCGAATTGCCCGACAGCGGCGGTGCTGGCGGGATCGGCGCCGTTGCTGTGGCCCGCACTGTCCAATGCGTGCACCAGTAACGCCTGATCGACGCCGTCGCCGGAGAACTCCGAGTAGCGCAGTGTGCTGGTTATGGGGGTAAAACCCGACGCTGCGTCAGCCAGGGTGATGCTCGTGCCACTGCCTCCGAAATCGAATAGCGCGACAACCCCTTCGGCGGGCAACCGCGAATCGGAGTTCAACGCCGTCAGCGCGGCAACGGAATCCGACACCAGGCGCGGGGCGATGTCGTCTCGCACGAAACCTGAATGAGTGCTCAGCGCTTCTTGCAAACCCCGCAACGCCTGTGGTCGCCAATGCGCGGGAACGGCCATCGTGATGTTCGACGTCGACGGCTCGCCACCAGTCGCGGTGATCAACGCATCCAATGCCTCGACCAGCAATAGTGCCGGGTCGTGCGTCGAGCCATCACCAGACTGCAGAGCCTGTGAACCGCCGACCCGCTCGACGAAGCCCGCCATCAGCGTGCCGGTGTCGGCTGCATCCGGGTTCTGAACGGGTACACCGAGTTCCGGCGCGCGATCTGGAAACAGCGTCAACACTGCGCGGCGTGAGACGGGCGGATTTCCGCTGCGGACCGCGGCTAGATTGGTGGTCCCGATCGATAACCCCAACGGGTCATGCATAAGGCGAATACCTTCGTCGATAGCGGTCGGTGGCCAGGGTCAACCATAACCGCGGTCACGCTACGACGATCGGGCACAACATCATCGGTATCTGGTCGATGCGGTTGTGTCACCGAGTTGATATGGCAGACGGCTTGACAGATCGACGCGTCACAGCACAGTCAGCGGCAGCGACTGCCGGGGCTGAAACTCGAACGTCGATCCGCCACTGACTTTGGCAATTGACACCTCAGACAGCTCTTTAGCGGGAGTGTCAATCTCAGACAATTCGACGATCCAGTCGGTGCTGTCGCCGCTGACCTCAACGTGGATGTGCGGATCGATCGCGGTGGCGATCGCTTGAAGCGGCTCGATCGACTCCGGTGAGCACAGGGAGATCCACGCCGCATCGTCGTGGGCCGGTGACCGGTGAACATGCAGCCGACCGTCCGTGTCAGCGTTGACGTAGCCCACCGGATTGAACAACGGATGCAGCTCGAAAACCCGCGTCAAACCGGCGATCCCGGCAGGCAACGCCAGCGCGCGATGGATGCGCTCAGCGCCCAGTCCGGCAACGCCGATCAACTGGCGGGTGCATACCGAGTCGGCCAGCTTGATGTCCGATCCTGCCCGCGCCCGCACCGCGATCGCAAAGGACAGATACAGCAAGTGCATCTGCAGACACACCTCGTCGGCCATCCGTACCAGCGCCGAATGCGAGAACGCCTCGAAGTCGAAGTCTGACACCACCGGGCCCGAATAGTCAGCCAGGCCTTCGTCCGACGGGTCGATCGGATCGAGTTCCCACTTGGCAGCGCGGGTTTCGGCCACGATGTCCAGCGCCGGAATCCCCTCGACGGGCGGATAGGACTCGTCGATGATCACCGTCCAAGCGCAGTGCGGATGCCGATCGGACGGAACTCGGGGCGGGCGGTGGATAGGACGCACCTGCGCGCGCACATTCGTCGCGACCGCGGTGGCGTCGAACGTCGGATCCTCAATGGTGTGACACATTCCCCGGACGTAGTCGTCGCCCATCGGTTCGACGTCCATCAGCGCGCCGCAATGGTCGAGATGAAACTCGCCGTGCCAGCGATCGTGAATGGTGTAGCGGAAGTCCATGAATTGCGGCGGGGCGCCGATATCGAGCTGTAAGCCTTTGAAAATCGTGAACACGTCGACGCCCTCGTAATTCAGGGCGCGCTGCATGCGTCTGGTGTAGACCGGGCTGGCGCCGGCCCACTCCTCGATGGCGATCTGCACCATCTCGTCCCGGCCCCATTCCTGGATGCACCAGGCCATGCCGGAGCGGTCGATCATCTGCCCGATCAGCAGCAGTTCGGGAAGCAGAACGGCGAGCTCGTGACGGGACAGCTGTGCGTAACGCGATTGGCTCACCGCCCAAAAATAGAGGTGACTATGTTATAAAGTCAACAATGTCTATCGACGCAGGTCGGACGCCCCGACCATCCGTCAGTCCCACCCGGCGAACGAACGCGCCGCGCAAACGCGGAGACGACACCCGAGCGAAGATCATCGACGAGACCGTGCGCTGCATCGTGGAAGAGGGTTTTGCCGCCGCGACCGCAAAGCACGTTGCCGAACGCGCAGGCGTCACCTGGGGCGTCATCCAGTACCACTTCGGCGACCGCAGCGGCCTGCTGATGGCCGTCGTCGACGACGGGGTAGCCAGGCTGCTGGACAGCCTGTCGTCGGCCGATGTGAGCGAACTGCCGCTGCGAGAGCGCATCGAGGTCGTCGTCGACACCGCGTGGAGCTGCTACAGCAGCCCGACATCGATGGCGGCGTTCGAGATCCTGCGGGCCAATCGCGCCGGCCCGGGCGGTTCCTCACGGCGTCACCTGCTGGAGATGAACTCTGCGATCGGTCAGCTCGGCAGACTCATAACCGATGACCCATCCAATGATGGTGTGGCCGAGGTGATTTGGGCGACCCTGCGCGGTGTGGTGTTGGCGCAGATGATCGTGGGGACCTCGATCGACTGGCAACGTGAGCGCCGCGCGCTCATCGACATGGTCACCCGCTATCTGCGCTGACCCCGCGTCACGCTACTGCATACCCATCGGCGTGTGCTGCAATGACGTGATGAGCTCTTACGATCAAGTCGCCTATCTGTCCGACGTCGCCGCGATCGAGCTGGTCAAGTACCGCTATCTGCGCGGGCTCGACACCAAGCATTGGGACGACTTCGCCGATACCCTCACCGAGGACGTGATCGGCGACTATGCGGCGTCGCTCGGCGAAGAGCACCGCTTCACCAATCGTGCCGACCTGGTCGAGTTCATGCGCTCTTCGCTGGGCGCGGGCGTGATCACCGAGCACCGGGTTACCCATCCGGAGATCACGGTGAGCGGCGACGAGGCAACGGGTCGCTGGTATCTGCAAGACCGCGTGATCGTGGCCGAATTCAACTTCATGTTGATCGGTGCCGGGTTCTACCGCGACCGTTATCGCCGTACCGCCGACGGCTGGCGAATAAGCGCGACCGGATATGACCGCACCTACGAGGCGACGATGTCGCTGAAAGACATCGACTTCAAGGTGACTCCCGGTCGCGCGCTGGCCTGAAAGACGAATGCCCTTGTCCTGACGATTCCCCTTGTTCCTGAAGATTATTGGGTGATCGCCATCACGGCGCCGGGGCGTAGCCATTGGATGACCTGCACCAGCTTGGCGTCGTCGATCGCCACACAACCCGCGGTCGCGCCGCCGTCGGTGGTGTGGAAAAAGAACGCAGCACCTTTGCCCGGCTGACGATTGGGGTTGACGCCCATCACCACCGCGTGCTTGTACTGCGGGATTTCGAGGTTCTCACTTGCTGCGGTGCTGAACGGGCACTGGGCCTTCTTGCAGACCTGCATCGTGTTGAAGGTCGCGCTGCCATCATCGCCGTTCCACCAGTGGTCGGACCCGACTTGGACGTACTTGAGCCCCCCACCCGGATTGGGCGCCGTGCCGAAGGCAAACGGCAATGCGAACACACCCATCGGGGTAGCCGGGTAACCGCTCTTGGCCTCAGCCGCAAGGCCCGCCGATCCGATGTGCGTGGGTATGGCGGCCGCAACGGGCTGCCAGCCTGCGGCGTCCCGTTGATAGATGTCCATTTTTGCGTTCGAACCGCCGACTCCGACAACGGAAATCACCTGCGTGGCGTTACCGACCGAAGGCGCAAACCAGGGTGCGCCGACTGCACCCCCCATCGGCGCTGTCGCCATCGGCACAGCGGCTGCGATCACCGCAGCGCACAATAGACCCAGCAGTCGGCGCACCGTCTCATCGTCAACGCCGCCTCGCCATGAGGTCAAGTCAAGGTTGCGCGTCGATCAGATCACCGCGCGGCTGCGACCCGTTGCTCATCACCGTCATTGCTGCATACACCTATATGTTCGTATGCGTCGCACTCACGATCTCGGGGTATAGAAAGCACTTAATGTCACCGTCAGATCACAGCCGCACGCCGTCTGGTCACGGCAGCACGAGCAAGCTCGCCGTGTCGAGCGGGGTCGTGCCACCGCTGACGGTCTGGCTGGGATCGGCGATGTACACCTTTCCCGTCGACCGGGACGTCATCGTGGGACGCAACCGCGAATGCGACATCTGCTTGAGCGACGTCAATCCTGACGACCTGACGCTGATATCGCGGGTGCATGCGATCCTGCGGTTCGACGGCGATCAGTGGGTGGTTATCGACAAAAGCCAGAACGGCGTTTTTGTCGCTGGATCACGCACCAATCTGGTGTCCATTCACGATCGCCTCAGCATCGCGTTGGGCAGCCCGCACGGCCCGCGGTTGACCTTCCGCGTCGCGACATCGGCGACGCCGCCGCGACCCCGCAGTGAGACGCCGAGCGACAGCCCGGAGACGGCAATGTTCCGGCCCGGGGGTCCGCCACCCGCGACGCGCGCATCGTCGCGGCCGCCGGTCGGCTCAGCGAGATCGCAGCCGATTCGACGGACCGCTCCCCGACCGGTCACCGAGCCCAGGCGAGCGCCGAGTCCGCCGGTCCCGTCGCACACGGCGGGGTCCCACGCCTCGGTGACGGTCGGCCGCGCCAAGACCAACAGCGTCGTCGTCGAGGACGCGCTGGCGTCCCGCGTACACGCGGTGCTGGTCTCAGGTCCGGCCGGGGTGGAAATCCGCGACAACAACAGCAGCAACGGCACATTCGTCAACGGCACCCTGATCACCACCGCGATGTTGCGTGACGGCGACGTCGTCACCATCGGCAACACCGACCTACTCGCGACCGGCAACACCCTGGTGCCCCAGCCGGCAGCAGCCCGCACCAATGGGCTCACCGCCCACGGGTTGGCCTTGACCGTTGACGGTTGCCAACTGCTGCAGAACGTGTCGTTCACCGCTAAAGCGGGGACTTTGACCGCCGTGATCGGGCCTTCCGGCGCCGGAAAATCGACGCTGGTCAAGCTGATCGGGGGCGCGATGCCGCGCAGCGCCGGCGTAGTTGCGTTCGACGGGCACGACGTGCACACCGAATACGCCTCGATGCGCTCGCGGATCGGGATGGTGCCTCAGGACGACGTCGTGCACCGCCAGCTCACCGTCGAGCAGGCCCTGCACTACGCCGCGGAACTTCGGCTGCCCCCCGACACCTCAGTCGACGATCGACGGCAGGTGGTCAAGCGGGTGCTGGACGAGCTGGAGTTGACCCCGCACCAGAAGACTCGCGTCGACAAGCTGTCCGGCGGGCAGCGCAAACGCGCATCGGTGGCCATGGAACTGCTGACCGGCCCGTCGCTGCTGATCCTCGACGAACCGACGTCGGGCCTTGACCCGGCATTGGACCGGCAGGTGATGACGATGCTGCGGCGGCTCGCCGATGCCGGCCGGGTGGTCATCGTCGTCACGCACTCGCTGACCTACGTCGGGATGTGCGACCAGATCCTGCTGCTGGCGCCGGGTGGCAAGACCGCCTTCGCCGACCCGCCCGCGCAGATCGGGCCCGTGATGGGCAGTACCGACTGGGCCGATATCTTCGCCCGGGTCAGCACCGACCCAGACGGTGCGCACCGCGCATATCTGGCTCGCCATCCGGCCGGCCCACGGCGGCCGTCGCCCACTGCCGGCGCGGCACCACTGGGCCGGCCACCGCATACCAGCCAGTGGCGTCAGGTCGTGACGTTGGTGCGCCGCCAAACCCGGCTGATCACCTCCGATCGCGGCTACTTCGCGTTCCTGGCGGTGCTGCCGCTCGTGCTCGGCGTGCTGTCGTTGGCGGTGCCGGGCAGCACCGGGTTGGGATCCGTCAATCCGGCCGGCCCTGAAGAACCCATCGACATCCTGATCCTGATCAACATCGGCGCGGTGTTCTTCGGAACCGCACTGACCGTGCGCGACCTGGTCAGCGAGCGGATGATCTTCCAGCGCGAACGGGCCGTCGGCCTCTCGGCGTCCGCGTACCTGGTGGCCAAGGTCGTCGTCTACAGCATCGCGGCGCTGATCGGCACCGCGGTCATGGTCGCGACCATGACGATCGGTAAAGGCGCGCCCTCGCACGGCGGCGCGCTGCTGGGCGACGGCGTGCCGCATGCCGTCATTGAGCTCTACCTGGGCCTGGCTCTGACGGCCATCACGTCGGCGATGGTGGGGCTGGCGTTGTCGTCGCTGGCCCGCACTACCGAACAGGTGTTGCCGATGCTGGTGGTGACCATCATGGTGTCGATGGTGCTGGCCGGCGGCCTGATTCCGGTCACGGGGCGGCTGATCCTGGACCAGAGTTCGTGGTTGGTGCCGGCTCGCTGGGGCTTCGCCGCCTCGGCGTCGACCGTGGATCTGAACAGTGTCGAATCGGGCCTGCCGGCTGACCGATTGTGGCGCCACGTGCCGGACGCGTGGCTGCGCGACGCCGGCATGCTCGTGACGCTGTCCGTCATTCTGGCGGGGCTGGTCCGGTTCAGGCTGCGGTTGGGTACCCGGGCCCGCTGAACGAGGGCGCTCCCACCGGCCGCGGTAATACTGGAGTGATGCCGGTCTTTGTTCGCAAGCTGCTCGGCGTCACGTACCGGCCGTAGCAGGCTCAACTTTGATCCGCGACGGTTTCTACGATGACTACGTGGGTGATCACGCGTTCAGTCCGCCGGAGCGGCAAGCCGTCTATCGCGCGATCTCCGAGCGTCGCGACATGCGGCGGTTCGTGCCCGGCAGCACGGTTGCCGAAGACGTTCTTGCACGCTTGCTGCAGGCCGCCCACGCCGCGCCCAATGTGGGGCTGATGCAGCCGTGGCGATTCATCCGGATCACCGACCACGCGCTGCGACGACGCATCCACCGGTTGGTCGACGACGAGCGCCTGCTCACCGCGCACGTGTTGGGCCAACGCGAGCAAGAATTTCTGGCGCTGAAGGTCGAAGGCATCCTCGATTGCGCCGAGCTACTGGTGGTGGCCTTGTCCGACTGCCGAGACAGCTACGTGTTCGGCCGTCGCACCCTGCCGCAGATGGATCTGGCATCGGTATCGTGCGCGATCCAAAACCTCTGGCTGGCAGCAAGATCAGAAGGTCTCGGGATGGGATGGGTGTCGCTGTTCGACCCGCCTGAGCTAGCGGCGCTGCTGTCGATGCCCGCCGATGCCGAGCCGGTGGCAATCCTGTGCCTCGGTCCGGTGCCGGACTTCCCCGACCGGCCCGCACTGGAATTGGACGGCTGGGCGCTCGGGCGGCCGCTTGCCGAATTCGTCTCGGAGAACGGCTGGGGCAACGCGGCCCAACGCGCGACGTGAGCGTCAACTCATCGCGAGTTGCGCGATCAGCGTGTCGATTGCCGCCGCGGCATCAGCAGGCACAGCACGCTCGGACTCCGCGTCGAGAAGGACGGCAGGCGCGACCCCGGCGGCATTGGCGGCCTCTTCGAGGCTCAGCTCGGCCCGATGCCGCGCCCCGTAGAGCCGCTGGCCCAACGTGGCCGACGGCGATTGTGCGGCGCGCAACATCAGTTGGTTATAGGTCCGGCGCACCGCGCTCAGTGCAAGCACCACCGACGGGGTGCCCTTGGCGTTGCGGGCGGCATTCGCCGCCACCGCCTCGAGCTTGCGCAGGTCGGCGAGGATGGGGGCCGACCGCGCGGTGAAGTCCGGTTGCGTTGGATTGGGTAGAGCGTTGAGGGCCGTGCCGATGCTGTGCATGGCCAGCTCGACGGCCTCGGTGGCCTCGCCGTCCTGAGCGACCGGACCGCCGTTGCGGATGCGCGTAATGGTTCCGGGAGGCCAGCTCAGCACTTCCTCCAATTTGGTCAATGTCCCGCGACGCGGCCAGCTGCGGCCTTTCTCGAACGCGATGAGGGTGCCGGCGTTGATGACTTTGTCTCTGGCCAGGCTGCGTTGGGTGATGTCGAGCTCGCGTCGACGGGCGGCTACCGCCCGACCGGCGCGGGCCACATCAGGATCGGTTTCGGCCAGTTCGTCCCAGGTGTCCTCGTCGTCAGGCTCGGGCTCGGGGTCGACGGCAGTGACCGCCGACTCATGCCGCGGAGCGCAGGGTGCGAGAACCACCGTGATTCCATCGGCGTCTCCCAAATGGATAGTGGTAGGGCCGGTGATCAGCACCGAGCTTCGACGAACTCCGTCAACGAACATGCCGTTGGTGCTGGTGTCAATGACCTGCCAGCCGTCGCCGCGCGGTTCCACCCGAACGTGCGAGCGGGAGATCCGGCCGTCGTTGACCCGCACGGCCGACGAGGGGTCTCTGCCGATGACAGCGACGCCGGTCGCCGGGTCGAGAATGTGCGATTGAGATCCGATCTGCACCGCCAGGGTCGGCACGCGCGCCGGCGCGGCTTGGCCAGTTGACATCGAACACTCCCTCTCGACTCATATCCGGGCTCGTCGCTACCGCAACGTCCCGACCACCAACCGAAGCAGCTGCTACAGCTTTCCGGCATATCCACAGCATTTGTCACCAATTTGCGCTCCGGTTTCGGCGAAAATCCGCTGCGTTCGGGTGCCTCGACTCGCCACTTGCGGGCCAGGCAACCCGCTAACCATAGCACCGTCCGACGGCCATTCCTGCACCTCAGCCGCATCATGCGACCGAACTAGACGCGCAACCCGGGTGCAGATGTAGCATCGCTTCATCTTATACGTTGCGATGAGACGCCTACTGACCTAAAGTCGTAGCAATCGCAGCGCAGATGCGCCGCAACTGGAGGGAAACGCTATGACTGCCACTGTCGTGTCGCTCATTACGTCGTCCGAGGAACTCGTCCCGATCTGCACCACCGACCCGGAGCGTTGGACCAGCCATCCCGACGACGAGGCAAAAGCGCTGTGTCGCGCGTGCCCGTTTCGTTGGCGGTGCGCCCGCGAAGCTTGGGAGACACCCGGCGCCGAAGGACTGTGGGCGGGTGTGCTGGTCCCCGAATCAGGGCGCGGCCGCGAGTTTGCCCTGCGTCAGCTGCGCTCACTGGCCGCGCATGGCGGCTACCCCGTTCGGCCTGG
>Ga0302325_10036459_pt1 | contig 10026 bp, 16 predicted proteins | sample Palsa_T0_2_FD_201948 | JGI IMG/M metagenome (GOLD analysis project Ga0302325, IMG submission 201948) | Peat permafrost microbial communities from Stordalen Mire near Abisko, Sweden - Palsa_T0_2 | ecosystem: Environmental > Terrestrial > Soil > Palsa > Peat permafrost | place: Sweden: Abisko... | reverse complement strand
GAAGTGTATGAATGGCCCTCCTTTATCTCGGCTTCCCTGCCGTAAATTGCCTATTGCTGACTTTTTCATATAGAACTGGGAAAGATTTATGGTAGATTTCCAGACATATCGACAAATGCATTCAGACCTGCAAAGCTTCAAGAGAACGTATCCGGGTATTGACAATCCAAAAGATCTCATGGATAAGGATGTCATGGAAAATGAGGACCCGCCATCGGAGCCCGACATCTACCTCTTTCCCCACAGCATCATAGGATACAACTTGCGCAGTAAAAAATGGGGTGAGTTTCGGTCTCCATGATTCGTGATTACTTTCGAACTGATGCTGTGTCCATCTAGTGGATCTCGAAGTTGATCAGATTAGAGACGTGACCTGGAACAAGCAATCCTTCGATCATCTCGTCATCGAACCGGAAACAAAGACGCTTATACGGGCCTTGATCACCAACCAAATCGCACGAGAACAGGGTACTGACATCATTGAAAGCAAAGGAAACGGCTTAATCATCTTGCTTCATGGCGGCCCTGGAACTGGCAAGACCTTCACGGCCGAAACTGTTGCAGAGATGGCCGAAAAGCCTCTTTTCAGGGTCACCTGCGGTGATATTGGTGTAAAGCCAGAAGAAGTTGAGAAGTACCTTGAGTCCGTCCTTCATCTTGGGAAAAACTGGGGATGTGTAGTCCTGCTCGATGAGGCCGACGTCTTCCTTGAACAACGTACTCTCACGGATCTCGAACGGAATGCCCTCGTCTCAGTCTTTTTGAGAGTCTTGGAATATTACGAAGGCATCTTAATTCTAACTTCTAACCGAGTTGGGACATTCGACGAAGCCTTCAAGTCCAGAATTCAACTCTCTCTCCATTATGACAATCTAACAAAACCCCAACGGAGCAAAATTTGGAAGAACTTCTTGAATCGCCTGAAACAAATGGACAAGGAATGCGACCTTGGCATCACAGAGCCCGGTTCTAAGAAGCGAAAGTTCACGGAACCTATGGGTATTGATTTTGACGATATCGATTGTTATATCGAAGAGCTTTCTGAGTTCCAAATGAATGGCCGGCAGATTAGGAATGCGATTACAACTGCTAGGCAGCTGGCGAAGTTCGAGAAGGAGGATATGTCGTATAAGCATCTCAAACATGTTATAAAGGTTGCGAGCAAGTTCGATAAGTACCTGGAAAAAGTTCAGGACGGGATTTCGGATGATGCAGTGGCAAGGTCGGAGGGAATTCGATAGTAATGACGCTTGTCAATCTTGATGTCATTGAGGCCGAGACTACCGAACTTCACTGGGAGAATCAAGCCATCAAGCTCGGAGCCACAAGCTTTGAAAAGCCGCAAGCCCGGGTACGCCATTGGAGAACACTGATTATGAATCTTGAATTCGTTGCGAAAGTAATACGGGAAGCTTGATTTTTGCAACGCAACTACCGCATTTGACCATAGGGCTTCGTGGCTAGAGGTGTAACGATAGTAACTGATCTTGTCCACTGAGAATTTTGAATTTTGTACAGTCGAATAATTATTTCTTTCGCATACACAATGCATCGAATTCGACCTTGTGAGCCAGAGCAAATATAACCCTTGTAAGCCCTTAACCAAAGCTCGGGGTCTAGAGAGGCATGCTAGAACGATTTCAAGTGATTCATTGACTCGTGAAAAGTGTCGGTGAATGATCAAAGAAACCCTATTCCAGCAAGACATCCGCCAACATTCCCGAATGCGGTCCTGACAATGATTCACGCACCTCACTCAACCCAAATCTATATCTCACCACTTCAAACCCATTTCCCCCATGCCTTTCCAATTTATTCCAAACCATTGTTAGCAACTATCGATCCCTCATCTCTACACGTCCATAACAATGTGTCAACAGGTCAACACTCTCCACGCCTGCACTCACACCGCCCCGGGTCCATTAGTATCATGCGGGTGCCCCTCTGTCGCCTTTCACCGGCGCTCTGTAAAAACGGTACAACCGGGAACCCTCTGTCCCGCTTGCGCACCAAAAGTATTCGTACCCGTCTTCCCACCACCGCAACCCCAAGTCCTCTACCTCCCACCACCACCAATAATCCTCCAACAGCCACCACCAGTCCCCACCCTCCCCCAAATTACTCCCGGGCCCGGCTCCCACGGCGCTCCTCTGCCCGTCCCACCTGGCACTCCAACTTCCCTCCGCTGGGAAGTCATAAACGGACGTGCGCAACCCGTCGTTCACTACAGCTCCCCCACCTCAAATCCCAATCCAAATCCGGGAGGAAGACACGGATATAACTCTCTCCATGGCTATGATCCAGGAGCGTTACCACCAGGTTGGGGAGCACAGCCGAATCCGCTCCCGGCAGGTGCGAGAGGGTATAATACGCTGCATGGCTATGATCCGGGAAGCTTGCCGCCTGGTTGTAAGTCTATCTCTTCTTATATTTTTTGTTCGGTTCTTGTGGGGGAAATACGGGGAAGAGAACAGCATGTTCTGGAGTCTGACACACCCAAAGCGGCTTGAGGGTGCTCTCTACCTGATATATATAGCAGTTGCAGATACTGATCTTTGTAGGGGGAGGAGCGCCTCCTATTCCCGTTCCCGTTCCAGCTCCCGTGTCAATTCCTGTCGCTATTCCCGCTTCCCTCCCTGCTCCTGCCACAGTCCCGCCCCAGCCACAACCTCAACCGCAGCCTCAAGCGAACGTAGTTCATTTCGCAAACCCAGTAGCTGCGAGCACTGGATACAACACAGCAGGAAACCAAGTCCAGGGAGGGGGACAAGCAACAAGAGCAGCCGATATTTCTAGCACGGCGGCATCGCATGGATCAGCTTCAGAGCCAAGAGGAGATATGTCAACTGCGGGGTCGTTGACTGCGACTTCGTCTGCAACGTCTTTGATGGGGACAAGTTCCGCAAGTGGCAGTGGTAGGAGATGAATAGAGACAAATGAAGAATGAAGAATAAAGAAAATAATATTGGGCGTAGGGAAATTTATTTGATAGACCGAGGGAAGGAAATGGATGTTGAACTACAACGGAGAGAAATTGCCTGTAATAGAGATTGGTATATGCCTGATTTAGACGAAGTAAGAAAATATAAACGGGCCATGAACATGTCTATTCTCTAACGCGATTCATCTAAGTGCATCCTATCATGACTCTCGACATCGAGATTTTATTTGCCCGAAGAAAAGGACACCACTGCCCACTTTCCACTCCAAGCCCATTTTCGTGCTCCGCTATCACCACCGCCTCCTTCCATGGCTCGGAGCTTCTCATCCTCACCAGGCTTGAGACCAACAACAACATCTGCTTTGCAAGTTCGCAGAGCAAGAACATTGACGCCGGAGCCTGGACCCAGGGGGCCAATGGCCTTTGTGAACGGTGTGGTTGGATCCCACAGCGCCTGTAACCGTTAGGGTTGGCAAATCACAGATGGGGCAGACTTACATCTCTAGTCAATTTCCGGTAGTTAAGATCTCCCTTGAAGATCACAAGTTCACTCTCCTTCAAGTCCTCGTGAAGACGAGTATCTGAAGATGGCAATCTCCAGTAGCTACCTCCTTCTGTCCAGAATCGATTCGGTCGAAGCACCAGTTGTCCTTCGGCATGGAAACCACCCCACTCTTGGAATAGGAAAGATAGCGCGTCGATTTCATTCTGGGAGAGCGGCTCCGGGGTCTTGCCAGCGTGCTTCTCATCCTCTGAGGGTGTTGAGTAGAACGCTTGGGGGGAGGCCAATGCATTAAGAAGAGCCGCAAAGTCTGCTGGGAGTACGTCCGAGACGAACCAAGGAATCGACTTCGGGTGGAGGATGATATTTGTAGCGAGACCAGCGGAGAGGAGGAAGCCCGCCAGAATCAAGTCGACGTATAATTCGAACCCAGCATTGTCCAGCACAATGTCAACCCTCCTTTCTTTCTTCCGTTCGTTCTTCGCCTTTTTCAAAACGTCATATGCCGCCTCTAGATCATTGACAATGATGTTCTTCTCTGAAGCCTTGCGAGCCTCTGATCCTTGCAGCTTCTGAATATCTTCGTATGTGAGGGATGTCAAGAGCGACAAATCTGTAGCATTTCCCCAGAGACAAATCTCACACATTTCCATGAACAAGATCTTTTCTACTTCGTCAATTTCCGCTTTTGTTTTTGAACTGTTGCTTTCCATTTGTAATATAAGTTCGTGGTATCGGCCAGCGAGTTCGAGGACTGCCGGGCGGGAGGAACGGAAGGTGGAAATCTTTTGGCAGGCGAATATATCGTAGGACTTCCATTGTTGGGACAGGGAGAAGGAGGTTGCTACACGTCTGCCAGAATAATTAGATATTTTCGACGCAAGGAAGGGATACGGACCGATAGAGATAGCATTCTGCATAGAGCCAGGGGACATTGAACCATGATGGATTTCCCAATTGCTCCAGTTCTTTATTGTAACCTGCAACATCTGGTTGTCCATCATCTGGGAGTGGACTGGCCAGTCAGATTTGCTTTTGTTTCGCGGAGAGATCCTACGTTATCTTTCGGTCATGCTGGAGCTCATATTTGAGTTTGGCAAGATCCTCAACAATTCGCTTTCCTTGCTCCCGCTTGCCTTCGTCTTTTGTCTCCGATACAGCTTTGTGTACATCATCAATTGCTCCAGTCTTTCTCGTCAGCCTCATCCGTGGTCTGCTGGGTGTTTCTTACGAGTATAACGGGCCATCGGTCTCTGGCAGAGATGTACGCGAAGGAGGTTTTATCGGAGGTGGAAGAAGGCGCTGAAGGAGTTAGCTTGGAGCTTTTTGTGCAGAATTGAGGGCATACGGGTCTTTGTATCGTACTCCATTTTGACGCTGCTCGAGTCTTCGAAATTGGAAGGCGGAATCGAGGAGCTTTATACTCCTCTTCGACGCGTCTCCGTTTGATGCGCTGTCTCACGAAAGTTCGTGATGACCCCGCCGTGGGGCAGATTTTCCGATCACGTGATTGTTTCAACTTCAGATGAGAAATCTCCTCCTTCAAAAGCAAGACATCATAACAAACTGTGTCGAATCCAGCAAGAATTACAACATAGACCACTTTATCCAAGTTGGTCTCCTAGCTGCAACCTCGTTTCAAGTAATAGAAGCTTTACTTCAGTCCTGTATATTGGGAAGTTCCAAGAAAGCGGAACGCGTCATGCCAAGCCTACCCTCTTTCTCCTCTTCGAACTTCGTTGTCTCTACTATGCATATCCGTATCATGATGTAGCATCGGTTTCGAAGGGTATTATATTTCCTGAGCATCGCCTAAGTCTTCTGACAACTAGGTCTAGGAGCAGATTCGAGGGATTGAGTTCATCAAGGCTGAAGTGCGCTGAAAGAGGATCAATTGATCACGGAATTCGAGCAATCACTGTAACAGAGTGCGTTTGGTTGATGGGCTGCGATGTAAGCCCTCCAGAGCCTAACATCCGTTTCTCATTGTTCATATCAGACGACCCGATACCTAGTAGCGGGCCGAGCAGCACATCGGAGTATATTGCAAATGCTTTTCATACCAGCCTTACCTGGAGGATTGGTATTTTTTAAGAGATCGATTGCCTTCTCTTCCACATATTCTACCGATTATTTGAGCTTGTACCCCCTAGTGTGAAGCTATGCAAAGGGGTAATAAGCGAGTCCGACCCTCCGATGGGTCGGTGGCGTCACAAATTCTGCGAGTGCGCTGGTCCAGTAGCCTTTCAATATTCGTAGCATAAGATATTGGCTATTATAGTAGGCGCATGTCAATATCCTAGCAACACGCAACGCCTGCTAAAGATTCGTTGCTCTCCAATCTACAGGCACAAGTTCTTCGTTCTCATTGGGTGATCTGCTAGGCAGCGCCAAGCATGCTAGTTAACGCCTATACTAAACATCGGAAACTGCCATAGCATGCATTATGGTGGCTCCTCCAATGGCCCGAGAGCATTATCCCGTTGTGATTGCGGATTTGCGGATATCTATGTTGGATACGCAGCCTTTCGCATTCGCTTCAGTTCATAACTCTGATATCCTAAATATACCACCCCGAGAACACTCTACTATAACGAGCTTCCCAGAGAGGCGGGAAGTTTATCACGTAAACCTTCAGCCTAAAGATTGTAGGGAAGGCAGGAAAGGTATATATTCAGCCATCTCCTGTGTTGGAGTGCGGTAGAAAATGCGAGGCAACCCATTCTTCCTCGTTTCCTCTCAGAATAATAACCTATTTCAATATTCTTCTTCCACATTACTCCATACTCCCTCAACTTCCTGTTAGCTATCACTATGTCAGCTCAAAACGAACACGGCAAAGGTGTATCCCACGCCTTTGACAACTCCAAAGTCCCGGGCAAGGTCTAAGAAGCCGTATCTATTGGTCTGGAGAGAAAGATTCTAGAAGAGGCTTGACTCCCATCTTGTGTTTTCGCTCTTCATGCTTACAAACCCAGGTCCACCCAACAGGCAATGTGAACACAAGCACTAAGGTCTCCCATGCAAAGAGGGGCGGAGAGGCGAGCATTGTGCTGCAAAAGTTGCAGGAGAAGCTTCTGGAGAATATTGAACGTGTTGTGCCGAATGCTATTCATGATACTGGGGATTGAGGGTGGTTTGAGTAACATTGAAGTGGATGCGCTTTCTATTAATTTGCTGATGCATGAGAACCTAGGTGCAGGTAGACGAGTAGTTGATTAGTGTTTATTTTGAAATTAATTTTACTATTTCTGTTACTGCAGGCTGCATTTATCGGAGGGGCTCTTTCGATCATGCTACCAAACGCCTCGTTGAAGTTCACAATTAGGGGTTTCGTCTGATCACGTGATAAGAGTAGCTTGCTCATCGTTCTTCCTCACCAACTATACCTAGACTTGTAGTTGCTTATTCTAGTATCACTACGCATTTCGCAATTTTGCTCTGACATTTTTCGTAATTTGAAGTTCCCTGAGAAAAGGGCATCTGAAAGCAGTTTGAAAGCAACAAAAAGCTTCTGGGCTGGATGGCGGTAGAATTTTTTTTGGAATTATCTTTCATTCATTGAAGCAGTCGGCTGGTCCACCCATTTGGCCAAGACAAAGCACTAAATTCTTTGGAACAGTCGGTCAACATCATCTTATCTTGAGATCATTTCTTACCTTTGTTCTGAATTCGAGGTTCATAGGATCTAGAACATATATGCGGAAAGCTCTGAGTCTGGAAAGGCCTAGAGCATTGGCTTTATCCACACGAAAAGGGGCCGGTATATATGAGTCAACCTTCCTCAACTTGAATTAATAGGATCATAGCTTCCAGCTCGCCCCAACGGATCGCTGCCGATCCGAGCCTTCCTCTACTCTTGATCACCTTGACGATGGATAACTCAGCACTGCTCCCAGATATTATTTCGTACGGTGTGAACTTTGCACTGAAACGTTATGCCAAAGCTCAGCGTGAAGCCATCTACCTAGAAGCAGTGCGAGGCGAGCGCGGAGAGCCTCCCACCAGGCCATCCGATCGTGCCGACGTCAGGGCAATGGACGACAATGACTACATTCGTATCAAGGCAAGTTTACCATAGCACTCTACAATCCAATCACTAATGATCTTAGAATATTTGTGAGCTTGCGCTGTCCAGATGTCCTGATCGGAACGAATTCGATATCACTATTGGCTCGTTTAGATGGTCTGGCCACGAAGAACGTAAGTTTCCTGAATAATCAAATAGTGTGGACATTCTATTGACTCAATTAGACTTGTCTCCAAACCAGAAATCTGGGCACTTGATCGTCAGAGAAATGGTGGTCGGACAGGGCATGGAATTGCTTGTGATCGAGAATGATGTGTACTACAGTCTGGTCAGTGGACCTTCAGCTCAACCCTCCGCGGGAAATCAAGTGGCCTACATCCACGCTCTTATTTCCGATGCGAAGAGAAAGCGAGTAACATTCGCGGACTGGGTGTGTCTTGGTCGGTGGCAGCTGGAACGCAAGGGACGTCGAAGCGCGAGGAGAGGGGACATATGGGATTGATGTGGATCGTATCGAATGAGCGATCTGAAAAGATGGACTTGAATTGATTCTGCGGTGAGAGGTGCTACAGCCCACAGATTGGGATCTCGCAATTGAAGCCTCATACCTCCGAGAAATTCTCAAGGTTTACTGCCTCTATTAGTGCATGTTGGACTTCCGGACCTAGCTTTCGTCTGCAGCTTCTACAGTACAGTACATCGAATGAAATCCGTCCACACATGGATCTCTCGTAGAACAGTGCAAACGTGCTTCAATTTTGATGTTGAAATCAAACAGGCCTCTGTGATTATGTACCTTTGCAAGTGAATTGACTCTTCGATTTATCGCCTAATAATTTCTTCGTCAGCTCCCGTTTTTTTGCCCACACATGTCTTGAACTCTCTACGCAACCCATACCCTCAACAAGGCTTCAATTCCCTAAATAAGTTGGAATATTCAGCAGCAAAATGGATCCAGCTAACCTCTCCGTTCTTTCCCTCGCCGGAGCACTCGGAGCTATCAAAACCATCCATACCGAAGTCACTCTGCAGACAGGCAGATCAAGTCAGCACTCCTCAGAAGCTCTACCATCCGCGATTTGAGCATCACATTTTGATTTCTCCTCAACTCCGCGATCTCGAACTGCCCAGCCAAGGCCTGCAAGCTCGTCAACTGCGTCCTTGAGAACTCATAGATTGAAGATTCTGGGACAAATGCTGTTAGAGTATAGTTGATCCTCTCGCCTTTTATCGATTCTTGGCCGAGATTTGAAGCAAGATTTTTTGGGCGGCTCTTGAAAAATATCAGTGGTTGGATGGCACTATGCCGACTTTGGTAGTAGCTTTGAGAGGGGATCAGATTCTGTATCACGAGACTTTGGAGGCATATTAATGTTTTGCTGGCTTCAAGCTTCGTCAAAGAGCCTACGGGGACTTCCTCCAGATGCCCAGCTCCCCCTTCCAAGAGATTGAGAAGTTGACAATTGAGTAAGTTCATCTGTGTTCACAAAAGATGAAGTCTTATTGATTTACTATCGCTACGTTAGTCTTAGTTAAGGAAATCGCCAAGAAATTGAAATACACCAAGAACATGAATAATTATGGACCTTACAGAAGACCTAGAGAAGAAGATATTAAGGCGTTTTTGGGGTATAGTAACGGGTACAAAGCGGGTATTGGCGATTATTGAGCAACTCCCTGTCATTTTATGGTATCTGGAAAACGGGTGCACAGGCAGTATATTGGGATATCTGACATACAGTTTGGGGAATGCACAGTGCATTTGGCTTTCAGGCAAAAAGAGCTCAAGATATTCGTGGAGGAGATGTTACATGGCTTTGATGTGCATTAGCGGGCCAAAAGTTAGAGTCGAATATCTCGGGAAGCGGATGAAAGATTTCTTGAGATTAACGGATGGATGAGGTCTCACGCAATTTCCGTCCCAGAAACTGCTCAAGCATGTTTCCGGTTTGCTCAGGAAACACAAAGTAGCCCCTCGAAGTCAGTAATAGCGTCTTATGACCTCCAAATGTTTGCCCCAAATTAAATAATTCATTGAAGCATATACTCTATAACTCATCTACTCAGGCCGCGGGGTATAAGATGGCATAAAAATTTCTAGATGCAGCAGTGCTGGTATATTTTTGGACAGTGATTTCCTCGATATCTCAATTATGAGTCTCCCGTTTACCCTCACCTTTCAATATTGAAATTAGCTACCATTCACGGCCTCACCTTTGGAAAAATTTTGGCAACCCACTGACTAAGGGAAGCGCTTCATGGGGTGATTCCTAATATCATCAAGATTTGTAAATTTATAATCCCCTTAGGATCGTTACCTTCATTACCTTCAACCCAACTTCACCACCAATTTTCTTAAACCCACCACATTCTCACTCTACCAGCAATCTCGAGATTCCAAACCTCGGTCTACTCCTCCAGTAGCTTCCTTTCCCAGCACTACATTCCTTCTTTTCTTCCAACATGACTTTTCCTAATAGCCAAGCACTTTCGACACTTACGGACTCCATGGCTAACCTTGAAGTAGCTTTTATCAAGGAGTCCGCGCTCAGC
>Ga0302325_10036458_pt1 | contig 10026 bp, 11 predicted proteins | sample Palsa_T0_2_FD_201948 | JGI IMG/M metagenome (GOLD analysis project Ga0302325, IMG submission 201948) | Peat permafrost microbial communities from Stordalen Mire near Abisko, Sweden - Palsa_T0_2 | ecosystem: Environmental > Terrestrial > Soil > Palsa > Peat permafrost | place: Sweden: Abisko... | reverse complement strand
ACTTCAAGCGACGCCTGTTTTTCGGATGTGTCGGGATGGCGGACGGCTTTGGGCGCCTTGGTGCCCCGTCGGCCAGCTATTGGAAGCTCACTTTTTGTAGAGTCATGCCCAAGTTATAACATCCGCGATGCCAGCGCGGATGCGGGCAAATGAAAAACTTCAAACCCGCAGCTCGACGATCTCGACCGGCCGCCGCTCCCGCCAGGAGCGGTCCGCCGCTTCGGGCGCCTCGAGCGCCACCCTACCCGGGCCCGGGTTGAGCACGGCCGCCGCGCAGCCCGCGCTTCGGTTAACGACCCGGCGAAGATTCTCGCCGCGCACACTCCGCCGCGACGGGCGCGGCTCATTGGTCGGCGATGGCGCGCCGATTCTGGTCGCCGCGCGTTCGATTGCGCCGGGTCCGCCGGTCTAGCATCGGGCCGGCTTTGCGCGCGCCCAGAACGACCGCCGCCGTCGGCCCGATGCGGCCGATGAGCGCCGCAACATCGATCTTCACCGGCGGCTTCTTCTTCATGCGAATGCCGCGCGTCTAACTGGCGGCTCGAGCGGGTTCGACCTGACGCCGAAGGTGCTCGAGCACCGATACCCGCGCATTGGCGATGTGTTCGGCGACGGTGCGCGCAACGAGCTCTTCATCTCCCGCCTCGAACGCGAGGAGCACGCCCGCATGTTCGGCGACCGTTGCGACACGCCGTTCACGCGTTGAGAGCGAGAGGAACCGCCAGGTGACGATCTCCTCACGCAGTTCGCTGAGCATCCGGCGCAGCCGCGCGCCGTCCGCAGTCGCCAGGATCCGGTCGTGAAAAGCGGTGTCGAGCCGCTCCATCTCGTTGGGATCGTCGAGAGCCGCGCGCATGTGCCCAACGATCGAGCGCAGCTCGGCGAGGACCGGCGGCGATATCCGGCGGCACGCGCGGCGCGCAGCGAGCGATTCGAGCAACTCCCGTATCTCGAAGATGCAGGTCACGTCCTCGGCTTTAAACTCGCGCACGACAATGCCGCGCTGGCCGCGGCGCTCGAGCAAACCCTCCGTCTCAAGCCGTTGCAGCGCCTCGCGAACCGGCGTCCGGCTGGCACCCAACCGAGCGGCGAGTTCCGCCTCGACCAGCGGCGTGCCCGGCGCATATTCCGCGTTGAGAATCGCGCTCCGCAGTTGAGCGTGGATTTGCTCGCGCAGCGGCAGGGCCCGAGCCAAACCGGAAAACTCGTTCATCACTCCATCCAAGAAAAGTTCGTTACTGCATACCGTATACCATTGACGCGCGAGCCGTCAAGGCGTATGATTCGACGACAGTATTCGGTATGCCGTATGCCGAACCGCGCTCGGCGGTGCGGCTATGCAAACAACCGGCCGTTCACGGTCGAAGGAGATCCGGGATGCCCAAGATGACGGCGATGGACGCTGCGGTGCACATTCTCAAGAACGAGGGCGTCGAACTGGTGTTCGGCGTCCCTGGCGCCGCGATTCTTCCGCTCTACGACGCCATGCGCAAAGACGGCGGCATCAAGCACGTGCTGGTGCGCCACGAAGAGGGCGGTACCCATGCGGCGGAAGGCTATAGCCGCGCCAAGGCGGGGAAGATCGGCGTCACCTTGGGCACTTCGGGGCCGGCCGGGACCAACATGATCACCGGATTGTATTCGGCGCTGGCCGACAGCGTCCCAATCCTGTGCATTACGGGTCAAGCGCCGCGCGCCAAACTGCATAAGGAGGATTTCCAAGCCGTCGACATCGCCGCCATCGCAGCGCCGGTTACCAAGTGGTCGATCACGGTAATGGAAGGCGCGCTCGTGCCGAGCGTCTTTCGCAAGGCGTTCCACGTAATGCGCTCCGGGCGCCCAGGTCCGGTCCTGATCGATCTGCCAATCGATGTGCAGAAGGAAATCATCAACTACGATCCGGACGCCGATGAGCCGTTGACGGTAGAGAAGCCGCGCCCGGGCCGCAAGGCAATCACCAAAGCCATCGACATGCTGCTGGCGGCCCAGCGGCCGGTCATCATCGCCGGCGGCGGTATCATCAACGCAGAAGCGTCGGCCAGCCTCGTCGCGCTGGCCGAACTCACGAACACCCCGGTGATCCCAACGCTCATGGGTTGGGGCAGTATCCCCGACGATCACGACCTCAACGCCGGCATGATGGGGCTGCAGACGCAGACGCGTGCAGGCAACGCGACGTTTCTCGCCAGCGACTTCGTGCTGGGCATCGGCAATCGCTGGGCCAACCGCCAAACAGGCAGCGTCGACGTCTATACCGCCGGCCGAAAATTCGTGCACGTCGATATCGAACCGACGCAGATCGGCCGCGTGTTCAGCCCCGATCTCGGGATCGTTTCTGACGCCGGCCTGGCACTGGAAGCACTTGTTGCTGAAGCGCAGCTGCGCGTCGCCGGCGGCAGCACCGTCCCTGACCGCACGCGCTGGACGACCGATGTCAAAGAGCGCCGACGCACGATGCTGCGCAAGACCGACTTCGACGATGTGCCCATCAAGCCGCAGCGCGTGTTTGCCGAGATCAACCGCTCCTTTGGCGACGACACGCAGTTCGTCACCGCGATCGGTCTCTATCAAATCGCTTCGGGCCAGTTTCAGAAAATCAACACACCCCGTAACTATCTGGTCTGCGGCCAGGCCGGTCCGCTGGGCTGGGAAGTCTCGGCCTGCACCGGAGCAAAACTGGCAAATCCCCAGCAAGAAGTCGTCGGCATACTGGGCGACTACTCATTCCAATTTATGATCGAAGAACTGGCGGTCGCGGCGCAGTACAAAATTCCGTTCATCATGGTGCTGCTCAACAATGCGTATCTGGGGCTCATTCGTCAGGCCGAAACGGCGTACAAGATGGACTACGAAGTCCAGCTTAGCTTCCGCAATATCAATGCACCCGAGCTCGGGGAGTACGGCGTCGATCACGTCAAGGCGGCTGAAGCCTTCGGCTGCCGCGCAATTCGCGTGTTCGAGCCCGACAAGATTGCCGAATCAATTGCCTGGGCGCGCGCCGAAGCCGCGCGAACGAGCGTTCCGGTGCTCGTCGAGGTCATCACCGAACGCGTCACCAACATCGCGATGGGCGCCGAAATAAACCAGATCAACGAGTTCGAACCCATCCTCGATCTACCGCCGCAGACGCTGACAACGAAGGAGCTCGTCCCCAGCTAGAGCTAGGAGTCTGTCGGACTTGTCCGACAGACGACGACGGGCGGCTTCGGCGAAGCCGAAACGCGACGGCTCGCTCGACGGAATCCTGGTTGGATTCATCTCGGCGTCGCTTGCGGTGAAGGTGCGATAGTGAGCGTGAACACGCTCACCGTCGCATCGTGATGGATGCTTGATTACGTGCGTTTGGCCGGCGCGCGCAGGGTGCAGATTGCCTTGGGCGGGCAGTAGAACCGGGGAGGCAGAATCGGACGGGGCGTTGCGATGGGTGCGCACATCGCACCTTTCGCGCAGATCCAGGGGGGAACGGTGGATTGGGCCGACGCGGCGGTCGTCATGACAAGCGATGTCAACCCGAGAAGCAGTAGAGTTTTCATAGTAATCTCCTCCAAATAGTTCAATGCGCCGAACGCTCGCATTACGCAACACCTGCAAGGCCGCGCGTCGCGTAAAGAACGCGAGGCGTTACAACTTTAGCGGACGTTTGGCGAGCAAGCGAGTGTAGCGGTCTCGTCGCTACACTCGTTTTCGGCCAATGTTGGGGGGAACTTCATTTCTACTGCCGGTCAATAACAGCAGGAAGGCGCCTTATTCACGGCTCGCGCAACGAAAACCTCAGCCATCGCCGTTCGACGCACCCGATGTCGGTGCAGCAGCGAAATTGATTTGAGTCGGTACACTATGTGCGCGTTCGGTTAAGTTCTGTGAGGGTCGAGGCGATCCAGTTAGCGAGTCCTACTCGTCTGCACTATAAGCTGAAATGTCAGCTGGAAAAGACCATGCCGGCGCACGTGTGCCAACGGGGATGAGACGTGCGTTCGCAAGAAGCGTTGGCGTAGTGTTCCTTCGGTAGTCGACTAATTCTTCAGCGCTCCCAGCGCGCTCTGAAACTAGTTCTGAAGTCCGAGTTGTGCATGTTGAGATCGACTCGACGGCGAACGAACAGCGGGTGCAATCGCACGAACGCGGCGAGCCGACCGAGCCACGCAGCGACGAAGCCGCCCAAAGCGCGACGATCTCATCGCGGTCTGCCGCCTGGCCAGATCGCAGCGGCGCGTCGACCGATGCGCCGTGGCCGGTAGCCGGCTGCGGGTACGCTGTTCGCAGTGCGCGTGACGGCCCGTACGGAAGCGCGTCCGAGGAGGCGGCATGATCGACGTATTGGACGCGATGGAAGCGTGGCGAGCGCAAGGACAGCGGGTTGCTGTTGCAACCGTCGTCGCGGTTGAGCAGTCGGCGCCGCGCGACCCCGGCGCGATTCTAGCGGTCAATGAACGCGGCGAGGTCGCCGGCTCGGTCAGCGGTGGTTGCGTCGAATCGGCAGTCTACGACGAGGCGCAGGATGCAATCGCGAGCGGGCGTCCACGCTTGGTGAGTTACGGCATCAGCGACGCGGACGCCATCGCCGTCGGCCTTACGTGCGGCGGAACGATCCATGTCTTCGTGGAGCGGCTCGACTGGTGATTTTCGACCGCTTTGCCGCAGCCGTCCGCGCCGACCGACCGGCCGCGCTCGTCACCCGGCTCGACGGACCCGCGATTGGGAGCAAACTGCTGGTCTTTGCCGATGAGGCGTTGGGCGATCTCGGCAGCCCGGGTTTGAACCATGCCGCGACGCAAGAAGCCCGCGCGCTGCTCGCGGTCGGCCAGACGACGCTGCGCACGTTCGGTGAAGACGGAGAACCTGTCGGCATGGACGTGCGGTTGTTCATCCAGTCTTACGCGCCCAAGCCGAACATGTATATCTTCGGTGCGATCGATTTCTCACGCGCGATGGCCCGGATCGGAAAGTATCTCGGCTACAGCGTGACCGTCATCGATGCGCGTCCGATCTTTGCGACCAAAGCCCGCATTCCCGACGCCGACGCGGTGGTGGTGTCCTGGCCTGACGAATTTCTTGCCCGGGCGCCGGTCAACGAGCGCACGGCACTGATCATCCTTACCCACGACGTGAAATTCGACATCCCGCTGCTGCAAGTTGCGCTGCACACGAGCGCCGGCTATATCGGTGCGATGGGGAGCCGCCGCACGCACGCTAATCGCATTACTGAATTGCGGCGCTCGGGGATCGCCGACGCCGAGGTAGCGCGCATCAGTGCGCCGATCGGCCTCGATATCGGCGCCCGCACGCCCGAGGAGACGGCCGTGGCAATCGCAGCTGAAATCATTGCCCTGCGCGAAGGGCGGCGCGGCGGCCGCCTCACGGAGAATGACTTGCCCGTTCACAATGAGCGCTCAACTGTCGCGAGCCAACCATGATCAGCGACGCCAGCTTCGAGGTTGATGCTTCGCCCGAGGGCGTGTGGCCCGCGGCGGCCAGGTACGGCGCGACCGTCATCGTCGAATCGCACTAAGGGGCCCGGCGTGATGACGACCGGCGGTCGCGTCGTCGTCGACGCTCTGCTCACAAACGGCGCGGACCGCGTATTCTGCGTTCCCGGCGAAAGCTTTCTGGCGGTGCTGGACGCCTTTCACGATGTCACGGACCGGTTGTCGCTCATCGTCTGCCGGCACGAAGGCGGCGCGACGTTCATGGCCGAGGCCGACGGCAAGCTCACCGGCCGGCCGGGGATCGCGTTCGTCACCCGCGGTCCCGGAGCGACCAACGGGAGCATCGGCGTCCATACCGCGCGTCAGGACGGAACGCCCCTCATCCTTTTCGTCGGTCAGGTCGCTCGCGGCATGCGCGATCGGGACGCGTTTCAAGAAGTCGATCTCGTCGCGATGTTTGCACCGCTGGCAAAATGGAGCGCGCAGATCGACGAGCCTAAACGCATTCCGGAATACATCGCGCGCGCGTTTGCGATCGCTATGTCGGGAATGCGGGGGCCGGTGGTCATCGCGCTGCCCGAAGACGTTCTGTCGGCGCCGATCGATGCGGTGCCGATTGCCGTCGCTGCGGAGACCCAACCTCGCCTGCGCGACGCCGATGCGGCTGCGCTGCAGGCCGAACTCGCACGCGCCCAACGTCCGCTCGTCATCGCCGGCGGGGGCGCCTGGAACCAGGCCGCGAGCGCCGATCTCGCGACATTTGCCGCTCGCAACGCGCTGCCGGTCGCGGTGGAATTCCGCTGCCAAGATTTCTTGGACAACGATCATCCGTCGTACGCCGGCGCCCTGGGGCTGGGCGCGCAACGCGCCTTGATCGCGCTCGCCAAGGACGCCGACGTGATCCTTGCGCTGGGCGCACGCCTCGGCGAAGTCGCGACGCAGAACTACACGCTGCTCGATCTGCCGCGGCCGACCCCGCGGCTGCTGCACGTCATGGCCGACGCCGCCGAACTGCACCGTGTCTATCAGCCGGCGCTCGCGATCGTTGCCGATCCGCGTGACGCGCTCGCACGGCTGGCGGAAGTGCCGCCGGTATCCGATCCGGTGTGGTCCGTCCGCACGCGCGAGGCCCACAGCGCGCTGGTCGCTTCGCGCAGCGCCGTACCGGTCGCGCAGGGTGTCGATCTTGCCGCGTTCGCGCTCGCGCTACGCGAGCGCTTACCCGAAGACGCGATCGTCGTAAACGGTGCCGGAAATTTTTCGCTCTGGGTCCATCGCTTCTTCACCTATCGACGCTATGGTACGCAGATTGCACCGCGCAGCGGTGCGATGGGCTACGCCGTTCCGGCAGCCGTCGCCGCCAAACTACGGCACCCGCGGCGCACCGTCGTGTGCTTCGCGGGCGACGGCGACTTCCTCATGACCGGACAGGAACTGGCGACCGCCGTGATGGTGGGCGCGGCGATCGTCGTCATCGTGGTCAATAACGGAATGTACGGCACCATCCGAATGCATCAGGAGCGGGCGTATCCCGAACGCGTCGTCGGCACGCAGCTAGTCAACCCTGATTTTGCTGCCTATGCGCGAGCATTCGGGGCATCCGGTGAAATCGTCGAGACATCGGCCGGAGCGGCGGCGGCGTTCGAGCGCGCACTGCGTTCGGGCGGCCCCGCACTGCTCGAATTGCGAGTGGACCGCAGCGCGCTAACGCCGTCGGCAACCGTCGAGCAGATCCGCAAAGCGAGCCGCCATGACCGATGAACGCCCCGCCGAGCACGCGTACATCATCTGGAAAGGCCAGGTGCTGGTGAGATCGGGGGATGATCTCGAACCGATCGCGGTCACCGGCCGTGCGTTCGCCCAGACGGCACCGGTCGTTCCCGTGTTCACGCACGCCGGGGAGAGCGTTGCCGCGTATATTCTCGAGGCCGCCGACGAAGCAGGAGCGTATGCGGCCGTTCACACGGTGGCGCCGGGGGCGCGCTTCTCCGAATTGATGGTCGAGTTGGGCCGCTACGACGCGGCGGTGCGCAACGCCCTCGTCCGGGCTATCGCGATCGAACGCTGGTCGAATCGCTACCGGTTTTGCCCGGCTTGCGGCGCCGTGCTGCGTTGGACCAGCGATTCGATTGCCAAGATCTGCACCAATCTCCAGCGCGTTCACCGGCACTTTCCACGGCTGGATCCGGCGATCATCGTGCTCGTGACCGACGGCGACCGCGCACTGCTCGGACGATCCGCGCGTTTTCCGCCCGGATTTTATTCAACCTTGGCCGGTTTCGTCGAACCCGGCGAAAGCATCGATGCGGCGCTGCGCCGCGAAGTGTACGAGGAGGCCGGAATCGAGGTCGGTGCGACACACTATTTCGGTTCAGAGTCGTGGCCATTTCCGCGCTCGCTCATGTTCGGCTTCTTCGCGGCCGCGCGAACGTCGTCGATCGCGCTGCGCGACGCGGAACTCGAAGACGCACGCTGGTTCGATGTTGACGAGCTGTCCGAGTTGCAAAACCGAATGAAAGCTGCGCGGCCGTTCTTCGATACGATCGCGCGGCGGCTCATCGATACGTGGTTGGCCCAGCAGTTGGCGCGTTCGCAGCCGGACCGCCGGTGAGCACGTGCAGCGCGGCGTCGAGTTGCGGATCGTTCCCGGGAACGCCGCGGACCGCGCCCGCCGGTTCGTCGACCACGACGTTCGGCTCGATCCCGATCCGGTCGATGTCACGCCCGTCGGGAGTGAAATAGCGCGCCGTCGTCACCTTCAGCGCCGAGCCGTCCGGCAGCGGGAACATCGTCTGCACCAGACCTTTGCCGAATGTACGCGTCCCAACGACGATTCCGAGATGATGGTCGGCAATTGCGCCAGTGACGAGTTCTGAGGCGGAAGCCGAGTCGTGATCGACGAGAACGGCGAGCGGAAGCGGCGAGGGCGCCAAACCGTCAGCGGGTGTGACGACCCGATGACCATGATTCGTTTGGGTCACGACGATCGTCCCGTGCGCGACGAATGCCGAGGCCACGTGGACCGCCGAAGTCTCATATCCGCCGCCGTTGCCGCGCAGATCGAACACGATTGCGCGTGCCCCGCGCGCACGGAGCCGCTCCAACGCGGCACGAACCTGCGGTCCGGCATTGGGGCCGAAGGCGCGCAACGCAAGGTAACCAACATCGTCCGCAAGCATGCGCGCGGTGACGTCGGGCGGCGTGATCGCCGCCCGAACGATCGCTAGCCGGCGCGGTTCGGCGCTGCCTGCCACGATGATGTCGACCGCCACGTGTGTGCCGATCGGTCCGCGCAACAGCTTGGAGATGGCATCAGCCGAGACCCCGTCGACACTTTTTCCATCGACGGCGACGATGCGGTCACCGGTCGCGAGGCCCGACCTCGCCGCCGGGCTCCCAGCGAACACGTCGGCGGCGAAATATCGCTGCTGCGCGTCGGCGGCGACGACCACACCGATTCCGCCGAACGACGTCCCATCGAGTGCAGCGCTAAAGCCGCCCAAATCATGTTTGGTAAAAAATACCGTGTACGGATCCTTCAGCGCCGCCAGTTCTCCCTGGATCGCACCGTGGACGAGATCCCGAGCATCGACCCGCGGCCCATAGCGCTCGATCGCGCGGCCCAATTGTTGTTCGATCGCCGGGACGACGCCGCGGCCATCGGGGCGCGCGCGCAGCAGCGGAATCTGCGGATCGCTCACGCCTCGCTCGCGCAGGTAAGCGACGATACCGACGCGTGCACCGTCGAGCAGCACTTGCGGCGCGACAGGACGATAATACTGGTCGACGATGGTCGTGTAGCCCATGTCCAGTTCGATCACGTCGAGCAGGGACACATCGCCTGCGGCACCGGCCGGCCGGGCACAACACAACATGCCCGAGGCGAGCGCGGCCGCCGGCCGCAGTATTCGCCGACCGAAGTTGAACTGGCTCGCTACGGCGTCATGTGGTCGGCGGCTTCTTCAAGCACGCGCATGATCATGTGCGAGTAAGCGCGCCGATAATTTTCGAGCCACAGCATGATCAGTTCGTTCGACTGGTCCGCTCGTCCCAAAGCATCCTCGCCGCGAATGACCTCAACCAAATCACGAGCGGTCGAGGCCGGCAATTCCGTCGCCACGAACCCCTGCACGAAATCGAGGATCGCAAAGCCTTCAGCCGTCGACTTGATTCGCTCGCGCACTTCGACGAGTTCGCCGATGATGCGTTGCGCCGCGCGGACGGGTTCCGGCCGATATATCTGTTCCAGCGTCAATTTCTCCATCACCGTGCTATTCGAGCCATCTTACCCAGCATGCCCGAAATTTGCACGCAGTACTAGGTCACGATTTTCCCTCGAAAAACTACCTTAAGGGTAAATTTTAGGTGATTCGCTTCACATTTGATGTTTTTTGCCAGGGAAAGTTTCTGCGCACTATGTGTGTTACGCGGAAACTACATCCAACATTGTACAAGGGTCACTCAACAAGGCAACCCTTCGGATCCCGCAGGTGCGACAATCGGCCCGGTGACGCGGGACGAAGGTCCAATCGAAGATTCCAACACCACGCGCCCAATTCTAGTAGATTCGCCTCGGCTTCGCTCGACGAATCTATCGCGT
>Ga0302325_10036457_pt1 | contig 10026 bp, 10 predicted proteins | sample Palsa_T0_2_FD_201948 | JGI IMG/M metagenome (GOLD analysis project Ga0302325, IMG submission 201948) | Peat permafrost microbial communities from Stordalen Mire near Abisko, Sweden - Palsa_T0_2 | ecosystem: Environmental > Terrestrial > Soil > Palsa > Peat permafrost | place: Sweden: Abisko... | reverse complement strand
CTCTCCTGGAGAAGACGACCGGTGCAGAGAAGCCGTACGCTTCGGTGGCTGCGCTCCTGGCCGATTGGGGCGAGACCGACGAGCTGCGCGACGTGCTGTTGCTTCCCGGTCCCACCTAGGCGCTCGTGCTGATCCGGGTCGAAGGCCACGATCTCCCCGGATCCTCCTGTGGGCCGGGACCCGACTACCCCGGTGGTCACCCCAACATTCACGTCGCGGTGCAACGGCGCAACAGGCCGGGCGAGTTGTGGGGCCAGGTCCGGGGTGACGCCCGCCGTGGCCGAATGGGAGCTCGAGTGCACGGCCACCGAGAGCGCGTCGGGCGTCGACTGCAAGGGCTGTTCCGCCAGGGCGGTCCCGGGAAGAGATTCGTCTACCTCTCCTGGGGTGTGGTCGACGACGCGGGGACCTTCACCGTGTTCCGTCGGGCCAAGCTCATGCTCGACGGCGTGCCGCCTGACGTCCTGGGCCGAGCCGTCGAGAGCGGGATGTTGATCGGACGCGTGGGCCTGACCGACGAGAAGGGTCAACCCGCTGTGCCGCGGTGCGGCCGCCGTTGATCGATTGGACGGCAGGGACGGGATGACGCCCCGGGTCGGAGCGCTCATCACGCCTACCCGGTTGTGATCTGATCCCGGGTCGAGCCCGCCAGCGCGGTGAGCAGGTCGTCGACGTCGTCGGAGATGACCAGCGCCTCGACCTGGCGGGCCTTGATGAAGCCTTGGGCGACGGCGTGGCGCACGAACGCGAGCAGGTCGTCGAAGAAGCCATCCACGTTGAGGATGCCACAGGCCTTGTCGTGGATCCCGAGCTGCGCCCAGGTGACGGATTCCATGAACTCCTCGTACGTCCCGAACCCGCCGGGCAGCATGACGAAGGCGTCCGACAGCTCGGACATGAGCGCCTTGCGCTCGTGCATGGTGCTCACCACGTGGAGGTGGCTGAGGGTGGTGTGGGCGATCTCGTGACCGGCAAGTGACTCTGTGATCACGCCCGTCGCCCGCCCGCCTGCTGCGAGAGCCGCATCGGCCACCACTCCCATCAGGCCGACCGAGGCGCCGCCGTAGACAAGCTCGATGCCGCGTTCGGCGACCGCGGAGCCGAAATGCTGAGCGGCCGCCGTGAAGGCCGGGTCGGACCCTGCGCTCGAGCCGCAGAACACGCACACTGTTTCCACCGTGGTCACGCCGGGCTGCCCTCGGGTACCGGGATCTCGGCCCGCCGTGCGGGTGCACCTCGGCGGACGCGGCGCACGATGGTTTCGGCCGCGTCGCTGTCATGGATGGTGAGGGAGAAGCCTGCGGCGGCGAGGGCGAAGATCGCCGCCGTTAGGAAGGCGAAGCGGTAGCCCGAGATGTCGGGGGACACGGAGCTTGCGTGGCCGTGGCTCGTGCCGACGCTGATCAACACGGTGGAGAGGACGGCGACACCGATCGCGCTCCCGACCTGACGCATGGTGTTGAAGAAGGTGGATGCCCGGCCCATGGACTCGGGGCTGATCATGGCGAAGGCCGCCGCCTGGTTCGGCACCATCACCTGGGCCATCATCCAGCCCAGCACGAACATGAGGCCACGGATGAACCACAAGTTCGTGGTGACGCTGATCTGGGTCAGGATGAGCATGCAGACGGCCAGCCCGACCAGCCCGCCGGTGATGTGACGGCGCGGTCCGAAGCGCGGGTAGATGAGGCGGCTGGCGAACTGCGCGCCGATCATGACGCCGAAGGCCTCCGGGAAGGTCGAGAGACCCGATTGCAGCGCACTGAGGCCGCGGGCGTCCTGGAAGTAGAGCGGAATGAGATAGAGCAGCCCCAAGAAGGCCGCAGCGGCCAGGAACATCACGCAGTTGGTCGATCGGAACAGGCGTTCTCGCAACAGGTGCAGGTCCACCATCGGTCGGGTGGTGCGCAACTCGACCAGGACGAACGCGACCAGCAGTACGGCGCCGCTGACGCAGGTCCAGATGACCCCGGGCGACGACCACGACTCGAGCGGGCCCTCGGAGATGCCGTACATCAACAGCCCCAGTCCGATGCCGCCGAGCACGAAACCGGGCACATCGAAGCGTCCGGCGTCGATGGCGTCGACCTTCTCCAAGACGAGCGCGCCGAAGACGACCGCCAGGATGCCGATGGGCACGTTGACGAAGAACACCCAGCGCCACGAAAAGTTCGTGACCAGAAAGCCCCCGAGCACCGGCCCCACAGCGGGGGCCACGGTCGTGCCGAGCGTCAGGATGCTGGCTGCCCGTACCCGCTCGGCCGGCGGGAAGACCCGGTAGAGCATGGCCATCCCGACCGGCGCCATCATGCCGCCGCCGGCGCCCTGAATCACACGGAAGAGCACCAACTCCGTCATGTTCTGGGCCACACCGCAGAGCGCCGAGCCGATGGTGAAAACGACGATGGCGGTCAGGAGGACCCGCTTGCCGCCGAAGCGGTCCCCCAGCCATCCGGACGCCGGAATGAAGACGGCCAGGCTCACCAGATAGGCGATGACGACACCGTCGACGGCGGTGGGTGCGATGTGGAAGTCGCGCCCGATGGTGGGGAGCGCGACGTTCACGATCGTGATGTCCATGATGTTCATGAACATCGCGGAGACGAACACGACGCCGACGGCGATCTTTTGATTCATGCTGACGACGGCCATGTTCTCTTCCGGTTCTTCGGTCTGCAGGGGGGGCGGTCAGGCCCCGTCTCGGTGACCGACGCCCGGCTGCGCCCCACGACACTATGCGCTGGTCAGCGGCTCCCGGCCCGGGTGCTCGGCCCTCACCGGCCGGGCACGCGCCCTATGGTCTCGGGTCATGAGGGAACGTGCCGCACGGGTACTCAGGGCCGGGTGCCTGGCCGGGGTGCTCGCTGCCGGCGCGTCGACGGCGGGAGCGACCGGCGCGGGGTCGGCGACGCGCCCACTCCATGCCGCGTCGGGCACGGTGTGGCTGTGCAACCCCAACCAGGTGGCGGATCCGTGCACCACCAGCCGGGCCGCCACCGCGGTGACCGGCCAAGGCTCGACCAGCGCCACCCTTGCCAGGACCTCGCCCAGGGCGACGCGTTTCGACTGTTTCTATGTCTACCCGACCGTCTCGACCGAATCGGGCGTCAATGCCGACCTGACGGTGCAAGCCGCCGAGCGGGCCGCTGCCATCGTCCAGGCGTCCCGCTTCTCCCAGCGCTGCACCGTATGGGCTCCCATGTACCGCCAGATCACGGTGTCCGGCCTGGCCCGGGCGACGAAGGCAGCGGAGGCCATCGCGTACGGCAGCCTGCTCGCCTCCTGGAAGGACTACCTCGCCCACGACAACCACGGCAGGCCGATCATCTTCATCGGGCACTCGCAGGGCTCGGCCATGCTGATCAAGCTGCTGCAGACGCAGGTCGATCCTTCGCCGAGCCTTCGCAAGCGCATGGTGTCCGCCATCCTCCTGGGGGGCAACGTGCAGGTCCCGACCGGCCGCGTCGTCGGTGGGACGTTCCGCAACATCCCCGCGTGCGGCTCGGCTTCCCAGACCGGCTGCGTCATCGCCTATTCCTCCTTCGGCTCCCCGCCACCGGCGGACTCCCTCTTCGGGCGCGCCGGCCAGGGGGTGAGCCTGCAGTCGGGCCAAGGCGGGGAGGCGTCGCAGCAGGTCGTGTGTGTCAACCCCGTAACCTTCTCGTCGCGGGTCGGCAGCCTCCTGCCCTTCTTCTGGAGCGCAACCAATCCGACGCCCGGCGTCCGGGTGTTGACACCCTGGGTCACCTTTCCGGGGTTGTACACCGCGCAGTGCCGGCGCAGCGACGGCGCGTCCTGGCTGCAGGTGACGGCCACCCCCGCCCCCGGCGACCGGCGTCCAACCGTCACGGCCTCCCTCGGGCCTCTCTGGGGATATCACCTGAACGACGTCAACCTGGCTCTCGGCAACCTCGTGTCCGATGTCGGTCTCGAGGAGGCTGCCTACCGCTGACCGGCGGTTCCGGCGCGATTGCCGCTGGGAATGGTGACCGGGTCGGTCCTAGACTCCCAGGATGGTCAAGGTCATTGCTGTTGCGAACCAGAAAGGCGGCGTGGCCAAGACGACAACCGTGCAGTCCCTGGGTGTGGCACTCGCTCAACAGGGTCGTCGGGTTCTCGTGGTGGACCTCGACCCCCAGGCTTGCCTGACGTACTCGCTCGGTTTCGATCCCGACGGGCTCGACTCGTCCCTGCACGATGTCCTCGTCCGCCGGGCCCGGCTGTCCGAGGTCGTCAAAGCCGTGCCGGATGTCCCGGGCCTCTCGCTCGTGCCGGCGACCATCGACCTGGCCGGCGCCGAGGTCCATCTGCTGAGCCGGACCGGGCGCGAGCACGTCCTTGCCCAGGCGTTGCAGCCGGTGTTGGCCGACTACCAGGCCGTGTTGATCGATTGCCCGCCGTCGCTCGGCGTGCTGACGATCAACGGCCTGACCGCAGCCGAGGCCGTCATTGTGCCGCTGCAGTGCGAAGCGCTCAGTCACCGGGGCGTCGGGCAGCTGCTCGAGACGATCGAGGACGTCCGCCAGTTCGCCAACGAGAAGCTGCGGGTGCTCGGGGTGATTCCGACGATGTTCGACTCGCGGACGACCCATTCCCGTCAGGTCCTCGCCGAAGTCGAGGACCGGTACGGTCTGCCGCTGTTCGAGCCGCCTGTTCCGAAGTCGGTGCGCTTCGCGGAGGCTCCTGGACTTGGTCGGTCGGTGCTGCAGCACGCACCGATGTCTCCGGGAGCGGTGGCCTACCGGGAGCTCTCGACACGCGTCTACGACGCGATGCAAACCGCCTGAGCGACATGGCAGCCTCGCGGAGCGACAAAGCTCCGGATCCTCTGGGCAAGAGGGCCTTGTTCGGGGTGCCGTCGGCGGGGGAGTCCGAGCCGGGCGGCTCAGGCACCACCGTGGCGCTGCCGGTCGGAAAGCGTGCGCTCTACTCGGGCGCCCTCCCCGAGCCGGAGAGCCTGGCGATGACGTCCGGGAACCCCCTGGACGAGCGGGGCTCGTTCACGGTGGAGTGCGCACGGTGCCGGCAGACGTCGCGCGTCGGCGTCCTCGACCTGCTCGTCTTCCAGTTCCCGGTCGCGGTGTGGCGCCCCTGGGGGCGTTTCGATCACCGCATGACCTGCCCCACCTGTCGCAAGCGGGCCTGGTGCAGCGTCACGCTCCGGAGGACCTGAAGAAAGAGCAGTGTGGATCGGCTCAGGCCGGCGACGGGACGAGCTCTTCGGGCTCCGGCTTGTCGTCCCCGGGTTGCACTGTGGGGAGCCGGCTGGTGAGAGCCAGGGCGACCAGGGCCAGGAGGGCGAGCACCGCCAGCGCGGCCCGCAGCCCGCTGATCCGGCTCTGGGAATTCTCTTCGACGATGGCACTCGACGTCGCCGGGGGGACGTCCGCTTTCTCCAGGCTCGCCTGGAGGTCGGCGTCGCTCACGAAGGGGATGCCGGCGGACAGCTCGACCTGAGCGCGGGCCGATAATTCCTTCGGGATGGCGGGGTTGGCCGCAACGGATCCGAGGAACGTCGTCGTGAGGACGGCGATCAGAATGGCACCCGACAGGGCGGTGCCGATGGACGCGCCGAGGTTCGTGACGGTGTTCTGGACACCGCCCACCTCGCCGCTCTGGGAGTCGGGCACGGCCGAGACGGTGACGCTGCCAAGCTGCGACGCCAGGGTGCCGATCCCGAGCCCGGCCAGGAGGAGCGGCCCGGTCACGACCTCCGCCCCCGCTCCGGAGTCGAGCGCGACCAGGAGTGTGACGATGCCGAGGAACAGCAGGCCGAAGCCGACCCGCACGATCCTGCGTGGTGAGGTGCGGGGGAAGATCCGGGGCACCCCGGCCGCGCCGGCCAGGAGCGTGATGGAGAGCGGGAGGAGCCGCACTCCCGTCGCGACGGCAGAGAGCCCGAGAGCGACGGACAGGAAAAGCGGGATGACGAAGAAGAGGCCTGACTGGAGGAGGAACTGGAAGAAGAACGACGTCAGGCCTCCCTGCAGGCGGCGCACCTTGAGCATGCGGGGGTCGATGAGCGCGGCCCGGTGGTGCTGCAGGCGCCGGCTCTCCCACAAGGCGAATCCCAGGAGCACCACGCCGCCTCCCAGCAGGAGCCAGACGACGGGAGACATGCCCAGCCACTGGGGCGCATCGGGCTTGGGCCGCACGAAGCCCCAGGTACCGGAGCGGATGACGCCATAGACGACCATCCCGAGGCCGGCGGCCGACAGCAAGGTGCCGACCGGGTCGAGGCGTACACCCGGGACGGCCGGCGAGTCGGCGATCCGTCTCGACAGGATGAGGATGCCGAGTACGAGGACGACCTCGCCGACGAAGACCCAGCGCCAGCTGAGATACGTGGTGCACAGCCCGCCGAGCAGAGGCCCGACCGCCACGGCGATGGCACCGGCGGAGGCCACGAGGCCGTAGACCTTCGGCCGCTCGGCCCGACCGAAGTTCGTCGCCACCAACGCGACCACTGCGGGCATGATCAGCGCTGCGCCCAGGCCCTCGAGCACCGACCAACCCACGATGAGGACCGGGAGGGATTTGGCCGCCGCCGTGATGGCCGAGCCGCACCCGTAGACGACGCACCCGATCATGAAGGCGCGCTTGCGCCCGATGATCTGCCCGACCTTGCCGCCCGTGATCATGAACGCCGCCATGACGAGCGTGTAGAGCGTGATGGCGAACTGGATCCCGGTGACCGTCGTCCCGACGTCCTTGGCCACCGTGGCGATGGAGACGTTCATCACCGAACTGTCCAGCGTCATGAGGAACTGCGCCGCCGCCAGGGTCACGAGAACAACCTGGCCGCCCGAGGAGGGCCGGGCCGCGCCCTCTCCGGTCTCCGTCACGCTGTCAGTGTGACCCAGACTGCGCAACATGGGTGACGACCGAGCAGAACGCTGGCTCGGCCCGCCGAAATGCGCCGAGTCCCAGGTGGTCGGGATGCGGGGATTTGAACCCCGGACCTCCTGCTCCCAAAGCAGGCGCGCTGCCAAGCTGCGCTACATCCCGTTGAATCCCCCGTGCATGCTAGCCACGTGACCTGGGGGTTCCGGGCCACGTTTTCACTCCTCGGAAGGTGGGTGCGGTGGACCCACGACGACCGTTGCTGGGCACGCGGCGCAGACGTGTCTTTGGCGGGACCGACCCCGGTCGCTCGGGTGGTCGATCGCCGGAGCGGGCACGAAACCTCAGGCCCGGTACTTTAGGATGTGTCGCCCTATGAAGCTCATCCCGACGAATCGCACGGACTACGGGCTTCGCGCGCTCATCTACCTGTCCAATGCCGGAAGCCAGTGGACCAAAGCCGCCGAGATCGGCAGTGCCATGGACATTCCGGTCGGGTTCCTGCATATCGTCCTGCAAGACCTCCAGCGATCGAAGCTGGTCACATCGCGATCCGGACCGAGAGGCGGCTACGCGCTCGGACGGCCACCCGAATCGATCACCGTCTGCGAGGTTGTCGAATCCCTCGAGGGACCGCTCGATGCCGGCGAATGCGCATTGCGCGGTGGACCGTGCCACTGGGACGACGTCTGCGCGCTCCACAAGGTGTGGTCCTCAGCGCGCGAAGCGCTGAGGGGACGACTGCAGTCTGCGACGATCGCCGAGGTGGCCGCGGAGGACAAGGCGCTGGCGAACCGAACGGCTGACGTCCCGGCGGACTCTCACCGCCGCCAGGGGCGGGCCGCCGCCGGACGCCGATCGCCATGACGAGAAACCCTCGTTCCCGACGTCACCGGACCCGGGCGACGTCCTCGACAATCTGCGTCGTCAGTGGACCTTCGACGACCGTCGACCCGGGTAGGCGACTGCGGACGGACTCTGCGTGCTGCCATCCGGCTACCACGGCGACGTGCTTGTCACCATGGACAGCTTCGTCGACCGCATGGGCCACGGCAGCACCGTAGGTGTCGGCCGTCCCCAGGTCGTTCAGCACGAAGTCGGCCTTCTCCAGAAGATCGCAGTGGCCGGTCTCGATCAGCGAACATCGGGGACTGTGGCCCCTACCCGGCCCGGGGCACCACATCGTATCGACGTCCATTCTGTCGAGAACCCGCCAGACCGCCGTGGCCTCGGCTCCGTCGCTGCCCTCGAACAGGGCGGTACGGCGTGCGGGGCCCGGAGAATCCGGGTGCGGCCAGCTGGCCGCCTCGTCATGGCCGAGCATCTGCTTCCCTCTGCACATAGTGACCTCCTCCAGGCTCGTCACTTCTTTCCTCGAAGGTTTCTCCGAGTTCTCAAGTAACTAACTTGAGAATAACAACCCCGGCGCACATCGGATAGGGACCATCGTCCCGACATCGGCCCCGGGGTACCGACGGCATCAATGCTCGAGGCACTCCGCCAGGGTCACCTCGTGGCTCCCGTCGCGATGCTGGGGCAGATGCCTCTGGGAATACGCTTCTGCGTTGATCTTCACCGAATCCGGGGTCACGGTCCTCGGCCGGATACGGGCCGGAACCCCGAGCGCCATGGCGCCGGACGGAACTTCGGTCCCCGGGGCAACGACCGCACCCGCCCCCACGAGGGACCCCGAGCGGCAGATCACCCCTTCGAGGATGACAGAGCCCGAACCGACCAGCACCGCGTCCTCAATGGTGCACCCCTCCAGATGGACGAGGTGCCCGATCACGCAATCGTCCCCTATCCGGGTCTGCCGCACGGCTTGGGTATGGATGACGGCGCCGTCTTGGATCGAAGTGCGGGCGCCAATGACGATCGGACCGTTGTCGGCACGGATCACGGCGCCCGGCCAGACACTCGAGCCCGGTCCGACGCGGACCTCGCCGATGAGTACCGCTTCGGGATGGATGTAGGCGTCCGGGTGAATCCGCGGTCGTTCTTCGCGCAACGCATAGAGGGTCATGGAGGCCATTCAAACAGCGCGTTGGAGGTCTCGTTTCTGGTGAGCCGGCTCGCTCACTGACAGGCCGCCGGGGTGCCCGGGTCAGGCCCGCTCCACCGCCAGCACCTGCCACTCGTCCGGCAGGCCCTTGAGGTTGTGCCGGCCCCGGTCGTCGAAGACGATGCCCGAGCCCACCACCAGGTCCCGGACCGTGCCGGTGACGAGGACCTCGCCCGGCCCCGCCAGGGCGCTCACCCGTGAGGCGATGTGGACGGCGAGGCCGCCGATGTCGTCGCCGCGCAGCTCCACCTCGCCGGCGTGCAGCCCGGCCCGGAGCGGCAGGCCGAAGCTGTCGGCGGTCGCCACCATCGCCGTGGCGCACCGCACCGCCTGGGCCGGCGCGACGAAGCGCGCCAGGATTCCGTCGCCGGTCGACTTGACCAAGAGCCCGTCGTGGCGCGCCAGGAGACGCTCCACGTTGACGTCGAACTCGTCGAGGACACCGCGCCAGCGCCGGTCGCCCACCTGGGCGGCGCGCACAGTCGAGTCCACGATGTCGGTGAAGAGCACGGCGGCGAGCAGACGCGTCGCCGCGTGCACCCCACGCGACCCGGTGACGAACTCCTCCATCTCGTCGACGACGGAGTCGAACTCACCGGCCCAGGGAAGGATGTCCGACCCGGTGGTGGTGACCAGCCGGGCGTCGGCGATGTGCTCGGCGAGGTACCGGCCGTGCTGGCTCAGATTGGCGTAGCTGTCGAGCCGGGCGAACACGAGCGTCGGGCAGGTGATCGACGGCAGGCACCAGCGGAGGTCGGCCGAGAAGTTGACGAGGTTGAACGCCATCGCGGTCGCCGGGCTGGCGCCGCGGCGCGCCGCCCGGCCCCACCACTCCTGGAAGCCGACCCGGTGGGCCAGGCTGGGGGCGAAGATGGCGATGTCCCGTGGGACGCCGTCCTCGGTCAGCGAGCCCTCGATTCCCGATCCGGCGGCGATGTCCTCGTCGGACGCGCCGAAACCGTAGTCCTCCGCCTGGCCCACCCGGGCTGTCCCGGTGACGACGATGAGCGAGATCACACGCTCGGGATGGGTCGCCGCCAACCAGACGGCGGCCATGGTCCCGCCGGCCGAGGCAAGGACGACGGCGCGGGCGCACCCGGCCTCGTCCATCACGGCCAGGG
>Ga0302325_10036456_pt1 | contig 10026 bp, 2 predicted proteins | sample Palsa_T0_2_FD_201948 | JGI IMG/M metagenome (GOLD analysis project Ga0302325, IMG submission 201948) | Peat permafrost microbial communities from Stordalen Mire near Abisko, Sweden - Palsa_T0_2 | ecosystem: Environmental > Terrestrial > Soil > Palsa > Peat permafrost | place: Sweden: Abisko... | reverse complement strand
TGGTCCGGGACGTGATCCGCGATCGTGGGATCTGGCAGCCGCGCGTGATCGCCAAGCTCTTGCTGTCCACTCTCATGACCGACCGCGTGAGCACGGACCTGCACCTGGACATGCACGCCAACACTTACTCCGCGCTTAAGGAAATGGAGCATTTGACGAAGCTGAATTACCCCCGCGTTAAAGAGGAGGGCCGCAAGTACGAGGAGTTTGCGTATTGGTACAACGAACCGTTGGGCCCGGCCGGAGATCCGGCACGCGTTGAATCCGCGCCGTTCTTCATGTCTTTTATTCACGATCGCGCCGCGAGATTTGCCATCAGCGACTTTGAGGCGGCCGTGGCCGATGCCAGCTATCTCGAACTGTTTACTCCCAATATCGATAACTTCGCCAGCTCGCTCGACAACTACGAAAAGCACCTGGTAGATCTCACCAAGTACCCAGGCGATTTGCGCGAGGTGGGACTCGGATACACCAAGAATTTCGGCGCGATGGGCGCCGCGGTGATGCTGTTGCCTGCTGACGATCTGGTGGAATACTGCGCCCTGCGGTTCGCAGCCGAAGCGGTCCGCTCGCAAATCACCTTCGGAGTGGATACGCGCAACCAGAAGGACGAACGCGCCATGGCCCTGGCCCGCCTGGTTATCGACTACGATGCGCCGGCCTTCCGCAATATGGTCGAGGAGGAGCAACAAAAGGTCATCAACCAGCGATTCGTCGATTCCGTGCTGGAAATGAAACGGCAGGAGGAACGGGACGAGCAGCCCAATGCGTTCTGGAGCAAGCTGGCGGAAGCGGTGGATCTCGGCCCGGTCACCGGCGTAGACGACAAGACGGGCGAACCTCGCCGCGGCGAATCATTGATACAAGTGGCGCTGCGGAAACTGAAAGAGCAGCGGGAAAAAGCCGTCAACAGTATCAGCATCAAGCAGCGATCCTTTTCCTTTCACAAGGAGAACGTCGGGATGTTTTCCGACCACACCGCCAGGCTCAAGGAGGATGTGATCGCATCGCGCAGGCGCATCGACGAACTGTTGCCCGGATTGCGGCGTAGCGCCGAAGAAGGCGAAGTCATCTCCTCCCTGAAGTTGGACCCGCTGACGGAGCGTTACCTGGTTCTGCGTCTGATGCAGAAGCTCAATGACGAATCGCTGACTGCCGCAGAAGGTCAACTCCGGTTATCCGAGCAGAACGACATTCGCAAGGCCGCCGTGGAAGAAAAGTTTGCAGAACTGCAGGGCCAGTTGCGCCAGGATGCCGCGCCTGCCGACCTCAAAGCCCGCGCAGGGAGGTTCTTTGGCCACGACCCCGACGAGGCGTTTCAAACCACCAAGCAGGAAGCAGAGGACTATTACCGGCAGATCGCCAACGGGACCGAAAAACTGCTGGACGCCGAGATTCAGGTAAACCAGCTTCAGAATCTTGTGGGCTATCTGCGCCGGCGCGCCAATCAGTACGCCCGTCTGTCGCGCTATATGAATCGCGTGGTTCAGGAACTGCGCGAGAAAGCCGAACAACTGCGCGCCGGCCAGGGCGGGGCGATCCCATTTGCCCTGCAAGTGGAAGTGCTGCAGCGCATGGAGGAACCCAAGGAGCGCCTGTGGGACCGGGTGTTCGACGAACTGTTCGTGTTGGGCGGCAAGTACAGCACCACCTTCGACCGCAGGGTGATGGCTGAAACCATCGCTCAGGAATTGCGGCCGGTGCAGGTGGACGGCCGCATCCGGTCCAAGACAGACGACGAAACGGTGGCCGATCTCAAGCGCGCGCTCCTGGAACTCGGCCGAGCGCGCACTTCCGCGCGGATCCAGGGGACGGCCGCCGATCAGGACTATGGCCTCGACTTGTACAGCGCCTTGCGTCTGGAGGCGGTGCTGGTGCTGCGCGAGGAAGGGATCAAGCGCGGCACGCTGCGTGACGGCGAGCCCGTGCCGCAGGCCGGCATCGACCGCTACGTGGAAACCAAGCTTCGCTCTCTTCACGATCTGTGCGGGGTAATGGCGCGGGTGAACACCGCGGCGGGGCGGGCGCAAAACGACGGGGTGGTTCTGGAGAATACCCGCCACGTAGTCCACGGGCTGGTTACCGCGGGCGGAGCAAGCCTGGCACCGGCAGCATTTCTGGAGCGCGTACAGGCGGTGCTGGCTCAAGGCGTGGACAAGTTGAACACCGCCGCATGGCACGATCCTAAGTCGATCGTCGTTTACGATGTTCTGGCGCCGATTCCGCTGTATTATTTCAGTCCGATTTGCGGCGATATTGAGAACGCGTATGAGCGCGTGGCGCGGAACTTGAATCGCGGTTATAAGCTCCACACCGACGCCCGGTGGGAGGAGAGTCTTCCGAATTTGAATCCGGCGAAGAGCAAGATCGTGATGAGCTGGGTGGTCCAGACGATCCTCGCCGGTTGGGCGATGGGGAAGGTCTCCTCTGACGACAAGAAAACCTGGTGGTATCGCCGCGCCGGCTCCGATTCGCCTACGCTCCTCGGCAAGGGCCTCTCGAAGGCGCTTTATAAGCTGGGAGAACGCGGCGCTGACGCGGACCTGAAGCGCGGCTTCGATCGCGACCTCGAAGCGGCGCGCGCCACCATGTCCGAAGATGAGATTCGCAAGGCGCACAGCGATCTCGCGGTAACGATTTCCAAAGAGTTGGAGCGGATCAAGGAGAAGCAGATTACCGAGGGCCGCCACATGTTGTCTCCCGAGGACGTTTTGGATATTCCGATTTTGCAGACACTGCGCCAAATGGCCGAAGAAGAATCGCAGCGGGCGACGGGCTAGCCCGAGCCGAGTCGGCATTCGCGAGGAGCCGGAATTCGAAAATGCAACCAACCGTCCTGATCGGGTTTAACGAATACGGCCTGCGCCTGCTCCAGGGCCTGCTGATCAGCGCCTCCGACCGAGGCGTTCTGCGGTGGACGCGTGACGCCGCCGGGCATGAGGACGGCCGCCTCCAGCTTCGCGACCTGGCAGTGTTTGTCTGCTCGGCCTCGCCGCTATCCTCGGGGGGTTCGAGTCCGTTCGAAGAAGATCTCTTTCGGCAGATCCGCTCCGTTCCCGAAAGGGACCTTCGGCAGGAAGTACTGGAGGCCAGGGACCGGCTGCTGGGCGCGCGCCGGTTCGTCGAAGAGGGCGCCCGCGGCCAATACTCACTGGATGTAATCGTGCTGGCGCATCCCGCCGGCGAGCGGGATTTCAGGACCATGCGCGAGACCTTGGAGCGGGTCATCTCGGGGCTGGCGGCCGACCCGAATTTTCGGGCCGCCGGCGAGGGGAACGACGCGCTCAGCATGATCCAGATCCTCGATTTCGAGAAATACTGGGACACCGGCGATGCGGACCGGCGTCTCACAGAGACAGCGGCTGCTTACGTGGCCAAGTGGCAGGAGCGGGCCGAAACCGGAGAACCCGGCTGCTCCCGCATCTATTTCGCCGATAGTAACGCCGCCGGTGGTTACCGTCCCGCGGCGCAGCGGATTCAGGAAGCCTTACTGTTCCTAGAACTGGTGCTCTTCGAGGAACAACGGGACGATGTGGTGCTTCGCTATCTGGTGCAGCGCCGGACACGCAACGAACCGATTGCGGCTTCCTTCGGCGTCCGCGTAGTGGAACGGCAATTGGGTCTTATGAAGCGTCTGGCCGCGGCGCTTTTCTCCTACCGCTGGCTCCACTACATGGCTGGCCAGGATTTTCCCGCCGACCGTCCGCAAGGCGCCGATATCCGGGAAGCGCTGGCGCACCTGCGCACCAACTCGCTGGCCACTGCCGAAGAACTGGCCCAACTCGATGAGCAGTGCCGCCGCAAAATCGAGGAGGCGATTCCGGCACTACTCTCAGCACGGTCGGTGAGCGCGCCGGTCCAGGAAGCGCAACCCGCCCGCGATCACCTGGCGACGATGTGGGTGCGGGATTTTGAGAAGCGGACTCGCGCCCGTCTGGATGTTATCCGTACAGAAGTGGAAACCGCTGCCGGCATCATGCTGGAACGAAAAACCCGCGCCACGCTAGAGAACGCCCGCGGTGAAATCCGCGATGCCGCTACCGCTGCGCTGCAACATTCGCAGTACCCCGTGCCCGCCGGAAAGCTGATTCAAGACCTGCGCGAGGTGGAGGACCAATTGCGCGGCGCCGACCGCCAGAGCGGGGAAGCGGAGGCATCGGGGCTGGAAAGCGCCGAGTTTGAGCGTATTCGAAAACTGTACAGCGATTACTTGTGGTTCAAGAGCCAGCAACTCAATCCGGTAGAAGCCGGCAAGTGGGCCTGGATCTGGCCGGTAGCTCTGGCCGCATGTTACGCGCCCCTGGTGGCATTGGCAGCGCAGGATTTTCCTGCTCCCGATCCGAATGCGGCTGGACTCTCTCAAATTCTGGCCGGGCTGAAGGCCACACTCAGTCAAATACTGCCCGCCTGGCTGATGGTCCTCGCCTGCGGCGCTCTCGCCGTCATAGTGGCGCGGCGCGCGCTCTTCCGCCGCCACAATCGGGGAATTCAAGTCCATGCGCACGAAACCCAAGGCAGGATTCGGGCTGCGTGCGCGGCGCTGCTGCAATCGCCGGAACTGCTCCATCACCTCACCGCCCGTGTTCGCACGCTCGCCCAGCTGCGCACCAATCGTGTCCGCAGCGAAGTACTGCGCGAGCTGAGTTTCGCGCAATCCCGTCTGCAGGTGCGGCGCAATGAACTGGACTGGCTTTCGAGCGAGATGCGGCGGTTCTGCGTGCGCCACGGCATAGACCCCGACGACCCTAGGCCATCTTACCGGCCGCCCGAGGCGGAATCCAACATTTATACGTACTGGGTTGCGCAGAACGCCGATTACAGCAACATGGTGAAAACCAGCGAAGGCCAGGCTCCCCGTTTCCAGGCGCTGCAAGCTGCCGTGAAGCCGTTTGAAAAATGGCTGGACAAGTACTGTCCGACGTTTCTCCATCCGGTCCAGTTCATCGATTGGCTCTGCGATCAGCGGGCGTTCGAACTTCCCGATTTTTCGACGGCATCCGACGCGCATGCTCACGAGTGGGTAGAGGATCTTTCCGAGAAAGTCGGCAGGATCGGTCTGGTGCCGCTCGGCTTTCGCTTCGAAGATCGCGATCAGGAGCATGAGCAGGAAAGGCTGTGTCTTCTTCCGGAGGAATGGCGGAACCTCACGGGCCTCGCCCAGCATCTTCAGCAGTCGGGTCTGGCGTCGGCGGCAGTACACGCCGCCGCTCGCGCCGGCCGCGCAGATCGCGCCTACTTTCTCAGCTACAAGATAGGCGTAGAGGCGCGGCGGCTGACGAGGACTGCGTCATGACGCGCTGGCTGCTGGTTCCCCTCGCCTGGATCGAGTTCTTTTCGCTGCTGTGGTTCTCCGCCCGTTTGGACCGGCAATACGCCGCCAAGGCAAACGACGGAGATGCCGGATACCTCTGGGCAGGGCTTCTACAATTCGCCGCGTTCGGCTTGTTGCTATGGAGCATTCTGGGATTTCTGGTGATTCCGCACGGGTCCGGCGAGTGGTGGATGAATCTGCTGGAGGCCGTCGTCGGCGCAAAACAAGTCAGAGGTCTGGCCCTGTTCCTGCCCTTCGCGGCGGCGGTCGCGGCCACCGTATGGCTGAGCAAACGGCCGGGCGATCCTTCCCTGGCGCGCTGGATCGCGGGCTCCATTACCGACACGGACAGCCGCGCGTGGCTCGCGCTCATGATCGTCGGCCTGGCATTTCCCTGGATTTGGCTCGGCGGTCTGGGCGCGTTGATCTCGCAGCAGACGGCGCTCTTGTTCGGCACACGGGCGTTTTCCATTTCCGGACTCTGGAGTTGGGAAGGCGTGTTCCTGATAGCGCTCTGGCGGATTTCGAAGACCAGTGCCCGGCGAGCGGGACTGGCCCCGGAATTGGTGGAGCCCGAACTCGTGACCGTCCAGACGCGCGACGATTGGGCCGCGGCGATGGACCGCCTGGGAGTCGATCTCGAGTTGCTGCGCACTCTCCGGGGTGGCGGTCCGTGGCGTCCCGTCCTCCCGGAGGCGCGTGGATGGGCGGCAGCGCTTGCCGAGCAAGGCCTGAGGCATGTGGCGCCGGCGTTGATCGAGCGCATCGCCAGTCTGGTTTCGTGGAAACCGGGAGCCGCAGGCCAGCCGCTGCTAATGCTGGGTCTGCCAGACGAATCCGGCGAAGTAGAAACCGTGGCGATGGCAGCCGCCCGCCTCGCGCAGGACTTCTCCGAGGCCACCTTGTTGATTGTCCCCAGGCGCGATCCTCGCCTGGTGGCACGGCTGGCGCGTTGGTGCGGCCTGGGCCCCCGCGGGGTCGTTGAGGTCGATCAACGATTCGAAGCCCCTGCTCCACCGGGAATCTGGGTCGTCGACGCGGAAACCCTCTCCGATTGGCTCATCGAAAAACTCGCCGATTCCCACGTCGCCTCCAGCATCGGCCTGGTGGTCTGGTGGGCTCTCGACCGGTATACAGGTGTCTTTGCGGCGAATCTCTGGGCGATCTCGCGCCGCCTCGACCGGCTTCTGCAGGAGCGCGGGCGAATCGGCCTGCGGACACTGGCACTGGTGCGCCAATCGCCGCATGCCGACGCGCAGGAGACTGCATTCGTGGCCCACTTGTTGCCTTACCCATTTCCGGCGGATGCCATCGTCCAAATCGAACCGCGTATGGCGCGGGAGGTCCGTCTGTATCAACTGCGCGGGCACGCCCGGTACTTCGCCGAGGAGGCACACCAGGAGATTTTGCCGAGAATCCGGCATCGGGAATTCGTTGCGGCGCGGGTTTCCACCGAAGCCCTGTGGCCTACGTTCTTGCATCCATTTTCTGAGTGCGTGGCGGAGGAGTGGGAGAACTTCCTGGATTTGCAGGTCTCAGGCAAAAAGCTTCGGGAATCGCTTTCATCCGAGGCCCAGTTTTCCGGAGCGGAGATCCGCCGCGTGGAAAATTCGGAGGTTCTCACCCTGCGTTCGATCTTTGCCAACGCGGGCCGCAGCGACACCGGCGGACAGGTTCACTGCGTCGGAATCCTGCCGCCCGAAAATCCTTATGCGGCATACGTGTTGTCCAGTTATGCCACGCCTCAAACCCAGCCGGCCTCGTCCCGCCGCATGGTCGGCTCGGAGGGCAACCCTTTCATTTACGACCGTCACCTCTTGCTGGCACTGAACGAGATGGGAGACACCGAGTCCGGCCTCATCCGCACGCTCCGCTGGGAAAGAGGCGCCATCCGCCAAACCCTGGAACGCCATCGCGGACAATTGCAGCGCAGCGAAGTGAGTTACCTGGACGAATCGCGCAATCGTCAAATCGAAAGTCTTTACAAATTAGGCATCCAAAGGACCGACGACATACCGCCGCTCGACACCGTAGGCAGCCGCCGGGATCTGGTCTTCGTGGTTCACAAATCCGGCGGACAGGAGGCTGGAGGCGTTCGCATGGTTGTCGACGCCGCGCGCGTTCCCATCCGCGCGTATCCCGGCTGCGTCTTCTACTCCAATGGAACGCGTTACCGCGTGAGCGACTGGCTCGATAAGCAGGAATTCGATGGACGCTGGATCATCCCCTGCGGTCCGGAGAACGAGCCTACGGCCACATGGCGAAATTCCTGGCCGTCCGTCTCGAACATTCGGGCCGATCGGGCCGATAAGTGGACGATTGACGGCCACGGCTTCGAGGCCACGTGCTCCTCGGCAACAGTGACCTACTCGGAACACTTTTTCGGTTATCTGAACCGCAAATACAATGTAGTGGAGGGGACCTTCGAAAACCGTATGGTCGGAATGGTGGAGCGGGATACGTCGTTTGACACGCGGGCTCTGCTGCTCACCTTTCACTCGACCGATCTGGAGCTAGGTATCGACGAAATGGATTCCTTGGCGCTCGCGCTCCGCCACGTGCTTCCGGTGCACTTCGGGGTGGAGGCCGACGCTCTGGAGGTGGTCACGATCGACGGTGTGGCGGCCGCCGGCACGGGCGAGACTCTTTTCGGAGTGGCGATCGTAGATCTCTACCCGGGCGGCATCGGGTTGGTGGAAGCGGTCCAGCGGACCGGCGCTGAGCTAGTGGTACTCATCCTGCGGTCTACCGCCCAGTGGCTGGCAAGCCTGGAGAATACGCTAGAGCCCGTGGAACGTTCCCCCCTGGTGGCTATCTGGAAGAACCAGGATATGCGCGGCTGCCTTCCAGTACTGTCCGCGCTGGTGGGTCAACCGGTAAAGAGGTAAATATGGCGGAACAGCGAAGCGAAATTCTCAAGAAGCTGGAAGAGGCCGCCAGCGGATTGGGTACTCGCTTGCCTGAGGTCAGTGGCGCGGCGCATCAGCTTCGAGCGAAGATCGAGGAGTTCCACATGCCTTTGATCGGTTCGCGGCGGCTTGAACTGTGGCTGGCCAGTGCGCGCATTTTTCTTCGCAATGTGGAAGTGGCGCAGGCTCTGGAGGCCGAAGGGAGTGAGGTAGTGCGCCGAACCACCGCGATGGCGGCCACCGCAACTCGGCGCGGAGCGGCGGACCTCGCCGGGCGCATCACCCGTTTGGCCGCGTTTTTCGCAGCCTTCTTTCACACGGAGCGGTTCTTGGGGGATCTCGACCTGCGAGTGGAAGAGCAGTCGAAGGTTCAAGCCAAGCGGAACGCTTTGGAGGCAGCTAGGGTACAGGTCGAGACGATCGGCATGGTGGTGCAGTTCGTCGAATCGCCCCTCGGCCCGATTGTCTGGCCGGGTGCGTCGGCGCCGGCCGCCGGCGGCGCTGTGGAGGCCGCGCTCAATGGCCTTACGGCAGTTATCGTGGACCGGTTCGAACCGGACAACTTGCGGCAGCGCCTGCAGACCTTGCGGGCGGCGGCTGCCAGCGAGCAGGAGCGGCAGACCGCGGCTGCCAACGCCGAGCGCGAGCGGGACGAGGAAGCCGCCCGCAAGAAACAGAAATTGAACCAGTCTTCGTCGGGCATGAAGCGGGCCGAGAACGAGCTGAGGGCCTGGGAACGCGCATGCGCCGCCGATCTCATCGATGCCGATGGCCAGCGGACTGCCTCTGAGACAGCATTGGCCCTCCGCGAGTATGCTTCGCGATATTCCGACACCATGGACATGGAGACCACCAGTCAGTGGGTAGAGCGCTTCAAGAAGCTGTCGGCTGACTGGGCGGAGAGCGCGTTGCGGGCCGCGGCTCCCAAGGTTCAGGCGTTCGAAGGCACACTCGGGTTCTGTGGGGAGGCCGGCATCCGGGCAGACCAGGCAGCTATGGCCCGATTGCGGCGCGCCAGCTTTTCGAGCGCCAGCGATTACACCACTTGGAAAACGGAGTGCGACAATTTCCGCAAGACGCTCGATGAGTTACTGGAGAGCCAACAGGGCAGTAGTCTTGCGTGGATCGAGAAGGAATGCAAACCGCTGATTGACGAATTGACAAAAATTCTGCGGGGGCCGCTGCCCTCCGCGCAATCGATGGTTGCGGCCAGTCTTCGGGACCGCATCGCGTTGTTCACCAGGGCTGACGGCGGATCTGTCTCGCAGTGGCCCGAACTGCGGCCTCAAATCAAAGGGTTCAAGCAGGAGTGGCAGGAGCTTACGGCCGCACTGGCAGCGGCCAAACAACGGGCGGCAGACAAGGAAACCGCTGCCAAGTCAAAGCTCTCTTCGCTTGCCCAGGCAATAGACGCGTCGGGGATGAAGGGACTGACGCTCTCCATCGGCGACGCGGATTTGCAGGCTGAAAAGGATCCCGATCGCTGGAACGAACTGCTGGCCGCGTTGGAAAGCGTGCTCGTCAAGGAGGAGACGCGCCTGGAGACGGTCTTCGTGGACGAGATCGCCCGGCTGAGGGAACTCGCTGTCTCACTAGGCGCGGTGGTGGAGGCGCCCGTTCCAGGCGTTGCGGGTGAATCTTTGCCGCGGGACCTCCGCAGCCTGGGCCAGCGCGTAGCCTTGCTCAGCGCGGAGATCGCGTCGCTGCAGCAAGCCTGTGGCGATCGCGTGCAAGGCTTGCCGGTCCAACTCCGCGAGTTCACCCAGAAACTGAACGAACTGCAAGTGGAAGACGCGGCCAATATCC
>Ga0302325_10036455_pt1 | contig 10026 bp, 10 predicted proteins | sample Palsa_T0_2_FD_201948 | JGI IMG/M metagenome (GOLD analysis project Ga0302325, IMG submission 201948) | Peat permafrost microbial communities from Stordalen Mire near Abisko, Sweden - Palsa_T0_2 | ecosystem: Environmental > Terrestrial > Soil > Palsa > Peat permafrost | place: Sweden: Abisko... | reverse complement strand
GCTCAGAGGGGTTGGAAGGATTTCATCTTGGTGGAATATGTGGAGAACATTTGGTAGGCTGGCAATAATTGAATAGTGAAGCTGGGTGGACGCACTTGATAGGGAGTATGAGGAGAATCAGGACCAGAATTGTGGATTCGCATGTAAATGGAAGGGGCTCTCTGGCTTTAGTCAGGTTTGTTTGGGCTTAGAAACCAGAAGATCTGATACATCGGCGATGCCAAGACAGGACTGGAGACTTTCAGTTTACCGACCACAAAGACTTTAGGTGTCAGACGAAAGTGAAAATTGAAACCCCTATATCAATCTTGTATTGAAATATGTTTCAAGAACTATCACAATTGCGAGCAGTCATATCATGGTACAAACAATGATGTTTGTTAAAGAGTCAGCTCTAATTTCTTTCTCTACCGCTGCTGGTGTTTGACTATAACACAACGCGGCTGGCATCGATAAATCGGTCAGAGTCGGACTCGAATGATGACAGAACAAGAAGCTCTTTCTCTGGAAATAAATATAAGTCCTCATTGAAGTGGTCTTTTCCCTTTGAAGCACCTTCCACTCAACGAACTTTTCTCCTTCGGATCACCTGGCCCCCCATCCTATACATTATCATTGACTCACGCCTCTATCTCTATTCCCAGAAATTATGTGTTCCGTACTCGTCCGGTTCACCGAACAGACTCTCGAAGACCCAAAGTCCTGGTATATGCCCATTGCCACTTCTAGCATCCCCACGACTCTCAACCCCGAAAAGATGCCAGAAGAAATCATTAAGGCCTTGGCAACTCATCACCACAGACCACATAACCCTAGTATAAACCTAGAGCGCTGGACGTTGGGAGAAATAGTTTTGGTCTGGAAAGGCTTCTCGGAAGAGGGGGCAGAAACAAACCTGGTTGGCATGGAGGAAGAGGAATTGGAACGACTGGTTGGCATGATGGCCCAGAGAGTGTGGAGAGATTGTATACATATCACGTATGTTGAAAACTAAAGGAGATGTGTTATGACTCAAGATTGAGTTTACAGTTATAGTAGGGAAACTTTATGCTGCCTACTGCTCATTGGCGTGATTCCCCCTTCAAGTGGCTCTGTTCCGATTTATTCGCCAGTCACGGGATTGGCCAATACAGCACCCACGTTGGCCAATATCGCAGGATTTTGGTCAATAAATCGGCATTGACCAATAATTACCTAGTTTCACCAATGGTGGGATATTTGGTCTCAAAAATCGCTCGCATTAGAGGGGTGTCGGTCGCATAAAAGGGAGATATTAAATGGGCTGTTCTAGGGGCTGCGCCAGTGACCCTAATTCTCTCCGTGTTAAACCTCCACCAGTATTTCAGTGCTTTTTTGCTGTCTTTTCTTAGAATCGGCTGCACAAGATTTTCCAGTCAGAGAATATCCTCACTGAAAATTTCAAGTGTCCCCCTTAGCTAGGCAGCGGAATAAAAACCTGCTTTTAAGGCCCCGAAATATTGTAAAAAGTAAAAAGTGGTGGGAGTAAAGCTTGTTTATATTTTTACTATATTATTATAGAATTACATATTTTTTTGGGCGAATTAAAGAATGGTAGTTATAATGGAGCAATTAAAAATTACTGCGTTGGTGAGTATTCTGCCTTATTGACCAACACTAATTTGTTGGCCAACAAATCGATTTATTGGTCAAGCCCATCCTTAGCGAATGAATCGGAACATATCGCGTTCTTCCCACTTCCCACAATACAAATATGGATCATGCCGGTCCAAGCAGATACCAATGCCCAGATTAAACTCGAATATACGTCACTTCCTTCTTCTTGATTCTCCTGCTATTTCTATGGCTACAGCTTCTCTTCCTGTGGTCTCCACTCCCGCTAGAGATTTGCTTGACAAAGATGTCTCTCTACCAGTCAACGAAAATCATGGCTCGAACGAGAAAGGTTCAAGGGATAATATTCAAATTTGCAACGATAATGACCCACACGTCAGTGACTCTAAAATTGCGCGTTCACCTACGAGAAATCTACGCGGTCCTGTCGGTAATTTTGGATCATGGTTCAGGTCCGATTTCTGGCAATTGGAGCTCTTGAGCTTCTTTATCACCTTGGTATGCTTTGCTTGTTTGATCATGGTACTACGGCAATCTGATAATAAATCCCTTCCGAGTTTGCCCTCGGGACTCACCCTTAACACTGTTGTTTCCTGGATCTCCACCGTCCACGGTCCTGAAGACGACTCTCCTGCTGCCAGTTGGATCGTGTATCTCCGAAATTGGTTGGATATGGTTCAGCGAACAGAGTAGATTGCTCGCAGACATCTGCTTTTTCCGACTGGGCAAGTAGAGGTTAACAGAGTCACGTAATTTGGGGATGAGAAGATCTGGAGTAGTATTAAAATAAGCCGATGCAAAGACTGATCATCATAAACTAACGATTGACGATTGTTTGAGTGTCGGCTTGGGGGAAAAGATTGCATGACGAGGATCTGGTTCCAGTGACGAAACCAATCAGACAGAAGATCGAGATACACTTCAAGCTGCAGAACCATATTTCTAGATTCATTTTTGAAGAAACAAATCTCGCTTTAAAGCGAAGCATCATAGCCCAAAGCCTTGCTCGTCCAGTTCCGCATACAAATCAGATGCAAATTCTTTCAAAGCCGATAATTCAGCGTAGGCTTGATCGCTAAACTCTCCTAATCAGAGGTAAGAGTATAATCTAAAGGTATAAACGAAACTTGAGGCGGGTACAAGTTGGCTTACCGTAATTAGTTGCATCTTTTAAATTCATCCGCATTTTGATGGATTCATTTCTGGCTTCCTTTAACAACTTTTCTTTCTCACGGATGTTACCATGAGAATGTTCAATCTTCGACTTCTTAATTAGGTCATGAGCCTTCTTGGCTTCCTTCACAGCCGTTTTGAAAAAGTTTTGATGTGGGTTCCGACCATGAAAAAGGCCTCGAACATACGGTAGTAGGATTTCCGGAAAATTAAAGGCACAAAAACAGACATGTTGATTAATAATTGAAACGTGGTGATATAATGGCAATTCGGGAAGGTTGAACACATTTTGACTATTGATGAAGTCTCTGCTGAGAATGATACCGTAGGGCAAGTTCTCAATGATAGTGAAGCGACAACGCTGTGGGTTGTGGAGTTGTTCCCGATTAGATATCAAGGAAATCGTAGCTTGAACGGATCCGCGTGAACGGAAGTGCTTTCCGTTGCCCATTCGAATCATTGGATGATGTCGCTGCTGATTGTGGATCGGGAAACCATTTTGACACGCGAACGAGAAAGACATGAGCTCTGTATCAGCGCCCATATCGGCTACCGCCAAACAGGTGGCACGCTTTGCGAGATTTGCTAACTTGACGTTGACTAGGTACAGAGAATATTGATGGATTTCCTCTGCTCGTTGCAATGTTGGCTGCAGTTTTGTATCGAAGGTCAAATTATCCGTTGGCGTGGTGGAAGGTGCCTTTAGGATGCCTGTTTCGTACAGGAATGGACCGCCAATGATCAGAGGTCGGATCGTGGTACTGAAGACGTGGAATTTGCACCGCTTTGGGTTTCTGGCATTGGCAAGAGAACAATCCACCCAGACATGGCCGAGGGACAACTCTACAGAGTTATCAATCATCTTGAATGGTATTTCATCCCCTTTGATGGCAAGGCCCATCTTCAAGGCCATTTCGAGAGTCATGATATTGCCACTGGCATGGTTGTCGAGAAAGGCCCAGCGCAATCGCCCATTGAGTTTGACTGGGGCATATGTTGATGGAACTATTGGCAGCTTTGTCAAAGCTCTTTGGGTGTACCACCCTACGGAGTGTCGCATGCTCGTGGATGCAAAATCTGTCTCGGACCCAGCCCCAATTGCGGAATATCTCCCAGATACTGTGTGGACCCTCCGATCACTCTTGTAAGCCTGGAACCATTAGCACATGACCTGTGATGAGAGAACACTATCCTCGGCACGCGAGAGCCTTACCAAGGATTCGAAGTAGCAAGGCTGAAGCTCTGTTCTCCTGTCACCTCATTCAATATATTCTCAGTGGTCGTAATCATAATCTTGGTCCCCGAATAACTTCAACAGGAACGCATTTGTAATGCACAGGTCTGTCACACGCTCCTTAGTTCACAAGAAGGTACGAACCCAGGTACGAATTCTGAAATTTTGACCAGACTAAAACTTTGGGAACTGTTCTGCCAAGCTATTCGTGGGGGATGCCGCCTCGGCGCGCCACGTAACGAAATGTTGCTTTTTCACTGTATGGTCTCGTTTATTTGGTGGCTGGTCCTGTTGCTGCTAAGTCGCTAGTTGTGACCAAATCAAGAATGCCTTGCATGAGGACGGATAGGTTAGAGATTTGACACGTAGAGGTGTGGCCTCAACGAAAGCAAAGAGCGTATGCAGGTGGTAGATCCAACGAGGCTCACACTTGGTATTCGACATGATGCAGTATTACAGAGAAATCTTTGTTAACAATTCCAGATAGCATTCGCAATTTCGTGCAAAGCATCGGTAACGGAGGTTGTGATGGAGACTATACCGTCGTGTCGCTGGGAAGCATCCATTGGTCCAGGGAACTGGCGCTCCAATGCTTGAACACTCCACGCCTGGAAGAAACGAAGCGGAACTATTTACCAATTAACAAGAGCTCAACTTAGCGACACAGTCTATTGATAAAGAAAGCGAGGTAGTCTGGAACACAGCGTCCTACCCGGTGTGTCAACACGAAAGGTCATTTGCGAAAGACCAAAACAACTCCAAAGAAATAGAGAAGTCTCCGGGAATGGATTCTGGGTCAGTTCCAGCTGACTACGAGCTCGAGAATATCCAGGGCCTGTCAGGGTCGACGGTCTATGCTTCAAACATCATCAGAAACCTCCATGTAAGGACCAATAACATCATTACTGGTTCTCAAGATCAGCATCAGGAGGCCGAGCTTGAAGCAATGCGGCAGATTGTCCAGGGTCCAGCTCCACCCCAGTTTCGAAGCAGTTTTCATGAGGAGCAAAAAGGGAACACAAGCCCTCAACACGAAGGTTCAGCTAAACAGGCTGTTTCTAGGCAAGTCTACTATGAGTCCTCAATTCTCTCAAGCTTTCTCAAGATTAATCTCAGCGAAGAAACTAATAGAGTAAATAGTTTCCCAACCGTGGGCTTGGCATTATCCCCCGACAGGTCTAGTAGCGCAGTACCCGGTAGAAACAGTCTTGATCTCGAAGCAGGCAACTTCTCCATCGATGCGCCCGGAGCATTCCATGATAATAAGCCCAAGGTTACCTTGGGAAGTCACAAAAATGGCGGAAAGATTGAGGATAAGAAGTGGAATCCACCTCTTCTAGATGGATTTCCCAAGAGCGCGGGGTTCATCGTCTTGGAACAGGACAGAGGCGCAACCATCTTTCGACGATTTGACGAACCAGCAATGCGTAATCTTCTCTACCTTCAGAGTCGAGTCGCAGCGCTAACACGCAGACTGAAGATATATGATGCAGAGGATTGGACAACCAATGATCATTCTGCAAGACGTCGGCTTGAAGATCTCAATGGACGTATCAAGAAACGAGAAGATCGTCTTGGTTTTGAAAGACAACCGGGGTTTAAACCAAGTCAAGATCAAGTATTAGAGGTTTCGGGGCTTCTTGATGAAATACTTGATATCCACGGCAAAGGCGCGAGCGCGAGCGAGGGCGCGATACTCGACATAAGTCAGCGAATCGCTGATCTAGAGGGCTGTGTTCGACATGCAGATACACCGTTGAAGGATCTTGTGGATGTGAACTCACCTATTCCGGGGAATTATAGGAAAGAAAAGGGGAAAGAGGAAGAGAAACAACCCAGAATGTTCAACGGACTGAAAATTCGACGCCAAGAAAGGAGCAGAATGCGAATCAGCCGCTTGCTCTGTTACATTGCGCGAACTCTGGAAATCTCCCCCGAAGTATTGCTTTTATATCTTCTGGCTTGGCCTGGGCCCGACTATGATAGATATACACAATTATCAGATTCGAAGAAAATGGAAGAATTTCTCTGCATGGCATCTGATCCACCATTGACACAAATTAACGACGTAATCACGGGCCTGGAGGTACTGCTTCAGAACTACCTGAGGCGTTATCTGGATACGAAAATTGTTCCACCGGCCGCATCCGTAGCTGCAAAATCATGGGAGGACTTCGAAATGTTCGGCAGCGCAGAGAAAATGAGGAAGCGACGGCTTGAGTGGGAGGACGAGAATCCAGACAAGTCTTGGCCTTTCCTTGGACTTTCAGATGCATGGATTCGAAAGATGCAAGATAGATGGAACCTTGCCCTGGATTTAAAGGAAGCCATCAAAGAGTATCGTAAGTGGCCCTGGTCACATAAAAAATATTGACATTCTCACCTTCTAGAACAGATGAAGCTCTCCTACTCCAACACAAGCTTTTTGAACTTCCCAAACCAGCAGAACGAACCAGAAAGGCAGTTTGGAATTGGTACATATCGGCTCGCCAGTTTTCAGAGAACAGCCAGGTGGATCTCATTCGGGACGACGTGATAACAATACGATCCCCTGCCGAAGAAGATCGAGTATCTAAACTGCTTAGCAGAAGATTTCCGTTGTTCTTTCTCGTCAGTACTCTCCTGTCTTTATATGTTGCCAGAAATGAGACTGACAAGCGATCCAGCATAGAGGTATTTCAAACGATGAAGTTCAGTTTACGTCTGAGAGAAAAGTCGGGAGAGTAGTCACAGGCATCAACATGATTGCAGCTATCAGTATTCTTGTCGTCGCAGTATGGGTCTTATCTGTCGTCAATGATTATAAACAAGATAAAGGAGTCAAAGTATCGAAGCAGGAACTGGGAACACTGACTGGATTTGTTGTTGGCTTTGCGCTTTGGGTAGGGTTCATGACTGGCCTGCCCAGGAGGGAGATGTTTGGTGCTATTGCAGTATACGCTGCTGTTCTTGTTGTGTTTGTTGGCAGCACGGGATAGTTGTGGTATGGCGCTATGAGGTCCTTGGACTCAGACCTCTATTCCTACTCCGAATCAAAAAGCAAAACCTGCAGTTATACCTGAGTTCACGCTTCAATTCCCTGCCCGGACGGAAAACACTTTCACTTGTAATGCTGAATTAGTCCATTCTATTTTTTCAAAACCATGTGCGGGCTAAGAGCTGCCCGAGGGTCAATACGTGGAGCTCCTCGAATCTTCGCCCAAACTCTCAGACTAAATGTGTGCTCGAGTGCAACATCTGAATGTGCGTTGGAACATACACTTGATCTAAGTCAACAGAATATTGTTCATTTATATGAATACAAAAGAAGAGACGGTCTCAAAACTCCTGCGACGATCCGGGTTGTCCCAGAACCGTAAGAATCGCTTAAAGAGGTAACTCCGTGCTTAACTGCGGGCAAACTTATTTTAATATTCCCTCTAGTATCTAGAGATAAAGATAGTCTATTTCTATTAAATTTCTAAATCTAGGATCGTTGCCCCCTTCCCTTATTAATAAAAGGCCTTTTTTGAATACTTTTTGGTATAAACCAACCTTTTTATATAAGCGATTCCACGACCCTGCTTATAATTCCTGCTCCTTATATAAAAGCACGGCCAGCACCCTTGCTTTTGTTTCTTCTCCCCCTCTCCCCCCCCTCCTTGCTTTAAAAAGTATATCCTTATATCTTAGGTCTTATATAGACCCTCTTACAAAAAACTTTATAAAACAAAGAGCAAGAGGCAGCGCGGCCGGCTCCTGCCAAACCTTATAAGGCTATAAAGCGGCCCGGCCTGCTAATATATTCTCAAGTACGGTTTTTGATTTAAAAAAACTCCCCTTATTTAGCCACGTGATTAGAATTACTCCCAGGACTCCCCGAACTCCCACTATAGGACTCCCAGTACTAGCCATTAAACTAGTTATGGAGAGAGGAGACCGGATTTGAATTTGTGGTATGAACGGAACTGACGCAAGAACGGGCCATGTCCTGAGGATTGTCGCCTCACCAGCCGACGTGAAAAAAGTGACGGAGAGCCATCTTGGTATCGATAGAAGCTAGAAAATATCCTGCTAGAATAGACCAAGCATTGATCTGCATAAAAGGCAGAGGATGGACTGATGATCGAGAGATTGTGACAGTGGGATGTAAGGGGTGAGGGCGGAAACAAGCGATAACGTGTAGCGAAAAATTGGCGGTGTTGAAATACCTGGGCCAAGTCTATTAAGTGAAATCGATGACTTGATAAAGGTCTTTCATGGGCTTGAATCTTCTTCCAAAAGGGTTGTATGGTTGTATATAGAAGTCTGTTTCCCCTTTGGTGAGGTGGTCGCTTGAATTTACTCCACCTCATCCTCCTCATTGATCACGAGCATCTCGATACTGACGATGGCATCAATGATGTCATTCTGATTATTGGTGATATAATGGAAGTTTGTTTCCAACAAGGTCGAAAAAATAAGTATTGCGTTTATTAAGCTGTAGGAACACATAATTCCAAAAGTGAAGAACTCAATTGGCAGTTGGAAAAGTACCTTACGAACCTGTAGCGTGACTTGAAGTAAACATGGCGTTTTGGACGATTAGGCAGTACAGCGGACTAGAATATCCGATGTTGGAAGTAGCCACTAATTAAAGGACTTGCTGCAAACAACCGAATACGTCTCAGCAAACCTGCCGTATAGAGTTACCAGATCTCTGGCAAAGGATGGTATCTGTATGCACCATAAATTATTGTGCACAACGGTGCGACCTGGAAGAGGCTGAGCCGAAGCTGAGCTGAAGCCGAGCCCAGTACCAGGAGTATATTTTGTGCTGACTGTGGCATTAGGACGAAGTACTCCGTATCTTAGTGCGGTGGACTAGCCACCGCAAAAACTAAGTATTAGCTTGTAAAGTGTATTTCGATACCAAGCTGTGACTATTCTTGGCCCAACGATTCGATATTCTTCTGTTTGCGATTTTTATATGTTTTGTAAAAGCGGCGAGAGAGGAGCTTGGATCTGAGACTCGAGGAACAGCGGGAAACCGGCTCCGAGATTCAAGAACCAAACTTCAACAGCCCTGTTGAGGCTGGAACAGCTTGAGCGCATGAAGATAGCCCAATTCTCCTCAGTCTATGGTCGTATGTGACAGCAGTTTCTAGTATTTGAATCTATATTCCTAGTCTGGTGGCTGCTTTTTGAAATGTGAGAAGCTGCCGGCGCCTAGTGCAGAAAATTGGGGTTTTAGCGCAAGGAAAATGTGGCTGGCTGCGGCACACTAAAAAGAGATAGAGTTCGCACCTTTTCGCGTGTCCGCCGCTTTTTCTCCAGCTAAAGCAGGCAAGTGGGGGCCCGCCACCTCACTCGGTCATGACGAGAGGCGATCAAAAGTTGATCTTCTCGCGGCTATCACTTTCGATCCAAATTGTACCAGAGGTCCGCAACGTACTTCTTCTGAAGGTCGGTCCATCCCCGAGGATATCCATGTGAATCAAAGGATGTATGACCGGCTCATCACCGGATTGTGAATGGTCGATGAAGTACTTGAGATACTCCACAACACACTTCCAATCTGCGAAAATATCCTTCAAGATGGGTAGCAAATGGGACGCAGGTGAATCAGCCCAGCCACCCACGTCCATCCAGACGCTGTAACGTCCTGCAGGGTTCCCCTCTGATTCGCGAAGCACGTTATCCGCAGAGTCAAAAGCCTTGGCAGTCACCAAAATCTCATGGGCTCGACCTTCTTGCCGATCTGTGATTCGAGTAGCAATCTTGAAGGTAACGTGGTGCAAGTTGGGCATACGATCCAACCCAGTCTTCTGGAAGAGCTCAGGGTAAGCGGGATCTGTGGCGAGGATGGTCTGGGACATGTGTTCGATGGAGATTCCGATATCAGGGTCCGCCTCAGAGCTGGGTTGACAATTCCATAGCTGGCCTGTAGGAATTGCTTGGAGAAGAGAGGGATGGTTGATGTAATTGAAAAGCGTGAGCAGCAATCGCCTGCCCCATGAGGCGTTTTGAGCTGGTTCGCGAAATTTTGGCGGCTTAGGTCCAAGTGC
>Ga0302325_10036451_pt1 | contig 10026 bp, 7 predicted proteins | sample Palsa_T0_2_FD_201948 | JGI IMG/M metagenome (GOLD analysis project Ga0302325, IMG submission 201948) | Peat permafrost microbial communities from Stordalen Mire near Abisko, Sweden - Palsa_T0_2 | ecosystem: Environmental > Terrestrial > Soil > Palsa > Peat permafrost | place: Sweden: Abisko... | reverse complement strand
GACGCCGGCCGTTGGGACAGAGCCGTAGAGGCCTTCAGCGAGTTGGCCGCCGGAAAAGGTCCACATGCCGATGAAGCGCTTTACTGGAAAGCCTACGCGCTGAACAAAATCGCCCGCCGCGCGGAAGCCCTCACCGCCCTGGCCCAGTTGCGCCAGGTGTACGCCAACAGCCGCTGGCAGGATGATGCCAAAGCGCTGGAAATCGAGGTCCGCCAGGCTTCCGGCGAAAAGGTCAACCCCAATGCTGAGCCCGATGAAGACTTGAAGCTGATGGCCCTCAACGGGCTCATGAACAGCGACCCAGACCGCGCCCTTCCCATACTCGCAAAGCTCCTCGAAGGCAATCAGTCTCCCAAGCTGAAGGAGCGCGCGCTGTTCGTACTGGCCCAGAACGACAACCCCAAGGGCCGCCAGATCCTGTTGCAGATCGCCCGGAGCGGCTCCAATCCCGATCTCCAAATGAAAGCCATCCACTATCTGGGCATCATGGGCTCGAAGGAGAACCGGCAGGTGCTGGGAGATCTCTACGCCAGTTCCAATGACGCGAACGTGAAGCGCGCCGTGCTGCACGGCTTCATGGTTTCCGGCGACCGCGAACACCTCTTGCAGGCCGCCAAGTCCGAAAAGAATCCCGATCTGCGCATGGAAGCTATCCATCAACTCGGCATCAGCGGAGGCCAGTCGGAGCTTGCGCAGCTTTACCAGGCCGAGCCTACCGTGGAAGTCAAGGAAGCCATTCTGCACTCCATGTTCATCGGCGGCAATTCCGACAAGCTGCTCGAAGTGGCCCGCCAGGAAAAGGACGTCCGCCTGCGCAAGGCCGCCATTCACAGCCTGGGCCTCATGGGTGGCGAGCACACCGGCTCCGCGCTGGTAGCCATGTACGGTTCCGAATCCGACCCGTCCGTGCGCGCCGAAATCGTCAACGCGCTGTTCATTCAGGGCAATGCCAAAGCCATGGTGGATCTGGCGCGCAAGGAAACCAATCCGGAAATGAAGAAGATGATCGTGAGCAAGCTCTCCATCATGGGTTCCAAAGACGCCACCGAATACATGCTGGAGCTTCTAAACAAATGAGACCGATTCTGTTCTACGGTGGGACAGGCCTCCTGGCCTGTCTCTCGCTCGCGCAGGCCCAGCCCTCGCTCGCCGAGCGCTTCCGCGAGCAATACGCGCAGCCGCAGCCGGCCTGGGTCGGTTACACGATACCCGCCGTTCCCGGCCATGAACAGATCTGCGACTATGGGAACGGCTACAGCCAGGGCGTGCGCGCCCCCGGGCCGGTGCACCTGGAGCCGCCCGAGCAGGCGCAAATCCTGCTCCGTATCCAGGACAACCGCGTAAGCAAAATCCGCATCATCTCGGGCGACTGTCAGCTCGATGCCGACGGAGTGCCCATTCGTTGGATTCGCGACGTACGCCCGGCCGAGAGCATCGCCTTCCTGGCTACCTTCGTCACCGCGGATAGCGACCACGTGCGCGACGGCGCAGTGTCGGCCATCGCGCTGCACGCCGATGCCGCGGCGGATGAAGCCTTGGAGCGGTTCGCTGCCCCCGGCCAGTCCGAATCGCTGCGCGAGAAAGCCGTCTTCTGGATGGGCGCGGCGCGCGGCCGGCGCGGCTACGAGAACTTGCGCCGTATCGTCACCGCCGACGCCAGCGATCATATCCGCGACAAGGCTATCTTCGCCCTCTCCATTAGCAAAGAGCCGCAGGCCGTGGATACCATGATCGCCGTGGCCCACAACGACGCCAGCTCGCACGTGCGTGGACAAGCCCTTTTCTGGCTGGCGCAGAAGGCCGGCAAGAAAGCCGTGGGCGCGATCTCCGGCGCCATCGATAACGATCCGGATACCGAGGTGAAGAAGAAGGCCGTGTTCGCCTTGCAGCAGCTTCCCCAAGGCGAGGGCGTTCCCATGCTGATCCAGGTAGCCCGCTCCAACAGGAATTCCGAGGTGCGCAAGCAGGCCATGTTCTGGCTGGGCCAATCGAACGATCCGCGCGCGCTGGCGTTCTTCGAAGAAGTGCTGAAGCCGTAGCCTGCTCGCGTTCTCCGCCGTCAGCTACTCTTCCCGCAAAGCCGCCATCGGATCCAGGCGCGCCGCGCGCCGCGCCGGCACATACGCCGCCACCGCGGTAGCCGCCGCCAGAATCAGCGCCGCCCCCGCCAGTTGCAACGGAGCCCCCGGCCGCACGCCGAAAAGCAGGCTGGTCACCAGCCGGCCCGTAGCCAGCGATGCCGCCAGGCCCGCCGCCATGCCCAGCGCCAGCAGCACCGCCACGTCCCGCAGCATCAGCCGCACTACGCTCCCGCGCGGCGCGCCCAGCGCCATCCGGATCGCGATCTCGCCCTTGCGCCGCGTCACCGCGTACGACGTAATCCCGTAAAGTCCCACCATGGCCAGCAGCAGCGCCAGCGATCCGAAAACGGACGAGAGCAGCGCCACCGTTCGCGGCAGCAACAGCGATTCGCTCACCTGCGATTCGAAGTTGCGGAACTCCAGTGAGACCCCCCGGTTCACTCCGGCAATCGCGCCGCGCGCCGCCGGGATCAGCGTCTCCACGGGCACGTCCGACCGCAGCGTGTAGCGAATGTGCGGCCCCGGCTCCGCATCCTGCCCCGCGGCCAGATAACCGATCCTGCGATCCTCTTCGTTGATCCGGTTGTACTTGGTGTCTTTCACCACGCCGACGATCTGGTAGACATCGCCTTCGTCCATCCCGATGGTCTTGCCGATCGGGTTCGCCGCGCCGAAGAACTGCCGGGCCGCCGATTCGTTCACGATCATCGCCTTCGGCGCGTTCAGGCCATCGCGATCGTTGAAGTCCCGGCCCAGCAGCAGCGGCGTGCGCAGCGTCGCGAAATATCCGGGCGAGATCCGGTTGAAGAACATCAACGTATCCCGCGGCGACTTCGCCGCCACGCCCTCGGGTTTTACCGTCTGCGCCCAGCCTTCCGGGCTGATGGGCGTGAGCATCGAGCTCGCCGCCGCGGCCACTCCCGGCAGCGCCCGCAGCCGGTCCAGAATCTCGCCGTATGTGCCCGCGCGCCTGGCAACCGGTACCCCGGCCTGTTCCACATCCACCGTAACCATGAGGATGTTGTGGCGTGTGAATCCCGGGTCCACCGCCCAAAGGTTGCGCAGCGTGCCCAGGAAAAGTCCGGCCGCCACCAGCAGCACCAGCGACAGCGCCACCTGTCCCGTAACCAGAGCTTTGCCCAGACTCGGCCGTCCCGAAACCCGCAAAGCCGTGCGCGCGTTCTCCTTCATCACCTGGTTCAGCTCCACGCGTGTAGCCCGCAGGGCCGGCGCAAGTCCGAACAGGAACGCGGTCAGGATAGCGGCGGCGATGGTGAATGCCAGCACGCGCGGATCGAGCGACAGATCGATATCCAGCGGATGATGGCTGGTCGATAGGAAGTGAATCAGCAGCCGGCTGCCCCAGGCTGCCAGCAGCAGGCCCGCAACCGTACCCAATATCGAAAGCAGCAGGCTCTCCGTCATCAACTGCCGGACCACCCGCGCGCGCCCGGCGCCGATCGCCATACGCACCGAAAACTCCCTCTGCCGGGCGGCCGCGCGCGCCAGCAGCAGATTGGCGATGTTGGCGCATGCGATCAACAACACCACGCCCACGATCGCCATCAGGGTGTAAAGCGCCGTGCGATACTGGGCCCCCATCTCCGAGAAGCCCGTCGCGGCCCTCTTCAAGAAAAACGAACTCAGCAGGTAATCCTTCTGCTGTTGCGCCGGGAATTCTTGCGGGACGGTAACGCGGAAGATCTCGGGCGCAATAGCGCGCATCCGGTCGCGCGCCTGCTCGATGCTTTCGCCTGCGGGCATGCGTCCCAGAATGCGCAGCCACCAGTCCGCGCGCTCGTCGAGCCTGCTGTGGCCGGGGTGCAGGATGGGATCGCAAGCGATCGGTATGGCCACGTCGAAGCCCCAATCCCGGTCCAGGCCGCGAAACCAGGGCGGCGTCACGCCCACGATTTCGAAGCTTTGCCGGTTCAACCGCACGGTCTTGCCAATGACGTCCGCATCGCCGTCGAAACTGCGCTTCCAGAAGGCGTAGCTGACCACCGCCAGCGGCGCCGTGCCCCGGCGGTCTTCGTCCCGTGTGAAGACGCGGCCCTCCATCGCGGGCACGCCCAGCACGCGAAAGAAATCGCCGCTCACCCACAGGCCCACCGCATAGCGGCTTTCGCCGCCATCGGCCATATCGAAGCGGTCCGGCGCGTAAGCCAGCGCGCCCGAGAATGCCTGCTGGCGGTCCCGCACCGCTTCCCAGATCGGATTCGTGAACTCGTCGTCGCCTTCCGCCCCCGGCCTGACCTGCACCAGCCGTTGCGGATCTTCCACCGGCAGCGACCGCAGCAGCACGGCATTCAGGATGCTGAATATCGCCGTGTTCGCACCGATGCCCAGCGCCAGCGACAGCACCGCCGTAGCCGTGAAGCCGGGATTCGCCCCGAGCGTGCGCAACCCATACCTCGCGTCCTGGCGCCACGATTCCAGCCGCGTCCAGCCCCACGCAGCGTGGCTCTTCTCTTGCATCTGCGTCGCGTTCCCGAACTGCCGCCGCGCGGCTGCCCGCGCCGCATCCGGCGCCAGACCCTTCGCCTGTTTATCCGCCGCGCGCAGGTCCACATGCAGCCGCATCTCTTCCGCCAGATCGTCGTCGAAACGCGCGCCCGAAAGCCTGTATCTCACTTGCCGCCATAGCTCACCGATCCACTGCATTCGCCGTCACCTCATTCCGTCTGCAAAATCTTATGAATGGCCCCGTTCACCCGCTGGTATTGCGCCACCTCGGCCATCAGTTGTTTGCGGCCCGCCGGCATGAGCCGGTAGTAGCGCGCGCGCCGGTTGCCCGCGGTCACGCCCCATTCCGCCGTCACCCAGCCCTTCAGCAGCATGCGTTGCAGGGCCGGGTAGAGCGACCCCTCTTCCACCTGTAGAACATCGTCCGAAACTTCCTGAATCGCATTGGCGATCTCGTACCCGTGAAGCTGGCCGTGGCGCGCCAGCATCTTCAGGATCAACATGTAGAGCGTGCCGGGCGGAATTTCGTCGCGTCTCGCGTTCTCTGCCATAGTTAAACTATGCCAGTCTCCCACGTGCGCGGAGCGGATGTCAAGCCTCAGGCCGGCCGGAAGAGCCGTTCCGAACCTTGCGAGAGCAGCACCCAAAGGCCATAGATGCCCAGCGCGGTCCCAAACGGCACGTGGATCAGGTCCAGTACCGAAAGCACGATCGTCAAAGTACGCGCCCACGGCCGGAATTGCAGCAATCCGATTCCGGCAATTACGCCGGGCAGCGAAATCACCAGCAGAACGAAGAAGATGAAGGCGCCGATGCCGCCCAGTATGGGGATCGAGATGTGCGCATCGCTCGAATAATCCGTCGCGCCGATAATGCCGGCAATGCCGCCGAACAGCAGTAACATGCCCACTGCGAGCAATATTCCCAACGATCCGAAAACGATGTGCAGGACGCCGAGTATCTTGACGTGTTGTTCCATGGCTGCCGCTTATTGTAGGCGCACGCGCGGCCATTCGCAACGCCTGTTCTTTGGTGGGGCAGACCATCGCGTTTCGTGGTCTGCCGCCTTCGCCTCCGCCGTTCTCAAGACCGGCGCGAGGGTCTGGGTGCGCGACGCCTGCCGGAAGACCGAAATCCCGCGCCATCAATATTGACAGTGGAAGCGAAGTCTACAACCTGCTATGAAACCTACGCGGCGTCGGCAAGAGAATCTACCTTCGCGCCAGCCACTCCCATTACGTAATGGACGATGCCAGACCCGCTCCTCGATCGCGCGCACGTATGTCTACGGCTACCTGTTGGCCACAGTTTTTAGCGACGGGTCGATCCGATTTCCCCCTGCCGGCCCCATGTCGTGCTTTCCTACAGGGCCGTTGATAAATCCAACAATAACCATGCGCGTTGAAGAATAAGGTAGTTAGTTGGCCTCGCCCGCATCGTGGTGTTGAAAAAAGCAACGCCGCGGGTACTGTGGCATTTTTCAACGCTCGCAACTGTATGCAAATACAACAGATAATACGGCCTAAAACTACTCAAGACGGCCCGGGACGTGCCCTACACAGCATTGGAAAAGGGAGGCACGTCATGACAGTCATTCTGGTTCTGGTAATGTTCTCGATGTTCATCCTGCTGGATTGGGTCATCAACCGGCGGAAAGCGCCCCAGGCCGTTGCGGCACGCGCGCAAGTCGCACTGCAGTTGGATCAATCGTATGTAGAAGGGTTCCGGGTCCCCGAGGAATTGTCCTATCACCCCGGGCACAGTTGGGCCATGCGGGAACGCCGCAATCTGGTGCGGATCGGCATGGACGATTTTGCCGCCGCCCTGGCGGGCCGCGTGGAGCGCGTCGACTTGCCGAAGCCGGGACAATGGATCCGGCAGGGACAAAAGGTCTGGTCTCTGTTCCGCGACGGCCAAAAAACCGAGATGGTATCGCCCACCGAAGGCGAAGTCATTGAAATCAATCCCGAAGTGGCCGCCCATCCGGAGTTGCTGCGGAAAGATCCGTACGGCAAGGGCTGGCTGGCACTGATCCACGTTCCCGACGAAGAGAGCACCGCGCGCAATCTGGTTCCTAAGGGTTTGGTGCGGAGTTGGATGCGGGAATCCGTGGGCCGTCTGTATGCCCGGCAGCCGCAGCTTGCGGGCGAGGTGGCGGCCGATGGCGGCCTGCCCACCGAAGACCTGTTGGCGGGCCTGCCGGACGCCGATTGGCACCAGGTGACCGGCGAGTTCTTCCTGACTGCGTAAATTTTCAACACTTCCTACGGGAAGTGCGGTATAACATAGTTAGAGACCTTTATGTCTCAAACTATCCTCTATGACAGCACTATGTGCATCGGCTGCAAGGCGTGCGAAGGCGCCTGCGCCGAGCGCTGGCATCTGCCATATGACGATAAGGTGGCGGCCGAGCCGCGGCTCTCGGCCCATAAGCTCACCGCCATTCAGACATACGGCGACCACTATATCCGGCGGCTGTGCATGCATTGCGCCGAGCCCACCTGCGTCTCGGTCTGCCTGGTGGGCGCCTTGCAAAAAACGACCCTCGGTCCAGTGGTCTACGACGAGGACAAGTGTATCGGGTGCCGTTACTGCATGCTGGCCTGTCCCTTCCAGGTGCCGGTCTACGAATGGTCGAGCCGGCTGCCCCGCGTGCGGAAGTGCGACATGTGTTACGCGCGCTTGCGGGCCGGCAAACCGACCGCCTGCGCCGAGGCTTGCCCCACCGGCGCTACCATCTCAGGCGACCGCGATGGGCTGATAGCCGAAGCGCGGCGGCGCCTGGCTGAGAAGCCGGGCGCTTACTATCAACGGATCTATGGGCTGGAGGAAGTGGGCGGCACGTGTACGTTGTTCCTCTCCGCCGTGCCCTTCGAGCAGTTGGGATTGCGCGCCAATCTGCCGAGCACGCCGCTGCCGCAACTGACCTGGCGGATCCTGTCGCACACGCCCCATATCGCCTCGCTCGCGGCGGTCGCCTTGGGTGGAATTTACTGGATCACGCACCGGCGCGAGGAAGTGGCGGCCGCCGAAGGCAGTCCCCGCAGGAGGAGCGACAATTGAGGCCGACCTTGGATTTCTTCAGGATCTCGATCTGGCGCGTTATCTTCGTAGCTATTCTCCTGAGCGGGCTGGCGGGCCTATATGTGCGTTTCGTTTATGGTCTGGGCGCCGCGACCAATCTTAGCGACAGCTTTCCATGGGGATTGTGGAAGGGCTTCAACGTGGTGGCGGGCATTGGGTTGGGGGCCGGCGGCTTCACCGTGGCAGCCACCGTTCACGTCTTCAACCTGAAACGGTATCGCCCGATCCTGCGCATTGCCCTGTTGACTGCGCTGCTGGGCTATTCGTTCATGGCATTGGCCCTGATCGTCGATATCGGACGCCCCTATCGCATCTGGCACCCCGTAGTGATGTGGGGCGAACATTCCGTGTTGTTTGAAGTGGCCTGGTGCGTCATCCTCTACCTCAACGTGCTCGCCCTGGAGCTGGCGCCGGCCGTCTGCGAACGCTTTGGCTGGCGAAAACTATTGCGCGCGGTGAAGGCCATCTCCGCTCCCGTGGTGATCTTCGGCGTCATCCTTTCCACCCTGCACCAATCTTCGCTGGGCAGCCTGTTCCTGATCCTCCCCGAGAAACTTTACCCCCTGTGGTATACGCCGCTGCTGCCCGTTTTCTTTTTCGTGTCGGCGATCTGCGCCGGCCTGTCTATGGTGATTATCGCTTCCTGGCAGGGCAACCGGGCGCTGGGCAAACAACTGGAACTGCCGGTGCTCGAAGGCCTCGGGCGGGCGCTGGCAGTGGTGCTGGCCATCTACCTGCTCGGGCGCTATCTGGACCTGGAAGATCGCGGCGCGCTTACCCTGCTGCTGCGCAACCGCATGGAAACGTGGCTGTTCGCGCTGGAGATCTCCCTGTTGCTGGCGCCCATGCTGCTGCTGTTCCTGCATCGCGTGCGGAGCCACCCCGGCCGGTTATACGCCTGTGCCCTGATGGTCATTCTCGGTTTCGTCGCCAACCGCTTGAACGTCACTGTCACCGGCCTGGAGGCCAGCTCCGGCACGCACTACGTGCCCAAGTGGAGCGAAGTCTCGGTGACGCTCTCCATGGTGGCTCTGGGGTTCGCCCTTTTCCGGTTCTTCGCGCAGCACTTCCCGATCTTCGACGAGCGCCGCCCGCAACCGGCGGCCCGCGAGGCGCATGCCGAACAGGGCGTGCCCGCGGGCGTTGGATAGGAGACGGATGCGATTGCCGCATAAACCCCGCGTTGGGCTGGCCGCCAAGCTCGCTATATCCCTGATAGCCAGCACGGCGGCTTTGTTCGCTCTGTTCGGCTACTTCAACCTGCGGGATCAGCGGCGCCACTCCGAGGAGATGGTGCTGCAATCGGCCGAGCGCATTACCGATGTGATTCAGCGCAGCACGCGCTTCGAGATGCTGCGTAACGACCGGCAGGCGCTCTACAACGTCATACAGGAGCTGGGCAGCGAGCCGGGTATCCGGCGGATCCGCATCTTCAATAAGGAGGGCCGCATCAGCTTTTCCACCGACGCCGCGGAGGTCGACCGGGTGGTCGACAAGCGGGCCGAAGCATGCTACGGATGCCACGCCCAAAGCGCGCCGCTGGCCAAGCTGAACCGGCCGGACCGGGCGCGCATCTTCGCCGGCCATGGGGAACGTCTGCTGGGCATGATCCGGCCCATCGAAAACGCGCCGGCCTGCGTTGGCTGCCATCCCGCGGGGCAGCGCGTGTTGGGGGTGATCGATGCCGACCTGTCGCTGGCCGCCGTGGATGCGCAGACGGCGCAACACGGGGCGCACCTGATCGTTTTCATGGGGATCACCTTTGCCATGATTTGGCTGGTGAGCATGATCTTCATTTGGGGCGTGGTGTACCGGCCCATCAAAGAACTCACGGCGGGCACCCACCGGGTGGCGGATGGCGACTTGAATTACCGCCTGCCGGTGCGCTCCAAAGACGAAATCGGCGACCTGGCGGCGTCCTTCAACAAGATGACCGCCGAGGTGGAAGGAATGCACGCCGAGATCGAGGAGCGCGTACGGCGCAAGACGGCGGAACTGGACCAGGCGCACCGCTCGTTGCTCTCGAGCGAGAAGATGGCGTCGATCGGCAAACTCGCCGCTACGGTGGCGCATGAGGTGAACAACCCCCTGTTCGGAATCCTCACCTACGCCCGGCTGACGCTCAAAGAAGTGGAGAAGGGCCCCGCCGGATCGCGCGCGGAAATGGTGGAACAGCTTCACATCATCGAGCGGGAAAGCAAGCGCTGCGGCGACATCATGCGCAATCTGCTGACGTTCGCGCGGCAGGCCCCCAGCCACCGCGAACTCAACGATCTGAACACGCTGATCGGCCGCGCGCTGGTGCTGGTGCGGCATCAGGCCGAACTGCTGGGAATCGACCTGCGGAGCCATTTGGCGGACGATCTGCCGGCGGTCTCCTGCGATGCGGGGCAGA
>Ga0302325_10036450_pt1 | contig 10026 bp, 5 predicted proteins | sample Palsa_T0_2_FD_201948 | JGI IMG/M metagenome (GOLD analysis project Ga0302325, IMG submission 201948) | Peat permafrost microbial communities from Stordalen Mire near Abisko, Sweden - Palsa_T0_2 | ecosystem: Environmental > Terrestrial > Soil > Palsa > Peat permafrost | place: Sweden: Abisko... | reverse complement strand
GAGGCGCACCGGGCCGAATGCCTGGACAAGATCATGCGTGACGGTTTCGTCCTGCTCCGGGACGTCCCGCCGGAACCGGGAACCGTCCTGGCCGTGGCGCAGAGCATGGGGTTCGTCCGGGAGACTAACTACGGGCGCTTGTTCGACGTCCGGATCGAGGCGACGCCATCCAACCTGGCGTTCACCGCCCTGCCGATCGCGCCGCACACCGATAACCCCTACCGTGACCCAGTCCCGACGGTGCAGTTGCTGCACTGCCTGACCAGCGCGGTAGCGGGCGGGGACTCGGGCCTGGTAGACGGCTTCCTGGCGGCGGGGATCCTGCGCGCTGAGGACCCAGCGGCGTTCGCTGTGCTGACTGGCTCGGCAGTGACCTTCACCTACTGCGATCCCACTGTCGAGCTCACCGCAACTCGCCCCATGATCGGGCTTGACCCCCGCGGCAGGATCCGCGAGGTCAGGTTCAACAACCGCTCGATGCAGCCCCTGCGTCCCTCGCCTGGGGAGCGTCCCAGCGATGCCGCGGACCGCGCAGTGGCCTTCTACGCCGCGTACCGGGCTTTCGCCGCGATCGTCGCCCGGCCCGATCTCATGCTGAAGTTTCGGCTGGAGGAAGGGGACTGCGTCGTATTCGACAACACGCGGATCCTGCACGCCAGGACCGCATTCGCCGCGACGGGAAACCGGCACCTCCAGGGTTGCTACTGCGATCTGGATGGCGTCGCCTCGACGCTCGCGGTGCTCCGCAGGCGGCACGCTGCCGACCGCGGGTCAGGAGATGGGTCAGCACACGGCGGGGGCGTGCGGGATGGCAACTGACGATCCGGTCGGCGTCATCGCCGACCTGTTCGCGAGCGAGGGCGCCGCCGACTACCTCGGGGAGCCAGTCACTCAGGCTGCACACATGCTCCAGGCCGCGGTGCTCGCCGAGCGGGACGGGGCGGATGACGCGCTTATCGCTGCCGCGCTGCTCCACGATGTGGGCCACTTCACCGGCACGGTGACGGGACAGGACCTGATGCGGGGGACTGACAACAGGCACAGCCACACGGGCGCGTCCTGGCTATCCCAGTGGTTCGGCCTGGATGTCACCGAGCCGGTGCGGTTGCATGTCGATGCGAAGCGGTACCTCTGCGCCTGCGTCCCGGGTTACGCGGCGGCCCTGTCACCGGCCTCGGTCTACACTCTGCGCGTCCAGGGCGGGCCGATGCGCGATGATGAGCTCGCCGAGTTCGAGGCGAGCCCCTATGCGGCCGCCGCGTGCCGTGTGCGCCGCTGGGATGACGCCGCCAAGGATCCCGATGCCCTGGTGCCGCCGTTCGACCACTTCCGCCCCGTGCTGCGCCGCCTGGTCCGGCAGTCCCCGTCATCGGGCAGCTGGCACTGACCCGTCATCGGGCAGCTGGCACTGAATCCAGCCCGGCCGGCCTGGCAGAGGTGTTGCCGCGGGGTGCGCCAGACTCGCGGGACTGGCAGCTGTGGTAGGCAGACTGGGTGACGGGAGACCGGAGATCGCCCGGCTGGGCGGCTGCGCTCGGAGCGGCTGCGCTCGGACGGGAACGCGCGCGGGCATGAGTGGCTTCGAGGTCACCGTGCGCGGCACGACCATCCCGCCAGAGGAGCTGTCGTGGCGATTCTCGCGGTCACCGGGTCCCGGCGGGCAGTCGGTGAACACCACCGACAGCCGCGCGGAGCTGTCCTATGATCTGGCCGAGTCCGACGCGCTGCCGCCATTGCTCAAGCAGCGCGCCCTGCAGGCGCTGGCGGGCAGGCTGAGCGGCGGCGTGATCACGGTGACGGCGTCGGAGTTCCGGTCTCAGCTGCGTAACAGGGAGGCGGCCGCGGCACGGCTGTCGACGCTGCTGACCGAGGCAACCGGGCCGCCGCCACGGCCCAGGCGGCCCAGACGGCCCAGCCGTGCTGCCAGGGAACGCAGGCTGGCGGATAAGCAGCGGCGCTCGCAGACCAAGCGGCTGCGCAGGTCGACCGACGACTGACGGGGCGCGGGGCCCGGGCCAGGCACCAGTGTGGACGCTGCGGCAGGTGCCGGGTGGGGCAGCCGGGGTGCGACGCCGCGTCAGGTGCCCGTGAGGCTCGCCAGTTTGCGCACGGTGTTCCAGTTGCGCGATGTCGCGACGACCCCGAGCCGTTTCTCGACGAAGCTATTGGTCAGCGGGGTCTCAGCAGCGCCGTTCGGGCACCAGAGAAACGCTTCCCTTCCCCTGACCCATATCTGGTCGAGGCCAAATGACTGCTCCTGGATTTCACGGGCCCGCGCGGGATCGGGCTCAGCAGACAGGAAGGCCACGAAAAATCGCGAGGGATTCTCGGGCTCGCCGGGCAGCGGAGAGCCCTCGATCGCCGCCGCGATCTCAGCACCGGTCCGGATGACGACCCGGACCTGCATGCCGAGCCCGGCGGCGATAGCCTGCTCGATCGCGCTGCCGAGTGCCTCGCTGCGCTGCGGCGGGCTGCTGAATACCGCATTGCCGCTCTGCAAGTGGGTGGTCACATCGGCGTAGCCGAGCCCGGACAGCAGCGCACGCAGTTCGGCCATCGTGATCTTCTTGTTGCCGCCGACGTTGATGCCCCGCAGGAGCGCTGCGTACCGCATGGTGGCCGGGCCGCCTTTCCTCGATTCGCCTGTCGCAGCCACGTTCTCACGAAAGCAGCAGGCCCGTGGGGCTGCCGAGGACCGCGCGCGAAGATCGGGTGCTCCTATTGTGAGCAATGTCAGCTTTGCTTTAGCCTCATGCGATGACCCACCAGCGCGCCGGCCGGACCCGTCGCCCGGCTGCGATTCTGCTGCCCGCGGCTGCCCTGGCTGCGATTCTGCGGCCTGCGATTCTGCGGCTTGTGGCTGTCCTGGCTGTGGCTGTCCTTGCTGTCAGCGCGGGCGCGGGGCCGGGTACCGTCGTGGCACTGCGGGCCGACGCCAGCCGGCTGTCAGCCGGGTTCAGCGCCGAGCGGGCCAGCGCCGGCATCAACCCGGCCGCAGTGAGCGCGGCGAGGGCACGAGCTGTCTGCCGCCAGAGGTCGCCCGGCAGCACTGCGGTCTCCGGCTCGCGTCCCGCCGCGAAGGCCGCGCCAGCGCCGGGCGCCGTCATCCGGGTGGACCAGGTCGGCTATCCCGTCGCCGCGCGGAAACTCGGCGAGATCATGACGACCACCCGCCGCCCGCACGGCGTGCGGTGGGTACTGGTACGGGCCGGGTCCTGCACGATCGCCGCGTCCGGGACAGCGCGCCGCGACCTTGGCTGGTGGAGCAAGCGCTACAGCCGCGTGTGGGCGGTCAGCTTCACCGCGGTGCGCACGCCTGGCCGGTACCGGATCGGCCTGGCAGCCGATCCCGCGGTCGTCTCGCCCTGGTTCGAGATCGGCCCGGCAGCGCATATCTACGCCCGGCCGCTGGCCAACGCCCGGTATTTCTACCAGAACGAGCGAGACGGGGCCGACTTCGTCAAGACGCCTTTGCGCACCGCACCGGGCGACCTCAACGACGAGAACGCCATGACCTACCGCACTCCGCCGGTCGATGAGAATGGCAACTTCACGGGCAGCCTGGCGAAATATGCGACCGGCGTGCGGATTAACGCCTCGGGCGGCTGGTTTGACGCCGGCGATTACCTGCATTTCGTCGAGACCACCAGCTATGCCGAGGCGCTGCTGCTGCAGGGCGTGGTCTCCTTCCCCCGCCAGATGGGCGCCGGCGCACGGGCCGATGGCGCCCGGACCAGCTTTGTCGGCGAGGCCAGGTTCGGCATGGACTTCCTGCGGCGGATGTGGAATGAGCGGACGCGGACGCTGTACTACCAGGTCGGCACCGGGGAGGCGAACAACTACTACTTCGGTGATCACGACATCTGGCGGCTGCCGCAGGCAGATGACCACTACCGCGGCACCAATCCCCGCTACGTCTACATCCGCCATCCGCCGGTCTTCCGGGCCGGTCGGCCCGGCTCGCTCATCAGCCCGAACCTGGCCGGCCGGCTCACCGCCGACTTCGCCTTGTGCTACCGGGTATTCCGGCGCGCGGACCCTCGTTACGCCGACGGCTGCCTGCGCTCGGCCGAGACGATCTACTCGCTGGCCGACACGCACTGGAAGGGCCAGCTGATGACCACCGTGCCGTACGACTTCTACCCGGAGACGACGTGGCGGGACGACATGATGCTCGGCGCCACCGAACTGGCACTCGCGCTGGCTGCCGCGCCCGTTCCCGGGCACCTGCCTGCCGGGCTGGCGGTCCGCTCGGCCAGCGTCTACCTGCGCGATGCTGCCCGCTGGGCCGACCGGTGGGTACACGGCCGCAGCGCTGTGTCGGACACGCTCAACCTGTACGACGTCAGCGGCCTGGCCGACTACGAGCTGGACCTGGCCATCGGCCGGCTGCACGCCGGCGGGCTCGCGGTGACCCGGGCCGAGCTGCTGGGTAATCTGCGGGCCCAGATCAACAGGGCGCGCCGGATCGGCGCCAAAGACCCGTTTGGCTTCGGGTTTTCCTGGGACCAGTGGGATACCACGACCCACGGCGCGGGGCTGTCGGTGCTGGCGAACGAATACGACGCGCTGGTGCACCGGCCGGTCTTCGCCGGGCTGGCCCAGCGCTGGCTGGACGACATACTCGGCGCCAACCCGTGGGGCGTGTCGCTGATCGTCGGTGACGGGACGGTCTTCCCCGAGTGCATGCAGCACCAGATCGCCAACCTGGTGGGCTCGCATAACGGCAAGCCGCCGGTGCTGGCGGGAGCCGCGGTCGAGGGGCCGAACTCATTTGCGGCCACCGGCACGGTGCCGAACATGCGGCGTTGCGTGGCGAACGCGCCGGGGAATGTCCCGTACTCGGTGTTTAGCGGTCATGGCGCGCTTTTCGCCGACAATGTGCAGTCGTATTCGACCGTGGAGCCGGCAATTGACCTGACGGCGCCGACCCCTCTGGCGTTTGCCTGGCAGGAGGCGGCCGCCCGGCTGCCGCAGTCGCGGCCGCGGCCCTGATCAGCCATTTCGGCCATGGTGCAGCTAATGGGCAGAGTGGCCCGGATCTTGTTATGCAAAAGTTACAGATGTTCAAATTTTGTTGCACTGGGGTTCCTGCTAACGTCCATTTGGGTATGTCGTTGGCTTCCTGCGGCGCCGGTTCCAGGGCGCAGTGCAAGGGGCGGGGGCCCGGAAGCTCTGGAGGATGAGGCAAGCATGCAAGGACGCTTGGCAGGTGCGGCGCGGCCGGCGATCGGCAGGCGCAGGACCTTTGCACTGATAGCGGCAGCCGCTGTCCCGGCCCTGGTGCTCGGGCAGTCAGCGGTGGCGGTGGCGGCACCGGCCGCCGCGATGGCGGCACCGGCCGCGAGCACGGCGACGCAGCCGCTGACCGCAGCGCTTGCCGCTCAGCTGTCCAAGAACGTCAACCAGCACGTGATCGTGCTCATGAAGCGCCAGCTCGCCGCCGCGCACGTGGGCAGCCACGCCCAGGCGGTGCGCTCGGCCGCGATCGCGACCGCGCAGGCGCCGCTGCTCAGCGAGCTGCATGCGGTGCACGCGACCCACATCAAGCAGTACACCCTGGTGAACGCGCTTGCTGCCACGGTCTCCGCGGGCGAGGTCGCGCGGCTGAAGGCCAACCCGGCCGTCAGCAAAGTCATCGCTGATGTCACGATTCACGGCGCGCAGCCCGAGCAGGCGGCCGCGCCCGCAGCGGCGAAGGCCAGCGCGCCCGCAGTCAAGGACACCCTGACCCCGCATGTCATCCCCGGTGCCTGCGGCAAGAACGGCCAGGTCCAGCTGGACCCCGAAGGGCTGGCGCTGACGCGCACCGACTCGACCAACCCGCGGGCGCGGACCGCCCGCTCGCTGGGTATCACCGGCGCGGGCGTCAAGGTTGCCTGGATCGCCGACGGCATCGACACCCACAACGTGAACTTCCTGCGTAACCCCGCCGATCCCGCCAGCACGGCCTTCTCCGATTACCAGGACTTCACCGGCGATGGCCCCGGTAAGGAAACCGGCGGCGACGAGGCATTCCTCGACGCCAACACGATCGCCGGGCAGGGCATCCACATTTACAACGTCAGCCATTTCGGGGCCCAGAGCGATCCGTCCGCGTGCGATATCCGCATCGAGGGCGTGGCGCCGGGCGCCAGCCTGGTCGGGCTCGACGTGTTCGGCACCTTCGAGGACACCACCGAGTCCAACTTCCTGCAGGCCATCAACTACGCGGTGCAGACCGATCACGTCAACGTGATCAATGAGTCGTTCGGGTCCAACCCGTTCCCCGACGTCACCGCGCTGGATGTGACCAAGCAGTTCAACGACGCGGCGGTCGCCGCCGGCGTGGTGGTCAGCGTCTCCAGCGGCGATGCCGGCTCGACCAATACCATCGGCTCGCCGGCGAGCGACCCGAAAGTCATCGCGGTCGGCGCGTCGACCGATTTCCGCTTCTACGCTCAGACCAACTACGCCGCCGCGCGCTACTTCGCGACGAAGGGCTGGCTGGATGACAACATCAGCTCGCTGAGCTCCGGCGGGTTCACCGAGACCGGCGGCACGGTCAACCTCGTGGCACCCGGTGACCTGAGCTTCGCCTCCTGCAGCACCGACATCAAGATCTACGCCGAGTGCACCAACTTCAAGGGCGAGCCGTCGAACGTCGAGGAGAGCGGCGGTACCAGCGAGTCCTCGCCGTTCGTCGCCGGCGCCGCGGCGCTGGTCATCCAGGCGTACCGGAACGCACACAACGGCTGGGCGCCCACGCCGGCGCTGGTCAAGCAGATCCTGGTGAGCACGGCTACCGACCTCGGCGCGCCCGCGACCGAGCAGGGCGCGGGCCTGCTGGATACTTACAAGGCCGTCCAGCTGGCAGAGTCCATCAACGGCGGGACGCCAGTCGGCAGCACCCTGCTGACCTCCGCGAATCAGCTGACCGCGATTGGCGCGCCCGGCACGACCAAGGGCTGGCCGGTCACGATCACCAACACCGGCGCGACCTCGCAGAAGGTCGCCCTGCACGGACGGACCTTCGGCCCGGCCGAGCACGTGCAGAGCGGCAAGGTGACGCTGAAGGACGGCGTCAGCCCGGAATTCGCGAACTACCAGGGACTGCAGAACAACTACAGCGTCATCCACTTCCGCGTGACCCCGGGCCAGGCCCGGCTGAGCGCTTCCATCGCCTACCCCGCCAATCCGGCCAACGGCAACAACGCACGGATCCGGCTGATCCTGATCGACCCGCGCGGCCGCTTCGCGGCGCACACGCTGCCGCAGGGCGTCGGCAACTACGGCAACGTGGACGTCCGCTACCCGGTGGCAGGCCGGTGGACCGGGATCATCTTCGGCGACGTCGCCAAGGTTGACGGGACCAACGGCACGGTCCCCTGGCAGGTATCCACCCAGCGGTTCGAGTCGTTCGGCTCGGTGTCTCCCAGCAGCTTCACCCTCGGCGCCGGGCAGAGCCAGACCGTGCACGTCACCGTGGTCACCCCCGCGCAGCCGGGTGACGCGGCCGGGTCGATCGTGATCGACGGCAGCGGCTCGAAGGACCCGACCTCGATCCCGGTGACCTTGCGCAGCCTGGTCGAGGTCGCCAACGGCGGCGGATCCTTCAGCGGCGTGCTGACCGGCGGCAACGGCCGGCCGCCCGGCCAGGGACAGGTGAACTACTACCAGTTCCGGGTCGGGCCGGGGCACCGGAACATCACCGCCAACGTCTCGCTGACCAACGATGACGCCGACGCGGTCGGCGCCTATCTCGTCAGCCCTGACGGCGACGTTCTGGGCTACGGCCAGAACTACCTGGCCACTAGCGTCAATGCCAAGACCGGAGGGATCAACTACACCCCGGCGAAGTCGCTGACCGCCTACACCCTTGATCCCGTGGCCGGGACCTGGACGCTCATCGTCGAATTCAGCGAGCCGGTGGTCGGCGACGAGCTCTCCCAGCCCTACACGGGGAGCATCCGGATCAATGACGTGAGCGCGACCGCAGCCGGGCTGCCCGACAGCGCGAAGACCCAGCTGGCGGCCGGTCACCCGGTGACGGTTCCGGTGAAGATCACCAACAAGGGCGCGGCGGCGGAGGACTTCTTCGTCGACGCGCGGCTGAACGGGACAACGAGCCTGTCACTGGCGCCGCTCGACACGGCGACCGGGCTGACGCTGCCGCTCACCGGTAACCCGCCGCTGTGGCTGGTGCCGACGCAGACATCGAGCATTGCCGTGTCCGCGACTGCCAGCTTGCCGGTGATGTTCGATTACGAGCCGTTCGCTGGTGATCCTGACCTGGCCAGCGCCAGCAGCGGCGCCAGTGCGCTGTGTAGCGACAGCGCGTACGCCGCCTACACGCCGGCCGGCGGTACCGTCACCGCCGGCGGCTGGTACGCCGAGCCGTCTGAGTGCGGTCCGTACTCCGCTCCGGCAGCCGCGGGCACGGTCAGCGCGACGATGACGGCGACGACCAAGCCGTTCGACGCGGCCGTGACCGCGTCGAACGGTGACCTCTGGCTGGCGTCAGTCAACCCGGCGGCAGGGTTCGGGCTGTTCATCATCAAGCCGGGCCAGACCAGGACTATCGAGGTGACCATCACGCCCTCGGGAGCGTCGGGCACCGTGGTCTCCGGTCACCTGTACGTCGATGATTTCGTCGGCAACGTCCCGCCGTATGCCCAGGAGACCGGCGACGAGCTGGCCGCCATCCCGTACACCTACACCATCAAGTAACCGCCCGGCGCCCCGCGGGGCCGGTTCCCGCGGGCCGGGCCGGTTCCCGCGGGAACCGGCCCAGCGCGGCGGTGCCAGCGGGGCCGGTGAGGCCCGCGGGTTATCAGCCCGCGGGCCCGGTACCCGCGGTCTGTCAGCCTGCGGCAGCGGTCCGCGGCCGGCGTCCCGCCGCGGTCCCGTGCGGCCGTCCCTGATGCCGGGTGCCGGCCCAGGCGCCGCCCTGCGTGCGGTCGGCGGAGCTGCGGCGCGCCCGCGGCGGGAGCTGACGAGGCTGGTCCTGCGGTACCCGCCGGAGCGCGGGGACCGGTGCCGGCGGGACCGGCGTACCCGACGTCGCGATCTCGCGGACGACCGCGTGACCCGCCGCTACGGTGTGCCGGGTCGGCGTGACGCCGGCCGCGTCCTGCAGCCGCTCGACCTCGCGTACCTGGCCGTGCTCGACTAGGGCCACGACCCTTCCACTGGCTCCGGCCCTGGCTGTGCGGCCGGAGCGGTGCAGGTAGTCCTTGTGGTCGTTCGGCGGGTCGAAGTGAACGACCATCTCGATGTCATCGACGTGAATGCCCCGCGCGGCGACGTCCGTGGCGACCAGCACGCGGGGATAGCCGGCGGCGAATGCCGCCAGGGCCCGCTGGCGCTGGTTCTGGTTAAGGTTGCCGTGGATCGCGGCCGCATCGACGCCGGCCCGGCCGAACTGCTTGGCCAGCCGGTCGGCGCCGTGCTTGGTCCGTACGAAGAACAGCGTCCGCGCCGGGCGGCTGGCGATCTCCGCCGCGACCCCCACCTTGTCGGCTGCGGAGAGCACGAGCACGCTGTGCTCAGCGGCCCCGGCCGCTGGCGCCACTGGCGGCGCTGCGTGCATCGCCGGGTTAGTCAGGTAGGCGCTAACGAGGCGCCCGACACCACGGTCGAGCGTGGCGGAGAAGAGCATGCGCTGGCCGCCAGCAGGCGTGTCGTCCAGGATGCGCGTCACGGCCGGCAGGAAGCCAAGATCGGCCATATGGTCCGCCTCGTCGATCACCGTGATCTCTATGTCGGACAGCGAGCACGCCCGGCGGTCCAGCAGGTCGATGAGCCGCCCCGGAGTGGCCACCACGATGTCCACCCCCCGGCGCACCCGGTCAATCTGGCGGCTGATCGAGACCCCGCCGTAGACGGTCGTGACGCTCACGCCGACCGCCTTTCCGAGCGGCTCGAGTACCTCGGCCACCTGGACGGCCAGCTCGCGGGTCGGAACGAGCACCAGCGCCCGCGGCGCCTTCTCGCGCCGCTTTCCGGCCGAGGTGGCGAGCCTGGCCAGGACGGCAAGGCCGAACG
>Ga0302325_10036446_pt1 | contig 10027 bp, 8 predicted proteins | sample Palsa_T0_2_FD_201948 | JGI IMG/M metagenome (GOLD analysis project Ga0302325, IMG submission 201948) | Peat permafrost microbial communities from Stordalen Mire near Abisko, Sweden - Palsa_T0_2 | ecosystem: Environmental > Terrestrial > Soil > Palsa > Peat permafrost | place: Sweden: Abisko... | reverse complement strand
ATCCTTTCCTGACAAAAAAGATAACAGGATATGAAACCAACAACGCCGAATGCCCTGCCGGCGGCACTATCGTCGGTACAAATTACAATTCGCCCGGTCCGTGTGATTTAGGCGGTGCCGGCAATATGACCCTTTCGTTTTTCGCGCGGCCTGCGGAAACACGCTTTTTCCGATGTTACGACGCTCCATACGATCAGGACGATGACCGCGTTTGGCACAAGAACGGTGATACCATCGCCTATGCCGACGGGCATATTAAATTCATATCCGGCGGCACAAACCCGCCAATCGGGTACATATCAGGGTGCGATGGCCCGGATTGGGCTTGGGACATCGCCGGTAGCTGCAACACCAATGGAGTGCAGCGCAGCGCCGACTGACAATCTCACAGGGACCAGGCTCATCATGCAAACAGCCTCTCTGAGCGACTTATTGGTCAGATAGGCTGTTTGCTTTGGAACTTGTGTAATGATGCAGCGATCACGCATGCCCTTAGGACACCGCGCGCAATGCTGCAGCCACTCTCGGATGCCCCCGCTCTTCCGCGTACTGAAGCCCCGTTTTGCCAAACGCATCAATAACGGTAGGATCGCCGCCGTTCTTTAGTAAGACCTCGATTGCCTCTGCACAATCCTCGCGTTGACGAGCGCACCAGTGGATCGCAGTACCGCCAAGGTGGCTGGATCCGGCCTGGGAAACACGCGCATTGACGTCCGCGCCGGCATCGATCAGCATCTGGCAGATCTCCGGCTCCCTTTCGCTGGCCCAATGCAGGGGCGTGCCGCCAATCCAGTTGATCTCGTGCTGCTTGGGATCCGCGCCGTGCTCCAACAGCAGCCGCACAATCTCGATATGGCCGTTGTGGGCTGGCCAGTGCAGAGGAGTATCGCCGATCCAGCCGCGGTAGTGAACGCTGAGCGGATCGATTTCAATATGCTTGCGCACAATTTCGATCCAGCCTTCGCGCCCGGCGAGGTTGATCGCAACGCCAAGATGGTTGGTTCCGTCCGCCTTATCAGGTATCTCCTGCAGAAAGTATTCCACAACGGCCTGGTGCTTTTTCCACTTCGCCAGAATAACGGGAGGATATGTATTTGAAGGATTTGTATAGACTTCCGCGCCACGATCTACGAGCAGGCGGCATACGGCAAGCTGGCCGGCATCGGCCGCAAACTGCAGCGCAGTCCAATGACACCCACGCGGATGCTCGGAGATTGAATCGCCCAGGCGCGCGTGAACCAGCATAGGATCAGCGTCAAGTAGCGACGCGATGCCCTCCAGGTCGCCTTGTGCGATGAGGGGGAAGATGGTTTGCGTATATGGAATCGAGCTTGCGCTGGCATTCATAGTTCACGTCTACTCCTTGTGCCGTCGAACCGCCTGTACTGTGACGATTCGCACTTATGTTCGGCGGAACGCGCGCGACTCCTGCCAATAAGCGTATTGCGCGCGCATTCGGCATAGCGAGTTCAAGGCCGTTTCCGGTACACTTTGCGGCAATGTAACATCGTAAGGATGCCGACCTCTCACCGTACGTCACACATCTTCCAATGGCGGTCCCGAAAGACTATTCAAGACACGTCGCCCTTGGCGCCATGCTAACCATCACACCTATGAGAAGTACCCTTGTAATCTGCATAACCGCGCCGTTTATCCTGCTGCTAGGCGTCTCAGCACAACCTCCCCGCCCACCGGCTACCGCATCTCAAGGCAATGAGTTTGCAATTGTAATCCGGCCGTTCTTGCAAAGCTACTGCGTTAAATGCCATGGGGCCGAGAAGCAACAGGCAAAGCTACGCCTTGATACGCTCCCGGATAGCTTCGCAGACCCCGCCGTAAAGTCGAAGTGGGCGGAGGTCGTGAACGCCATAAACGGGAGTCAGATGCCGCCTACAGGCGAAAGACAGCCCTCAGTGGACGCAGCGGGAAAGATCACGGACTGGATTTCGACCGAACTTGGCCGCGCAGAAATCGCGAAGCGTGCTGCGCATGTTGTTCTGCGCAGACTAAACCGCGCGGAATACGACAACACCATTCGGGACCTTGTTGGCGTCGACTTCCATCCGGCGGATAGATTTCCCGAAGATCCATCCGCGGGAGGGTTTGACAATATCGGTCAGGCGCTGACCGTTTCACCGCTGCATGTCGAGACGTATTATGCTGCAGCACGCCAAATCCTCGATCGTGCTTTAGTCGAAGGAAACCAACCTCCCGTGCTGAAGTGGCACTTCGAGCCGGAGGAGAACAATCTGGGAATGGACAGGCTGCGCGTAAAGCGAGATGGACAGGGCATCTTGCTTAATAGGGGCGCAAATCCGGTTGAAAACGGCTTCACTGTCATCCATCATGAGAGCTGGGATAAGGTCATCGATTTCCGAGGATTCACGGTTCCGTACGAGGGTGACTACATTATTCGCTTTCGGGCTGCCGGCAGAACGCCAACGCGAGAACAGGTTGTGGCCTCAGCGTCGCGCATCCTCAAGCAGCGCTACGATGAGGAGATGGCGTCTAACCCGAATGGTAAGATCTACCATGAAGTGCAGATGCAGGAAGACCTCAATCACTTCCGGACGCACCGCAGCTACGGTTACGGTCCTCCCCGAATAAAAGTAGTGCAGAACCTTGGCGGAACGCCGCACGTCGTCGCTGAGATGGATATCGCTGCGCCTGAGGCTTCCCCTCAAGTCTACGAGATTCAAGTGCACTTTACAAAACAGGAAGCTGGAGTAGAGCTTCACTACGCATACGACATTCCAAGGTACCTTGAAAACTTTTGGATGCAAGGCAAGGAGGAGTTTGCTCGACCGGAGCTGCTGGTTGATTGGGTGGAACTCGAAGGCCCTATTTACCCGAGTTGGCCGCCGCCGAGTCATCGCAGGTTACTTCCGCCAACCGTTGATGGAAGCAGCCGCAGCGACATAGAGACTGCGCGGAATGCTCTTAGAGAGTTGATGACACGCGCCTACCGCCGTCCAATAACGCAGCAGGAGGTGGAAGCGAAGGTTGCTCTGTTCAGCAGGCTCCGGGCAGATAAGCCGTCATTCATTGAGGCAATCAAGGCTCCGATGGCCGCTGTACTCTCATCCCCTAACTTTCTCTTCCTGGCAGAACCTGTCAGGTCGGCGGGCGGGTCGGAAAAGCTGACGGGTTACGAGCTTGCATCACGTCTGTCCTATTTTCTCTGGTCATCGATGCCGGACGAAGAACTATTTCGTCTCGCCGCTTCAGGGCAGCTCACAAAGCCGGAGGTCCTTAGCTCGCAGGTGACCCGTATGGTCGCGGACCCGAAAAGCGAGTCATTCGTAATGAACTTCGCCGGCCAATGGCTCGGGTTGCGAAGGGTCGGCGCCAACCCACCCGCCGAGAATCTCTATCCGGATTATGACCGCCATCTGGAAATCTCTATTGTGCGGGAATCAGAGGGCTTTTTCTCGGAGATACTTCACCACGATGTCGACGCGCGCAATCTCATCAAGAGCGATTTTGTTACTATTAACGAGAGGCTGGCACGCTTTTATGGATTACAGGGAGTAAAGGGCGACGCAATCCGGCGTGTGCCGGCCCCTCCCGATTCGCATCGAGGCGGGCTGGTTACGCAGGCCTCGATACAGACGATTACTTCGAACGGCACGCGCACTTCGCCGGTTACGCGGGGTGTCTGGGTGTTGCGCACACTGCTTGGCCAGGATCCCGGGCTTCCGATTGCCAACGTGGGTGAAATCGCTACAAAGGTTCCAGGAATAGATAAAGCAACGGTTCGGCAGCGCCTGCAGATACATCGACAGAACCCATCGTGCGCCCGCTGCCATGATAAGATAGACCCACTGGGTTTTGCTATGGAGAACTACAATGCGTGTGGCGAGTGGCGCGAACGAGAGGGGCATGGGTACAATGGGCGAATTGAAAAGGACGATCCCGTAATCGACACCAGTTCCACTATGCCGGATGGAACGGAGATTCACGGAGTTGAGGGACTTCAGGCGCAGCTCCTCAAACACCAGGATCTGTTCTTGAACACGTTGGCGTCTCAAATGACAACTTACGCGCTGGGCCGCGAACTCGGGTTTTCAGATCGGCCGGCAGTACTCGCCTCTGTTAGCGCTATGAAACAGCACGGCTATACCCTCAAATCACTCATAACTGCAATTGTGACGTCGAGCCAATTTACTTCCAGGTAGGGAGATGCTCCGGATATGAGCTTCAACTATATAAACCAGAAACCGATCTCGAGACGCGCGATGCTGCGAGGCGTCGGTGCCTGTGTTGCGCTGCCCCTGCTCGAAGCGATGCTGCCGCGCCGTGCTTTCGGCTCGGAGTCCATCTACCAACCACTGCCGCATTCGCACGTCAAACCAACGCCGCGCATCATCTTCTGCTACGTTCCCAACGGCGTGAACATAATGGAGTGGGTGCCGCCTGCCTCCGGAAAGGGAAACAACCTATCTTCCACGCTGGATGCGCTTAGCCGGCATCGCGAGCAGTTCACGGTGTTGAGCGGTCTTGGCCACCCGAAAGCTACGGGGGGCCACTCGGGCGCCGATACCTGGCTCACCGGCGCAGATCTAACCGCAGTGCCGGGCAAAGACTACACCAACACGATGTCTGCGGACCAGGTGATAGCGGAGAGGATTGGTCAGCATACGCGCCTGCCATCGCTGGAGATAGGTGACAATTCAGGCACAGGCAGTGCGCTTCACAGCCACACGCTTGCATTCGATAGAAACGGCACGCCGCTCCCAACCGAGAACAGCCCGCTGCGGCTATTCGAACGCTTGTTTGTACCAGAGGACGCAGCATCCCGCGGAGCAACGCTGAAGCGATATGCCGAGAAGCGCAGTATTCTGGATGAGATAGCAGGTGAGGCAGGAATGCTGCAGAAACGGTTGGGCAGCGCGGATCAGGCGAAATTGAGCGACTACTTTGCCTCCGTGCGTGAAACCGAGGTGCGCGTACAGCGCCAGGTATCGTGGGTGGATGTTGCAAAACCATCGGTGATCAAAGAAGGGCTTCAGCTCAACAGCCTGCCGGTAAACGCACACGACAGGCCAATGTGGCTGGATGTGATGCTCGAGTTGAGCTATCTCGCATTCGTTACGGATACCACGCGTGTGATTACATTTGAATGGTCCCGTGAGGCGGGCGGATATGGCGGCGGCGGAGAGAACCACCACGAACTTTCACACCATGGCGGGGACCCGGGCATGCTGAAAAAACTGGCGGTTATCGATAAGTTTCACCTCTCGAAGCTAGACCGGTTTCTAACATTCCTGAACTCAACGGAAGAGGGCGGCAGAACTATGCTGGACCATACGATGGTGGTCTACGGTTCCGGCATGAACAGCGGCGAAAAGGGAGATCACTCGCCTAAGAACCTGCCCCTGATTGTTGCGGGCGGCTCGGCCTGGGGACTGAAGCACGGTCAGCACCTGGCGCACAACCCGGACAGACATCCGCCGCTCTGCAGCCTGCTGCTCACATTGATGCAGAAGATGGGAGTGGAGAGCAATGCGTTTCAGGACGCCACAGGAACATTGTCAGGCCTGGTTTAACCGCGAGTCGCATTAGGAACAGGAACAGGGACAGGTACGAATGCCGCCGGTGAAGTGACTGGCCTGTACTGAAATCGCATTGCAACGAAAGGTGTTTACAGATGATCGTTCTTGGAGTTACCCTGCCCATCAAACCGGATCGCCGCGTTGAGGCCGTCGAGATTGCTCTGAAGATGACAGCCGAAACACATAATGAGGAGGGTTGCCTCGCCTATACGTTTCATTCGCCGTTGGACGACCCCAACACATTCTTTGTTTACGAAGAGTGGGCAACGCCGGAGGCGCTGGACGCGCATACCAAATCCGAGCACATGAAAGTCTTCCAGGCCGGCATTGGAGAGGTGCTTGGAGGAGGCGTTTCCGTGAAGAGGTATGAGGTGGCGTAGATTTCCGATCTGCCTACTTAATCACCGCTAATGTCACCGACTCCGCAGGCAGCGTTAGCGCAACTGAACCTCCGGAAACTGCAGCATCCGACAGCTTTATAATTCTATTAGCGGATGTTAACTGATACAGCGCCGCTGTCGTGCCGCTGACATGTTCCAGCGCAACTTTCACCTCGGCGGCAACCGCAGACTGTTTATTGATCAACATCACGAATACCGGGCCACTTGTTCCTTCCTGTGAGGCGAAAGCGCTCACTTTATCCGGATTGCCGCCCGTACACTGCACGGAGGTATCGCCGAACTTGCTATTCTTGCCGTCGTAGTTCCGGAACATCTGCATGGCTTTGAATGTGGGCGTATCCGTTCCCGGACAGGTCCAGCGCGTAGCGAGGTCGACGTTTCCTCGGCCAAAGATACCCAGAACGTCGGCCTGGGCCAGCGCGCCGCTCATGCTCTTCTCCGCGCCCCAGTTGTACTCCGTTATGCCGATTTTTGTGCCGGGATAGTTGGCCTTGACCCACTCCTTCATGCGAGGAATCAATTTCACTTCGGTGGCTATCCAGGACTCATCCTTGTAGTTGGGATCCCACAGAGCTCGTGTTGATCGGTTTCGGCGAAGCTTCGTCTCCTCGCTTACGTCGTCACCGCCCACCCCTTGCGCCTGAGGGTAGAAGTGCAGCGTGAAAATATCCAGCAGGCGCTTGCCGCTGCTCTTCTCGGCAGAAGCGAACTGCCTCAGCAGCCAGGGCATGATGTCATCGTCGCCATGCGCCGTGCGGTCCGGCTTTGGCTTATCCCAGCCGTGTACTCCCGCCCATTGCGAATCGTAGCCGGAGTAGAGATAGTTCGTCCATCCCCACTCCTCCGGCCCGCCGATCTTCGCAGTCGGATCTATCGATTTCACCATCTTTGCTGCGGTCGCTTCTCGATTGAAAAGGTCATCCATCTTAACGCCGGTCGGAAACACATCGCGGTGCGTTCCCTGCCATATTCCCGGCTCATTATCCAGCAAGTAAAAGGCCACTCCGCCCTTGTCTGCGGTCCCAAATTTGCCGGTTAAGTGTTCGATCCAGCCCTTCTGGTAATCAATACCCACGGGCATGTTTGCATCCGTTGGGTCGTTGCCGGTCATCTCCTTGCCGTCCGGCTTATTCCCGTTTCCCATGTCCGGATGGCCGCCTTCGGTTCGCTGCTGCGGCCCGTACTTCGCCACAGAGAACGACCAAAGCGGCGACCGATCTGCGTTGATCTTAGCCACCCAGCCAATGAGAGGAATGCTCACCATGCTCTTAGCATGGGCGCTTTCGTTACCCTGAATCCATCGGTCCACGCTATCGCCTGGAGCCGTGCCATCCTCCGGATGGCTCATGAAAAACCAATCGTTGCCGGAGCTGGTGCAGTTCTGCTTCCAGTTGTAACGCGTGGTGGCATTGCCTCCGCTGCGGTTGATGGGAGAGTTAAGGAGCTTGAGCTGGTCTTGGGTGGCAAAATTGACGCCGTAGATTAGGGGAGAGATAGGATGACGATCCTGAGAAACATCTACGCGGATGGTGATGACGTCATCGGCTTGATCTGCTCGGCAGCAGCAGAAAGGCATCGAGCTTAATTCAAGGACTACGGCCAGGTTCAATAAACACCGAAGTGGCTTTTGCATCACGCGTCCCCTTGACTCGTTCCATCTCGAGATCCCGCCTCATCCTCTGCCAGCATGCGCTTAAGGTCCTGCAACTCCAAGAGATGCTGCTTATCCTTTTGGCGACCCGCGGCACTCTTCATCGAGATCAAGTCATCGATCGATGCGACTCTGACGATCACACCGTATAGTTCCATATCTTCAGCTCTCTGCCACAATCCTTCGAAACTGTCGATACCATCTGGCTCAGCAAGGAGATCCATATCGCCGATGTCTGTGTCCAGGGTTAGGTTTAAGACGTTCTTAAAGGTTTGCGAATCGAGTATAAACGGAAGATCTGCGGGTTCGCCTCGCAGCCGCGCGTGACTATCATTAAGGACGCCCAGAAGAGGTGCAACATTGGTTCGGTCGTAGCAAATGTCGATGTCAGTTGTAATGTGCGAAGCGCCGCGCACTATCATTGCGAGGCCGCCGATGAGTACATATCGAACGTCGGCCTCAGCGAGACGAAGTATTGCCGCGCGAAAGTCTGTACTTTTCTCCGGCACGTTTCACCTCAAAATACACATTTAGAGCACGGTTCAACTTCTCGATGCGTTCAGTTGGCGTCAGCCGAAGGTTAGCTCGAAACGTACATAAGTCGTATCCGTTCGCTCCTTGCGCACCATAATCGCGAGACTTCATTGGCTCATTGGCGTCTTCGACGTCCGCGGTAGGATCGCCGGCCGGTTTCGTCTTGTATATCGTGTTATCGCCCATCATAGTATTATTGTACCATTCGGAACGGCTGGCAAGTGAATAAATCAAAAGTGACGCAGGTTCGGATCGCGCGGGTATAGAACATTTCCACTATAACTATAATGTCGAAGGAGACACGACATGCAGCCGACTATCGATCTGGATTCTCTGCCAATGCGTGTTGCGGTGGGGCAGTTGAACGAACTGACAGATGAGCATCTGGCTTTTGCCGTGCAGGTTGGGGTTGAAGACATCCAATTGAACACGCCAAAGCTGCCCGGCGAAGCCCGCTGGGAGTACGAGGATCTTGCAGCGTTGAGAGCGAGAGCGGAAGCCCATGGACTCAGGCTGATCGCGCTGGAGAACGTACCGGTGAAGTTCGTCGATAAGATTATGCTGGGAATGGATGGCCGCGACGAGCAACTCGAAAACATGAAGGCGACCGTACGAAATATGGGCCGAGCCGGCATTCCAATACTTGGATACAACTGGATGCCGAATGGGGTATGGCGCACTTCGTATGAAACCCGCGTGCGCGGAGGGGCTGTCTCCAACGAGTTTGACTACTCAAAGGCGAAGGACAAGCCTCTAACGCACGGACGCGTATTCAGCGCCGAGGAGATGTGGCGCAACTACGATTGGTATATGGAGGGTATCCTTCCGGTATGCGAGGAGGTCGGCGTTAGAATGGCGCTGCACCCGGATGACCCTCCGGTGCCGATGCTGGGCGGCGTAGCGCGCCTCTTTACCGGGTTTGATGGATTTATGCGAGCGATGGAAACACATCCAAGCCCAATGCACGGCCTGGATTTCTGCAACGGCTGCTGGAGCGAAATGCGCGGGGGCGAAGGAGTGATGGATGCTATCGATTGGTTCGGCAGCAGGAACCGCATCTTCTATGTTCATCTGAGAGACGTCCAGGGCTGCGCTGAGAGCTTCAAGGAGTGCTTTGTAGATGAGGGGCAGAGCAACGTGGAAGAAGTAGTGCGCAAGCTCATCGCCGTAGGTTTCAACGGCTTCATACTTGATGACCACGTACCTCACCTTGTAAACGATTCACTTTACGGCCACCGCGGGAGGGCGTACGCCATTGGTTACATTCGCGGCATGATGCGCGCCCTGGCGGCGTAATCGCAAACACTTAAGCCCGCCTCACCCTTACCCTCCCACGGAGGGTAGAGGGGAGTTGATGTCGCCCTGTCCTCTCGTCCCCCACTCCCCCGTCACCCACTCTCCCTCCCGAAGTCTGCCGCTCCTAGTGCGCGGCCGGCAGCGGCTTGGCCGTTCCCGCCATATCGCTGAAACTCTTCGCGATTTCGTCCGCGTACCACTTCTGCTCCGCGGTGCGATCCGTTTCGCGGGTATACAGAGAGTCGACATTCTGCTTTGTTACGATCTCGGTGCCAACGTTGACCCACCCATTCGGAAGCTGCTTCTTATCCCTTAAGTGCTGCACCAGCGCAAGAACCGGAAGATAGCCCTGCAAATAGGGGTTTTGCCCCAGCGTAAGTTGAGTTGTGCCGGCCTTGATGGAGTCGAGCGTGTCCTGATTCAGGTCGTAGCCTTCAATGATCCATGTGGCCTTCGAGCGCGTTTTGAGCCTGGCGAGATTGGGAATATCCATTGAGCACAACCCAACCGCAGCTACTATCGCGGGCGCTTTACTCGCCTGCGTCTCCCACGCGTTATAGTTGGCTGTGTTCTCGGTTCCGACATCCTTT
>Ga0302325_10036444_pt1 | contig 10027 bp, 9 predicted proteins | sample Palsa_T0_2_FD_201948 | JGI IMG/M metagenome (GOLD analysis project Ga0302325, IMG submission 201948) | Peat permafrost microbial communities from Stordalen Mire near Abisko, Sweden - Palsa_T0_2 | ecosystem: Environmental > Terrestrial > Soil > Palsa > Peat permafrost | place: Sweden: Abisko... | reverse complement strand
AAGCACGCGCGATTACCTTCGCTCCCCGGTCGTGGCCGTCCAAACCCGGTTTGGCGACCAGCACCCGGATGCGGGGATCCATACAGTCTGATGGTAGCACTGGTTCTTCGGCTCTATAGCACGCTGGTTTCCGTGTACACGCCGAATACGTCGCGAAATACGTCGCAGATCTCGCCAACGGTGGCGTACGCGACGATCGTTGGTACGGATCGGGACTGCCGAGAAAAAGGGGTTAATGGGGCTACCGCCGCCTTGGTAGCCTTCGAGGATCTCCGAATCACGGTTGGAGCACAAAGAGATACTCCTTTGTGATGCGGCGTTTCTGGGGCGATGGGCACAGGGTGCTAGCTCTTTCAGCCACATGGGCAACCGCGTCGGGGTAGAGAAACTTAATCTCTTCGTGGAAGGCATTGCTTACCAGGACAGTCACGCCTTTGGAACGCAAACGTGTGCATACGCTCGCCAGCCGTACCTGGTCGGCCCACCGGAAGTTAGCTTCGTTGTATCGAACAAAGCCGTTGTTATTGTGCGCTACTGTGTACGTCGGATCGCAGTAGACGAGATCGCCTTTGCGGGCTCGTCCGAGAACGGTCTCAAAATCTTCGCAATGCAGATGAGCGTCTCGGAGGGCCTCGGCCGCGGTCAAGATCAGGTTGTTCTTCCATAGGACGTCGGGGCGGCGGTGTCCGCCGCCAAAGGGCACGTTGAACTGGCCGTTTCGGTTCAGGCGATACATGCCTGCGAACCCGGTCCGATTAAGAAACAGTAGCCGCACAGCGCTTCTCACCTTGCCGCATGCTGTTTCGGCGCGGAGCGCGTTATAAGTTTCGTCGGTGACCGGGATCTTTCGAAGGTCTTCGATCAGTTTATGTGGGATTCTCTTTACCTGCCGGTAGAGGTTAATCAGGTCGGGATTCACGTCAGAGAGAATCGCCTTTGCCGGTCGAAGGGCAAAGAAAAATGCGCCGCCGCCTAGGAATGGCTCAAGGTAGCGCCGATACTCAAGGCCGGAGATCATCTGCAAGAGTTTGGGGCAGAGCCACCGCTTTCCCCCCGGCCACTTGAGGAAGGGCTTGCGGCTCGCGCTCTGGTTGCTCTCAATCAGACGTTGATGCCCCACAGGCCGATCCGTTCGCATTCTCCAAGCACGCTGACCTCACTTAGTAACTCCTGTCTCCATCTTAGTAAGCTTTTGTCCCTTCCTAGGATTGATCGTTTAGATTCGAGCTGCTCCAATGCCTCCTCAATATCCGCCCACAGGTCGGTCACGTTTTGAGGTGGCGATCTGCGCTCCCAGCAGCCGCGCACCTCCCCCAGGTGCGACCACCAAAAATGCAATTGCGACAGCGATGTGCCGCCCGCCTGAAGCAGCAGGGCGCAGGAGCCACTCGCAATTCGGAGGAGCAGCGCTGCCCTGCTCAACACTTGCAGGTGATGATCAGGAGCAGAGGGAAGATCGGTTTTTCGCGCCATCTTGAAAACATCAGGGTCACTGCGCTCATGTCCCTGAAGTAGGAATGCCCGTAGGCGCTTCGCATCGCCGCTAGCGTTCACACCCGCGATCATTCGGTCCACCTCCCGGCGATAGCGCTGCCGTGCACTCTTAGGCAGGGTGCCAGCTGTTACGGATTTGAAGATCGCTTCTAAGCAGAATCGGAGCAGATACGAATCGAGCACTTCAAACCTACCGGTCGAAGCCGGCTCCAGAACCCTCCACAAGTCCCCCACAGTTGCGAAGCAGTCCTTCGTTTTCGCGGGAATATTTTTGACGAGGCCGGAGGGACGATAACTCGACTCATTTCGCGCCTCCCTGTCGCGGCTGAGTTGTCTTAGGTCAAGTCCCCACGTCGTAAGCCAGTCAGCGGCGACGGGCTGCAGTGCGCTGCCGGCCGCCATGCCAAAATGCCTCAACCATGTGAAAAGAGAAGCTCCTCCAACAGCAACAACCTGTCCAACTAGGGTTGCGGCTTTGGGCAGATGGCACCAAGCTTCTAAGAGCTCCCAAACAATCTGATGGGTTCCTGCACCGGGAGATATTATCGACGGCGTCCTGGACAACTCAATGACAAAATGCTTCTTGTCAAAGACGCCGAGCCCCTCGCTTGCGAGAAGAGCCATGGCTGCCCGCAGCTCAGCATAATAAGCCAGATGTCTTGCAGTGTCGGCATCGCCACGCAATGATGCATCAACCGCCCGCCCGAGAAATGTCCAGCCGTCGAGTAGGTGCAATGGAGCTGAGGCGGCAACGTATTCCGCGAGATCTGCACCAATCACCGTAGGGGAATTCACGGTGTCGGTCTTTAGGCGATTTATCGTGTCGACCGCGTACCTGTTGGTCGGTGCCAGCCAGGTACGGTTGGTAAAGTTTGCTTGTAGTTGGCCTATTAGGCTTTCCGTTGCAGTCCGCGACGCGCGTAGGGTAACTGACTGGCGGTTTGGCATTTGCGGTCTTAGGACAGCTTCAGCGTCTTCAGTGCGGCTCTTGCTGACGGCCCGACGTCGTCTTTAGCTTTGGCAAGATGCTCAAGTAAGAGTCGTCGCATTTCCCGATAGCCCCCGCTTCCGCGCAACGCTTTCCTCACAGTGATTTCATCCAGGGTTAGGCCAGGGGCGGCTGAGGAACGCCAGTCAAATTGCCCCAAGTGCGCGGCGATTCGTTGGAGAAACTTCCCTGCGGCTGCTTTTGGAAGCGACTTTACCGCTGCCGTAATGCTTGCTGGGTCGGGTTCGGCGGAGTCATTGGTTGTCCACTTCTCAAGGGCCAGCTTGCCCGACTCAAGGCTACAGAGGTCGTTGGTTACGTACAAAAGCCCACGTATGCCCACGTCGGCAGTCAACAGCGAGACACTGCTTGAGAAGGCGGGATCATCTCCACTCCTATTCGCGTTGTCGGTGACGCGTTCCAAATTCCGGATCTCCTTTGCCCACTCGGCCTGAACATTCTTTACAGCGTCCCGGACTGTGATACCCATGTAGATCAAGAACGCTGCCTGCTGGGTTCTGCTCCAGGGAAGCACCTCATCTTGAGACGCCGAGGGAGCACCGAACAGACCACCAATCCTTCCCTTGTCACGCGACTTCACAAAGGTAGCCATCAGCGATCGAATCCACGACGCTTGGCTGACCATTCCTGGACCCAGCCCAGATTCTCCGAGCATATTGATTCGTTGATGCCAGGGACTCTCGGGTTGTGACCAGAGGTGTTTGCACAAGCTCTTGCGCACGCGTCTCTCGGTAAATTGGATGGCCTTCGAACTTATCCAGCCAGTCTTCAGTTCGAAGCAGCGGGTATAAATCGAAAGCCAGGCTTGGATTGATTCTTTTTGGCTTTATGTTAACTGTCCAAAACTGATAGGCCTGCCAACTGAGATCCAGTCCGGAAAATGCCACGACCGGAATTTCAAAGTTTCCTGCCGACGGTTCAGATCCGAAAGCCCAAAGTCGATGCTGGCCGTCGATTACCTCTATTGGGGGAAGCTCCGAAGGGCGCCACTTTGGGCCGTTGAAGCTAGAGGGCAGCACGAGCAAAGCAGAAGAATCGCCGTCATCGTGGACAGTGATAAGGTCACTTGGATTGACACTTCGTCCTCGTCGTGTGTTGTGAGTCCCCAGGATATTAACAACGATCGCCGTAGGGAGCCAACCAGGCTTGCGTAGATCGTCATATTCACCAGAATTTCGCTTGGCTTCGCTCAGCTCCGACCAGGGGTATCCGAATTCAACAAACTTTCGAATTTCCTCTGATCGGGCCGGATCATGGCGTCGTTGAATGCCAAGATCCTCTTTGTTACTGAGGCGGCCGGAAGTAGTTCGGTGTTCGATCCCGGATAGGGCTTTAAGCTCGTGAGCGCCGAGGGAAAATAGGTAGAAATACGGCTGGGGTTTTGCCCGGTATTTCTTTGGTTGAAAATGAACCTTCTCCCATTCTGCCAACCACTGATGAACCTTGATCGCCCTGATCTGTCTCGGGTTGGAAACGGAGCGAGCTTTCATCGGCTATTCCATTCTAAATGGAATCTCGAGGAGATGGGAGAAAATTGTGTCAGGGTTCGCGGTCCAGGAGTTAGGCTAGGAGCGGAATTTACACGTGCGTGCTCCAAATCCTCCTGCGGTATTCAGTAGGGCTGTCAGAGGACATTGGTTTCGGTGTACACGCCGAATACTCCGCGAAATACGTCGCAGATCTCGCCCACGGTGGCGTACGCGCGCACGGCATCCAAGATATACGGCATGGTATTCTGCGAACCCTCTGCCGCATCGCGCAGCGCATCCAAACATTGCCCCACTCTCACGTTGTCGCGCCGGGACTTCAGCTTCGCCAGCTTTTCAAGTTGATGCGCCTGGGCCGTTGCATCGATCGCCAGCACCTCAAGCGACTCGTCGCTGTGCTCGACAAACGCGTTCACGCCCACGATCTTCTGCTCACCGGTTTCGATCGCATGCTGATATTCATAGCTGGCATTCGCGATTTCAGTTTGCGGGAATCCGCGTTCGATGGCTGGGATCATTCCGCCCATCTGATCGATACGCCGGATGTAATCGCGCGCTTCTTTCTCCATCTCGGCCGTCAGGCTCTCAATGAAGTAACTGCCTCCCAGCGGATCAGGCACATCCGGCACACCGCTTTCGTACGCAATCACCTGTTGGGTTCGTAGCGCGATGGTTACCGCGTGCTCGCTCGGGAGCGCGTAAGCCTCATCCAGTGAATTGGTGTGCAGCGATTGCGTTCCGCCGAGCACCGCCGCGAGGGCTTGTAGCGTGGTCCGCACGATGTTGTTGTAGGGCTGCTGCCAGGTCAGCGAACACCCTGCAGTTTGCGCGTGCGTGCGGAGCTTCCAGCTGCGTTCGTCGGTTGCGGCATAGCGATCGCGCATGGTTTCAGCCCAAATCTTCCTTGCGGCGCGAAACTTCGCGATCTCCTCGAAGAAATCGTTATGCGCGTTGAAAAAGAAACTGAGCCGCGGCGCGAAACCATCCACGGGCAATCCGCGCGCGATGCCCCACTCGACGTACTCCATGCCGTCGCGCAGCGTGAACGCCAGCTCTTGCACCGCCGTCGACCCGGCCTCGCGAATATGATACCCGCTGATTGAAATCGGATTGAAGCGCGGGACCTGCCGCATGGCGTACTCGATGACGTCGGTCACCAGCCGCATGGAAGGGCGCGGCGGAAAAATATATTCCTTCTGCGCGATGTACTCTTTCAAGATGTCGTTCTGCAGCGTGCCCGAAAGCTTGCTCCAATCGACGCCCTGCTTTTCGGCCACCGCGAGATACATGGCCCAGATCACCGGCGCGGGCGAGTTGATGGTCATCGATACCGTCACACCGTCCAGCGGAATGCCGCGGAACAAAATCTCCATGTCTTCCAGCGAGCTGATGGAGACGCCGCATTTTCCGACTTCGCCCTCCGACGTGGCGTGATCGGCGTCGTAGCCCATCAGCGTCGGCAGATCAAACGCGACCGAGAGCCCGGTCTGGCCCTGGCTTAGCAGGTAGAGATAGCGGCGATTGGTCTCCTCGGGGGTCGCGAATCCCGAGAATTGCCGCATGGTCCAGAGCTTGCCCTGGTACATGCTTTCGTGAATGCCGCGCGTGTATGGAAACTGGCCGGGCGGCGGGATCTCGAGACCGGCGACATCGGCGGCGGTGTAGACGGGTTCGACCGGGATGCCGCTGAGGGTTTTTGGGGCGGGCGCAATCACCTTCGCCATCACCTCCATTGTAGATCCGGTGCGGCTGCAGCCCGGTGGGGCTAGCTTGACATGTGCTAAACATGCAAGTATGTTTAGGACATGCCGAAGATGATCCAAGTGCGCAATGTGCCGGACGGCCTGCATCGAAAGTTAAAAGCGCGGGCGGCTCTGGAGGGAATCTCCCTGTCCGATCTGGTTCTGAAGGAAATGGAGCACTTCGCTGAGCGTCCCACACTGAAGGAAATGATGGAGCGCCTCGCCAGCCTTCCGCCTGTGAAGTACAAAATCTCGCCGGCAGAAATTGTGCGCCAGGAGCGAGATAACCGTTGATCGTCGCGGATGCTTCCGCGGTATTAGAGGTTCTGCTGAATCCACCGGCGGCTGCAGAGATTGCGCGCCTTCTATTTGCGGACGGCGAGAGTATCCACGTTCCCCATCTAATTGATCTCGAGGTCCTTCAAGTCTTACGCCGGTATGCCAGAAACATGTCTGGTGTGCGTGCTGAGAAGGCGCTTCAAATCTATGCAGGCATGGCTCTGAACCGCTATTCTCACACTATTCTCGCGGCCCGAATTTGGGAATTGCGTCACAACTGGACCGCATACGATGCCGCCTACATCGCGCTCGCCGAGGCGCTGGACGCTCCCTTGATCACGCGCGATCGCGCACTGGCCGCCGGCTCCGGCCACCGGGCTCGAGTGCTCGTGCTCTAGCTAGAAAACGCGGCACGCAAGAGTGTGTGCGCCATTGCTGACGCGCGCGGCTTACTTCGCGGAAGCGGCGTTAGTTTTTGCGCCGGCGCTGAGAATCGGCGCGAGAACGGAGAACTGGCCGTCGATGCCGGCAGGCATTGTCAAACCCAAAATGTGCGCGATCAACGGATAGATGTGGATATTTTGGAATTCTTCTACCGTGAGGCCGGTTTTCAGATCCGGACCCGCGGCATAGAAAATGCCGCGCATTTCGGGCATGCGGGCAACATCGTAACCATGCATGCCCTTGGGTTCGGTTTGTCCGGGCTTCGAAGCCAGATGCAGGACCACGGGCTCGATGGCCAGCGCTACCAGATCGCCAATTCGCGGATTGCCCAACGCGCCGTCTGAGTAGTGCAGGCGCTCCGGAATCTGGCCGCGGCGGTAGACTTCGAAGCGCGCATCCCTACCGTGCAGCTCGAAGTAGAGTTGATCGATTTTCTTGGGATCGCTCGAGTAGAACTTGAAGTCGGTACTGTTCGCCGCCGTCTCCACGCCATTCAAATCGGCCAGTTTCGAGATGTCGACGTCGCCCGTGACCGCCGTCATGCCGTGGTCGGAAACCACGAAGATATCGAGCGGAACGCCAGTCGCGCGTACTTCGCTGAAAAGCTTGCCGAGCACTGCATCTATCGACCGCACCGCGTCGCGTGTCTGCTGCGCGTCCGGGCCGAAGGTATGCCCTTCATGATCGACATCCGAAAAATATAACGTGATGAAGTGCGGCCGCTCGGGTTTGGGCAGCTTCAGCCATTCGACCACTTGCGCGACACGCTGCTCATTCGGAATCTTTCCGTCATATTTGTAGAAATAGGTAGGGCGCGTGTGCTGAATATCGGCGTCGCTGCCGGGCCAGAAAAAGGATGCCGCCCGCATGCCTTGCTGCTCCGCCAGAACCCACAGCGGAGTTCCGCCCCACCAGTTGCCCTCGGTGGTGGCCGCGGAGTTGCTGGATTTGAATTCGGCTTGCTGGGCCGGATCCCAAAACGAGTTATCGACAATGCCGTGATGGGCGGGATAGAGGCCGGTGACGATGGTGTAGTGATTTGGAAAAGTCGTCGTGGGAAACGAAGGGATCAGCGCTTTCGCCGTGACGCCGCGTTGTCCCAAGGCCAGCAGATTGGTGGCGTGATCGCGTTCGGCATAGTCGTAGCGGAATCCGTCGAGTGAAATCAGCAGGACGTAAGGTTTATCCTGCTGCCCAGGCGCGTTCGCGGGCGCATTGGGATGCTGCGCGGGCTGGCCGAGGCACGGCCGCCAGATCAGAAAAGAAACGAGTAGTAGAGCGATCCGGAGCGCGCGTAGCCGACTACTGTTTGTCTTCGAATTGCGCATAGGGTCCCGAGGCATAAACAATCTTGCCGCCAACCATGGTCAGCAGCGATTCGATTCCGCCAACCTGTTCCTCGGGCGCTGTCATGTAGTCCTTCGACAGCACCGCGAGATCGGCAAGCTTGCCCGGTTCAAGCGAACCGCGCTCATCTTCGTCATGCGAGAACCACGCACTGCCCATAGTGTACAGCGGCAGCGCATCGGCGCGCGGGATCTTGCCGTCCAGGAACTGTTGGAGGGCGGTGAATGGATTGTAGGATGCCACGCGATGCGCGTCGGTGCCCGCGCCCACTTCGACGCCCAACTCCTTGGCGGTCTCGACGGGCGGCACGCTTCTCCCGGGCTGAACGGTCCAGCCGACTCCCAGCGCCCGCATGCGCCGCAAACTCTGAGGCGAAGCGTCATTCAAGTGCGCGATAGACCATCGCAGGTTGGCGATCGGCACTTCTTGATTCACGCGCTCGAAGATGTCCAGCAGTAAGCTTACGGAATCGTTGCGCGGCCAGTGCATTGTGAGCGCCATGCCGCGCCCGGCGGCCCAACGCGCGATCTCGTAGTATTTTTCGCGGTCGGCCTCGCTGGGCTGGTTGTTATTGTTCATGGCCCAGGTGATGCGCTCGCCGATGCCGTTGAAGCGCAGCATGCTGTCGCCGAAGCCCATGGGCAACATTTGGGTCAAGCTCTTGTATTCCTCAAACTCCTTGCCGGGCGTCATGCCGCACAAGCTGTACGCGACGCGAACGGTGAGTTCGCCGCGGCGCCAGACTTTGAACAGCGCCTGATACGATTCCGGCGTCATGTTGTTTCCGCCCGGATCGACGACGCCGGTGAGGCCCAGGCGATTGAGCTCGCGAAAAAACTTCCTGGTTCCCTCCACTTCCTGTTCGGGAGTTGGGACGGGCAGCCGGTCGAACAAGGCGATAATGGCGTTCTGCGCGCCGCTGATTCCGCCGGTAGGTTTACCTTCCGAGTCGTGCTCCAACTTACCGCCCGGTGGAAGATCGGCGTCGGTCGCAATGTGGAGCTTGTCGAGCGCCTTGGGCGTCATCACCGCCCAGCCGTAGCCCAACTGAACGTACACCGGATTCTCCGGCGCGGCGGCCACCAGTTCAGCCTGCGTGGGGCGCCGGTTTTCCTGGAATTGCGGGACTGTCCAGCCGCCCGCCACGATGAGCCAGGCGCCTGGCGGCATGCTGTGGGATGCCTGACGAATGCGATCCAGAGCCTCGGCCAGCGACCGCGCGCCAATCCAATTTACTTCCGTGCTGAAACTGAGCGCGGCTCGAATCGCGTGCATGTGGGAATCGATCAGGCCGGGAATCACGGTGCGGCCTTCGAGATCGATCAAACGGGCTTTTTCTCCCGCGAGCTGCCTGAGGTCCGCCGATGGGCCGGTGGCAACGACGCGGCCAGCGCGGATCAGCACCGCTTCCGCGGTTGAGAACTTGGGATCGACCGTGAGGATTTTGCCGTTGAGCAGGATTGTCGTGCCTTGAGCCTGTAGCAAGCTCGCCGCCAGGAACAGCGGTAGAAGGGCTAGAGGGCGCACGGACAGATTATACAAGGGCAAGCCCGCCGATCACTTTCTTGAAGGCCCTCCATAAAGACATTTGATGGGATTAGGTATTGCGAAGCGGGGTCGGCTCACTGACAATGAAGGGTTGGTTTAGACCAGAGAGAGATCCATGACTACTGACTTGCAAGACTTTCTACAACTGCCCTATGGCGAGCTTGAAGAGCTGAATCTGCATGCCAAGGAACAGCGCATCAAGCGCGTTCCCATCGGAACCATTCAGGAAGAACGGCTCAAGTACCTGACCGATGAAAAGCGCATCAAGGCCGTGACGCTGCTGTTCAGCGATCTCGAAGGCCGGCTGCACATGCTGGACTACGACAAAAAGTGGCTGGTCAGGAATTCGGACAACATGACCTTCGACGGTTCGTCTATCCGCGGATTTACGGCGCAGAAGGAAAGCGATCTCAGGCTGAGCGTAGACTGGAGCGCGTTTTATTGGGGGCCTTCGGATTATTTCGGAGCGGGCAAAGTCCTGGTGTTCGGCGAGGTCATCGACAAAAACGGCGGCCCCTACACGGCCGACCTGCGCGCCATGCTGAAGGCCTATGCCGAGAAGCTGCACAAGAAGGAAGGGCTGACTCTGAACGCCGCGAATGAAATTGAGGGATTCGTTTTCAAGGGCGTGGACGCGGAAAAGCACTATATCGAAACTGGCAAGTTTGAATACGTGA
>Ga0302325_10036443_pt1 | contig 10027 bp, 10 predicted proteins | sample Palsa_T0_2_FD_201948 | JGI IMG/M metagenome (GOLD analysis project Ga0302325, IMG submission 201948) | Peat permafrost microbial communities from Stordalen Mire near Abisko, Sweden - Palsa_T0_2 | ecosystem: Environmental > Terrestrial > Soil > Palsa > Peat permafrost | place: Sweden: Abisko... | reverse complement strand
AGACGTGACCAACCTCGCCCTCGAGGGCGAATTCGAGCTCGCTCGCCACCTCATCGGCGACGCCATCGGCCTCGACCCGGCGCGCGTGACGGTCGTGCCCGGCAACCACGACCTCTACACGCGCGGCGCTCGTGATTCTCGTCGCTTCGAACAATACTTCGGCGCTTGCTTGGATAGCGATCTCCCCGAGCTCGCGGCGGATACCGCAGGGGCGCGCTTCCCCACCGTCAAGCTTCGAGGCGAAGTCGCGATCGTCGGCCTGACGAGCGCCGTTCCGCGGCCGCCGTTCGTGGCGGCCGGCGAAATCGGGCGCGCTCAGGCTCGCGCCCTGGCGCGCATTCTCGAGCACCCCGAAGTCGCCAAGCGCACGCTGGTGTTGGCACTGCACCATCCGGTCGTGGACGACTGGTCCGCCATGAAGAGGTACGTCGAGGGGCTCCGCGATGCTCGCGGGCTGCTCGCGCTCGTCGAGCCGCTCGGCAAGGGGCTCGTGTTGCATGGGCATCTTCACCGCCGGATTCAGCGCACCATCGGGCGTGGCACGATGAAGCAAGTGGGCGCAACGAGCGCCTCCTTGCACCACGAATCGCCCGACCGTATGGCCGGGTTCAACGTGTACGAGCTCGGCGCCGACTCGACCTTCAGCATCGCAGCGCACGTGTACGCCCCGTCCACGAGCTCTTTCGACATCCGGAGCGTGCCGGGAGTCTAAATCGACGAGCCAGGCTGCGAGAAAGAAAGGTTCGCTGTGTCAGCTCGCGGCGGCTTCGGCATTTTGGCGGCTCACGTTGACGGCCTGAAGGCCCTTGGGGCCCTCTTTGATCTCGAACTCGACCAAGTCGTCCTCGAAGAGCCGGCGACGCCCGTCGCCTTGAATCTGCGAATAGTGCACGAAGACGTCGGGGCCGGTGTCTTGTTTGATGAAGCCACAGCCCTTCTCGTCGTTGAACCACTTGACCCGTCCCAATGCCATCAGATGCCTCCACTGCAGGTCTCTCGCCTTGCGCCACGGGCCCGCGTTCCTCCGCCCCCAGCGCTGTAAACTAGGGGATTCGCTTTACCGAGGTCAAGGCTCGCGAACGGCTGCGATATGCCTCCAAAGATGCCAGTCCCGCTGTCGATGTCGGCCCTGGCTGGACGAGTGAGTGGGCCCGCGGCATCGAGGCGTTATGCTTTTGAAGTGAGAGATTTGCGCCTTCTGGTCACGGGAGCCCTGCTCGCGGCAGCGATTGGCGCGTCTGCTTTCTTCGCTGGGCGAGCGAGCGGTCCTGCCGAGGCGCCCCCAGCCGGCGTCCGATCGACTCCGGGCGTGATCATGGCGATTCACGACGTCGCGAAGCTCGAGACGACCATCTTCCACGTGGAAAGGGTCGTCGAAGTGACCGACGCACAATCTCGCCTCTGGGGTCTGGTGAAAGCCAACGACGTGCTGCTGCTGGTCGCCGTCGGCGATGTGGTCGCCGGCGTCGACTTGGCAAAGGTGAGCGCGGCGGATGTGCGCGCCAACGAGGCGTCGCGCACCGTGACCGTGCGACTGCCTGCTCCCGAGATCGTCAGTGCCACGCTCGACGAACGAGCAACACGCGTCTACAGGCGATCGACGGAGCTCCTGGCCGCACGAAACGAGCAACTCGAGGGAGAGGCGCGGCGCACCGCGGAAGCGCAGATGCGCAAAGTCGCGATCGACGAAGGCATCCTCGACCGAGCCCGTGTCAGCGCCGAGAGCACGGTGCGAGCGCTTCTACGGCCCCTCGGCTACGACCACGTGGACATCGACTGGGGTGACCGCGGGTGAAGGCTTCGGCCCGGCCTCAGCACCTCGAAGGTTGGTGAAAAGCCGCCAAGCCAGCCAAGCCGAGACCCGGCGTCTGAGGCCGCCGACTTCAGGCTGCTTCAGCGAAGACGTGTGCGTCTTGAGTCGTCGGGCTCCTGCACGACTGAGCCTCCCTCGCTTCCGTTGACACGCATTCGGAGGAATTCATGCGTGTCCGGCCCACATACACAGAAGAATTTAAGGCAGATGCGGTCGCCCACTTAAGGCGGAGTGATCAGTCGATCCGTCAAGTCGCCGAGGGTCTCGGTGTCTCGGACGAGTCGCTCCGGGCTTGGTACAAACGAGAGGAGATGGCGAAAAAGAAGGGCAAGGGGAAGACCCCCGGCAAGGCAATTTCTGCGATCGCGCACCCGGGGGAGAGCGCGGAAGAGCGTGCGGAGCGTCTGGAGCGAGAGAACAGGTCCTTACGAAAGGAGGTGGACTCGCTGCGGATGGACCGGGAGATCCTAAAAAAAGCGGCGGCCTTCTTCGCGAAGGAAAGCGAGTGAAGTTCGCCTTCATTCAGGCGGAGAAGGCCTCCTTCCCAATCGCGGGTCTCTGCCGGCTCCTGGGGGTTCTCACGGCAGGGCTATTACGCGTACGCTACCCGACCGCCGAGTGCGCGGACGATCTCCGACCAGGAGCTCGGTACGCGGGTGCAGCAGCTCTTTGAAAGCAGCGACGAGAGGTACGGCAGCCCCAGAATGCTCAGAGCACTGCAGGCCCGCGGCTGGACGGTGAGCAAGCGTCGCGTCGAGCGTGCGATGCGAGGCCTGGGGCTTACGCCTCCCATGCGTCGTCGGCACAAGGTCACGACGCAAGCGGACGTCACGCACGCGGTGGCTCCCAACGAGCTGGCTCGCGACTTCACCGCGACACGTCCCAACGAACGGTGGGTCACCGACATCACGTACGTCTGGACCGACGAAGGGTGGAGCTATTGCGCCGCCATCCTGGACCTTTTTTCACGCTCCGTCGTGGGTTGGGCGGTGGGCGCTTCGCTGTCGACAGCACTCCCTCTCGCCGCCCTCGAGATGGCCGTCCGCCGGCGCCGCCCCGGCAACGGCCTGACGCACCACTCCGACCGCGGCTGTCAGTACACGAGCGCGGACTATCGCGCGCAGCTTGCGGCTCTCGGCGTTACCGTCAGCATGAGCCGCAAAGGCAATTGTTGGGACAACGCTGTCGCCGAGTCCTTCTTCGCTACCCTCAAAAAGGAGCTTGTCCACCGTCGCTCTTGGCCGAATCGGGCCCTCTTGCGCGACGCCCTCTTCGACTACATCGAGGTTTTCTACAATCGCCGCCGTCTGCACTCGACGATCGGCTACAAGACCCCCGCACAGGTCGAGAGCGACTACGCCCTCGGCCACGCGGCCTAACCGGTGTCAACGCAACTGAGGGAACTCCAGTCCGCGCCACCCCCAAATCTTCCCGTCTTCCTGTTCCACTCTCCTCTCCTTGTCCGTAGCCGACTTCACGTTGCTTCGCGAAGATGCGTGGGATCTCGAGGCTCGACACTCGTCTCTGGCGACAAGAGATGAAGGTCTTGGGTGAGCGGCGGCCCGTCACTCCCTCTTCCGGCGGCTTGGCTGGCTTGGCGGCTCTCCCTCTCCCTTGCCTCATGGAGCTGCGGCGTCGAGCTTCATCCTCGCGGTTCTCACGCCGAAGATCTCGACTGCGGCCGGGTCGAGGATCGGTCCCAGGAGAACACTTGCCATCACGGCCGCAAGGCGTAGCGCCAGCGTGTCGGTCGGGCTGCGTCGCTCGATGAGCCAAACTGTATGGCAGCGGCGCGCTAGGAGCGCGAGGCCGCCGCCGCCGGCTCGCGCTTCCGCGAGATCCGCTCGAACGAGGTCGTCCTCGCTTCGACCTCGCCCCTCGACGGCCCGAATGCCCGGCTCGCAGCCCTCAGGAGCGATGACGATGCGGCCGCCGCGCTCGAGCGGCTCGGCCAACCCGATGCGCGTGCCGAAGAACCGCTCTCCGTGCTGGTTCCAGGCCTCGACCTCGAGCCGCGCCTGCGCTCGCTGGGCAAAGACGAGCAGGGTACCGTCTCGGTTCGACGCTTCGACCAAGAGTGCTCCGGCGCTCCTTCATCGGTTAGCAGCCGCTGGGTCGCGAAGCTAGCCTCTCTCCAGGCCCCGATGCTCCGTTTTGCCGACGCTCACTGCCATCTCGACGGTCACCACTTTCCCGAAGGGCCGGACAGCGTCATCGAGCGCGGGTCGGCGGCCGGCGTGATTGGCTACGTCGTCGTGGGCTTGGCGCGTGTCGATCGCCCCAACGGCGCGCAGTCCCCCGCTCCCGGGCGCGACCCGATCGAGCCCGCCCGTTTTGCCGTCGATCTCGCGTGCCGCATGCCCGAGCGGGTGGCTGCGTGCGTCGGCCTTCATCCGCACGATGCCGCGGACCACTCGGAGTCCCTGCACGCGAGCTTGCGAGAGCTCGCCGCCGAGCCCGAAGTGGCCGCGGTGGGCGAGATCGGTCTCGACTACCACTACGACCACTCTCCGCGTGACCGCCAACGAGCGGTCTTCGCGGCGCTCATCGGCCTCGCACGAGAAGTTCGAAAGCCCATCGTGGTGCACACGCGCTCCGCCCCCGACGACACCCTCGAGATTCTCGAGCAAGAAGGGGCTCGCGAGGTCGGCGGCATCATCCATTGCTTCAGCGAAGACAGGCGGTTTGCCGCGCGCGCTCTCGATATCGGGTTCGATCTCTCTTTTTCGGGCATCGTCACCTTCAAGAACGCGCAAGCGGTTCAGGATGTCGCGGGCTGGGCGCCTCTCGATCGGATTCTGGTCGAGACCGACAGCCCATTTCTCGCCCCCGTGCCCTTTCGGGGCAAAAAGTGCGAGCCCGCGCTCGTGCTCCATACGGCGAAGCACATTGCCGAGCTGCGAGCGATGGCGCCGGAAGAGCTTGCGGAGGCCACGCTCCACAATACCGAGCGCCGATTTGGCAAGACGTTCGCTCGCGCTTGAGCCAAAGGGGTTTGCGTGGCGCTCGCGCAGCGCGCCAAGATGAAGCACGCTGAAGTCGAGAAGGGAGGGGCCCGGCGCCAGTGGTCTCAGCGACGAGCATGAGGCAGGCGGTTGCCGTCGTCGCGTCGGTGGCGCTTCACGTTGTCCTGACGATGGGCCCCTCATGGGCTTCGCGCGGACCGGCGGAACAGCCGAGCGTGCAGGACCCCGCGCCTCGCGCATCGGAATCGACGCCCATCGGGCTGGAGCTTCCTTCGGTCGCCGAGGGCCTTTCGATCGAGGAGCACGCAGCGGAGCCCATCGGCCAGCCGCCTCCGCCGCCGTCCGGAGACGCCGTGGCTCACCCTGACACGGAGCGTTCTGCCCGTGGAGGGCAGGCGTCGGTGAAAGAGCCGGCTCTCAACTTGGCCGACGAGAACGAGCGGATGCGTCTGTCGCCCGATCTTTTGAGCCGACTCGATCGCGATCAGGTCCAGCGCTTGCGAGCCGCCCGCTCGCGCGCATCGTGGGAGGACCGCCGCTCGACGACGCACCCGGCCGAGCTCACCCTCGTCGCCATGGGAGTCGGCAGCGTGAAAGAGCGTCGTGCGCTCGCCGCCATGGCTCCGAGTCGGGGCGCCCTCGAGTCGCCTCTCGCGGATGTCCGAGGCGGCGCGGTCGGCGTCGATGCAGCTCGAGACGTGAGCGCCGACGGCTCTCGCGCCGGCGGTGACCGCGAAGGGTCCGCAAGCGAGGCACCGGGTGCGGGATGGCGCGAAGGCCGTCCGGGCACGGATCATCGGGCGAGCGCTCCCGTAGCGAGCGCAAGGCCCTCGATTGCGCGCGCCCCGGTCGCGGTGCTCGCCACCGAGCGGGCGCTCCCGCGTGACGATCTCGACGCCCAACAAGAAGTGGCCGCTACGGTTCGCGCGCTCGTCCACGCGAGCACGGCCGGGGGCACGGTCGGCGACGGAGTCGGAGGAAGCGAAGGGCCGGGCGAGCCAGGCGCCGGCGGCGTCTCGCCAGACGGGCTTCGCGCGCGCGTCTTGGGGCTACCCGACGGCGCCATCTACGACTACTTCAGCTCGGACCCACGGCTGGTCGCGTACTTTCGGCGAATTCACGCAAAGATCGATCCCCTTTGGGCGAACGCGTTTCCGAAGAGCGCGCTGCTCGATCTCGAGCAAGGCACCGTCATCCTCGAGTTCACCGTGTTTGCAGACGGGCACGTGGACGTCGACTGGCCCCCCCGCCGTCCGAGCGGCGTCGACGAGTTCGATCGCAATTGCGCGGCCGCCATTCGTCGGGCTGCGCCGTTCCCACCCATACCGAGCGCGCTCGGCTCGAGCTTGCGTATCCGAGCCCCGTTCGTAGCCAGCAACCCCGTTGTAAAGTAGAGGCGGGCTCGCCCCCTTGGGCGGGCGCCCAAGTCGCGTGATGGCACACCTTGGCGCAGGCCGTGACGCGTCGACCGTCGACGCCAGGTGACTTTTCGGTGTTCTCGCGCCTATATGCGGGTTTAATGCGCCGCCGCTCTCGATGGCATCGAGGGTGCACAGCGCCCACGCGCCCACGCAATCGAAAACCCGAGAACCGATGCTCCGATTTCTCAAGTCCTGGCCGTTCCGCATCATCGCCACGCCCTTAGGCATACTCGTCGCCCTGAGCTGGCGGTGGAGCCCGATGATTCAATTCCGCAAGGCCATCGCGGAGCTTTTCAAATCCGATTCGGGCCATCTTTTCCTCATCGTCGTTGCCGGCATGCTCGTCGCGACGAGTTGGAGTTGGCTTCCTGCTTGGGCCACGCCGGAGCGCGTCGAGCGCTGGAGCCAGCGGCCATGGCCCCTGCGCCTACTCGCGCGAAGCCCTCTTCGGCGGCTCGAGTGGCTTCACCGGGGGGCCATGGCCATTTGCGCCGGTTTTGGAATCTGGGCCTTCACGCTCTTCGGGCAGATGCACGACCACGGAGCGTTCGGTCATCAGAATTTTCACGCGCACGACTGCTATCACTACTATTTCGGCAGCAAGTACCTGAAGGAGTGGGGCTACGACCGCATGTATCTTGCGACCGTGACCGCCCTCGAGGAGGTCGGCCGCGACGAGCCTCGAAAGGCGATCCACTTCGACCGCATTCGCGATCTGCGCGGGAGCGCTCGGTTCCTCCGCCGCGACGATTTCATACCCCTCGCGGCCGATGCCAAAGCGCGGTTTTCGCCGGCAAGGTGGAAACAGCTCAAGGCGGATCTGTCGTTTCTTCGCGAGAAGACGATGGACAACAACTGGTGGAACGGCGTCGTGCTCGACTCGGGTTTCAACCCGCCACCGAGCTATGCGGTCATGAGCAGCACCCTCTCGAACGCGGTGCCTTTCAACGAGTCCACGTGGAAGTGGCTGGGCGCTTTCGACTTCGGCCTGCTCGCCGCCGGCCTGCTTGCCGTCGGCTTTGCGCTCGGGCCCGTGCCGGCTCTCTTCGCGCCGGTCATCATGGGGAACACGCCCATCACGACGTACAACTGGACCGGCGGGTCGTTTCTGCGCCAGCTCTGGGTGTTCTTCTTGATGATCGGGCTCTCTCTGCTCGTCCGCCGGCGATGGGGTTGGGCTGGGGCGGCCCTCGGCGCCTGCGTGGCCTCCGTGTTCTTCCCGGTCTTCTTTCTCTTTGGAGCCCTCGTTCCGCTCGCGTACCTCTGGTACCGAAAGCGCACGCACACGGCGGTGTTCAAAGTCGCCGCAGCGGCCGCGATCGCGGTGACGGTTCTCGTGAGCCTTTCGCTGATTCGTTTCGGCACGGCGCCGTGGCACGAGTGGGACAACCGGATCAGCGCGCACAGCGTCTCGTTTTTCGACAACCACATCAGCTTGAAAAAAATTACGTCGTTCGCTCCGGAGGTGGCTCCGCAGGCGTTCGGCGCGGGCGACAACGTCTACCCCGATTGGAACCATGCCCTCGTGCAACGTCTTCGCATGGGCAGGTGGGCCGACCTGCTCTTGGCGCTCGTGCTCTCAGCGCTCGTGATCGGAGGCGCTTTGCGCTCGCGCCCCGCGGAGGCGGCTCTGGTCGCCGGCTCGGGGCTTCTCACGTTTTGGACGATGCCCGCCGGCTATTACACGATTTATATTGGCGTCTTTGCGGCGTTCATGTTGGCCAATCGTCGGAGCGATTTGGCGCGATCGCGCTTCGGCATCGTGTGCTTCGCGCTCCTGGCGTCGATTTTCCTGCAGCGCTACCAGCAGGACCGAATCCTCCACAGCATCACGCTTTCGCTCGGCTGGATCCTTTGCATCTCGATTCTGTCGGCGCTCAATTGGATCGAGCGGCCGGCCATCGCTCAGACGCTCGCACAGCGAAAGCGCACGGTCACCGTGGTCGGTGTGCTCGCGGTCGCCCTCCTCGGCATCGGCGCCGTCCAGCGCGATATTCTTCATGACGCCGAGTTCCTCCCGCCCGAGGTGCTCCGCGGGGGGCACGTGCTCGACGTTCTCGACGTCGGCGCGCCGGCGTCCGAGCAAGGTCACGGAATGGACATCGGAGAGACGCTGCGAGTGCCCCGCCATTACCTCGATGCCCATGGCTATCGCATCGACGACGGCTGCGGCATCCTTCGCAAGGGCAAGACGATGCGCTACACGCTCGCGCCACTGCCCCACGCCGGGCGGCTCGTGGTCCGCACCGACAGCTTCTACAAGGGCGAGCTCCTCACCAAGATCAACGGTCGCTCGATGCCGGCGGCCGCCCTCGATCCGCGGCAAACGATCTTCACCTATCTGGAGATCCCACTCCCGAGCAACCTCGGCGACGGGCCGCTTCATATCGAGCAAGAGACCAACGCGACCGACGTCGGCATGTTCACGATCTGGCTGGTCGATGGGCCGTAGGTGACCTGCCGCTCGGCGTCGGTAAGGGAGGGGTGACGTGGGCGTGCTCGAGCACCGTCGGGCACTTCAACGGACCCTGCATAAAATCCCTCTTTTGGCGGCTCTGCGCCTTGTCGGCTCTCACTCTAAGCGGGACCGGGGGCCCCCACGTCTTTCGGTGGGGACCCCCGACTTCCCTGATTGTCACCTCGGTGGGCTACGTGCCGTGAGGCGTGCCCCCGGCGCTCGTGCTCGTTATCGGAGCACTCGCGACGGGAGCCGGCGCGACGGGCTGCGAAGCCTTCGAAGCGTCGCTCGAGGCAACGATCGTGGTGACCGTGCCCTTCACTTGCTTCTTTTGCTTCGTTCCCATCGTGTGCCGCGCTTCGCAGCGTTGCTGCGCGTTTCGCGGCGGCTGCGGCCTGTTGAGCGATCGTCAGCGGCGCTTTCACTTTCTTCGGCGTGAGGCCGAAGTCAGCGAGAACGTCGGGCGAGTTGCTGAACGCGGTCTTCACGTACGCTATGAGCGCAGCCATACGGCTTTGCAGTAGCGGCGCTTGGGCCGTTCGTCGGCAATCTTCGCCTGGGTCGCAGCCTTGGCAGTATCCACCGCGGTCCGCAGATCGATGAGCGTCTGGAGTGACGTTTCGATCTGGGCCGGAGTGAACGTGCCACTCTCGAGCATCAGCGAGCTGACGTTCGAGAGATTCTTCTTGGTCCCCGCCAGTACTTTCTGAGCGAGGGCCACCTTGTTTTCCTTCCCTTTCGACATTGTAATTTGTCTCCTTTCCGGTCTGTCCAATCGACCCGAGGGCTACGAAACCGGGCACCATGCCGAGATCCATCGTCCTCACTGCGTATGTGGCGGCGAGGGGGGTCGAGTCTCCCGACTATTTTTGAAAATCGACCGGGGGCAGGGGCGTTCGCTCTGGATTCGCGCAGCCTTCTCTCAGAGGGACGAATCTTTCGACGTGTCTCGCACGCTCACGGCGCTCTGCCGCGTGCGTACCAGCCACGGTGGCACACGAGCCAAGCAAGCCGGCGTGCGAGCGAGCGACGTCGGCACACAAGCCAAGCAAGCCAGCGCACGAGCCAAGCAAGCCAGCGCGCGAGCGAGCGACGTCGGCACACGAGCCAAGCAAGCCAGCGCGCGAGCCAAAGCAGGCCAGCGCGCGAGCGAGCGACGTCGGCACACGAGCCAAGCAAGCCAGCGCGCGAGCTGCCCAGATCGTCACGCGGCTATCGGACCCTTCTTCCCCCAAGAGAGCGGTAGTGAGCGGACGGGAGCCCCGGTAACACTTTGGACCGGGAGCATGAGTGACACTGGTTGTGTCTTCGAACCTTCATTCCGATACCTTGGGCGACGGAGTCCGGGGTCTTGGAACCGCGGTCCGGC
>Ga0302325_10036441_pt1 | contig 10028 bp, 9 predicted proteins | sample Palsa_T0_2_FD_201948 | JGI IMG/M metagenome (GOLD analysis project Ga0302325, IMG submission 201948) | Peat permafrost microbial communities from Stordalen Mire near Abisko, Sweden - Palsa_T0_2 | ecosystem: Environmental > Terrestrial > Soil > Palsa > Peat permafrost | place: Sweden: Abisko... | reverse complement strand
TGGCGCCGAATAGGCTGGATTCGCTTGAATTGACAAGGGGGACCGCGGTTCTTATCTCTCCCCGGCGCGCTGGGCCGGACTTTCGGGGGCTGCTGGCGTGCGGACGCCGGGAAAGCCCTCTCGCGAGGCACATTCGGCCAACACGAGGATTGCATGCTCGGCATTAGCGGGATCGCACAACGATTCTTTGGGTCGTCCAACGACCGGAAGGTGCGCGTCTATACGAAACGCGTCGCCGAGATCAACGCCCTCGAAGACACTTTCAAAGCCAAGTCGGACGACGAACTCAGGGCCATGACTGACGCCTTCAAGGCGCGGCTGGCCGAGGGCGATGAGCTGGACGACATCCTGCCCGAGGCCTTCGCCACCGTTCGCGAGGCTGCCAAGCGGACTCTCGGCCAGCGCCATTTCGACGTCCAGCTCGTGGGCGGCATGGTACTCCACGGCGGGAACATCGCCGAGATGAAGACGGGCGAAGGCAAGACGCTTGTCGCCACCCTTCCCGTCTATCTGAACGCGCTGACGGGGCTTGGCGTCCACGTCGTCACCGTCAACGACTATCTGGCCAGCCGCGATGCGGACTGGATGGGCCAGATCTATCGCTTCCTCGGATTGACGGTCGGCTGCATCGTGCACGGATTGACCGACGAGCAGCGCAAGGCCGCCTACGCCTGCGACGTCACCTACGGCACCAACAACGAATTCGGCTTCGACTATCTGCGCGACAACATGAAATATTCGATCGCGACGATGGTCCAGCGCACCCACAATTACGCCATCGTCGATGAAGTGGACTCGATCCTGGTCGACGAGGCGCGCACGCCGCTCATCATTTCAGGACCGACCGAGGATCAATCCGAAGTTTACAAGCTGGTCGACGCGCTGATGCCGAGCCTCGAGTCCGGCGATTTCGATCTCGACGAAAAGCAGCGCCAGGTGACGCTCACCGAAGCCGGCAACGAGCACATGACGGAGCTTCTGCGCGCAAACAATCTCCTCGACACGGGCGATCTCTACGATATCGAAAACATCACCGTGCTCCATCACGTCAATCAGGCGTTGAAGGCGCACAAGCTGTTCCAGCGCGATCGCGACTATATCGTGAAGGACAGCCGCGTCGTCATCATCGACGAGTTTACCGGCCGCATGATGGAAGGGCGGCGCTATTCCGAGGGCCTCCACCAGGCCCTGGAAGCAAAAGAGCATGCCGCCATCCAGCCCGAAAACGTGACGCTCTCCTCCATCACCTTCCAGAACTATTTCCGCCTCTACGACAAGCTTGCCGGCATGACGGGCACCGCGTTGACCGAAGCGGCCGAGTTCATGGATATCTACAAGCTCGACGTGCTCGACATTCCCACCAATCTTCCCGTCGCGCGCGCCGACTACGACGACGAAGTCTATCGCACGGTCGAAGAAAAGCACGATGCCATCGTCGAGTTGATCAAGGATTGCCACAAGCGCGGCCAGCCCGTGCTGGTTGGCACGACGTCCATCGAAAAGTCGGAATTGCTCTCGGAGTTCCTGAAGAAACAGAAGGTCAGGCACAACGTCCTGAACGCGCGCTATCACGAGCAGGAAGCCGGAATCGTGGCCCAGGCGGGCGTATCGGGCACCGTCACCATCGCCACCAACATGGCCGGCCGCGGTACCGACATCCAGCTGGGCGGCAACGCCGACATGCGCATCCGCAACGAGCTCGGCGGCATTCTCGACGAAGCGGAGCGCGAAAGCCGCATCGCGCAGATCCGCGCAGAAATCGCCGCCGACAAGGAGCGCGCGCTCGCCGCAGGCGGCCTCTACGTCATCGGCACGGAACGCCACGAAAGCCGCCGCATCGACAACCAGCTGCGCGGCCGCTCGGGACGCCAGGGCGACCCCGGCGCATCCAAATTCTTCCTGAGCCTGCAGGACGATCTGATGCGCATCTTCGGATCGGACCGGATGGATGCGATCCTGGGGCGGCTCGGTCTCGAGAAAGGCGAAGCGATCGCGCACCCCTGGGTCAACAAGGCGCTCGAAAAAGCGCAGCAGAAAGTCGAAGCGCGCAACTTCGAGATCCGCAAGAACATCCTGAAATACGACAACGTGCTCAACGACCAGCGCAAGGTCGTTTTCGAGCAGCGCAAGGAGATCATGTCGGCCGACGATGTCAGCGACCAGATCGCCGACATGCGCCGCGAAGTGGTCGACGAGCTTGTCGAACGTCATATCCCCCAGAAGGCCTATGCCGAACAGTGGGACTCCGTCGGCCTTGAAGCCGAAATCGAGAAAATTTTCGGCCTCCAGCTGCCGGCTCACGAATGGGCCAAGGAAGAGGGAATCGCCGAAGAGGAAGTGCACGAGCGCATCCTGAAAGCCGTCGAAGCACGCGCAGCCGAGCGCGCCGCCAATGCCGGCATCGACGTCATGCGCTATGTCGAGAAAGCCATCCTGCTCGAGACACTCGACACCGACTGGCGCGAGCACATCGTCAATCTCGATCATTTGCGCCAGTATGTCGGCCTGCGCGGCTATGGCCAACGCGATCCCCTCAACGAATACAAGAGCGAAGCCTTTACGCTCTTCGAAGGTCTTCTCAGCAAGATGCGCACGGGCGTCGTGCGCCGGCTGATGCACCTGCAGATCAATATCGAGCAGCCGCCGCCCGTAATGGAACGCAAGCCGATTGCGATGCAGATGCACCACATCAACCCCCTGACCGGCGAGGACGAAGGCCTGGCGGTCAACGGCGACGAAGGCCAGCAGCGGATCACGCGTCTGAAGGACGTGGCCATCAATCCCAACGATCCGAACACCTGGGGCAAGGTGCAACGCAACGCGCCCTGCCCGTGCGGCTCGGGCCGCAAGTTCAAGCATTGCCACGGGGCGCTGGTGTAGCGTTCGCGTCGAAGCTTGCAATTCATTGTCATCCCCGGCCGAGCGCGGCACGCGCGAGGGGAAGGGGACCCAGGTCGATCAATTGTGCGAGCAATCGGACGATTTCGCGCGCTATTCCTTCGAGCACCGCAATTGCTTCAACACCTGGGTCCCCTTCCCCTCGCTTTGCTCGGCCGGGGATGACAATGATTTTTGGCTGGCGATATTATCCGAAGAAGCCTTCTAGGGAAGCACCATGCCCACGCCCTTCAAAATCGATATCCCGCTAGCCACGCTCGACGCCATCGCCGCCAAAGTCCGGACCTATGAATGGCACGAAATGCCGCGCGGGCCGGGGCTCGAAAACACCTGGTCCTATGGCGCCAATCTCGATTTTCTGCGCGCCCTCTGCGCCTATTGGCTCGACGGGTACGACTGGCGGAAATGGGAAGCGGCACTCAATCGCTTCCCGCAATACACCGCCCGCGTCGAAGACATCGACATCCATTTCTATCATGTCGCGGGATCGGGACCGTCGCCGAAGCCGCTGATCCTCAGCCATGGCTGGCCGGGCTCGGTGTTCGAGTTTCTACACATCATCGAAAAGCTCGCGCATCCCGAGCGCTTCGGCGGCGATGCCAAAGATGCGTTCACCGTCGTCGTGCCGTCGCTTCCCGGTTATGGCTTTTCGGGAAAGCCGCAGCGGCCGATCAGCCCGCGCACCATCGCGCGGCTCTTCGACAGACTGATGTGCGATGAACTCAAACTCCCCGATTACATCGCCCAGGGCGGCGACTGGGGCTCGTCGGTGTCGGGCTGGATGGGCTATGACGGCAAGCACTGCCGCGCCGTCCATCTCAACATGTTCGGCTGGCGCTCGCCGGGCGTCGGACCCGAAACGAAGGAAGAAATCGAAGCGGCACAGATCGCGAGCCAGATCTTCGACGCGGAAGGCGCCTATTTCCGCGAACAATCGACCAAGCCGCAGACGCTCTCCTACGCGATGATGGATTCACCTGTCGGCGCCTGCGCCTGGATCGTGGAGAAATTCCACGGCTGGTCCGACACCCGCAAGGGCTTCGAGAACGTCTACACGAAGGATCAGCTGCTCACGAATGTGATGATCTATCTGGTCACGCGCAGCTTCAATACGGCGACGTGGCTCTACCGCGGATTGTTCGAGGATCTGACGGGCGCGCCGGTGCCGCCGAAAGCGCGCGTCGAGAAGCCCGTGGCGATTGCGCGCTTTCCCGTCGATCTCATTCCATTTCCGCCCAGAAGCCAAGTGGAGCGCACATTCAACGTCGCGCGCTGGACGGAGTTTGCCGAAGGCGGCCATTTCGCGGCGCTCGAACGCCCCGACGATCTCGTCGGCGACATTCGGGCGTTTGCGCGGGAGTTGTAAACACTGGGAGCGCGGGCGCCCCGCCCGCCTTCTTCATCGCGTTGCGAAGCGGGCAGGCTGCCCGCGGTTCCAGTGACTAGCGCGAACTGAGCACGAACGTGTTGCCTTCCCAATCCTCGAACAGCGCAGACGTCCCCCAATCCTCCTTCTTCGGCGGTTGGACGAATTTCACGCCCTTGGCGGAAAGCTGGCGGTAGGTGGCATCCACGTCGTCGCAGGCGAAGGAGCCGTTGAAGAAGCCACCCACGCGGTCCTCATGGCCTTCGGGCGTGAAAAGCACGAGCCCGGTCTGGGAATTGCCGATGGCGAGTTCGATCCAGCGCTGCCCCGGCCCCATGGGCTGGTCGGTCGTGACCTTGAACCCCATCAGTTCCGTCCAGAACTTCAGGGCCTTGTCCTGATCCTTCACCGGCAAACCGACGAATTTCAGATGGGTGATCATGGGCGTCCTCGGGCTTTGAATTCGAGCAAGACTCTTCGGCGCTGACCCGCGAGACAAGGCTGGTAATTATTGCTATAGTAATTTTTACCATGCGACTTCCGCTCGATTCCTACATCACCGACACGCTGATGCGCGATCTTCTGGGCCATGACCGCGCACCATCGGCGTTTGCGCTTTATCTCTGGCTCTGGCGCCACACCCGCGCGATCGGGAAAATCTCCGTCGGAGCGAGCCTGCAGGTGATGGCGTCCGAAACGGGACTGTCGAAGTCGAGCGTACAGAATGCGCTCCGGCGCCTCAGACGGCGCAAACTCGTCGCAGTCCGCCGCGGTGGCCCGACAACGGCCTGTCACTACGACGTTCTGGAGCCGTGGCGGGAGCGCTGAAACCGGCCGCTGCCTGACCATACCTCAGGCACAGGATGGCCACGCACACGGACCGTGCACTGAAACTAGCGGTGCCATGTGAGCCTTCCTTCTCGCAGAAGAGGATTTCGCCGTGCGTCTGACCCTTGCAACGCTCATATTGGCGCTGACCGCGGCGACAGGCGCCGCGGCGGCGCCCTGCGACGTTGGAACGGGGCTTTATGCCGGAACCGCGAAATCGCCCGACGGAACGTCGCTCGACGTCACGCTCAACCTCATGTGCGGCAAGGGCGCCTACAGGGCTCAACTCTTCACCTCCGCAGGCGATTTCGACGCGACGGACGCCAAAATTGTGAATGCCCATTTCACGGCGAATTTCGATACAGGCGCGGCACTCGGCAGCGTCGATATGATCGTCGGCGGCGGCCGCCTCGACGGCGAATTCGATCTCGGAGGCGAAAAAGGAACGATTGCCCTTGCGCGAACCGGCAACGCACTGGCCGCTGACGCCATGACGCCTCGCCTCGATCTCACGACGCAGGAGTGGCGACAGGATTTGCGCGCGCTGGCCACGGAGCTGCCCGCACGACATGCCAACGCTTTCTTCTCGCTATCAAAGGCCGAGTTCGCCGACGAAGTGGCTGCGCTCGACCGCCGCATCGGCACGGCAAACGGCGACGAGATGTTCGTCGGCATGCAACAGATCGTCAAGTCCATCGGCGACGGACATACGGGCATCAATGCGCCGGACGACCGGCGGCCTCTTCCCATCGAGGTCGGACATTTCGGCGAGGATTTTCGCATCACGGCAGCGGGTCCGGGCCTCGACCACGTTCTGGGCGCGCGCATTCTGAAAATCGGCGGCATGCCGATCGCAGAAGCGTGGTCGCGCGCCCTGACGCTGGCGCCGCGAAACGAGTTGCCAGAATTGCGCGAGGGAAACGCACTCATTTATCTCACGCGCGGCTATGCGCTGCACGGTCTCGACGTCATTCCCGCGCGGGATCATGCAACCTATGCGCTTGCGGACGATTCGGGACACCAGTTCGATGTCGACATTCAGGGATTGAAGCCAAACGAAGACGTGAAACTGAAATCCGGCTTTCCCGACACGGCCCTGCGATTGCAAAGGTCCGATGATCCGTTCTGGTGCAAATCGCTCGCGAAAGACAGCGCCATCTACTGCGCCTGGCACTCCTATCAGGACTTGAAAGCCAAGGCGGCTGCGATGTTTGCACTGATCGATTCGGTCAAACCTCGAAAGCTTATCATCGACATGCGCGACAATGGCGGCGGTGACAACGCCGTCGGCTACGCGGAGCTTGTCAAGCCGATCGAAGAGCGTGCCGATCTGAACGCGCGCGGCCATCTCTACGTATTGATCGGCCCGTTAACTTTTTCAGCGGCAATGAACAACGCCGCGCAGTTCCAGAGCGAGACGAATGCCATCCTCGCGGGTCAAACGATCGGCGAGCGGCCGAATTCGTACCAGGAGCCGAGACAATTCCGTCTGCCGAATTCCCATCTCGTCGTGCGCGTGTCGACGCAGTGGTACGCCTTTCGCAAGAACGGCCCGAACGTCGTCGCGCCCGAACGCGAAATCATTCCTACCTGGGACGATCTGAAAGCCGGGCGCGACCCCGTGCTCGATTGGGTCCTGTCGGAGAAAGCCGGCGCAACCGCGAATTAACGCTCTGCGATTATCCGCTCACACCGCAAGCCAGGCGCGGATGACGCCGGCGGCAGCGATAATGAACAGAGAGAGATTGCAAATGCCCGTCAGCATCGCGCCGGCCACTCGCTTCTCGGGGTTGGCCATGTAGCCGACCATGTAGACGATGCGCGCGATCAGCCAGACGAACGCGATCAGCGGCGCGAGCCACCCCCAGCCGATGGGATAGAACGCCGCCACCCACAGGAAGGGCAGGACGATTCCCAACTGCTCGAGCGTGTTGAGCTGTACGCGATAGGCGCGGTCGAATTCGGGATGTCCGCTCGTCGCCGGCGCCATGATCTTGTGCTTGCCGCGCAGATTGCCGACGCGAAATCCCGTATAGAAATAGAAGAACCCGATCAGGACTGTGACGGTGGCGGTCAAGAGCGCCACGGGTGCAACGGTCATCATATCCCTTCCCGAGAGTCAGATTGCCGCCACGATTCAAGCATCGCGGCCTTGGGTGTGCAATGCGCCACGGGGAAGCCTGTTAGCTCCCGAGGCTGCGTCCGATCGCCAGATATTTCTCGCGGCGCTGCAGGCGCAATTGCTGCGCGGAGAGCCCGTTCATCTCGTCCAGCGCGCGCGCGACCACGTCGCCGACAACGCCGATTGTTGCTTCGGGGGCGCGATGGGCGCCGCCCGCCGGCTCGGGAACAATGCCGTCGATCACTTTCAGGTCGAGCAGATCCTGCGCGGTGATGCGCAGCGAAGCCGCCACCTCCTGCGTCTTCTCTGTGGCCTTCTCGGGATTCTTCCACAGGATCGACGCGCAGGCCTCAGGCGAGATCACCGAATAAATCGAATGCTCCAGCATGAAGACGCGGTTGGCGACCGCGATGCCGAGCGCGCCGCCCGACATGCCTTCGCCGATGACGACCGACACGAAAGGGACTTCGAGATTGAGGCAGGCCTGCGTCGCGCGCGCGATCGCCTCCGCCTGCCCCCGTTCTTCAGCAGCGAGGCCCGGATAGGCGCCCGGCGTGTCGGCGAAGGAAATGACCGGAAGCTGGAAGCGATTGGCGAGCGCGAAGAGACGCTGTGCCTTGCGATAACCTTCGGGCATCGCCATGCCGAAATTGTGCTTGAGCCGGCTCTTGGTGTCGTTGCCTTTTTCCTGACCGACGACGGCGACGGCGCGCCCGCGAAAACGTCCCAGTCCGATGATGATGGCGCCGTCTTCGCCGAATACGCGATCGCCGGCCAGCGGCGCGAAATCGTCGAAGAGCCCCGCGGCGTAGTCGAGAAAGTGCGGCCGCGCGGGATGGCGCGCCACCATCGCCTTCTGCCAGGGCGTGAGCTTGGTATAGGTGTCGTGGATCAGCTGCTTCGCCTTGGACTGCAGCCGGCCGACATCGTCCTCGATGTCCATCGTGGGGTCGTCTTCCGCCAGCTTGCGGAGTTCCACGATCTTGCCTTCCAGCTCGGCGATGGGACGTTCGAATTCGAGATAAGCAGCCATGGACCTCTGGGCAGCCGAAATTGCGGGCGGAAAGTGGCCAGCGCCGCTCCGTCTGTCAACGAATGGCGCGAGATTTGGTCACAAGCTGCGCTCCTGCCTCGTCTTAATTGTGGCAGGCAGGAGTGCGGCCATGGCGGTCCGGGCGATGTTATTGATTCTAGGGGCTTTTCACCTCGCAAACGGGGTCATCATGCTGCTCGCCCCGATGGCCTGGTACGCCGCTATACCCGGGGTCAGCGCGACCGGACCGCTCAACCGTCACTTTATCGCGGATATCGCGCTTGCCTTCGTGGCGAGCGGCTCGGGCCTCATTTTGGGGGCGCGTGCGCGACCGTGGGCGGGCGCGGCGGCCGTCGCCGGCGGCACCTGGCCGGCGCTCCACGCCCTCCTCCACATCGTTGGTTGGTTCGCGCACGGCCTGCCCACGACCGCTCCCACGATCGTTTCGGAACTCGTGGGCGTGGTCGGCATCGGCATCCTGGGCGTGGCCCTCGCCTGGGCCCGCACGCAACAAGGAGGAATCTGATGCTGAAAGCATATTTGCACCGCAGCGTCGCCAGGCTCGAGCGCAGCTTCGGCTATGACGCAACTTATCTGCACGAAGTGATCGATATTTCGACTCCGGCTTTCTTCAAATTCGGGCTGTTCCGGATCATGTCGTCGCATCGCGAGCGCGTGCCGCTCGATGCCTGGTGCGCGGCGCGCATGGCGGCGACGCTGAGCGAAGATTGCGGACCCTGCACGCAGCTCGTCGTCGATGCGGCGGTCAGGATGGGCATGAAGCCGGAGCGGATCGCGGCGCTGTTGCGCGGCGATCTCGAGAACTCCGGCCCGGACGCCGAACTCGGTTTTCGCTACGGCATCGCCGTCGCGCAGAACACGCCCGACGCGCCGGCGCTTTCGGCAGAGGTCGAACGCCGCTTCGGCAAACGCGCGCTTGTCTCGCTCGCCTATGCGGTCGCCTGCTCGCGGGTCTATCCCGCGCTGAAACGGGGCTTGGGTCATGGCGTGGCGTGTACGAAGATCAGCGTCTCGAACGAAACGATCGTCCTCAGACAGGCGGCATGACGGAAGCAAAATTGTTCGAAGCGCACCGCGCCCATCTTCTGGGGCTCGCCTATCGCATGCTGGGCGAAATGGCGGCAGCCGAAGATGTGGTGCAGGAGGCGTGGCTCCGATGGAATGGCGCCGACCGCGCTGCGATCCGCGATGCGCGCGCCTGGCTTTCGACGGTTTCGGTGCGTCTTGCGCTCGATGCGCTCAGGTCGGCGCGGGCCCGTCGCGAATCCTATGTGGGGTCATGGCTGCCCGAGCCGATCCTTCCGGACGATGTGCGCGCCTTCGCAGCCGATCTGCCATCCGCCCACGCCGAACTGGCATCCGATCTTTCGCTCGCGCTTCTTTTCGTGCTGGAGCGCCTTACGCCGGAAGAACGTGCGGCCTTCATTCTCCACGATGCCTTCGATTGCGAATACGCGACGATCGCGGCAATGCTCGACAAAAGCGAAGCCGCCTGCCGCAAGCTCGTGTCGCGCGCCCGCGAGCGCGTGCGTCGCGACCATCCGCGACGCTCGGTTTCCGACGACCAGCATCGCGCGCTGCTGGCGCGTTTTGCCGAAGCGACCGCCACGCAGGATGCCGACGCGCTGGCCAAACTGTTCGCGCCCGACATCGTCTTCTATTCCGACGGCGGCGGTCGCGTACCTGCCGCTTTAAACCCCATCTTCGGAACAGAGAAAGTGCAACGCCTCATCCTGGGGCTGATGCGGAAGTCAGATTCG
>Ga0302325_10036439_pt1 | contig 10028 bp, 8 predicted proteins | sample Palsa_T0_2_FD_201948 | JGI IMG/M metagenome (GOLD analysis project Ga0302325, IMG submission 201948) | Peat permafrost microbial communities from Stordalen Mire near Abisko, Sweden - Palsa_T0_2 | ecosystem: Environmental > Terrestrial > Soil > Palsa > Peat permafrost | place: Sweden: Abisko... | reverse complement strand
TCGCTCGTGGCCGTCGGCGATGCCAGCGGGCGGGTTCGGTGTGGGGCTGCTGTCGGAGAACACGACGGGGGAGCGGCGGCGGGTGTCGATGCGCAGCTCGAAGACGTCGGGGCGGCTGTAGTGCCCGACGGCGTCCATGTCGAGGTGACCGCGGGTGATCTCGGCGAGGTTGATCTCGGCGTACAGGATGGCTTCGTCCTCGAACACCGGGCCGGCGAGGACCGCGCCGTTGGGGGCGATGATCGCGCTGCCGCCTCGCATCAGGTAGCAGGCGGGGTCCTCGCCGATCTGCTGCTGGTACCAGTCCGGGTAGGCGCTGGCGCGAATCGCCTGACAGGCGGTCAGGACGAACACTCGGCCCTCCAGCGCGATGTGTGTCATCGTCGCGATCCAGGTGGGGCGGTCGTCGGCGGTCGGGGCGCAGTAGAGCTCGACGCCCTGGGCGTACATCGCCTGTCGCAGGGCCGGCATGTAGTTCTCCCAGCAGATCACGGTGCCGACGCGCCCGGCCGGGCTCGGGGCGGTCCCGATGGTGGAGCCGTCTCCAAAGCCCCAGATCAGCCGCTCGGTTCCGGTTGGCATCAGTTTGCGGTGGATCGCGGCGAGCCCGGCGACGGGATCGATCATCAGTGCCGTGCAGTACAGCGTGGACCCCAACCGTTCGATCACGCCGACGACGGCGAAGATCGCGTGATCGGCGCAAGCGCTGATCAGGCGCGCGACCTCAGGCCCATCCAGCTGCACGGCCGAGTTGAAGTACTGCTGGTAGAGGTCGCGACCCGGACCGCTGCGGCGGCCCACGACGGCACCGAAGGCGCTGCCCTTGGGGTAGCAGCCGATGAACGCCTCGGGGAACAGGGCCAGTGCGGCGCCGCCCGTCGCGCATTCAGCGATCAGGGCCTCGGCCTTGGCGACGGTCGCAGCGCAGTCAAACGGGATCGACGCCGCTTGAACCACAGCCACACGTGTCATCGGTGCCGTGCGTTTCCGTCGCGGGTCAGCGGCTGAGATGCAGGGCCGGCGCTTCCAGGGCGTTGACCACCAGCACGGTCGCGCCGGCCTCGTGGGGGTTGCGCAGGGCGTGGGGGACATCGGCCCGGAAGTGGACCGCGTCACCGGCGGCCAGCGAGGAGCTGCTGCCGTTGACGTCCACCTCGATCGCGCCGCTTAGGACGTACACCCACTCCTCGCCGGAGTGTGCCGCCGGCTCGCCCAAGCGGCCCGGCAGCAGGCTCAGCTCGACGACCTGCAGCCAGCGCAGCGCAGGATCTGACAGCGATTGCAGCCAGGTATCGCCAGCGGCGATCGTGTGCCGATCCCCGCCACGCGAGACGTACACCGTGTTCTGGTGCGGTGTCTCACCCACAAGCGCGCCCACGGACACACCGAGCGCCCGCGCGAGCTGGAGCAGCAGGCGCACGGTTGGAGTGCGGGTGCCGTTCTCGAGACGCGAAATGTGCCCGATCGAGACTCCGGACAGCTCCGACAGCTGCGCCAGGGTCAGATTCCGCCGGAGTCGGAACGTGCGAATCCACGCGGCGATCCGCTGGCAGTCGTCAAGCAGCTCGGGTGCAATCTCGCTGATTTCTGTGGCGCTCATTTCGGGATCCATGGCCTCGACACAGTATGCCCCGGATGGTACCTTCCCGATCGGCAACATGAGTTGTCAAGTCAACAAAACCCTCCGAGAGGATCAGCCAGCCCGCTATGAGCACCGCAACCGCAGAGCAGGTCGTCGCCGATACTGTAGAGGCAGCCGAGACCGTTTTCGGTGCGGAAATCGAGGCGCTTTACACCCTGGGGAGCTTGGCCCACGGCGGCTTCGCGCCTCTGGTCAGCGACGTGGATGTCGCCATCGTCCTTGGTTCGACGGGACCGGACACGGCCAATCGGATTGCCAGCGTCCAGCGCTTGGTCGTCGACAAAGCCACAGACCCGCTCTCGGAGCGCCTCTCGGTGTTCTGGGCCGACTGGCATGCGGTCCGCACTGGGGAGGGTGACCACTTCCGGCTCGGGCCGGTCGATCGGCTGGACCTCCTCGACTCCGGACGCCTGTTCCTCGGATCCGACCTGCGTGGACCGAGCGTCCGCCCTTCGCAGGAGGACCTTGTTCTGATGAGCGCGGATCTCATCCTCGCCAAGTTCACCGACAGCTATTTCGAGCAACTGAGAGATGCCGAAGCGCTCGTCGAGGGCGGACCGCGTGCCGTGACGAAGGCGATCCTGTTCCCGGTGCGCTTCATGTACACGCTGAGGACGGGTCGCATCGGGCTGAACGACGGTTCGGCCCTCTGGTACGCGGCCGAGGGCTTGCGTGGCAGCACGCTGGCGCTCGAAGCGCTGGCGTGGCGCAACGACGGGATCGGCGACGTCGACCTCGCGGTTCAGATGATCGACGCGGATCTGGCCATGCTCCATGCCGAGTGCCTGGCCGAATACGCCAAGGAGCTTGATGTCCTCGGCGAGGCACCGCGCGCCGCTGCGCTGGCGGAGCGGGCGGGCTGCGCCAATCTGCTCATTCCGGACGCGCGCTGAGCACGGTCCGTCACGTGCCTGTCTCTGGCAATTGAAAGGAACCGCCAATGACTCAAGCGCCGCTGATCCACGGGATCATCGCGTACCCGATCACGCCCTTCGGCGAGGCCGGCATCGACACCGATCGCCTTGCCGGCCTCGTCGACACCATGGTCAACGCCGGGGTGCACGGGATCGCTCCGCTGGGAAGCACCGGGGAGTCGGCCTACCTCAGCTTCGACGAGTGGAAGACCGTTGTGGACACGACCATCGCGGCGGTCGCGGGTCGGGTGCCCGTGGTGGTCGGGGCGTCGGACCTCACCACCGCCGGAACGGTAGCCCGATCCGAGTATGCGCAGCAGGCCGGCGCGACCGCGGTGATGGTGATCCCGGTCTCCTACTGGGCTCTCAACGAGCGCGAGATCGTCCAGCACTACAGCTCCGTGAGTGATGCGATCTCGATCCCGATCATGGCCTACAACAACCCGGCGACCTCCGGGATCGACATGTTGCCACCGCTGCTGAACGAAATGTTCGAGAGGATCGCAAACGTCAAGATGGTCAAAGAATCCACCGGCGACATCCAGCGCATGCTGGATCTGAAGGAGCTCTCCGCGGGCGCGCTGCCGTTCTAAAACGGCAGCAACCCGCTGGTGCTCAAGGCGCTCTTGGCTGGAGCCAGTGGTTGGTGCACGGCCGCTCCCTGTCTGCGGCCGGCTCCGGCCATCGCCCTGTACGACGCCGCCGCGGCGGGTGACACTGATCGCGCACAGGAGATCTACGAAGAGCTTCTGCCGCTGCTGAGCTTCATCGTGGCCAAGGGACTGCCCACGGCTGTGAAGTCCGGACTCGACATCCTCGGTGAACCGGCTGGCGTTCCGCGGCTGCCCCTGCTCCCACTCGATCCAGAGGATCGCACCCGGCTGGAGTCCATTCTCGCCGCGGCCTGACCTCTTGGGATGGCGTTGCAGCTCGGGCTCCCTCTCGGCCCGAGGGGGCGTCTTCAAGCCTTGACGAGGGCAGGCAGTTGGTCGCCGCCGTCATGCGCGGATAGCCACAATTTGCCAGTTGGGCCAATCGGTTTTCCAAAATCTTGGCCCTAGGGCCAATGATCGCCCACCAGGCCTCCGCCATCATCGCCGCTACGGCCGGAGGTAGGGGCAATGTCGTCCCGCTCCGCTGGTCGGTCGTATCAGGAACCCCACTCCGTGAAAGGCGACCAACACCGATGACGATGACGACCGAGCCAGCCGTGACATCAGTGACGACCGAGCCAGCCGTGACATCGGCGGATCCACCGCTACGCGTCAACGCCCTCGGCTTTCCACAGCTACTGGCACAGTCGGTGGCGTTGATCTCACCGACCATGACCGCGGTACTGATCATCCCGCTGGCGTTCGCCATTGCGGGGAACTCGACCTGGTTCGCCTACGCGTTCGCGACCGTCATGCTGCTGTTCACGGTGATCGCGCTCAACCAGTTCGCCAAGCGCTCCGCGACCACCGGCTCGATGTACGCCTATGTGGCCAAGGGCCTTGGTGCGGCATCAGGCGTGATGACAGGCTGGGCCTTGATCTGGTGCTACTTCTTCATCGGCACCGCCGGCCTGTGCGGCTTCGCCTTGATGAGCCAGCAGTTCCTCCAGGGCTTGGGCTTGCACGGCACTGTCTCGCCGTTCATCCTGTTCTCGATCAGTGCCGCGATCGGCTTCACAATCGCCTACAAGGACGTGCGCCTGTCGGCGGTTCTGACGCTCGTGCTGGAGGGCCTGTCGGTGGCCTGCATCCTGGCGCTGTCCTGCTTCATCCTGTTCAAGCACGGCTCGCCGATCGACTCCAGCCAGCTCAGACTGAGCGGCTTCTCCCTCAAGGGCCTGGACTTCGCAGTGGTGGTCTGCATCTTCTCGCTCGTTGGCTTCGAGGCCGCGTCGACGATGGGCGGCGAGGCCCGCAACCCGCTCAAGAACGTGCCCCGGGCCGTGATCTGGAGCCTGATCCTCACGGGCCTGTTCATGGTCGTGATGTGTTACGTCGAAACCATCGGCGCCAAGCACGCCGGCCTGAACCTCGGCACGCTGGGCGCACCACTACAGACCCTGGCGGGCGCCTACGGCGTGAGCTTCTTCAAGGTACCGGTGTCGCTGGGCGGCATGGTCAGCTTCTTTGCGCTGACGCTGTCCTGCGTCAACTCCGGGAGCCGGATCCTGATGCCGCTGGCAAAGCACGATTTTGTGCCCAAGAAGCTGCACGGCACGCACTCGAGCAACCTAACCCCCCACAGCTGCATCGCCCTGTACTACGGCGTGCTCATCGCGGCGGTGTTCCTGTGGTACGGGCTGGGCGCCGGCGTCCTGACGATGTTCGGCCAGGCGGGCACGTTGGCCGCGACCGGGTTCCTGTTCGCCTACTTCATGATCGTCGTGGCCGCCCCGGTCTATCTGAAGAAGCTCGGCGAGCTGAAGCAGAGCCACGTTGTCGTCGCGGTGGTCGGCTTTCTGCTCCTGCTCGTGCCGCTGGTCGGGTTGTTCTACCCGCTGCCGGCCTTCCCGGTCGACATCTTCCCGGCGCTGTTTGCCGGCTACATGCTGATCGGCGGAGGCTGGTTGTACGTGCTCAACACGCGCGTGCCGGGCACGCTCGTCGACATCGAGGCATCGCTCGAGGCGGCGTTGCAGACATCAGCGGGCCCCGCCTCCGATGTCGAGTCGGGCTCGCGCGTCGGGCTCGAGATGCCGGGCTTGGGCGTTCCCGTGCAGGCCGCCTAGCCTGCCCACAGGCTTACAGGCTGGGTAAATCGGTGGGCGGTGCGGTAGCTGGGCGCCGCCCACCTAGGACCGCTCAAAGCCGCGGCCCCGGAGATTGCGAGCATCGCGCCACATCGATATGGCGTTGGGGGGAAACTCGACCGTCGCTTCGGTCACTGCGGCGCCACACGCGTGACATTTAGCGAGCGCACAGCCGTACAGTCGCGCCGGTCCACTTTGCCCCTGGTGACACGGACCCCAGCACTGGGCCAACAAGAAAGCCCGCGAGATCGACCGCGCGCTCCAAGCGCTGATCGACGCTGGGCGCCTCGAACGCGGCGATTCGCGACCCGCGCGGCGACCGCGCACTGACCGTGTGGCGTCCCGCTCTTGATCGGGTGCCGACTGACGGCTGAGCCGAAGTGAGGCTGCCGCGTTTACCCCGACTCGGAGGGCTGGAGCGGCCGACGTGACGCGTGAAGGGGCGGCGGGTGACGACCGTGCCTGCACAAGCGCTCGGCGATCCGCGAAGATTCGTGACGATCATGAAACCTGGCGATCATCGACTGATCGAACCTCGGTCGCGACATTGGCACGACGGTCGTCGGAGAGAGAGACTCGAGATTGAGTGAACAGGACAACAGGGATGAGGGCACTGCCAACCGCCACCGGCTCGAGTTTTGGGAGCGTCGGCGTTTGGCGGTCGAATCTGCGATGTGCCGTCTCTTGCAGGCCGGCGGCGCTGCGCGGGTCAAAAGCGACAACGTCCTTGGTGAGCGCAACGGTCACGCAGAGCGCAGGGGACGCGCAAGCGATCTGAGCGACCGGCGAAGGATCCAGCGACCGCAGGTCAAGTGTCGTGGATGGCTCCGTCGGCAGCGCGGTCGGATCGAACGTACTGATGCCCGTAGGCTCACTGGGGCTAGAGCACTGGGACGCCGAGGGGCAGACCACCTCAATGTCGTCCTCCCGGCTGGCCGCGCCCAGTCGCGGAATGACGATCGCCGCAGGGTCAAACGTGAACACGTTGCCGTAGAACCCCACCGCCGTGCACTGGCTCGTCAGCGGACACGCCACATCCTCAAGCGCGCCATAGCCAGCGGCGACATCCACCGGGAGCGGGGCCGCAGGCGCCGCCTCACACAAGGCAGGACAGACCAGCGCGATGATGAGAGCACCCGCAACGCAGGACAGACGGCGGCAGGCGCCACCGGCATGGTCATGAAGCGCCGACCTGCGTCGAGGAACCGCGGGGACTCGAAGACGGCCGGCTCGGGAGGGGGCCACACACGCCATTACGGCAGAATGATCAAAGAGTTGCGCGTAAGTGGACTCAAGGGGGACAAACGTTGGACTCGGAGGTCGGACCGCGGAACTGCCCACGGTCGCGGGCCCCTCGGCGCTCCCGTGGGCTTGCGCCTCGCGCGCGATTCGGGGTGGTGCGCGTTCGAATGCTGAACAACCACGGCGATGTGGCCACGTTTGACCCGAGCGTGCCGGGCACCCCCGCACGGACGGTGCTCGATCCACAGGGTAACCTGAGCGGTGTTATCTGCCCGTCTGTGGGCCAGTGCCTAGCGCTCGACCCGCGCGGCGGTGTCGACTTGTTTGACCCAGCATCGCCGAGTACGAGCACTCCCTATGCGCTCACTGCATCGCTTTCCGGTCTGCAATCCGACGACGCTCGGCTCTCCTTCGTCCTGCTCGCCGGCAACGACTCCGCCGCGGCGCAATCAGGGCGATCACGATCTCGCTGCCGCATGGCCTGTCCTTCGCATCCTCGAACAAGGAGCGACACGCGAGCGGCATCGCGGTCAAGGCGGATGGGAGAACGTCGAGCTACAGAGCGACCATCAAGCACGATCGGCTGACCCTGACGTTGAGGGTGCCGGCGACGTCCCGGGCCGACGTCACGCTCACCCGTCCCGCACTCGCCGTCAGTCGCGCGCTGGCGACCGCGGTGCGATCCGGCCGGCGCAAGGCCCTGACGATCGTCGCGACGGCAACCACCGCCGACGGCGCTGAGACGCCGATACCGCTGCAGGTCCCGGTCGATGTGGTCTCGCGCGGTCCACCCGATTCATCAGGCTGCGGCTGATCCTCGACGACGAGGCCGGGCGAAAAGTGCAGTGACACGTCGTTCCGTAGGAGTGAGCTGCTGGTGGGGGATCGGATCGGGACGATGATCGAACCGGTCGCAGGCCGAGCCGCAGCCGCAGCATTTCCCTCGACCGGTGGCCAGGCTCGAGGTCGGATCGGGATGCTGGCGCCCAGCGGCCGGCGCCAGCAGGGCAGGTACCGGCTGACCCAACCCTCGCGAAGCAGCCGCCTCCGCTCGGTGCGAGGCGGGTTCTGTCCATCGCAAGCCCAGCGATGGGACATAGCGCGGTCGCGGGCAGCACATAGTGCAGGTCGACCAGCTCGAATAGCACAGATGCGGTATAGGCAGACGTCGTCCCTGAACATAAGCTGCCGGCCATCGCAATGAGTCGGCACTAAGGGGCACGGACGTGAGTGAAGCCGAGGATGTACGGCGATCGATCATTAGTCGCGCGTACACGTGCGTTCTCGGGTGGCGGATATTGAGAGGCTACGCCCCGAGCACGGGCGCGCCGGCCGCGCAGAGTCACTAAGGGGGGGTCGGAATGTTTGGATCCAAGGACGGTCGGGTGCAGGCCAGCGCGGCCTCGGAAGCGTCACCGGTGACGCGGTGGCCGAGTCACGGGGCCCCTCGCGGATCTCGCTGGCGCCTGGCGATAGGTCTGGCACTCACTCTTTGCCTGTGCGCTTCGGTTTCGGCATCGGCCGCGACCTTCCCGTGGTATGGCGGATCGCTGAGCGCCGACTGCTGGCAGACTGGGGCGAATCCGACGATCACAGGGTCGGGTTGCGATCCCGGGACCTCTTACGCACTGACGGGCGCCATCACTGGCGACCTAAACGCGGGCGGAAGCGGGGACTATTGCAACGCGTATAACACGGCAGTCCATGCCTGCGCCAACAACGGTGCACAATGGTCGCTGGGCTTCACGGCAACGGCCGCGAGCTGCCCACAAACGCCGCAGCAAGCGTGTGGGATACACCACTTCGCTTCACTTGAGAGTCAACATGACTATCCCTGGGCCTACTGGTACAGTCAGCCCGAGTTGAACATAGCTGCCCAAGTGCAGCTCACTCAGGCGTATAATTTGAATGAGGACTGGTCATATGTCTGTCCGGTCCTAGAGACCCCTCCCCCGTCGGATAGCTATATCGAGTACTGCTTCGACGAGTGGCAGGGGACTTGGAATCAGGCCAATCTGAAATGGCCGACGTCATCGACCCCGTTTGTAAGCGAGGATTCGTGCGCCCTCGTTAGCGTGAACGGGTCCCAGACATACGGCGATCAAGTCGACATTCCGTACACCTCGACCGTGGCGCCGTTCGCGTCTACGTTGGGTTCGACGATCGCGGGTCTGACATCGTTCGGCAACACCGGATTTGGCGCGGCCATAACGTTGTCGCAGCTATCGGCGGCAGTCGCGGCGGACGACTCACATTGCGGCCGCAGCTTTCCAGACAGCCCGGATGCATTAGCCAGATACCGCCTCGTCGGAATCGAGGACGGCTTCGAGGGATATCCCTCGAGTCCGCAGGACCAAGTAGGCGGCTACAAGTCGAATCTTGCCGCGTGGACCTCGTATGGAGTCTACAGCGCGCCGACGCCGGGACCGTGGAAGGGAGCGGTGGTCGCCTCAAATAGTGACCGGTTCGTTTACTTCACTGGCACTGATGGGCAAATCCACGAGAACGGATATAACGGTAGCACTTGGTATTCCACTGTAGATGTAGCGGCTCCGGTGGCTGCCATGAGCGGCAGCTCGCCTACGACGCTGGTGGACAACGCCACCGGTGATCACTATGTGTACTTCGCTGGCACGGACGGCCAGATACACGAAGACTGGTATAACGGCACGGGCTGGTACACGTACCTCGACGTGACGTCGAGCGTTCCGGTACGTCCCGGCACGTCGCCGGCCGCCCTGATAGACACTACGACGCACGACCGTTACGTGTACTTCGTCGGCACGGACGGCCAGATTCACGAGAACTGGTACAACGGCGCGAACTGGTACACATACCTGGACGTCACATCGCCGGTAGCGGTGGCGAGCGGTAGTTCGCCGGCTGCGGTGATCGACCCGGTAACCGGGGATCGCTACGTGTACTTCATCGGCACGGACGGGCAAGTCCACGAGAACTTCTACAACGGCACGAATTGGGCAACCTATCTTGATGTTACGTCCAAGGTCACGGCGGCTCCCGACACATCACCTGCCGTACTAGTGGATCCGACCACCGGTGACCGGTACGTGTATTTCATTGGTACGGACGGGCAGGTTCACGAGAATTTCTACAGCGGGCTCTGGGGCACGTACCTCGACGTGACCTCGAGCGTGCCGGCCGCGCCCGGAACCTCAGTTACGGCTCTGCTTGATCCCTCGACGGGTGACCGGTACGTGTATTTCATTGGTACGGACGGGCAGGTTCACGAGAATTGGTATTACGGCAGCGGCTGGGCCACATACCTTGACGTGACGTCCAGCGTTCCGGCGGCGGCCGGTACCTCACCGTAGACGTTTAGCGATGCTCCCGGTACGGGCCGCGAGCTGCCCGCCAGGGGCAAAGACGGCTTATCTGCCCGGTTACAGTGGCGGCGGGGTCAGCCGCGCAGTTGAAACGAGCGGAGCACGTCAGGGTGACCGATCGGGCCAGGTTGATCTGCTCGGGA
>Ga0302325_10036437_pt1 | contig 10028 bp, 10 predicted proteins | sample Palsa_T0_2_FD_201948 | JGI IMG/M metagenome (GOLD analysis project Ga0302325, IMG submission 201948) | Peat permafrost microbial communities from Stordalen Mire near Abisko, Sweden - Palsa_T0_2 | ecosystem: Environmental > Terrestrial > Soil > Palsa > Peat permafrost | place: Sweden: Abisko... | reverse complement strand
ATATTTACACACTGATCGCGCGTACTCTCCAGGTGCATCTCCACGCGCGACTTGACACCATTCCAGCGCGCCCGATGCCGGAAGCAGCCGGTATCAAAGTCGGCGCCGAGTTCTCTGTTGAGGCGATGCAGAATGCTCAAATTGAACGCCGCTGTGACACCGTCTTTGTCGTCATACGCCCGCACGAGAGTCGCTTCGTCTTTCACCATATCTGTACCCAAGAGCAGCGCATCGCCGGCCCTGAGCTGAGACCTCAGATTGCGAAGAACGGTGCGAGACTCCTCCGGCGAGAAGTTGCCGATGTTCGGACCGATGTACATCGCGAGCGTGGTCGCTTGGAACCGTTCCAGCTTCGGCGGGTGGGTGACGTAATTCGCCACCATCGGCTGTAGCTGCACATCCGGCAACAAGTAACCAATGCTGTCGCACGCCGCATCGAGTGCATCCGACGAGACATCAACGGGCAAATAAATTACTTCGCTTCGCAAACGCGTTGCGGCTTCCAGCAGAATACCGGTCTTGGCGGCTGTCCCCGCTCCCAACTCCAGTAGCCGCAAGGGCCGCGAGTAGTCAGAACCAGTCGTTCGGATAATCGCTTCGGCATAGTTCGCCAAAATGTCGCGCTCCAATCGCGTGGGATAGTATTCCGGCAGGGTGGTGATGCACTCGAAAAGACGTGAACCCTCGGCATCGTAGAGCATCCACGGAATCAGGGAGCGTGGACGTTTGAGCAGCCCGCGCCAAACCTCGTCGATCAGGGCCTCACGGGTGTCGAGCGGGGCAAGGGTCGTGATAATTTGCGAAGTCACAACGTCGTAGAATGCATTTCAAGAACCAGCACGCGCTTATGATGGGAAGAAAAGGAATCAAAGCGTTTGCCCGTCGCGCGGAACACTGGGAAAGCCATCGGTCCGACACCGACAGCCGACTGTTGATAGAGGTCCGTGCCCAGGATCTTGCTGGAAGGTTGGCCGCGCGTGCAACATCCGACGAACAAAGGAGTTCAATGACTAAGACCTATGACGCGATTATCATCGGAACCGGTCAGGCAGGTCCTTTCCTGGCGCAGCGCCTGGCAGGGTCGGGAATGAAAGTTGCAATCATTGAGCGCAAATTGTTCGGCGGCACGTGTGTCAACACCGGCTGCACACCCACCAAGACCATGATCGCAAGCGCGCATGCGGCCCACATGGTTCGTCGCGCAGCCGATTTCGGAGTCGTTAACAATGGCTCGGTGAGCGTCGACATGAAGCCCGTCAAATCGAGGAAAGACGCGGTTTCGGGGCAGTCGAGAACCGACGTCGAGAGCTGGCTGAGAGGCATGACAAACTGCACCGTGTACCAGGGACACGCTCGCTTCGAGTCCGCGAAAGAGGTAAGCGTCGGTTCGGAGAGGCTCACGGCGGATCGGATATTCATCAACGTGGGTGGTCGCGCAAGGTTGCCCCAGATGCCTGGTATCGAAGGGGTCCCATACCTGAACAACAGCTCCATTATGGACATCGATTTTCTTCCGCGCCACCTGATTATCATAGGCGGCGGCTACATCGGCCTGGAATTCGCACAAATGTACCGCAGGTTTGGGAGTGAAGTGACCATTATCGAGATGGGGTCGTACCTGGCTCAGCACGAAGATGAGGATGTTTCGACTGCTATTCGGGAGATCCTCGAGCACGAAGGCATCAAGGTTCGGGCAAACGCAACTTGTATTGGTTTTTCGAAGCGCGGCGAGGACATTCTCGCTCAGGTTGAATGCGCCAGTGGCGATCCCGAGGTAAGCGGCTCTCACGTCCTGCTGGCCGTGGGACGCCGTCCAAATACCGACGACCTCGGCCTTACGGAGGCAGGCGTTGCCGTCGATAAACGCGGATACATTGTTGTTGATGACCAGTTGCGCACCAGCGTCCCTGGAATCTGGGCATTAGGGGATTGCAATGGAAAAGGCGCGTTCACGCACACGGCCTTCAACGATGCTGAAATCGTCGGGGCGAATCTTCTGGACAATGATCCGCGCAAAGTCAGCGATCGCATTACCGCTTATGCTCTGTACATTGATCCTCCGCTCGGCCGTGCGGGCTTGACCGATGCAGAAGTTCGGAAAAGCGGTCGCCGCGCGCTGATTGGCCGTCGGCCGATGACGAAGGTTGGCCGCGCCGTTGAGAAGGGCGAGACGCAGGGGTTTATGAAGATCATCGTGGATGCCCAGACGCACCAGATCCTGGGAGCCGCCATCCTTGGAACCGGCGGTGACGAGGCCATTCACTCGATCCTTGACGTGATGTATGCCAAAGCGCCGTATACGGTCATTCAACGCGCCATGCATATTCACCCGACCGTTTCGGAACTGATCCCTACAATGCTCGGCGAACTCCAGCCGCTTTCGTAGCGCGCAGAGAAATGAGGCGTCTTCGTCGAACGGAACTCCCGGTGCATACTGTGGAGTTGGCACGCTACCTGGTTGGCAAAGTAGTGGTGCATGACACCGATGAAGGCAGGCTCAGCGGGCACATCGTCGAGACCGAAGCTTATCCGGTCGGTGATTCCGCCGGTCACGCATCTCGCGGAGAGACGCGGCGCAATGCCACGCTATTTCTTGGGCCAGGACACGCTTACGTATATTTCGCCTACGGTTCGTCGTTCATGCTGAACGTGACGAGCGAGGCGGTCGGAGTGGGCGCGGGAGTCCTCTTGCGTGCCCTCGAACCACTCGAGGGAATCGATCGGATGCAACGCTTGCGCGGCGGGGCGGGCCTGCGTGACTTAGCCCGGGGACCAGGCCGGCTGGCCCAGGCCATGCAGATCGATTTCACGCAAGATGGTATGGATCTGTGCGCCGCCGGTCCGCTGTGGCTCGCGACGAGCGGGCGGAAAACGGGCGTGATCGGCAAAAGTGTGCGCATCGGTTTGACGCGCAACGTGGATCGCAGACTGCGCTTCTACGAGCGAGGCAATTCGTACGTCAGTGGCCCAAAGAGGTTACGCGAGTAGTTCGACGGAAGGGCTCCGGTCCGCATTCTGAATTCTTAATCACAGGTCAACTTCGATATCGCCAGCTGGTACAGAACAGCAGATGAGCAAGTTGCCTGTGGCTGGTGGCTCCAGTGGATCAGGGTCATAGTGGACAGTTCCCCCGATCAACGCGCACTCGCAGGTATGGCAGGCCCCTATGCGGCACGACCACTGTACGGGAACGTCGCAAGCTTCTGCGAGTTCCAGCAAACTGGAAAACCGTGAATCCCACGGAACCGTGAGCCCGCTTCTTGTAAATGAAATCTGTGGTCCGATGCCGGGTTTTCCCGCGGGAGCGTGAACCGGCGGGCGGGAGGATCGCGCAATTCCTGGTGTGATCGGCGCTTCCGGCCCAAACACCTCCGTGTGAATGCGTGTGGAATCGGCACTCCATGTTTTCAATCCCTCGGCCAGCTCTTTAAGGAATGAAGGTGGGCCGCAAAGGTAGAAATCCGCATCGCGAGCCACACCGAGCCGTTCGAGCAGCGGCATGTCCACATGCCCAACCGAGTCGTAATCCACACCTGGTTCGTCCCCTGAATCGGGCCTGCTGTAGACAATATGGCTTCGGCTGTTTACGAGGGTTTGCAGGAGTCCTCGCGACTCTTTCGCAAACGGGTGCTCGGCACGGTTACGCGCTCCGTAGATCCACCAGATCTCACGACGCGACGCCGCGGAGGACAGCGAGTGCAACATGGCGAGTACGGGCGTAGCACCGATGCCGGCACTGAGCAGAGCGACCGGCGCATCGCTGGATCCCAATATGAACCCTCCACGAGGCGCACTTGTCTCCAGGATATCGCCCGCTTGCACATGATCGTGAAGATACGAGCTGACAACCCCGTTCGTCTCTCGTTTGACGCTTACCCGATAAGTCCCGGCGCCGGGCATGCCCGACATCGAGTAGTTCCGGAGCAGCATTGGGCCGTTGGGTGTTGTGCGCAACCGAAGAACGAGAAACTGTCCGGGCAGACCTGCAGGCAGTGAGGCCCCGTCCGTTTGTTCGATGGACAACGAGACCACATTGGCAGCTTCTCGATCCACTCTGGCGACGCGTAATGGCCGAAAACCCGGCCAGGCTGGTGGCGGACCCGAGGCCTTGAGGCCGGGATTTCCTGCCTCCGAAGTCTTCTGCTCTGCAATGGCCTTTAGAGACGTTTTCCAGCCCGGACTGAGCGCCGGCACTCGCAACGAGCGTTCCAGCTGTTCGCGCGAGGGGTTTGGCAAATACAGGAGGGCATCAATGTCTGTCACAGTGATGTGTTCGGGGCCATCCGCCACTTTCGTGATTTCGTCGCTGGCGCCAACCTCCCCCTCCTCTAGCACGCGAAAGTAGAAGCCAGGGCGATGATGTGACACGAGCAGAGCAGGCATTGCCGGCTCAGCCATTCTGATACCCACGCGATAGCATGTGACGCGCGGCTGGGTGACCTCGAAGAGCGCACTTCCGATCCGGTATCGATCGCCGATGCAAACCTCATCATCGGGCAAGCCCTCCACTGTGAAGTTCTCACCAAACTGCCCGAATGAGAAATCGTTGCGGCCAAGCTGGGCCTCCCAGTAGCGATAGGCGTCCATTTGATACACCATCACCGCGCGGTGCTCGCCTCCATGCCCGGCGAGATCCCCTTGTCCATCACCCTGCACATTCAGGCGACGGACTGCAATCCTGCCCAGGACGGGCTGCTTCCAAATCGCGGTGTGGACTTTCTCGCCCCTCCATGCCACGTCACGAGGAAGCCCGACATTGATTGACAGAACCCGCGCCATCGTCGATTGGTAGGCAGATCTGATTCCAGACCTCTGCCTGCAATATCTCAAAGATAGACTAGAGGTAAGCGGGCCTGACGGCAGTCAGTGTCGGAGCGCCGACGGACGACGCCGCCAGTCTCCGCTTCTATCTTTCGTTTCTTCACCTTCTTTGTGGTGCGCGACTTGCGCTCACACGTTTCGAAGGAGAACGAACATGAATACTGATGGTGGTAACGCCGCACGCTGGCTTCTCCAAAAGGAGGACAGGCCCCAATCAATCCAAAGAGCGACTTGCCGGAGGATCAAACTCCGGCGATGACGCGGTTTAAGCAGGATAAGGAAGCAGAGAAACAGCTATCTCAGACAGTGAAGCTTTCCGAGATGAAATCGGAGGATTTCGAGACCATATTTTACGTGGGCGGCCACGGCCCAAGTTGGGATATCGTCGATAACCCCGATGCCATCGCGTTGATCGAGCCATACAACTCCGGCAAGCCTGTGGCCGCTGTCTGTCATTCGGCGGGTATCTTCCATCGCGTGATGTATCAAGGTGAGCCTCTCGTCAACGGCAAGCGTGTAACCGGTTTTACCAATGGCGAAGAAGCCGCGGCTAATTTGTCCCACGTGGTGCCGTTCCTAGTTGAAGACGAACTGAAAAGAATCGGCGGCATTTACGAGAAGGCGGCCGACTGGGCACCCTTCGCGGTAGTTGACGGTCGAGTCCTGACCGGCCAGAATCCGGCCTCGTCAACTGCTGCGGCCTCGGCACTAGAGTTGCATGTACTGCGACTGCGGGGATGATGTAATGAATAAGATAGGAGCGATTATTATGGCTACGGTTGTCACCACATCATTGAAGGCGCCTGCAAACGTGGAGCATGCAAAATACCCAACCCACTATCGAACCGTTGCGATCGATGGCCTCTCGATTTTCTACCGTGAAGCTGGCCCTAAAGACGGCCCCACAATTCTATTGCTCCACGGACTGCCATCGTCCTCGCGCATGTTCGAGCCGCTGTTCGATCGCCTTGCCGATCATTACCACCTCGTGGCGCCCGACTACCCGGGATTCGGCCACAGCGACTGGCCGGATCCGAAGGAATTCGGGTACACGTTCGACCGCTATGCCGAGATCATGACTCGGTTCACTGACGCGCTCGCGATACCACGCTACACGCTGTACATGCAGGACTACGGCGGGCCCGTCGGTTTTCGCATGGCCTTGACGCACCCGGAACGCGTCCAGGCGCTGATCGTTCAAGATGCCGTGGCGCACAACGAAGGGCTTGGGGCGAATTGGAAAACCCGGCGAGAGTTTTGGGCAGACCGAAAGGCCAACGAGAGTGCGCTCCGCACCAACCTCCTCTCGCTTCCCGCCACGCGTACGCGCCACGTGGGTAGCGATCCCAATGTTGAGCGCTATGATCCTGACTTGTGGACCGACGAGTTTGCCTTCCTCAACCAGCCCGGTCAGATCGACATTCAAACGGAGTTGTTTTACGACTACCGCACCAATGTGGAATCGTACCCGAAATGGCAGGCATGGATGCGGGAGCACAAACCACGGCTTCTGGTGCTCTGGGGCAAGTACGATCTGTCGTTTGATCCATCTGAACCTGAGGCTTATCGCCGCGACGTCCCGAACGCCGAAGTGCACGTGCTGAACGCCGGCCACTTCGCGTTGGATACCGCCGCTGACGAAATCGCCGCATTAGTTCGGGCTTTCATGAGGTAGCAAGAATCGCCGGCAGCACGAGCGGGTTCTAAGTTTGTCGTTAGTGTCTGCTGGCCCAACGTACAAGGAGATGAAACATGAAAGCAATTGTTGTCCACCAATATGGCGGTCCGGAAGTACTAAAGTTTGAGGACTATCCTGATCCGGTGCCGGGTCCGGGCGAGGTGCTGGTACGGGTAGCCGCCGCGAGCGTGAATCCCATCGATTACAAGCGACGTGCTGGATTAACCAAGGATTTTTATCCCATGCATTTCCCGGGCCTCATAGGAGTCGATATGTCGGGAACTGTGGTCAAGATTGGGCCGGGAGTGGAAGACTTTTCCGTCGGCGACCAGGTGTTCGCTATGGCGGACAATACTTACGCCGAACTTTGTGTCGTGAATGCGGCCGTCTTGGCGAGGATCCCCAAGGGGCTCGATTTGATCCGGGCGGCGGCGCTGCCGCTGGTGACGACGACCGGCAACCAGCTCCTTTCAGCTACGGGAATCAAAGCGGGCCAGACGGTCATGGTCGTAGGTGCTGTAGGAAATGTCGGGCGTTCCGCGGTATTCACTGCGAAGGAGGGCGGGGCGGCTGTGATCGCGGGGGTTTTGAAGAGGCAGATGGATGAGGCGAAGACTGTTGGCGCGGACCAGGTGGTCGCAACCGACGACGAGACCGCGATTGAGAATCTTCCGCTGCTCGATGCGGTTGCGGATACGGTCGACGGTAGAACCGCCCAGAAGCTGATCGCCAAGGTCAAGCCCGGAGGAGTGTTTGCTTCGGTTGAAGGGGCGCCGCAGAACGCCGCGCAGCACCCTTCGGTAAAGGCGGTGTCAGTATTCTCGAAATTCGACAGGAAAACGCTCCAGTTCATGGCCGAAGCAGTGCGGGACGGCAAGCTGGTAATCCCGATTAGCGAGACCCTGCCACTCAGTAAAGCTGCCGAGGCTCAAGCAGCGGCAGAAAAGGGTGGCGGGAAGATATTGCTGGTGGCTTAGGACGCGAGCCGTTGGAAAGTCTACCCGCGGTGCCAGCCAGCCGACATCAGACATCTGGGCAGCACCGCCCGGCCCCACAAGCCTTCACGCTAAGCGCTCAAAAAGGCGGCAATTCCCAGCATTTTGCATCGAGCGGCAAGACCTGGCCCGAAGCGTGCACCTACAGTTACCAAATGCGCTCCGCTGCGGATGAGCAGATCGAGCAGGAGGAAGTCATGTTTGACAAAACGATCTTGCCTTCACGCGGTTTACGAGTTGTTTCAGCGGCCGCACTTGGCATAGCGCTAGCGGTCTTTAGCGCTCAGGCCTTCTCCGCGCAGGACAAGTACACACTGCGCGTACCAAATGGGCTCGCATTCTCGGACTTCAGGGGCTACGAGAACTGGCAGGTCGTCGCCGTCAGTCAGACTGAAGATCTGCTGAAGGTGATGGTCGCCAATCCCACGATGATCGACGCCTAGAGGTCCGGTGTTCCCGGCAACGGCAAGCCTTTCCCCGACGGCTCCAAGATTGCAAAAATCGAGTGGAAACCGAAAAAGAGCACGGAAGCGCCTTTTTCAGTGAGGGTGCCGGACGCCTTGCAAGACGTTTTCTTCATCGAGAAGAACACCAAAACATTCCCGGACACAAAGGGATGGGCATACGTGGCATTTGACTATGATCCCGCCTCGGGCACGTTTAAGCCCGATCCGACCGGCGTAGTCAGTTGCGGCTTCGCCTGCCATACCCGAGTGGCGGCCAAGGATTACATTTTCACGGCGTACGGTAAGAGGTGAACGGAGGGAGCGGTGCTTAGTGCCTGCTCGTGTAAGCGCGGGCCTGAGCCGACGACGAGCTTGGAGTAGAACGACCATCATAGGAGAACTTATGTCAAATGAAAAAACAGGAAACGCCGCCACCGCAAGTCGAGCGGTGCAGCCCACGGAAACAAACCCTCTCGATTTTGTGCCCGACAAAATTCCTTTCGACACTCCGTATGGCCCACCGATATCGCTAAACCGAGCCCAGGCGGTTATTGACGCGGCGGTGGCAGAAGCGAAGAACCGGAATTGGAAGATGAACGCAGCGGTGGTCGATTCCGGCGGCAACCTCGTCGCCTTTCAACGAATGGATGGTGCGATGCTTGCCTCCATTCAGATTGCCGAGCACAAGGCACGAGCAGCCGCGACCTTCCGGCGCGAAACGAAGCAGTTCGAGGACGGTATCCAGCTTATGCATCTCAACTATCTGCTCGCGTTCGATGGAATCATTGCCTCTCGAGGCGGCATCCCGCTGATCGAACAGGGGGTGATTATCGGCGCAATAGGTTGTTCGGGAGGCACGGATTCCCAAGACGAGATCGTCAGCAAGGCAGGCGCGTCAGTAATCAACGCCAAGTAACAAATGATCCAAATCTCGAGAAAACGTTGGGGACAATCAACCGGTTTCCGACACCAATATATAGACAGGAGAATGCCATGACAACTGCAAGCGCCATTACGAAGCCCGCACAGATCCGCGTCGCCCGGCGGTCGCCCGCCTATTGGCGTGTCACGATCGACAACCCGCCGATCAACGTGATGGGCCCAGAAATGGTCCGGGAGTTCCAGGGGCTCATCGACGCTCTCGAGGCCGACGAACATGTCAGGGTCGTGGTCTTCGACAGCGCGGTCGACGACTATTTCCTGAATCACTCCGATTTCCTGGCAAAGCTTGAGGACCTGACCTCAATGCCGGAGGGTCCCACAGGCTTGCCGCCTTGGCCGGACTTTCTCGCGCGCCTGACTCGCTTGCCAGTCGCTTCCATCGCCCTCATCCGTGGCCGGGCGACGGGCAACGGCAGCGAGATCACGCTGGCCTGCGACATGAGTTTCGCCAGCCGCGAAAAAGCTATCATCTCGCAATGGGAGGTGGGCGTGGGGATGGTCGCCGGCGGCGGCCCCATGGCCCGGCTGCCCCGACTCATCGGCCGAAACCGCGCCCTCGAGGTGCGCTTGAGCTCGGAAGACATCCGCGCAGACCAGGCCGAGGCCTACGGCTACGTGAATCGCGCCCTACCCTACGCCGATCTAGATGCGTTCGTAGAGGCGCTCGCGATCCGCATCGCCGGATTCGATAAGTGGGCGATCGCCAACACCAAGCGCCTCGTCAACACCAGCCTCCCGCCGGACGTCGAGCTCGGCGCCGGGTGGGATGCGTGCATTGCGTCGCTCGGGCGATCCACCGCTCAGGAGGGGATCAAGGCGCTTATGGCGCGCGGCTTCCACAAGCCGGGGGATGTCGAAAATCGGCTCGGATACTACCTGGGCCAAATCGCGCGCTAAGCCGCAGTCCGGCGCGATGCTCAACTATCATCAGCGCCGGCGGAGAGTTCCAGCCAATTGGGAATCGCTGCTACACTAGCTGGCGTCGATCGAGTTTTTATGAATGACGTACAAAAAAGGAGCCATCAATGAACGCTGTACAAGTCGAACAGAAGAGCTATGAGATGCCCCCGCGCGAGGGGTTCACCGTCGCACATTTTCTCACCGTTGCCGACGTCGACCGATCGGCTCGCTTCTACGAAAAGGTCT
>Ga0302325_10036436_pt1 | contig 10028 bp, 9 predicted proteins | sample Palsa_T0_2_FD_201948 | JGI IMG/M metagenome (GOLD analysis project Ga0302325, IMG submission 201948) | Peat permafrost microbial communities from Stordalen Mire near Abisko, Sweden - Palsa_T0_2 | ecosystem: Environmental > Terrestrial > Soil > Palsa > Peat permafrost | place: Sweden: Abisko... | reverse complement strand
AGGCGCAGCACCGTGTCGCCGAGTCCCTCGAGATGCTGAATGTTGAGCGTGGTGATCACGTCGATGCCGGCGCGCAGCACGGCGAGGACGTCGTGGAAGCGTTTCGGCGCCACCGATCCGGGGGCGTTGGTGTGGGCGAGCTCGTCGATCAACGCCACCTGCGGACGGCGCGCGATCAGCGCGTCGCGATCGAACTCGGTGTACGTGATGCCGTTGGCGGTGACGGTACGCGGAGGAATGATCTCTAACCCGTCGAGCAACGCCGCCGTCTCCTTCCGGCCGTGCGTTTCGACGAACCCGGCGACCACGTCGACGCCGTCGGCGCGCAGTTGATGCGCGCGGTCGAGCATGGCGTAGGTTTTGCCTGCGCCCGCCGCGGCGCCGAGGTAGACGGTGAGCTTTCCGTAGCCGACCCGCAGCCGATCGCCGGCCGTCTGCGAGTACGGCGATTTGAGCGGGTTTCGGCCGAGGTACGTCTGCGTTTCGGCGACGATGAACAGATCGTACGGCAGCGGCTCGTTCGCGAGTTTTGCGGCGGCGCGTCCGTTGGGCAGCGCGACGAGCGAGGCGCGCAACGAGTCGTTCGGCGCTCCGCTGGGGTCGACGCTTTCGCCAAGCATTTCGAGCCCAAGCTCGCGGGTGACGCGCTCGAGCCCAGCGCGATCCACGCCGCGGACCGGAACGACCTCAACGCCCAGATCGAGCGCGTGCGCGACGGCGGAGGCACGCTTGAGATAGTGCATCGGTTCGACGTTGGGAAAGACGAACGCCGCAGCCATCGAGGTGCGCCCAGCCTTCACCGCGGGCAGCGTGAGGCTATCCACGGTCCGCAGCAGCAGTTCGCGCAGCATGTAGAGCGTCTGCTCTTTAAAGATGCCGTTGAGCGCGCGTTCGATGTCTTGCTCGTTGACGATCTTCCCGGCTCTGACGCGGCTCTGAAGGATGCGCGGGGAAACGTCGAGCGCCACGACCTCGTCGGCGGCTTGAAGGAACGAGAGCGGGACGATCTCGCGGACCGGATAGCCGATCAGTCCTTCCGCCGTCGGCGCGACCGTCTCGAGATGCTGAATGTTGAACGCACCGATGACGCCGATTCCGCGTCCCTTGAGCGCGAGCGCATCCTGCCATCGCTTCGCATGCGTCGAATCGCCGAGGTTATCGTGCGCGAGCTCGTCGAGTACGATGACGTCGGGGTGCGCGCGGATCGCGGCTTCGTAATCGAAGTCTTCGAAGATGCGATCGCCGATCGTCACTTGGCGCGGCGGAATGCGCGGCAGTCCGGCGGCGGTGCGCTCGAGGTCGGGCCGTCCTTTCGTTTCGATCCAACCGATCGCGACGCGCTTTCCGTCGGCCGCGAGGCGGCGAGCGTCTTCGAGCAAACGGTGCGTTTTGCCCGATCCCGGTGCGCTCGCAACGTACACGACGAGCCGGGCGCGGCCGCCGAGCTCGCGCAGCAGTTCCTCCGCTTTTGCGGTGCGATCCATCGCCGCAGGGTTCTCCGCTTCAGGCAAGGCGCCCCCGCCGAGCGAACCGAAGGCCTCGCTAGTGGCCTGGCTCTGTTACGGTTTACTGCTTGCGGCGTGGATTTTGGATTTGTTCACGCCGCAGCTCTTCATCGCGGCGATTCTCTTCAACGGCCCGATCGCGCTCAGCAGCCTCGCGCTGCGAAGCCGCCTCACGACGAATCTCGTTATCGCGGCGGAGATCGCGAATGCCGTAACGGGCTACGTGAACGGCGTGCAAGCCGGTCACCATTGGGATGCGGTCGCGATAGGCGATCGGCTCTTGCTCGCCGCCTCGTTCGTCCTCGTGGGCTTTCTGAGCGTGAAGACGCAGGAGTACGCGCGCGAGGCGGGTGCGTCGGCCGGACGAATGCGGCAAGTCGAAGTCGAGAAGGCGTTGCGCGAGGCGACCGGACGCGTGCGCGGCACGCTCAACGTGGAGCTCGTGCAACGCGCGGTAGTGCGCGAGTCGATCGGCCTCGTCGGCGCGGCGCAGGCCATGCTCGTGGTGCGCGAGACGGCGTTCGGACTGCCGCTGATGCTGTCGTATCGGGAAGGCGACGCCGATATTACGGTGGAGCGCCGCCCCTTATCGACGGAAATGGCATCGCTGGTGACGCGCGTTGCCGAAACGGAGGGAGTGGCGCGCCTGACCTCCGGCGATTTGCTCGGCCGTCTCACGCTGCAGGCGCTCGGCGCGCAAGAGGCGCTCGTGACCGGAATCGCGAGCGGCGACGCCGCCGAGTACGTGCTCGTTGAAACGGTCGGCCCGGGCGGCGCCTTCGTGCCGGACGCGGTGGCGACGTTGAGCACATTTTCGGAGCAGGCCGCGATGGCGCTCGAGCAGGCGCATCTCTTCACGCAGTTGGGTGCGCGCAACGACGAGATCGCGCAGCAGAAGAACGAGCTGGCGGAACGCAGCGACGTGATTCGCGACATCGTCTACGCGCTCGCGCACGATCTGCGCACGCCCTTGGCTGCCGCGCACGTGACGATGAACCAGGCGCTGGCGGGCGCGTACGGCGAGCTTCCCGAGAGCTATCGCGACATTCTTCGCACCGCTGCGGCGGCGAACGACGATCAGCGGCGGATCGTCGAAACGCTGTTGCTCGTCGCGCGGTATGAGGCCGGCGAGGTTTCGACCCTGCGCGAGCTTGTCGATTGCAAGGAGCTCGTCGATCGCATCGTCGCCGAGCTGCGTCCTGTCGCCGAAACCAAGGGAATCGCCTTGCACGTCGACCTCACGCACCGGCCTCTGCCGGTGCGCGGGGACCCGCACGAGCTTCGGCGCGCAATTGCGAATTTGCTCGCCAATGCGATCGACGCAACACCGCACGGCGGGCACGTGACGGTGCACGGCTACGCTTCGGACGAATCGATCGCGATCGGCGTGGAAGACGACGGCTTTGGCGTGCCCGAAGAGCGCCGCGCGACGCTCTTCGAGCGGTTCGGCGGCAGCCGGCCCGGCTCGGGCACGGGCCTCGGACTCTACATCGTCCGTCGCATCGCCGAGAAGCACGGCGGCACGGTGGCCTATGCCCCGCGCGCGCCGCGCGGAAGCGCCTTCACCTTGACGCTCCCGATGGCGAACGCATGAACGCCGAGCATCGCGCGCGGATCGTGATCGTCGAGGATCACGCGCTCACGCGTGCCGGCTTGCGGACTGCGCTCCAGCCGGCGTTCGACGTGGCAGCCGAGGCCGCCGACGGTATCGCCGGCTGGGAGGCGATCGCGCGCGAACGACCCGACGTGGCCGTGATCGATATCGGCATCCCCGGCCTCGACGGCATCGCGCTCACGAAGAGAGTGCGCGCGGAGCTGCCCTCGACGCGCGTCGTGATCGTCACGATGATCGATCTCGAGGAAGAAGTGTTGGCCGCGCTCGCCGCCGGCGCGGATGCCTATTGCTTGAAGAGCTCGGAGCCGCAGCGGATCGTGGACGCGGTGCGCGTTGCCGCCGACGGCGGCGCCTATTTCGACCCACTCATCGCGCACGTCGTGCTGGCGCGATTTTCGAGCGCGAAGCCGAGCGACGCGAAGTTCTCGCCGCTGTCCGCTCGCGAAACCGAGATTCTGTGCTTGATCTCCGACGGCCACGCCAACGCCGAGATCGCCGTGCAACTGCACATCGGCCTGGGCACGGTAAAGGGGCACATTCGGGATATCTTAGAGAAGCTCTCGGCCTCGGATCGAACCCAAGCCGCCGTCGTCGCGTTGCGGAAGGGCTATATTTAGGCGCCGAGGACCGTGCGGATCCGTTCGGCGGCGCCGTCCTTCACGATGACGATCATCGCGTCGCCGGCGTGGAGGGTGGTGTCGCCGGTCGGGATTTCCAGATCGGCATCGGGCCGGTCGACCGCAACGACGACCGAGTTGTGCGGGAAGTCGATCTCCGCGAGGCGTTTGCCGTCGACCGGCGATCGCTCCGGAATCGCGAGCTTGACTAACTGCATGTCGCCCTTGCCGAAGAGATGCATCGTCTCCAGCATCGAGCGATACTTCGAGGCGTTGACGTGCTCGTTGAGCACGTCGAGGATTAGTTCGGTGGACGAGATCACGATCACCGGATCCTCGGCGTCGAGCGAGTTGAAGATCAGTTTGTTCGCGGGGTTGTTCACACGAGCGATGCAGCGCGCTTTGGACTTGCGCTTGGCGAGCAGCACGACCACGAGATTGTCTTCGTCGTCGCCCGTATCGGCGACAACGACGTCGGCGCGGCTCACGCCGGCCGCGACGAGCACCAGCGGATCGCAACCGTCGCCGACGACGGTGATTTGGCGATCGATCAGGCGCTCGAGCATTCTGGCCTTACGCTCGTCCTTCTCGATGACCACGACTTCGTGACCCTGCAGAAGCAGCGCGCGGGTGAGGTACGTGCCGACTTTGCCGCCACCGACGATCAGAATGAACACGCTAGGCCGGCGCTTTCGTCCGCGGGGTCACGTGTGGGAAGCGCTGCGCGAAATCGCTGATCGCATCGGGCGCGACGACGGCGCTGAGCTCGTCGCCTTCCTCTAGTAGGAGGTCGCTCGAGGCAACGATCACGTCGCTGACGCTGCGTCGGACGGCCGCGATGCGGACGCGGCCGGGCTGCTCGATCTCGCCGATCCGCTTGCCGGCGTAATTTGCGCCGACGACGACGCTGATCGAGGTGAGCCTACCGAGATCGAAGTTCTGCGCGTCCCAGGGCGCCTCGATAAGAACGTCACGGATGAGCTTTGCGCCGACGGTCGTGGGGCAGACGGTCTGAACGCCGAGGTCGCGATACATCTGCCCACGCGGCGGATCGTAAATGCGGGCGACGATCCGTTTGATCTTGAACATCCGCTGGGCGATCAGCGCGGCCATGATGTTGCGGTTATCACCGTTGGTGACGGCGACGAAGCCGTCGGCGCCGGCCGCGCCGGCGCGCTTGAGGACGTCGTAGTCGATGCCCGTGCCGACGACTTCGTGACCCTTGAATTTCTGGCCGAGCCGCTTAAAAGCGGCGGCATTCTCGTCCACGACGATCACTTCGTGTCCGTCGGAGTCGAGGAGCTTCGCGAGCTCGGAACCGACGCGTCCGCACCCTACGATGACATATCTCATTTTAGCAGCCCACGAAGTTCAGAAAGTTCCCAGTTTAACCCTGGTTTCGGAAGGCCCTGCGGCCTCCCGACAAGGAACGATTCTTCGGATTGTGCAAGCTACGGACTTCTTCGGGGCGTGGCTCAGCTTGGTAGAGCGCTTCGTTCGGGACGAAGAGGTCGCACGTTCAAATCGTGTCGCCCCGATATTCCTCCTTCCATTATAGCCTGAGGTTTGTTCTCCAAATTTAATCCAGCCGCGCGGCGCGTGCTTCGGGTGGCAGAGCAAGAGTGCCGGAACCTCAGCCACTACTACGTCGGCGCGGGGCACTTGCTTGCAGCCCTGCTAGAGGAGCGCGACCCGGCGATCGTGCACGCTCTCGATGCCGGCGGCATCGACGTCCCCGAAGTGCACGCCGAGGTGCGCCGCTCGCTGGGAACCGGCGAAGACCGCGTCTGGGAGGGAATCCTCATCACGCCGCGCCTGCGCCGCATCATCGCCCTCGCCGAAGAGCGCGCGGGCGAGCGCGAGGTCGGGCCGTTCGACCTCTTCGAAGCGTTGCGCGACGAAGGGGGAGGCGCCGCGGCCGAGATTCTGCGCCGCGCGGCCTCTCGAAACACCGCCTCGCCGATCGAGTAAGAGCTTCGTGGCGCATCTTTCGCAAGCCGTAATCGGGTTGGTCGATCACTACGGATATTGGGGGCTCTTCCTCGGCCTCGTGCTGGGGAATTTCGGCGTCCCAATTGGAACCGAAGTGCTGATGCCCGCCGCCGGCGCGCTCACCGCGACCGGCCACCTCAGCAGCCTCTGGCTCACAATCGCCGTCGCAATCGTGGGCGAGTTGGCCGGTAGCTCCATCGGCTACGCCATCGGGCGTTTCGGCGGAGTTCCGGCAATCGAACGCTACGGCAAATACGTGCATTTCACGCACGCGCGGCTCGTCCGCGTGCACGAGTTTTTCGAGCGGTGGGGGAACTTCGCAATCTTCGTCTGCCGCTTCATACCCGTCATCCGCGGAATCGTCGGAATCGCCGCGGGAATCGCCGAAATGAATCTCGCGCACTTTTATCTCTGGACGTTTCTCGGCTCGCTCGTATTCTGCACGTTCCTGATTCTGCTCGGCAACGCGCTCGGCAGCCATCTCGACGCCGTGCTGCCGCTGCTGCACCGCGGCGGCTACGTCGTGCTCGCCGCGGCAGTCGTGGCAGCGATCGCCGTAATAATCGTCATGCGGCGGCGCTCGAAAGCCGTCGGAGCGGGGTGACTCCGCAGAACCTCGCGCAGATCCCCGAAGCGCCGGGCGTCTATCTGATGGTTGGACGCGACGGCGAGATTTTATATATCGGCAAGGCGATTTCGCTGCGCAACCGCGTTCGCTCGTATTTCCAAGACGGCGCAGTCCATCATCCGCGCACCGTTGCGATGGTGGAAAAAGTGTGCGACGTCAAAACCATCGTCGTCACGAATGAAGTCGAAGCGCTGATCCTCGAAGCGAATCTCATCAAGCGCCATCAACCGCCGTTCAACGTGCGGCTGCGCGACGACAAACGCTATCCATACCTCAAGGTGACGAACGAGCCGTTTCCGCGCGTCGTCTTCACGCGATTCGTGCGCAACGACGGCGCGCGCTATTTTGGCCCGTATACAAACGCGCACGGATTGCGCGAGCTCGTCGATCTCGTGCGCCTCGTCTTTCCGCTGCGAACCTGCCGCGAGCCGATCGACGGACGACGCAAGCGTCCGTGCCTGCAATACCATATCAAGCGCTGCCTGGCGCCGTGCGTCGGCTATCAAACGGAAGAAGAATACGACCGCACGATCGACGAAGTCGTGCTCTTTCTCGAAGGCAAACAGGATTCGCTGTTGGCGCGTTTGCAGCACGAAATGACCGATGCCGCGGAGCATTTGAACTTCGAATCGGCGGCGCGGCTGCGCGACCGCATCGTCGCGGTGCGCCGCGTCACCGAAGAGCAGAAGGTCGTGTGGAAATCGCGGCTCGACATGGATCTCGTGGGCGTCGCGCGCGCGCAAGGCCAGGCGTGCATGCAAGTCTTCATGGTGCGCGGCGGAAAGCTCATCGGCCAGGAGCACTTTATACTCGAGGGTGCGCTCGAGCAGAGCGACGACGTACTCACCGGTGAGTTTCTCAAGCAGTTCTACACCGCGCGCACCGCCGGCGCGCCGCAAGACGAACCCATATCGCTCGCACGCATCGCGCGCGACAACCAAGCCCCGGTGCCGGAAAAGAGCCGCCGCGCGAACAAAGCCGGCACGCCGGCCGCCGTAACGAGCGCGATTCCGAAGGAACTGCTCGTCTCCGCGCTGCCCGACGAACGCGCGACCATCGAGCAGTGGCTTTCGAGCGTGAAAAGACGGCGCGTGCGCATCCTGCGCCCGCAGCGCGGCGCGCGCGCCGAATATATGCGCTTGGTGCAGAAGAACGCCGAGCAAAATCTCAAAGCGTTCCTCGCGCATCAAGAAGTGCAGGAAACCGCGCAGGCGCGCTCGCTCACCGATCTTGCCGACGCGCTCGAGCTGCCAGAACCGCCGCATCGCATCGAATGTTACGACGTCTCGAATATTCAAGGAACGAATCCCGTCGCTTCGATGGTCGTGTTCGTCGAAGGGCGCGCGAAGAAGAGCGAATATCGCAAGTTTAAGATCCAATACGATCGCGGGCCAAACGATTTTGCGATGATGCAAGAAACGTTGCGCCGCCGCTTACGCTATTTGCGGCGTGAAACCGATCGAACCGACACGCCGATGGAGCGCGAGCTCGCGAAGAAGGAGAAGTTCAACAAGAAGCCCGACCTGCTGCTGATCGACGGCGGAAAAGGACAGCTTAGCGCGGTCGTTGAGGTGCTCGACGAGCTCGATATGACGGGTCTTGTGGTTGCGGGGCTTGCCAAAGAACACGAGTGGCTCTATCTGCCGAATCAATCGGCGCCGATCGTGCTGCCGCCAAACTCGCCGGCGCTCCATCTCATCCAGCGGATCCGCGACGAAGCTCACCGCTTTGCCGTCACCTATCACCGCCAGCGGCGCGCAAAATCCATGACGCAATCGGCGCTCGACGCGCTCGCAGGCGTCGGTCCGGTGCGGAAAAAGCGGCTGCTCACCGCCTTCGGCTCGCCTGCGGGCATCCGCCGTGCTAAACTGGATGAAATCGCGGCCGTGAAGGGGATGACCCCCGCGCTGGCCGCCAAGATCAAACAGGAACTGGAAGGAGGCTATCGATCGTGAACTGGTTTCTCAGGTTTCTCATCAATGCCATCGTCCTCTACCTGATCGCCAAGTACGTCCCCGGCTTCTACCACAATCCGCATATTTGGGGCGCCATCGGCGCCGCGATCGTATTCGGACTCGTCAATATGCTCATCGGGCCGCTACTTCGGCTGATCTCGTTTCCAATCACCTGGATCACGCACGGACTGTTTTCGTTCGTCATCAACTACTTGCTCTTCGCGATAACGGTCCACATCATCAACTTCTACGATCCGACGAGCGGCGTGAACCCGTGGCTCGCCGATCTCTACGGCGCGATCATCATGACGATCGTGTCCACGCTCACGCAACTCGGAACCGAGGCAGAGGCTCGCAAGTCGGCCTAGCCGGCAAAGGCGTTGCGGCGCCGTCCGCTCGGGCGGCGCCGAAACCCCACCCTTGCGCCGCCGTGTTATACTATCTGTCGGCTTCGCGCGTCATTCCGAGCGAAGTCGAAGGACATGGGGCTGAAATAGGTTCGACAGGAATGTCGTAGTCGGCGTCAGCAGGCGGAGTTGCGAGCTCTCCTAAAACGATCGCAACGGCAATATCTGCCAATCACGAATACGCACTGGCTGCCTAATCTAGGCTAGTCACCGGACGCAGAGAGTCGGCCCGAACCACTCTGCCTTCCGGTCAATAACTCGGGCTGGCACGCGCGCGTGATTCGACGCACGTGCGAGATAAAGAATCTGCAGCGAACGGTAAGCCGCGCTTTGGGGCGTACGTTCGATCAAGATAAAGCCGAAGCTGAGCCTGGAGAACGCGCCGGTTAGACTTCTTGGACTCGGGGGGCAGTACCCCGACAGCTCCACCAACCTTTTTTGTTCGACGACTTAGCCGTCGGCTGACGCCCGGCAACACGCGTCGTCCTACTTGGCGCTGATTGCCGCTCCGATCGGTTCCGACATGTCGGCTGCGTTGCTATAGAAATTCGTCGGCAAACCCCCGGCCGGACTGGCCCAACGATCGACGGAAGTGGTCGCGCCGGCGCTTTCTTTGCAGACGTAGGCGGAAGGCTCGTAGTCGGCGCCGGCGATATATCGCTGTCCGTTGGCCGCAACGACGCCCTGTACGAGGTCGCAGACGGCGGCGCCCTTGTAGTTTTCGGGGGTCGTCACGCCGGTGATCGTTCCGGCCGACCCTGCAACGGTGACCCGGTAGTCGCACGCTGCGAACGTGACGTTGCACTGTTGATCGAAGACGTTCCAGTAGTTATCCACGGACGACCATTGAACGGTGCCGGGAAGTATAAGGGTGCCGCCACTGAGCGAGATCCGCACGAGCGACTTGCTGCTACCGTAGCACAACTGAAAGCCGGCGTTGTTAATGCCCGAGACCATCAGGTCGCCCTTACCGTCGAAGCCCGCAAAGAAGTACCTCACGTCGCCGGGGCAGAGCGGAGTCGGCGTTCCCGAAGCATTCTTATAGATCTCGACATTCCCGGGCGCGCTGCCGGTCGTGAGAACGTCGATAACGTCGAGATCGCCGGTGGTAGGTCCACCGCGCAGCTGACCGGATATTCCCCTGGATCGCTCAGCGTCGTAAGGATCGAGCCGTTCCGCGAGAGCTGAACGATCTGTGCCGCTAGCGTGTTGGCGACCTAGGCACTGCCGCTCTTGTCCGAGCACTCGCCCTGCGGCTCGTCAAACCCAGTGATCTGACCTTTGAGAATGAGGCTCGGCATCGCATAGA
>Ga0302325_10036434_pt1 | contig 10029 bp, 6 predicted proteins | sample Palsa_T0_2_FD_201948 | JGI IMG/M metagenome (GOLD analysis project Ga0302325, IMG submission 201948) | Peat permafrost microbial communities from Stordalen Mire near Abisko, Sweden - Palsa_T0_2 | ecosystem: Environmental > Terrestrial > Soil > Palsa > Peat permafrost | place: Sweden: Abisko... | reverse complement strand
CAATAATCCTGAAAGGAGCGCATCGTGTTGGTAAAGATCTTCCCAATCAAGCTCAAGGACGGCTTGCAGAGTGAGGTCGAGGACATCGTGAAGGAGTTCGCGCCGAAGGGGCCAGGCGTCGAAGACGGCACCCTGTCGTTTCGGGTCTACCGCGACCCCGCAAAACCGGACTATCTGTTGTTCGTCGAGCACTTTGCCGATCAAGCGGCATATGACACCCATACGAGCTCGGCGACATACGAAGAACTGGTCGCAAGGAAGTTCGCCGACCGGATCGTCGAGTTCGTTGAGATAGATCATGAGCTGGTCGTGGGGCTCTAACAGAGATAGTGGTCTCGTAGTTCAACGTCGTAATGAATCACTTCTCTATGCAGAAGGGGCAACGCTGGCTCGTTCGCTTATCTGCATAGAGAGGTGGTGAGCCTTTATGCTTCCTCGACGGCTGCAGGTGGATGCGGCACTGATTTCGTCCAACCGCTCGTATCACGCGTTGGAGTGGCTGAACACCCACGCCGCCCCAGCAAGGGTAAAGCCGTCCGCGGGGCCCCCGATCAAGGCCGTGTTTCCATCAGCCGACAGGGCTACGCTGTAGCCGAACCGGCTAAGGCCGAACCCGGCCTCCCTTACGGTCATTTTTTCGCCCTGCTGGGCCCAAATGGAGCCCGAGCGGGTGAACACCCACGCCGCCCCCACTTCGTTATCGTCGTCCCAGCCGCCGATCAAGGCCGTGTTGCCGTCAGCCGACAGTGCTACGCTATGGCCGAATTGACCTTGGCCGAGTTCGCCCGTGCCGGTCAGCTTTTTGCCTTGTTGGGCCCAGGAAGAGCCCGAGCGCGTGAACACCCACGCCGCCCCGACGCCGCCCTTTTCCGACCGGCTCTGGTCGTAGCAACCGCCGATCAGGGCAGTATTGCCGGTGGAGGACAATGCCACCGCGCAACCGAACCAGGCGTAGCCGACCTCGCCCGTTGCGGTCAACTTCTTGCCCTGTTGGGCCCAAGTAGCGCCCGAGCGGGTGAACACCCAGGCCGCCCCGACGCCGTAGTTGTCCTGGGGGCCGCCGATCAGGGCCGTATCGCCGTCAGCTGAGAGCGCGATGGTGTAATAGTACCGGCCGTTGCTGACCTCGCCCGTGGCGAACAGCCGCCTTACCTGCTGTGACCAGGTAGACCCGGAGCGGGTGTACACCCACTGTGCCGCAGCGACGCCGCTTTGACCGCTGTAGTCGGAGCCGCCGACCAAAGCGGTGTTGCCGTCCGCCGACAACGCCACGCTCCAGCCGATGTTCCCTATACCTCGGCAGGTGATGCAAACCGGCAGGCTAGCCTGTCCTTTCCAAGTGGCGCCCGAACGGGTGAACACCCACGCCCCGCCTTCGACCGTGTTGCTGTTCGGGGCGCCGACTAGTGCTGTGTTGCCGTCAGCCGATAACGCCACGCTATAGCCGAACGCACCTTGGCCGACCTCGCCCTTGGCGGTCAGTTGATTGCCCTGTTGGGCCCAAGTGGCGCCCGAGCGTGTGAAAACCCACGCCGCCCCGACGTCCGTATTGTCGGTTGGGCCGCCAATTAGGGCCGTGTTGCCGTCCGCCGACAGCGCCACGCTCCAGCCCAAGAAGCCAAAGCCGCTCTTGCCATCCATGCTTTCGCCCGTGACGGTCAGCTTCTGTTCCGCCTGGAGAAAGGGGTCGACGGTCAGCGGATAATGCGCGCCGCGGTCCCAAACCCGGACGGTCAAGCGCCCGCCCGCTAGCTCGAGAGCGTCCCGGAGGGGGCGCCCCGAAGCGTCGTTGACGCTGAGGTCCCCATAGCGGAGCAACGCCACCCCAGTTGGGGACAAGAACACCACGCCCGTGCCCAAACGGTGCGCCCGCAGCGACCCGCTGAGCGACATCGACAATGTGAGTGGCGCCTGTCCCCCAGGGGGCCGCTGGCCAATTGTGAAGCCCTGCTCCAGGCCGAGCGGGCCGTTGCGATACCACTCCACGTCCCCGCCATGGCGGTAGAGCACCAGGTTGCCCGCCGCTGCGGGCCGGACCTGCGCCACTGCCTCTGTGCGGCCACCACGCCCGTCACCGATGAAACGAAGGTCGACAGTACCCCCGGCAATGCTCAGGGCGGCTCCGGCGACAGTGAAGGCACTCGTGACCCCGCCGCCCGAGGTGACCAACCTCTGTCCGCGATGGATGGCCCACAGGCCGGTGTCGGCGGCCCCGACCACCCGTTCTACGACCTGCTGCAGGCCCAGAGGAGCTCCGCTTAGCAAAGGCACCTTCGCGCTCCAGGGACGCTCGGGCGGCGCTGTCGGGCGCGCATTGGGACCGACAACAACAACCAGCGCGGACAATACGAGCACTACCCAGGTGGCCCTCGGGAGGCGTGCCATGGTGGCCAGTGCCGTAGTGCCCCACTGGCGGGCTCTCTGGGTAGCACTTTCGTGATCGTTACGCTGACGAGCCGTTAGCCTTGGGCGATATTCCAGGCTGCGCGTACGACAACCGCTCACGGCCGCGACTGTAGCGGTTAGTACCTCCGCCTGCGATAAAACCCCAGGGGCTGCGGCCGCCGCGATGAGCCAGTCCCGCGGTCGGCCGCGCCGGGCGCACCTTCGGCCCCAAGCCCCACCTGGCAGATGCTTGAAGCTGTACCCGAACCGTACCCGAACCGCTTCAGTCTCAGATCCCGGTCTTGAACGGTAAAGTCGCGTGTCCTGGTCGACGGCGAGTGCCCGAAGAATGGGTATCCAGCGTTATTCGGCGCTGTGCGCGAGGCAGCCTGCCTGCCGCGCCCGCACCGCCAACCTCGCCGCCAGCATGCGGCACACGGCGGCAAACATGCCGAAGCGGTGGTACTTCCTGCCGATCAAGCGGGGCAACGTCCTGGTCGCGACGTTCCTCGGGCTCACGGAGGCGACCGCGGTGGATCCGCCACTGTCGGGGCCGCAGACCCTCGACTCGTGGATCTCCGCCGCCCAGGGCGACCCGAGCGGCCTGTGGCTGCTATCGCTGATGGCCGATATCTCTCTCCCCCAGTCGTTCGTCTGGGGGGAGTTTGCCAGCATCGGGATGGCCGACGCGCAGCCCGTCGAACGCTATTTCAGCTCCGGCGCGGACCGGGGCTCGATCATCGGAAATCCCCTGGCGGACTTCCTGTGGGGGGCAGGAGGCCTTGTGCACTCCTGGCCGGCCAACCCGGGCGAGGACCAGTACACCAGCGTGCAGAACTCGAACGTCCCGACGCTGCTCATCGGCGGGACGCTCGACTTCGAAACACCGGCCCAGAACGCCACGAAGGAGCTGCTGCCGCACCTCCCCAACGGGCACCAGGTCATCCTGTCCGGGCTCGGGCACGCGGACGACTTCTTTTCCTACGAGCCGAGCGCCAGCACGCAGCTCCTGACCACGTTCTACGCCACCGGACGGGTCGACACGTCCCGCTACACCCCGAACGTGGTCAGCTTCGCCACACCGCTCACGCAGACAGCGGTTGCCAGGGACATCCTTGGGACGGTGATGGGCCTCATCGCCCTGGCTGCCCTGTCGCTGCTCTGGGTAGCGCTCCGGGTACGCAAGCACGGTTCCGCAGGGCGCAAGACCAGCGTCGTGGCCCGCACCATCGTCCCGGTCGTGCTCGGGCTCGGCGGCTGGCTCGGAGCAGCCCTGGTCGTCTTGGCGCTCTGGCCCGCGCTCTCCCTGACCAGCGAACTGCTCGGGATCCTCGCCCCCAGCGCGCCGATCGCTCTGGGGCTCTACCTGGCCTGGGCTCACCACGACTGGGACCCTGCCACCAAGTCACGCGGGCTCCTGGCCGCAACCGCCGGCGCCCTGCTCGGAGGGTGGCTCGGGTTCAGCGCGACATCCGGGCTGTTTGCGCTCGTCACCACCACGATCGGAGCTGCCGCAGCAGGCAACCTCGCCCTGATCGCCGTTAGCCTCCTCCGCGAGCGGTCGGCGCGCTCGGCCATGGCAACGCTCGCGCTCAACAGCGCGACCGCGACCGACAGCGATGACGTGGGGCCCGACCTGGCCACGTCGGTGTACCAGACCCTGGAGAAAGAAGGTGCCGTTCACGCAAGTTGAAAGGCCCGCCAAATACCGCCCATACCGATACCGGCCGCGCAGCGCGGCCGGTAGGCACAGCGAAGGAGCAGACGATGGCCGGTGGGTCGCGGCACGTTCGCCGTCCGCCCCCGACCGGCCTACAGGCAGCTGAACCCTACTGACAACTTCGTGAGCGATTCGCGCTGACAGTTTCGTGCGGGGTCACATTCAGGTTGCCTCACGGGACCGAAGATCAGGGTCCACGGTGGCGGTGTCTGGTGTACTTGTTTTGGGGTGTCCAGGAACCGTGGAGGGGTTGTGCCCGGCCAGCCCAACGAGGGCAAAGGCTAAGGAGACAACGGCGAGAAAGACCCAGCCGGTGTCGAAGCTGGTACGGGGGACCAGGTGCCCGAAAATGATCGGGATGAAGAAGCCACCCACCGCGGCCAGGGCGAGCATCACACCGGTCGCGGTACCAATGTACTGGTGCTCGATGTTGCAGACTCGGGCCGGCACGGCTAACCAGGCGGCGAAGCCAAAGATGAGGAAGAAGCCGATGCCTATCCCTAGGGCCCAGAGCGCACCGGCCGGCACCACCGGGATGAGAGCTAGGAGCGCCGTCAGGACGACCAGCGGTCCGACGACGAACACGCGCAGGTTCCGGCTGCGGTCGGCGTAGTAGCCACCCAGAACGCTGCCCGGGATCCCGGCCAGCAGGATGAGCGCGGAGAGCAGTCCGCCGTTGGACGGGTCGAAATGCCGCTGGCGCGTCACGTATTCGCTGAACAGCTGCGAGGTGGTGAAGTACGCACCGTACCCGCCCAGGAGCGCGATGCCATATACCCATAGGTCCCTGCTGGCTAGCGAGGCGCGCAACGCGGCGCGGTCAAACCTGCTGCCGCCCAGCGACGCGAGGCCCTCGGGGACCTCGAAAGCGACCAAGGTGACCAGGGCGACAAGGACCTCGAGGGCCCCGCCCAGGATCAATGAAGTGTGCCAGCTCGTCGCCCGTTGGACGTACAACCAGACATACAGCCCGAAGGCTGCCCCCGTGCTGAAGGCGGCGCCGCCGGTGAGGCCAAGAGCGAGCGTGACGTCCTTTTCGCGGAACCACACGACTACGGCGGCCGTCGCCACGGCGACGAACACCGATCCGCCGACGCCACTGACTACCCGGAAGAAGGCGAGCTCGTTGTAGCTGGAGGATAGCCCGGACATGATCCCGGCCAGTCCTTGCACCACTAGCCCGAGCACCAAGGTCTTTCTCATACCGAAACGCGTCGCGAGCATGCCGCCCGGAACATGCGTGAGCCCGTAGCCGACGATGTAGGCCGAGATGAGGAAGCTCAATGGCCCGAGCCCGACCTTGAACTGAGCGCCGATCAGCGGGAACCCCGTGGCAACATCGAACCAGTTGAGGGTGAGCGCCATTATGCCCAGGCTGATCACGGCGAGCATGCCCCAGCGACCGGGGCCCTGGTCGGCACCACGGCGGGTTGTCATGGATCATCCCCTATCGGGAGTGCCGCCCGGTGGCCAGGCCAGAGCTGGTTGATATACCGGCAGAAGTAGCCTAGGCCGGTGCGCCCCAGCCCTGCCGCTCCGAGTGGCGATAGTTCCCTTGGGCCCGGTCGGTCCGCGCCGGGGCCGGTTGCTCGGCCGGGAACGCCCTCAGGATAGCCGGTGCCTACCCGCGTCGGCTTCGTCGGGCGCCAGAGCGAACTTAGTGTCCTTGATGACCGGCTGGCGGCCGCTCGGGTGGGCCATCCCCAGGTGGTCTATCTGGAGGGCGAGGCAGGGGCCGGGAAGTCGACCCTGCTTTCACGCTTTCTCGGTTCGCTTTCGGAAGCCGTGGTCCTCGAAGTTGGCGGTGACGAGGCTGAGACATTGCTCACCTACGGCGTCGTCGACCAGCTGCTCCCGGGGCGTTCGACCGAGCCCGGGGCGGACCCGATGGCCGTCGGCGCCCGGCTGCTGGACCTGTTCGACCAGTTGCAAGCCGGTGGTCAGGTCGTAGTGCTCGCCATCGACGACCTGCAATGGGCCGACCGGCCGTCGTCGCGGGCGGTGTTGTTCGCCTTGCGGCGGCTGCGTGCGGACAAGGTCTTGGCAGTAGTGGCTACTCGTTCCGGGGGACTGGCCGACCCGAGTTGGGCACGGTTCGTAGCCGGTGACTCACGCGTTACTCACCTTCGCCTGGGCGGTCTTGATGCAGGCGACCTCACCAACCTGGCCAGCGCCCTGGGCCTGGGGGCTTTATCCCCACGGGGAGCATCTCGACTGGCAACCCACACTCAAGGCAACGCTCTGTACTGTCGAGCTTTGCTCGACGAGATCGGCGTTGTTGGCCTAAGCGGGGGGGACGGCGGGTTGCCGGCACCGCGGGGGCTGTCCGCTCTGATCCTCTCCCGCGTCGCCGCCCTCTCGCCCACGACCCAGGCACTCTTGGCCGCCGCTTCGGTGTTGGGGCAGCACGCGCCGGCGTCGATGATCGTCTCGGTCGCTCAGTTACCCGACGCACGCCCCGATGTGGACGCCGCTGTTGGCGCCGGCTTGTTGAGCGAAGACCTTGTGCGTTCGGAGCTGAGCTTTACCCATCCGCTATACCGGACGGCCGTTTACGCCGACCTCAGCCCGACGACCCGGCGAGGACTCCACGCTCGGGCTGCCGAGCTCGTCGCCGGTCACACGCGCCTTGAGCACCGCGTGGCTGCGACGCTGGGCCCAGTGGAGGCTTTGGCCGCCGAGCTCGAGGCATCCGCGCTCGCCAGCCGGGCCATCGGCGACCTCCCCGCCTCGGCTTGGGCCCTGGAACAGGCCGCGTCCTTATCGCCAGCGGCGCGGGACCGGGAGCGCCGCCTGCTCGACGCCACCCTGGTGCACCTCGATGCCGCCGATACTTCGGCGGCGGCCCGGGTCCTAGCTTCGGTTGAAACCTCCAGCGCCCGCCGCGACGCGTTGACCGGGCTTCTTGGCGTTTTCACCGGGTCGCCGAGCGCCGAGCGCCGATTGCTCGCCGCGTGGGAGACGCACGACCCGAATACCGAGCGCGAGATCGGCGCTCGGGCGGCGACGTCCATGGCCAACTGGATGGTGATTTGTGGTCGCCCCGACCAGGCCCTTATGTGGGCAGAGCGAGCCGTAGAGCGAACTCTGGCAGGCTCTGCCCTACGGGCGATGGCGCGCACGGCCGAGGCCTATGCGCTCGCTGCCGCCAGCCGCAGCCCCGAAGGACTGGCGGTGCTCGGCTTCCTACCCGCATCGGGCAGCGAAGTGCCCCTGCCCGAGCTCGACGCCCTGATCATGCGAGGGATCCTGAAGGTCTACGTCGATGAACTGGCCGGAGCCATCGCTGATCTAGGTGTTGCCGCCGCCCGTTTGCGCACGGGGCTACCTTCGACCTACCCGGGGCCCTGTCTGTCCCACCTGAGCGACGCCCATTTCCGGCGCGGCGACTGGGACGCCGCTTTCACCTACGCCCAGCTGGCCACGTCCACGGCTCAGGACGCTGACCGTCCCCTGGACCTGGCCCGGGCCCACGCCCGTGCCGCTCAGGTCCTGGCCTGTCGCGGCCAGTGGGGCGCCGCGCAGGGCCACGTCAACGCGGCTCGGGCTGCTGCCGAGCGGTCCCCGCTGGTGGTCGCCGTGGCCGTCGCGGCGGTGGCTGGGGCCTCACTTGCCTACGCCCGCGGCGACCTCGTCGGGGTACTAGCCGCCGTGGAGCCGGTGCGTGCCACCGGGCTCCTTGGTATCGGGGGCGCCCCCGGCATCTTCAACTGGAGAGCGATGGAGGCCGACGCTCTGGTTGGCTTGGGCCGACTTGACGACGCCGAGATAGCCCTCGACGAGTTCGAGGCCGCCATCCCTAGGCCCGGGCTGGCGTCGGCGGCCCTGGCCCTTGCTAGGTGCCGGGGCAACCTGGCCGTCGCCAGAGGGCACGCAGCCCAGGCGGAAGTGGCCTTCACCCGAGGCCACCTCATTGCCGCCGACGTGGCGGTGCCGTTTGAGCAGGCTCTACTGAGCCTCCACGACGGGCGCCGCCTGCGTGCCGCCCAGAGCGGGCCGGCGGCCGTCGACCAACTGGAGAAGGCCCACCGCCTCTTTTCCGCCCTGGGCGCCGATCCGTACGTGCAGGCCTGCACCACGGAACTGGCGGCCCTTCAGGTCAACGCCCCGACCGCCGGCCCCGCGGCCCTCCTGGGGCTCAGCCGGGCTGAGCTGGCGGTGGCCCGGCTCGTCGCCACCGGGCTGACCAACCGGGAGGTGGCCAGCCAGCTTTACGTGTCAGTGAAGACGGTGGAGTACCACCTCCGCAACAGCTATATGAAGCTCGACATCACCTCCCGCCGCGCCCTGGCCGCTCTTCTTCGCTGAGCAACTAGGCGGGCCAACTGGGCGGCGGTTGGGCTCCGGGCAAAAACTAGGGTCGGACCTAGGGTCGCGCCCTGGGGACAATACCGGGCCGTCGGCGTTGACTTAGAGCCATGGACAGCTCACCAACGCCGGGGCAAACCGTTCGCCTTCTTCTCGAGATCGACCGGGCTCCCGACGGACGGCTCGAAGGACGGGTAGGCACCGACGGCGCTGACGCCTGGAGCCCGTTCTCTGGCGTCCTCGAGTTGCTCAAAGTGCTCGAGGAGCATACCTAGCCCGCATTGCCAGCCGCGCTCGCAAGTACCCACCAAGACATAAGTACCTACCAAAAAGGAGTCACCCATGGACATCAAGACCGACCAACCGGGCCAAGAGGGCGGGCTTCTTCGCCGGTCAGTCAACGGACGGGTACTGGGCGGCGTCGCCGCCGGGTTCGCCAAGCATTTCGCTCTCGACGTCAGATATGTCCGCCTAGCTCTGGTCGTGTTGTCGTTTGTCGGAGGCGCCGGTGTCCCCCTCTACCTGGGTGCGTGGATATTGGTGCCCGAGGAAGGCTCCAACATCGCCATCGTCGATGGAATTCTGGCCCACACCGGCGGTCAGCTCTCATGAAAACGCCCGGCACGACCATCATTTTCCCGACCGCCGGCGGGCGCCCTTCGTCGGCCCCAGCTCGTGCTGGTGAAAAACCCCGCCGGGCGCGCCTGGTCCTGTGGGCCGCCGGCGTTATCGCCCTCATCGGCTTGGTGGGCGGAGGAGCGGCATCCTCCCACCTGACGTCATCACTGAGCGACTATGACGCTCCTGGCTCAGCCGTCGTGCTGGCCCAGCACCAGATCCAACGAGCCACGGGCGCCAACCCTGAAGAGGGTTACGAAGTTGTCGTCCGCACCGCCGCGCCGATCGGAGAGTCGTCAGCGCTGCCGGCCCGAGTGGCGACGGTAGTCGCCCTTCTCCGGGCGCGCCCTGAGGTCAGGAGCGTGCTCGACTATGCCAACACCGGGGATCCGGCCATGATCTCCAAGGGCGGCGACTTCACCGTCGTAGTAGCGACCGTTGGCGCCGTACAGGAGAAGCAGGCCGTCACCGCCCTTGAGAGCGCCATTGCCGCGCAACCGTCGTTGAAGGACAACACCTGGCTCGGGGGGCCGACGGTCGCCGACGTCCAACTCGCAGCGGTATCTTCTCAGGACTTGGGGCACGCCGAGCTCTACGCGCTGCCTTTCCTGGTGCTTTTGCTCTTTTTCGTCTTCCGTGGCCTGCGGGCGGCGGCCGCACCTCTCGTCGGTGCGGTGTTCGCCATAGCGGTGACACTGGGCGTCATGGGCCTTGTCATGTTGGCTGTGCCTCTCTCGGTGTTTGCCCTCAACCTGGTAATTGCCCTGGGCCTAGGGCTCTCGGTCGACTTCAGCCTCTTGGTCGTGTCGCGGTTTCGTGAAGAACTCAACCGGCACGGCTCGGTCCAAGCCGCGCTGGCCACGACAAGAAAGACTGCGGGACATACCGTGCTCTTCAGTTCGGTCACGATCGCGGCGGCCATGGCCACCCTTGCCTTCTTCCCCGAGCGCTTCGTCTACTCCATGGGGATCGCCGGGGCGATCGTGGTGTTGGCCGCT